>ERZ1370068.833-contig-10763_pt1 | contig 28107 bp, 35 predicted proteins | sample MGYA00561227_ERZ1370068 | MGnify/ENA primary metagenome ERZ1370068 (study PRJEB38410, sample SAMEA6850437) | metagenome | study: Metagenomic assessment of the ecological functions of the soil: analysis of the soil microbiota associated with the...
GTGTACTTCGTTCAGTTACGTATTGCTCATTGAACGGGGTGGTCAGGGAGACCAGCGGTAATCAGCTCGGAGATTTATCGACGGCACGATTTTGCTGAGTTGTTGAAGCGGGCATTATAGACGCCCGCGCATCTCATTTTCTAATCGCTTCGAACGTCCCTGGGTTACTGGACCAGCATAGCCGTTGAAGCTCCATTTGCCGTGAAAACGCCGGCCTTCGATGGTGCCGCGTAAGTACACGTTGGCATCATCCATGTTGGGATTCAGATTAATTATGATTTCGCCCGCTAATAATCGACCCGACAAGCTCGCCGGTTCCGTCCTGATCGCCAATGCGTTCGGGATTTCCAATTTTGTCCAATCGCCATTTACCTTTGAGCTGAATCGTGTTTTCTGATCCGATTCGTTTTGTCTCGACCGATGTTATTGATACTAGTCCCTCAACGATCTTTGTCCCTTTTTGGTCGTAGCCGGTGTATTGATAGTCACCCACCGGGAAAGGTTTCGCCTGCTCAACCCCATGCGATTTCGAGCAGGCCAGAACGGGCGCCAACATCAGCACCAGCAGCCAGGCGATTACAGATTTCGTTAGCATACTCAAATAGAAGAACTGGTGACCGAGAATTATATCAAGCCGTAGCGGCGGGAGAAGTCATCTTGATTAGAGTCGTCCCGTTTTCGCTCCCCTCTCCCTTTTAGGAGAGGGCCGGGGAAAGGGCTTAGTACGGTAGGCTCGGACTCAATTCCTCATAATAATTCACCGGGCTTTAGCCCGTTATCGAGACGAGCCACCAGTCAATTCTTCAACGCCGTTCGATGCTGCGCAGAATTCCTGAACGGATTGCGGGCTGAAGCCCGCAGCAATGTTGTGGTTGCAGTTTGCGCTAAGGCCCTCTCCCCAACCTCTCCCAAAAGGGAGAGGGTCAGAGCCCTTTCTGCCTTTTACAAACCTCCGCTATAATGTGGGCCTTACTGAGGGCCGAATATGCCATATCTAAAACCTGAACGTCCGGAAAAAGGTCAGTGCTCCTTCGTTGAAAGCGAGCAAAGAGCGCGGTGAGCGATTAGTTTGTTTGACCGCCTATGACTATCCCACGGCGCGAATCGTCGATGAAGCAGGCATCGACATCATTCTGGTCGGCGACAGCCTGGGTAACGTCGTGCTCGGTTATGGAAACACCGTGCCGGTGACGCTCGACGAGATCCTGGTGCACGTCAAGGCCGTGCGCCGCGGTGTGCAACGAGCGCTGTTGGTTGCCGACATGCCGTATGGTTCGTTTCACACGGGGGCCGACGACACGGTGCGGTCCGCACTGCGTCTGGTCAAAGAAGGTGAAGCTGAGGCCGTCAAGCTCGAGGGTGGCCGGAAAGAGTTAAGCTCGTGCGACGGTTGGTCAACGAGAGATCGCGGTGATGGGTCATATCGGACTCACGCCGCAATCGATTCACCAGCTGGGCGCCTACCGGGTGCAGGAAAAACGGCCGACGCCGCGAAGCAGTTGGTCGACGACGCCTATGCCTTGCAGGACGCGGGCGTGTTCTCGATCGTGCTTGAGTTAGTTCCGCGCGAGATCGCGCAGATGATTACCGAAAGTATTGAGGTCCCCACGATCGGAATTGGGGCGGGTTCGCACTGCGACATTCAGGTGCTGGTTTTCCACGATCTCCTGGGCATGGCTTTCGGCAAATTACCGCGCTTCGTGCGCGAGTATGCGAACCTGCGCGAAACGATTACCGATGCGGTCACGCGCTGGGCTGAAGGATGTGCGCAACGGAACCTATCCTTCTGATTGCGGAATCATATGCGCCTGCCCGCCGAGGCTGCGGAAGAGTTGAAGATCGAAAACTCGGCAAGGTGAGAAGCTGAAATAGTACTGAGGTTCACGCTTTTGGTCTTCGGTCTTTGATCTTCGGTCTTTGTAAAAGTGCAAAGGCCAAAGATCTAAAACCAAAGACCATCTTTTTATGGAAATAATAAACCGACGCAGGCGCATGATGTCGCTGGCGCGCAAACTTCGTCGCGAACAGAATCGGACCATCGGCTTAGTCCCAACCATGGGTGCGCTGCACGAGGGGCATCTGAGTTTGATTCATGAAGCGCGGGCCCTTTGCGACGTGGTGGTCGTTTCGATCTTTGTAAATCCGGCGCAGTTTGGTCCCGCACGAGGATTTTGGGTCCTATCCTCGTGACCTGACGGCAGACGCCGGTATCCCGTCGGAATACAACGTTGATTATGTTTTCGCGCCTCCGGTTGAAGAGATTTACTCCCAAGGGTTATTCGACCTACGTAACGGTTGAAGGGCTGTCGGGCGAGTTGGAAGGCGCATCACGCCCGGGACATCTTCGCGCGTGACTACGCGTGGTGGCAATTCTGCTTAACGCCGTACGACCACACTTTTGCTTTCTTTGGTCAGAAGCGACGCCCAACAATCAATCATCATTAAGACGATGGTTCGCGATCTGGCTTTTGATACCGAGATCGTGATGGTGCTGCCAACTGTGCGAGAAGACTCGGGGCTGGCGATGTCGTCGCGCAACGCTTCACCTGGATAACGAGCAGGGACAGGCAGCGTCAGTTTTACATCGCGCTTTGATGCAGGCACGTGCTGCGTACGATGAAGGCGAGCATAACGCCACCCATTTGGTTGAACTCGTGCGTTCCACCATTGAGGCCCAGCCTTTGGCGCGAATCGATTACGTTAGTCTCAACGACGCCGAAAATCTGCAGCAGTTGGATAGGCTCGATCGAGGAACGGCCCGCCCTGCTTTCGCTGGCGGCGTTTTCGGCAAGACTCGTCTGATTGATAATGTTGTGTTGGAGAAGACAAAGACGCATGACGCGGCGGGAGCGAATGCGTGAGATTGTTTACGGTCATCAGGGTTAGCAGTTAATGACGAATCAGAAAGCCCACATTTTATTCACGCTCAACGGCGAACCGGCTGAGGTTGCGTTTGCCCGCACAAAACGCCTGCTCGAAGTCCTGCGTGAAGATCTGGCCTTGACCGGAACGAAGCATGGCTGCGAGTTGGGCGAGTGCGGAACGTGCACGGTTTTTGGTAGATGGAAAGTCGATTCTTTCCTGCCTGATGCTTGGGCTTGACGCCGAAGGCCGTGAGGTGAAACGATCGAAGGCATGGCTGAAGGTAGCCAGCTTCATCCATTGCAGGATACTTTCGCCGATCTCGGAGCGGCACAGTGTGGCTATTGTTCGCCCGGGTTTTTGCTCGCAGCTAAGGAGTTGATCGGGAAATCACCGCGGCCTTCGCGCGATGAAATCAAAGAAGCCTTGTCGGGCAATCTTTGTCGTTGCACCGGGTACATTAAGATTTACGAAGCAGTGGAGTTGGCGGCGGCGCGCATGCGTGGAGAGGCGATGGAATTGCCACGCGAAAGTTTGTATGGATGTGAATAACGGTTTGCTGCGAACGAGCGCAGATTTGAGAGAGAATGAGACTTGCCTCCCTTCACGTTGTTAATCTGCGTCGATTCGCGTTCATCCGCGGCTAATTAACCTAAATGAGCAAGAACAGCAATGGAAACCTCAACGTAATCGGCAAACCTTTCCGCAAGGTCGATGCCCGCGCGAAGTGCACGGGCCAGACGAAGTTTGCCGATGACATCTTTCTGCCGCGCATGCTCGCGTGCAAAGATCCTGCGCTCGCATCTGCCGCACGCGATAATCAAAAACATAGATCTTTCAAAAGCCCTCGCGTTGCCCGGGGTTATTGCCATCATCACGGGCAAAGATCTGCCGATTCCATACGGCATACTTCCGGTCAGCCAGGACGAACACGCTCTCTGCATCGACAAGGTCCGCTTCATCGGCGATCCGGTCGCCGCGGTCGCAGCCATCGACGAAGATGTGGCCTTCGACAGCCATGAATCTAATTGAGGTTGAATACGAGCCGCTGCAAACCATCTCTTCAATTGAAGAAGGCGTGATGATTGACGAGCCGAGGATTCATGAATACGGCGACGGCGGCAACGTTCATAAGAAAGTCTCGCTCGAGTTCGGCGATCTGGACGAAGGATTCGCCGCTGCCGATCTGATTCGCGAAGACACCTTCTTTTACGAAGGCAATACCCATCTGCCGATGGAGCAACACTCGGCGGTTGCGCACTTTGATCCGGATCAAAAAGCTGACCCTTTGGAGTTCCACTCAGACTCCGCACTATGTCCATCGCGCCTTAACCAAAGTGCTGGAAATTCCGGCGAGTCACATTCGCGTTATTGCCACGCCTAATGGCGGCGGTTTTGGCGGCAAAAGCGATCCGTTCAATCACGAAGTCGTGGTGAGTAAGCTGGCCATGATTACCGGCCGGCCGGTGAAATGCACCCTGACGCGCGAAGAAGTGTTTTATTGTCATCGCGGCCGCCACCCGGTGTTGATGCGCGTTAAGACCGGCGTGAAGAAAGATGGCGCCATCACCGCCATGCACTTCAATTCGTTTCTTGATGGGGGCGCGTACGGAAGCTATGGTGTCGCCAGTACGTTCTACACGGGCGCACTGCAAACGGTGACCTATGAAGTTCCGCGTTACAAATTTGAGGGCGTGCGCGTCTTTACCAACAAGCCGCCTTGCGGTCCCAAAGCGAGGCCACGGGACGCCGCAGCCGCGTTACGCGCTGGAAGTGCAACTCGACAAGATAGCCGAGCAGCTGGATCTCGATCCGGCTGAGATGCGCTCGCGTCATCTGGTCAAAGCGAACTCTGTGACGGCGAATTATTTGCGCATCGGCAGCATGGGTCTGGGTGCGTGCATCGACAAAGTTGTTGCCGGCTCGGATTGGAAGAATAAGTTTTCGTGGAACGGGTATGCGTCGCGAGCTGTATCAGAAGCGGGAGCGATAGCGACCGGATCAAGAGGACTGAGCGGATCAAATGGTCCCGTCGCTACCGCTCCGGGTTCTGACACGAGCGAACGCAAGCTCCCTTACGGAAAGGGTGTCGGCTTCGCCTGCAGCTCCTACATTTGCGGCGCCGGTTTGCCCATCTACTGGAACAACATGCCGCAGTCCGGCGTCCAGCTTCGACTTGATCGCCAGGGCGGCGTTTGTGTCATGTGCGGCTCGACCGACATTGGCCAGGGGTCCGATTCGATTCTGGCTTATATCGTCGCGGAGATTCTGGGCATCGATCCTTTCGACATTCGCGTCGTCACCGCGGACACGGATCTGACGCCGGTTGACCTGGGCAGTTATTCCAGCCGGGTCACGTTAATGACCGGTAACGCCGCGATTCAGGCGGCCGAACGCGCACGCGAATTGCTGACCATGGCCGTCGCTGAAAAACTCGGAGTGCCAATCGAAAATATTTCCTTCGCCGAACGGCGCGCGTTCGATGTCGAGAACCCTGAAGTCGGCGTTTCGTTCGCGGAAGCCGTGGTCCTGGCCGAATCGAAATTTGGCACCATCGGAACGGTGGGTTCCTACAGCCCGCCGCGCTCGCCGGGCAAATTCAAAGGTGCGGGTGTTGGTCCCTCGCCCGCGTACAGCTATTCTGCCGCCGTTGCTCAAGTGGATGTTGACGCAGATACGGGCATCATCACCGTCGAGCGTGTCTGGATTGCGCATGACATCGGCAAGTCAATTAACCCCGTGCTTGTGATGGGGCAGGTCGAGGGCAGCGTGTATATGGGTCTCGGCGAGATTCTGATGGAAGAGATGGTCTATCGCGCGAACCGCAGCGTGGTGCACAAGTTTCCATCGATGCTCGAGTACAAAAGTCCAACCACGATGGAGATGTGCGACGTTAAGACTTATTTGATTGAAGATCCTGACCCGAACGGACCGTTTGGCGCCAAGGAGGTCGGACAAGGACCTTTGCTGCCGATTCCGCCTGCGGTTGCTAATGCAGTTTACAATGCGGTGGGCGTGCGTATCGACGAAGTCCCCATTACCCCTGAGAAGGTTTTGAAAGCTCTACGCGAAAAATCAAAGCGACGCGACGGCCCGCTTTGGTCCCGATTCGATTCCGGCCGTCGATTGGCCCGAGCCTTTACGCGTTCCGACTCCGGCTGAAGGCGGTGATGGACGCGAACTGCCGCGCGTGGCTGTTCACTCTTAAATCATGAAAAGTATCTACCATTTGCCGTCATCATAATCGTGCTGGCTGCCGCCATTGGCTTATCGTTTGTCCTCTGGAAGAATCGCGGCGGTCCAACTGCCAATCCAAATTCAAATTCAACCTTTGAGACGACGGCGCCGGGCGCCGGCAGTCCGGCGCCTAACCAATCGCCGAACGAGTCCGCCGGCCTGACCAGGCCAAATGTGAAGGTTAGCTCGCCGGTCGTGATCGAAGAGTACGGCGATTATCAGTGTCCGCCCTGCGGGCAGTTGTACCCGGAGTTAAAGAATATCGAAATCGAATACGGTAATCAGGTGCAGATCGTGTTTCGTCATTTCCCGTTGATGAAGATACACAAAAACGCTTTGCTGGCGGCGCATGCGGCCGAAGCCGCCCGGAACCAAAACAAGTTTTGGGAGATGCACGACCGGCTTTATCGAAATCAAAAGGACTGGGCCGAACTCGCCGATCCGAAACCTGTCTTCGAATCTTATGCTCGTCAATTGAACCTCAAGCTGGACCAATTCGACGGCGATTTGCAAAGCAATCTAATCGATCAACGCATCAGCGCGGACATGCAGCGCGGAACGTCGATGGGCGTAACCGGAACACCCACAGTCTTCCTCGACTCGCACCTGTTGCGGTACGAGGCGACCAACACGGAAGGCCTTCGCCGGGGGATCAACATCCTTTTGCAGCAGAAGGCGGGTTCCTGACCGGCTCGATCCTCACCCGGTAAACTTGATTCTTTCCGCTACTTAAGCTTAAAAGGTTCAGGTTCTTGTTGACATGTCGTACGCATGCCTTTATAGTTGCACACCCGTAGGTCGTCTTTTGATGCAAGCTTCGGTGTCACCCCCGCATCAATCGACAGATGCCGATGTTCAAGCTAAGACGCCTCGAAATCACGGGCTTTAAGTCCTTTGCTGACCACACTGACCTCATCTTCACTGGTGATGGCATAACTGGAGTTGTCGGGCCGAACGGCTGCGGCAAAGAGCAACGTCGCTGACGCAATTTCCTGGGTCCTGGGCGAGCAGCGAGTCAAGCACTTGCGCGGCGCCGAAATGAAAGACGTGATCTTTCAGGGCTCGCGCAATCGTTCGCCCAGCGGCATGGCTGAGGTGGTTCTGCACCTGGTGCGCGACGAGTATGTCGAGCACGAGCCTGACATCCAGGATATCGATTCGACCCTCGAACAGATTGATGTGCAGAGCGAAGCATTTGAAGAGGTGCTCGCTGCTCCGATCGAAGAAGTGTCAGAACCGGGAGCGGTAGCGACCGGATCAGATGATGCGGTCGTTGATCCCGTCGCTACCGCTCCGGATACTGAGCCGGAAGCTACGGCTCCGGATACTGAGCCGGTTGCCGAGTCAAAGCCAAGAACTACGCCTCATCACCGGCACTGGCGCCAACGCCGCAGTCTCGCGCTCGAGTTTGCGCCTGGCGAAGCCGTGTCAGTCACTCGCCGTCTCTATCGTTCGGGCGAAAGCGAATACCTGCTCAACGATCGGACTTGTCGTCTCCGCGATATTCAGGATCTCTTTTCCGGGACCGGGTTGTCCGGCGGACACTACGCCATCATTGAGCAGGGCCGGATCGGCCAGATTCTTTCCGCCAAGCCGATGGATCGGCGGACGATTATTGAAGAGGCGGCCGGCATCACCAAGTTTCGCGTGCGACAACGCGCTGCTGAGGCTCGTCTGGAGTCTGCGCGATCGAACCTCAGCCGGGTCTCGGACATCATTTTCGGAAATTGAGCGCCAGGTGAACAGCCTCCGCCGTCAGGCGGCGAAGGCCCGGCGCTATCGGATTTTGCGTGAAGAACTGCGCGACTTGCTGCGGCGCGTTTACGTGGCCGAAGATCGCAGCCTCACCGTTCTGCTGGAGCAGAGTCAAACTCAACTGGATGCGGCGAATGAGGAAGAGCAACGGCTCACCGCTGAGTTGGCCACCCGCGAGGAAGCCAGTAAGGGCGCCACCCAGAATGCCCGGACGCTGGAAGATGAATTGGCCCAGGTGCGGGCGGCTGTAGCCGATGCGGCGCTGCAGAGAGACCGTCGCATTCGCGAGCGCGTCTATCAGCAGGAACAGATCGACGACCTGACCCGGCGTCACACTGAGATTGAAAGAGAAATTGAATCGCTCGGAGCGCGATCTGTGGTGGTTGACTCTGAGCTGGAGCGGCTGAGGGCGATCGAGTCTCAGCTTAGCGCGGAGAACGAGCAGGCTATCCAGGCATTACGCAGGGCCGAAGATGCGCACGCCCAAAAACTGGCCCTGGTATTGGATTCGGAAGGCGAGATCGAAACCGCGCGCGCGGAACTCCTCAGACACACTGCGGCCGCCGAGCGCTTGCATGAGTTGGCGCGCCAACTTGAAAGCAGTCTGGAGAAATTGGCGCAACAGGCCGAGGGCCTGACCCGCGAGGGTGAGCGAGCCACGGCTGCCCATGCCGAGCGAAATTCGCAGGCTGAAAGTCTCAACGAGCAAATTGCCGCCGCCCGAAAGAAGCTGGCTGGGTTGACTACGGAGCGCGAGGCCGCGGTCCGTGCGGTGGTCGAGGGCCATGAACGCGTTTCCGATACCGACGCCGAACAGACGCGCGTGCGTGATGACTATTCCCGCGCGCTCCACCGGCTCGAGAGTTTCAAGGAACTCGACGAACGGCGCGCTCATTATTCGTTGGCGGTGCAGGAGGCTTTTTCCGCAAACCAGAAACAGCACTTTCATTTAATCGGAACGCTGGCGGATGCGATTCAGGTTGACCGGGAATGGGAACACGCCGTCGAAGGTGTTTTTGGATCGTCGCTGCAATCAATTCTGGTGCCGACACCGGATGACGCAATCCAGGCCGCGACCTGGTTGAAGAACAATAACGCCGGGCGCGCGACGTTCCTCGTGACCGGGTTTCACGGCGGCAGCGACGAACTCGATGTAGATGACGATGTCGATTTCGTAACCCTGACACGCGAGCCCGTTTCCCCTGAGCAAACACAGCAATATGTGCCGGTCGGAATCGACGGGCCGCGGGTCGGTGACATCATCAGGGCCCCACGCGAACTGCTATTGATTCTCGATCGCACGATGCACGAACGAATGAATGCGCGCGTCGTTGATACGCTTGACGATGCGACAGCGCTATCACTGGCCACCGGCGACATGTTTGTTACGACCGATGGAGATTGGGTGGCCGGCGGTCAGTTCGTCAACGCCGGCAATGGCCGTGCGCTGGAAGAAGGGGCCGGACTCCTGACATTCAAACGCGAGTTGCGTGAGTTGGAGTCGCGGGTCAGCGAATTGGCGGCCGAATTAGCCGTGGCTGAAATGGCCGTAACCGACGCGCGTTCCCGGCTGACCGGCCTCGAGGAATCGGTGGTGTTACTTAATGCCTCGATTGCTCGTGAAGAGCGCGAAGTAATGGCTCGCGAGCTGACTGCCGAGACGTTGCGACAGGATGTTGAGCGGGCCGAGCGGCACTTGCGAGTCGTCGCAGACGATACCCAACGGCTGGCGCAGGAGCGCCAGGAGTTGGAAGAAAGACGCACGAGAACCCATGCCGAAGCGGCCATCGCCGACGAGGCTGCGCCGCACCACACAAGAGCGCATCGAGCAGACGCTGGGCGTGCTCGGAGGACTGCGCCGGGACGCCGAGACCGAAAACGAGAGTCTCAATCAGCAGCGGGCAGAAGCCGCAGCGGCCGCCGAACGGCGGCGATCAACCAGTGCGGATCTGCGGCGGCTTGAGAATGAACGGCAGGAAGTTGACTCGCGGATTACGAGATACCACCTCGAATTGATTGAAGCATCGACTCGAATCGATGAGCTGATTGATTCGATTAATGAAATCGACCAACTAACCATCACTATCGACGACGAGAAGACCCGCGAAGATGAGCGAATTCTGGAGGCCACCACTCGTCTGGAAAGTGCTCGCGCTCAAGCTGACCTGCTTTCGAATGAGCTGGCCGAATTGAACCGGAACGCTGCCGCTTCGCGCGACGCGCCGCGGCGATTGAAGTTCAACGGGCCGAAGCCCCTGGCTCGCGTCAGTTTTGTCCGCGAATCGTGTGCCAACGAACTCAATCAAAGCCTGGACGAAATTGCCGGTGAACTTACGCTCGATGCGGAATTTGATCTGGAAGCGAAACGCGCCGAGGTCGAGGATTTGCGAAATCGGCTGGAAAACTTCGGCGCTGTAAACATGATGGCGCTTGAAGAACTCTCCGAGGCCGACGAGCGGCTGGTGTTCCTGACGACCCAGCGCGAAGACATCACTAACGGTATCGCCGCCACGGAAGAGGCGTTGCGCGAGATTAAGCGCCGGTCGCGCGAGCGTTTCCGCGACGCGTTCGAAAAGATCAACAGAATTTCAGCGAGCTATTCCAGGAACTGTTCGGTGGCGGCCGCGGCGAGATGAGCTTGATCGAAGCCGACGACGAGTGGAATCGGGCATCGACCTGGTGGCGCAACCGCCCGGCAAACGCCTGCAGAATGTGCTGCTGCTTTCCGGCGGCGAGAAAGCGATGGCCGCGCTGGCGCTGGTGCTGGGCATCTTTCACTATCGTCCTTCGCCTTTCTGTTTGCTCGACGAAGTGGACGCGCCGCTGGACGAAGCGAACATTGGCCGCTTCACCGACAAGGTCGTCTCGATGTCGGCTAACACGCAATTCATCGTGATCACCCACAACAAGCGGACCATGGAAACCGCGCGCGCCCTTTACGGTGTGACCATGGAAGAAGTCGGTGTATCGAAGCTTGTCTCGGTGAAATTCGACTAATCCACTCTCCCTTTCTCCGTATCTCTGTGAATCATCTGTGTAACAGGAGCCTGTCTTTTCTTTAACATAGTTTTCTCGACATCTCGTAGGGATGAAATGTTTATAGACACGAGGCTCGTTAACTTCCAGAGCTCCGTAGGAGCGCAATGATTTGGAGGGCTCATTTCGCTCCTACGGAGCTTTGACTGGTTTCTTATTGCTGTAGCTATAAACATTCTGCTCCTACGGAGCTTAAGGCGTTTGCTTGCGGCCCAGGCCGCACTCTGGTGAAGTCGGCCTGCGATTAGGCTTACTGAGATCTACAGAGACATAGAGAAAAAGCCGGCCAAGAGCGTCAGCAGCAACTTGCATTATCTCCCGCGCATCTACAGAATACTCGTCACAAAATGATGCATACCCGGTTTTCAAAAGTACTGTTTATTGTGCTGCTGTTTGGCAGTTCTCTGATCTCTTATGCTCAGGAAACACCTAAGCGTAACGATCGCCCGCAGGAATCAGCCAGCCCCGCGCCGCCACAAAGGCGCGAAGATAAGAAGCCACCGGATGCCACCAAATACTCCTATGAATTTGCGCAGAAGGAGTTCGTCGTTAACCACATCGTCATCGCGCACGATGCCCTGGGACGCGGCAACATCACCTTCGAAAGAAAAGGCGAGGCCACACCAATTGTCGAGCCCATCGAGCTGTCGGCATCGGCGCTGGGACGCATTTTCGGACTGTGGGCTGAGTTAAGGTTTCTGGACTCTACCGAGAACTATCAGTCTTCGAAGGATTTCGCCCACCTCGGTACTTACAAAATCGGCATGGATGACGGCAAGCGTCATCGGACTGCTGAGTTCAACTGGAGTGACAGCAAGACGGCCTGGGCGCTCGCCAACGAATACCGGCGAGTTTCGGATCAGGCCATCCTGATTTTCGATATCAAGCTGGCGCGCGAGATGCAGCCACTGAATACGCCCTCGCTCTTGAACGAGATGGACAGTTATCTGAAACGTGATGGACTGTCCGACCCACAGCAACTGGTGTCGCTACTTAACGAACTGAAGACCGACGAACACATCCCTTTGATTGCCCGCAATCACGCCGATCGGATTCTGAAGAAGATCGAGAAGTAGCGGAACTCCCTAAGCGAGAGGGGAGGGTAGAACGCCGTGAACCCCGCCCTCGAGAAAGCGCAATCGCCCGCGTTGCTGTGCCTCACGGGCCTGCTCAACAGTTCCATTAAATAAATTTTCCGTCTGGTTAAGAGTGCGGCGAGCGTTTCGGGCGTAGGAGTGTAACGCAGTACCGCCCGCCCGAATTCAGTAGCTGATCCAGACTCACCCAATATCCCAGAGCTCAGGTCTTTCGCTAGTTTCGTGAAGTTGCAAGTATCCTGCAAAACTCCACCAGCCGATTCTCAGCCCAGAAGCGATCCTCGCCGGCGTTGGCTGAGAGAAAGGCCACGTGGCCGCCGCGCTCGGGCGCAATCAGCAGCACGTAAGGATTCGCGGCAACGGAAGGGTCGCGCAGTGGTGCGAACGGAATGAAGGGATCGTCTTCGGCGTGAATTATCAGGGTCGGAATACGGATGTGCTTGATTAATGGCAGGGAGCTCGCCTTCGCGTAGTAATCACGCGCGTCGGCAAAACCAAACTCGGGTGCGATGAAGCGGTCGTCAAACTCTTCAATGCTGTGGATGTCTCCCAAACCCGATATGTCGTAAAGGTCAGGAAAAAGTTTTTGCTTCCTTCTGAGGCGATTCTTCAAACGCCTGAGAAAATCCTGCTGGTAAATCCAGTTGCGACGCAGGTTCATGTGCTGCGTGCTGGCGCGCAGATCCACCGACGCTGAAACTGCGCAGATGCCCAGCACTTCGGCTGGAGGATTATCTCCGTACTCGCCCGCGAGCTTAAGGATCATATTGCCGCCGAGAGAGAATCCGGCCAGGAACAGACGCGGCAAGTGATCCTGCTTGATCAGTTCTTCAATCACTACAAGCGCATCGTGCGTCAGCCCTCCATGATAAAGCGTCGCCGACAGATGCTCAGTCCCTCCGCAGTTGCGAACGTTTACCCGCACGACGTTAAAGCCGGTTCGGAAGGCCTTGTCGGCGGTCGAAACCATATAAGCCGACGCGGTCGAGCCCTCCATGCCATGCCACATCATCAGCGTTGGATGTCCCGCGCGATTTGGCTGCCAGCGACAGCGGGCCAGGACCTGACTGCCGGGTTCGACTTGAAACAAGCGCTCTTCATCGCCGGTGCGGTCGCGCGGCCGAAGCGGCCACAGATAGGCGGCCAGTGTTTGGGTATCGCCTCGCTGGAAAACGCGATGCGGAATGAAATCCTGTGATTCTAGGGCTTGAGTTACCTGCGCGCGGAGGATCTTGAGTGAGGATTTGTCATACAACATTAATCTTGAGAGTACGCCGTTAACAGCGCTACTCCAAGCGGCCAGGGTTTTTCGGGCCAGCAGCACCGGCGTCCGAGAAGTTCGTGTCAGCAGCCCGATCGTGAGGGAGGGCAACCACGGTCTCAGCTATTTGAAAGTAATCACGACATCGACCGTGTTTTTCACGGCGTCGGGCCGGGTTTCGACGTCAGCCTTCACCCGTGCGCGCGCCGGCGAACGCTGCATCAAGCCGCGGATGAAATCGGGCATTATCGTTTGGCGAAATTCTTCTATGTAAGACTCGTCAAAAACGGTGTTTCCTCCCAGCTTCCACTTTGCTTTCAACTGATCCGCGTCGGCCTGGGACACGCCGTTTACGATCAAGTCTCCCATGAAGTAGCGCGGTCCTTCGGTGATGAAGAACTTATAGTTCACTTGCGACGACGCCGGTTCGACGTCAAACGCCGATTTCACTTCCGCGGTAATGTGACCCCGGTGAGCGTAGGCCAGGCGAACCTGTTTTAGTCCATTATCGATCTTCAAGCCGTCGGCCAGTTCACCCGGGTTCATTCCCAAAGCCGCCGCCAGTTCTTCAACACTCAACTTTTCGTTGCCGTTCCACTCTGAACGTCCCCACGTAAAGCCGCGCCCTCGTCGACCGGAATGGTTACGACGACACCGTTGGGACACTGCGCAGAATTCTCAAACACCGTGGTGGGCGTTTGAAACTGAGCCGCGCAGATGGCCGCGGTGACGATAGAGAGGAATCAGCGACGCTTGGCGGAAAGGCAGCCACGTCTTTTTGTAAGTAATCGGCTTTCAGTATTGGCTGTGACGCCTGGATGAGTTCAGCTTCCGAGATGACTTTGGCGCTGGGAAAATGAATCGAGCAGACGGGGACCTTTGCGCCCTTGACGGAAAAAATCAGTTGATACTTTTCTCCGGTCAGTGAAGGCATTGCCTCGACGACTCCGGTAATCTTTCGTTGATCAAGCAGGCGTTGTAATGCAGCGGTCATCTTGTCCAGCGTCTCGCCGGCAGCCGGCGCGGTGCCGCTAAAGAAAGGTACGTCCGCGCGAATGGCTGAGAGCAATTCCTCTTCGCTAAACCAGACAAAGTTTTCAAAGATGACGGGCAAGTTAGCCGCCGCTTCTTCGAGTTGAAAGTAACGGTGGCGCGACCTTTGGCGCTGCGAACGCGATAACTCAGTTTTCGCAACAAACCGGATTGCAGCAACTTACCGGCCGCCGCATCAAAGGAGCCCTGATCGACCACCTGTCCGATTTTTAGTTCGCTCAGAGACGTCAGTTGACTAATGCTGAGCCGCTTCTGTCCGACGAATTCGATCCGGTCGAGGGTCAAACGCTCCTGGCCCAGTGCCAGCGCGGGCCAAAGGGTACTCAGTAACAAAAGTCCGGCACAAAAAGTTTTTGGGGTAAGTATATGTTTGCTGAGGCGCATAGTTGACTTGGAATGCGGCAGTAAAGCATCTTGCCCAAGTATCAGATTCTAGCTTGAACCGGTTGACCATGAAAGCGCGCCGCCGGACCATCACGGTAACTTTGAATCCCGCCGACGCGAGAAGGTTGTTGCCACCTGGCGTAGTTTAGGTAAGCCAAAGGTGGGCGGAGAGGAATTGCGCAGAATTCAACAGGCTCTGGGCAACTATTCCGAGGATTCCGTCGCGTCCGGCGGGGTCGTCAGCCCGGCTGCGATTGCTCGCATCCTCGCCGACGAAGGCGCCGAACTGCGCCATCCGGAAGTTATCGAATTCGACGCCACCTGGCGCGAAGCTGAGATTCACCGCGAGGCCGGCAAATTTGATGATTTGGGCGAGATACTGTCTGAATCGCCAATGGGGCTGCAGGACGCAGAGTCACTAATCAGGCGTCTAGAGAAGATGCGAGTTCGGTTCGACCGTGCCGGTGATAAGCAGAGTAGAAATGCAAGGGCGGACGCTGGCCATTGAAGCAAGGGAAGCGGCAGTCTCCAGGTCAAAGAATAAATTAGTGAATGAGGCCGTGCGAGCCGAGCAGGCTGAGCTCGCGTCCTGGCTGGGGATTTGGCTACAGACTCCGGACACTGTTTGAACAATGGCTCGAGCTCAGAAAGTCTTCGCCGGACTTCAAGCAGAAATTCCGGTAAAGAAGTCAGCCGGCGAACACCACGCGGCCGCGCCGAGATGGGGTTTGCAGCCTGGTAAGCGTGGGCCAGACTGAAGCAGATTCGCTTCGCTCCAATCAGGACCCAGCAATTGCACGCCAATCGGCAGACCTTCTGATGACAGTCCACAAGGAACGCTAATGCCGGGAACGCCGGCGAGATTTGCCGTGACCGTGTAGATGTCGTTCAGGTACATCGCCAGCGGGTCGTCAACTTTTTCGCCAAACTTGAAGGCCGGCGTGGGCGTCGTGGGGGTCAGGATTGCATCGCAGCGTTGGAACGCGCGAGAAAATCCTGCCGCAGCAGGGTCCGCACTTTTGTGCTTTAAGGTAATAAGCGTCGTAGTATCCCGCCGACAGAACATAGGTGCCCAGCATGATGCGCCGTTTTACTTCCGGCCCAAAGCCTTCATCGCGGGTCTTGCGATACATGTCCCGCAACGCCGGCGCCTCTTCGGCGCGAAATCCATAACGCACCCCATCGAACCGCGCGAGATTGGAAGAGGCCTCAGCCGTGGCGATGATGTAGTAGACGGCTATCGCATACTTCGCGTGCGGCAAATCGACCTCGACGATTTCGGCGCCCAGATCCCTGTAGGCATCGATTGCTCGTTCGATTGCCTGGCGAACCTCTGCGTCCAGGCCTTCGCCGAGTAACGCGCTTGAGACGCCGAGGCGCATACCTTTCACTTCCTGATCCAACACCGCGGCGTAGTCGGGAACCGGCACGTCAGCGGTGGTCGCATCATGCGGGTCGCGGCCGGCGATGACGTGCAGAACTGCGGCGGCATCGCCCGCGTCACGCGCGAAACACTCCAACCTGATCCAAAGATGAACCGAAGGCCACCAGGCCATAACGTGAAACTCGCCCATAGGTTGGCTTCAATCCCACGACGCCGCAGAGCGCTGCCGGTTGTCGCACCGATCCGCCTGTGTCTGAGCCCAGGGCCACCGGGACGATGCCGGCGGCTACGGCCGCCGCCGAGCCGCCGGAAGATCCGCCCGGCACTCGCGAGGTGTCCCAGGGATTCTTGACTGGGCCAAAAGCCGAATTCTCGTTGGATGAACCCATGGCGAACTCGTCGCAGTTGGTCTTGCCGATGACAGTCGCGCCGGCGGCCAACAAACGCTCGATTACGGTCGCATTGTAAGGAGGACGATAAGGGCCAAGGATTCTCGAGCCGCAGGACGTCTGCATGCCGTTAACGCAGATGTTGTCCTTGATCGCGATCGGAACTCCGGCCAGTGGCATCGTGGCTTTGTTTGCACTCTGGTCAATTTCAGTTGCGCGTTTCACTGCGCCTTGGTGATCGATCTGGAGAAACGCGTTCAGATCGTCATTCAACTTCTCAGCGGAATTGAGCGACGTCTCAACTACCGCGCGGGTAGTGGCTTCGCCGCGCAGGATACTGTTGTGCAGATTTGCTATTGATGCCATTAAGGGTTGACGGAGCGGAAATGATTCAGGCCAGGACCTTGGGCACACGGAAATGCCCCGACGCCGGATCTGGCGCCTGGTCGAGAGCCAGTTTTTGGCCCAGGGAGGGCTGCACTTCGTCAGCGCGAGAGCTTTCCGTTTTTTCACCCTCGGCTGTCAGGCCACCCAGGGCCGGTTCGACGTCGCTGGTATCGATCGCGTTGAGTTGCTCGACATAGGTGACGATTTCAGATATTTGCGGCGCAAACATCTTTCGCTCGCCCTCCGTAATATCCAAATGGGCCAGCAAGGCGATCTTTTCGATGTCAGATTCGGTAATCGGCATAAGAATGATTTGCGGTTATTCGCCGGCCCTCGCTGAATCGCGCCGGGCAATGCAGTTTTCGGCGGCGTCGGATAAACCGGGCGCGAAGCTCCTGGTCGGCAATTGAGCCCGCCGCAAACAACAACTCGGTTGGAACGGGTGGTGGGTCAACCTTTGGCGAAGGGGTCCTTTGCCTCGGCCTGCGCCTGCAACACTGCAGATGGATTAATCCTAAAAACTATTTCCTCTACTGTGCGTTGTCCTACCAGGCTGTTCACGCGAAAGATTAGTTCTCCCCGCATCGAATGAAGTTGTTTTTGCCAGATCGCGTCGGCTACCGACACGATGAATGTTCCCCTCTCCAGTCGATGCGGCACTGCCTGACGGCGCAATCCGGGGCCCGCTGCCCGCGCCCAGGCCAACTTAACAGCCAGCTCCGGGTTGGCACGTAAGATTTTGGGTAACAGCCGAGTCAGGTCAATCATTTATCTTGATTGAAGTCGCGCGCAAAAACTCTCAAAATGAAAATCGATTTTGCAGTTTAATGGAAGACACGTGCGATGACCAAGTGACTGTGCTTGCAACGCTTGATTTTAGTCGCCTCAGGAGCCAACCGTGATTGACCTGCCGAAAATTATTCTCGCTTCTGCCAGTCCGCGACGGGCAGAGATTCTCAGAACTGTAGGCTGGCCGTTCGATGCGCTGGCGGTGCACATTGACGAGACGCGCCGGCCAGGAGGAAGACGCCGCCACCTACGTGCAACGCCTTGCGCGCGAAAAGGCCGAAACGGCCGCGGCGCGAACGGTAGGGTTGAGTGTAGTCGGGGCGGACACTACGGTCGTCATTGATGGTCAAATTCTCGAGAAGCCGGAGGATGCCGACGACGCCCGGCGAATGCTCTACTTGCTGAACAATCGCTGGCACAAAGTCCTGACCGGCGTCGCGTTGGTGGATCGAAAAGATTCAGAAACCAGAGTTGCCTACCAGGAAACCGAAGTGAAATTCGCCTCCATGAGCAATGACGAGATTGAATGGTATGTCGCCGGCGGTGAGCCGATGGACAAGGCAGGCGGCTACGCTATTCAAGGGCTGGCGCGCGCTTCATCGAAGGGATCAGGGAGACTACTACAACGTTGTAGGACTGCCGCTACGTTTGCTTTACGAATTGCTTATAGGTTTCGGCCGGCCGTGAGAGTGGCCAACGCGACTTCGAACTCAAAGGATCTTATCAACCGCTCGGCCAACTGCCTGGCCAGATCCGCCGACGGGTCCAACCCGCCCAGAGTAGCGGCGACCTGACCCTGCTTGTTGATGATGACTGTGGCGGGCAATTGATCGACGCCCAGCCTCCGCGAAACAGGACCGTCCGGATCTCGCAACACTGAAATCTTGTATTTCCGCCCCAGGTCCCGAAGCTCTTCGTCGGCGACGAAGTTCTTTGACTTTTGGGAATCCGATTCGGTGCTGATCCAGTAGACGGTAACACCGCGGGCAGCGTATTGATCGGCGAGCTTCTTCAGGCCTTCCATTTGGTTGGCGGGTGTAAAATTTACCATGATTGCATCATTGGAAAAATGTGAGATCAGATACATGCCTTAAGGCAGTTATTGGCGGTGATGGATTTGATTTGCACCCCAGGCTGACGGGAACATAAAAAAGTACCGCAAATTGGTAACAGTGATAGAAGACAACGTGGAGATAGGAGCCAATACAACAATAGACCGGGCCACAATCGGTTCAATTATTAAAAACGGAGCTAAGATCGATAACCTGGTCCAGATCGCCCATAACGTAGAAGTTGGGATTAGTACACGGGATTGCCGCACAAGCAGGTGTCAGTGGTAGTACAAAAATTGGCAATGCTGTAGTAATTGGCGGACAGGCCGGGCTGGCTGGGCACCTTAGTATTGCAAATAATATGAAAATAAACGGACAGAGCGGTAAACCGTTCCTTCAAAACAGAAGGTCTCGTAATATCCGGAACTAATGCCTACGAATATACAAAAGCCATGAGAAGTATGGCTATTGCCCGAAATCTTCCCGAACTGGAAAAAGAGTAACGGAACTTGAAAAGAAGCTGAAAGAAATGATGGAGAAAAAAACAGCATAAGCCTGTACCAGATTTTACCTCACAATTGGCATTCATCTTGGGTATAAAAACAGTTAACATTTTGCCCGGTTGGGTGAAAAATAAAACATCTTTGATCTAATTGATCAGAGCAAAACAACAATCATACCCAAAGCATAAAATCATTTTTTTGAGAATCTTCAGACAGGGCATATCATTTTTAATATTGTTTTTTAACCTCAATAGCCATTGGTCAATCCTCATTATATCCGGAACTGTAATTGATTTATACTAAGAAATCCCATTAAGTTATGCTTCGGTTTATTTTGCTTAGGTCAACTGTTGGAAAAAGACCATAGCAGTAATATTTTTTCCTTTAGGTTTCAACAATTCTTAAAGACGACACGCGCAGCTCATTGGTTTTGAGATTCACAAAAATTCCCATTACCCGTTCACAAAATAATCAAACACCCAATATTCAGCTGGCAAGAGGCGGGGCAAAGCATGGCGGGTCCTTAAACTAAATGGGAACAGGGGTTTATCTATGGAAAAATAATGAGCAAAAAGAAACAGTACAACCTAAGTACGATCTTGGCAATTTTAGTTACGAAGCCTACAACAAACTGAAGTTGATATTAAAAATTAATGCCGATAAAGCTAAAAAAGAATTTTTATTAAAAAAACTTTTCCTTCATTTTTGATAACCTGACAGTACCTGAAGCGGCACCTTTTTACCTGCATATTTAATTGAAAGTGGCGATTATGCATTTCAGCGTAATCCCCGCAAATTTTACGAGAAAATAAAAGCAAGCAAGACGGTAGGTTTCAACAACGAAAGTTTCAGCAAGCTGTTGGGTGTAATGAACCAGAATGTAAGCATCTACAGCAATTTTGTGAACGTAATGGATAAGGATTTCATCAGCCCGTTTAACGATAATGCAGATGCTTTTACACTTTACCGTACCCGATACCCAGGTCGTTAACGAGGGTAAGTTATACCACTTCGTCTTCAGACCAAAACGTGCCGGGCAAAACACTTTTGAAGGCGATGCATGGGTAACAGAAAAACCTACCAGATCCGTAAAATTTCGCTCTACCTGGGCAAAGATGCCAACATCAATTATATAGACCGGGATTCGGCGTTTGTGAATATTTGCCCATGAATGATTCAGTTATATTTTTAAACCGTGATAGTTTTTTGCCGATTTCAGGGTACTGGGCAAAATTCACTGACCCTTATCGGCCGCAAAACAACATCGTATAAAGATATTCCTCATCAACAACGACTCGATCACCGCAGCATTTAAAGAACAGCACATTGAAGAAATTGTAAAACAGATAAAGCTGTTACCAAACTGTCTGATTCGGCCTGAACGACCTGCGGCATGATACTTTATCAAAAAACGAAAAAGCGATTCATGCCACCATTGATAAATTGCTTGAAATGCCCAAATTTCAACAGATGAAGCGGAATTTAACATTTTTAACCGGCGGCTACCGCGAAGTGGGCAAATTTGAAATAGGGGCCCTGGTTTAACTGGATCAGCGGTAATCAGTGGGAAGGCACACGCTTCAGGTTTGATTTGGGTACCACTAAAAATTAATAAAAACGTTTACCTGCATGGTTATATGGCATACGGCACAAAAGACAAAAAATTGTATGGCGTGCAGAAGCTTTCTGGATCGCACAAAGAGAGCCAAAACGTATCAGGCTGCATCTTTCTTTACTCAAATGACGTTGATACGGCATCAGCCAGGTTGGCGAAGTTAGCCAGGATAATATTTTTTCATTGGCCATACGCAAAACCCAATACCACCAGGAAATTCGTCAATGTAAAAGGATCCGAGGTTTGAATTTTTAATGAACTGGGTAAAGGTTTCTACCGAATGGTTTGTGAGTCAGGCAATACACACTCCCTGCTTAACCTTCCATTGTCAAACTTCACGGTAAAAATGAGCACCCCGCTTACTAATTTTTGAACTGGCTTTAAAATTACGTTTTGCCTACCTGGAAACTTATTGAAACAGATTATAAACTAAGTATTCGCTGGGAACCAAGTACCCGGTTGTAGAGCTGATGTTGCCAAAAGGCTTCGCAGGTGTTTTTAACAGTGCTCTACAACTAGTGGCAAATATTCTTTACCATAAAAGATTACATGAAGATATTCCATACGGCACCCTTCCTATAAAGTTTTTGGTGAAAATTACGGGGCCATGCCTTTTACCAATTTGAAAATCACCCGGCAACGATATTTTTATTATAACCGCAATTCCTACAACCTCATGAACCGCTTCGAATATTTAAGTGATCAATATGCAGGTGCCAATGTGGAGAGCATAATATCGGCTCAGGACTGTTCCGCTTTATTCCCATTACCCGCGTTAAAATGGCGCCAGTTCTGAATGTGAAAGCGCTTTGGGATCGCTAACTGATAAAAATGACGCGATCAATAATATAACGATCATCCCACGCCTTAAATCCCAAACTTTTAAACCCTAAACGACAAGGCCTATATCGAAGTAGGTACAGGCATTGATAATATTTTAAAAGTACCGCCTCGATTTTGTTCGGCGGCTTTCACCCCGGCTTATGCAGGCACAGGAACCAAATTTGGCGTTTTCGGCAGCTTCCGTTCCAGTTTTAACCCAATTATTAAGTGCCTGCGCTTTATACTACGGGGAGCATATTTTAAATATCTTTGCAAAAAATTGAACAAACATGGATAAAAATTTAATCCAGATAAACAACATACACTGGTAACAGTATCTCAGACACGGCCTGCACACGGGTATCAATGTCGATATGAACCTAAAACCAGCCAACCCCGGCTTCGGTTACCAGTTTCAGCGGGCAGACCTGGCCGGCTACGCCCATTATAAAGGCCGATTGCGACCTGGTGGCTCGATACTTCCAGGGAACCACCTCAGTCAGTAGGCGATGGCAATGTAAGCTTACGGTGGAGCATATCCTGGCCTGCGCTTGCGGGCATGGGGCGTGTGGATAACTGCCTGATCGAGATTGAACGGCCCGGAGATCCCGATCATGGACAGGTAGCAGCGGACCCCATTTGTAGATATAATTGCAAGAAGCCGGGGTAATTAGAACAGGATGCGGCCAAAGCATGGTACAGCCTCGACACCAATATCTCCTACATTATGACGAAGTTAAAGGGCTGAGATCACCGCGCATGCCTGCTACTAATTACCAGGTTACCACCCTGATCGATTTTAATTCAGCCCGAAGTCTGGGGTACCCAGCATGCCAGTTTAAGAAGCATGGAAGATTTCGAGGACTGAGATTGCCCCCTGCCAGGACTTTTTGCTTTTCTACACGAACTGGGACGCTTACTGGAGTAACAACCTGATAAAGGTGGGGACATCAATAATGCCATCGTGGTGGTTGATAAACCAGTAACCGACCGAAGAAATGGACCGGCTCGCAAAAGCGTTTGGCAGGAGAAAATGGAGGTCAAAGGAAGCGAGGGCTACCTGAATAACCTGGAACTGCGTTTCGCAAACGAGCCGGCCCAGGCACAAGCTCCTAGGATGTGGTTGGCGACCTGGCGCTGGTCGGGTACCCGGTGAAGGGCACACATCATCGCCAACCGGCCGCGGCCACAGCAGCGATGGAGCTTTTGCTAAAAAAATAAAACAATACATCAAGAAAACCGGCATACCCGGGTATCCCCGTGTTTACGACCCCAACCAGGCTCCGGTATTTACATCAGCAGCAAATTGAAGCGACCCTGCCCCACCGCTATCCCTTTCTCCTGGTCGATAAGGTTATTCGACCTCGCGGATACGCTCATAGTAGGCATCAAGAATGTTACCATTCAACGAATATTCTTTCCAGGGGCATTTTCCGGGAATCCACAAGCGATGCCAGGGTGTCTGCAGATAGAAGCCCTGGCGACAAACCGGCGGTGTCTACTGTGCATTAATGCCATGCCGGACGGGCGAGTACGATTACGTATTTCCTAAAAAATTGATAACTGCAAATTCAAGCAAAAAGTGCGTACCCGGCGATACCTTGATTCTAAAGATGGAACTGACCGAACCGATCCGCCGTGGGAATATGTGTTATGAGGGGTAGCGTATATGTTGGCAATAAGCTTATGCACGGAAGGGGATCTTAACGGCGCAGCTGGTGAGAAGAAATTAGACTAATGAGCTAGTGTGACTACAATTGCTAATTAGCTAATTATCAATAGCGAACTCAATAAACAAAATAAACCTTAAAACAAACAAATCAGCATATTAGCACATCAGCAAATTAGCACATTAGCAAATCAGCAGGATTATCTATGATTCATCCGCATACATACATCCATCCCAACGCTAAACTGGCTGCCAATGTAAAGGCTAGATCCCTTCAGTCGTAATTCACCAGAATGTAGACCGATTGGATGGTAGTCTGCACTAGGAAGCACCGTGACCATCATGGAAGGCGACGAGGATCGGCAAGAACTGCCGTATTTTTCCGGGTGCGGTTATTGCAGCCATCCCGCAGGATCTTAAATTCGACAGGCGAAGCAACCACGGTGGAAATTGGTGACAATACCACTCTACAGTGAATTTGTAGACGGTTAACCGCGGCAGCAGAGATCGGTGGACAACAAAGGTGTGGGTAACAATTGCCTCCTCATGGCGTACAGCCATATCGCACTACGACTGCGATTGTGGGTAACAATTGCATCTTGAGCAACAATACTCAGGTGGCGGGCCACGTGGCGATTGGTGATTTTGCGATACTTGGGCGGAATGTGCGCAGATGCACCGGTCTGTGCAGATCGGGCCAACATGCTCCTGTCAGTGAGCGGTGGCCTCGGTTGTGTAAGGATGTGCCACCTTATATCAAAAGCCGGCCGGACTCCATTGAGTTGCGCGGGTGTAAATTCTGTTGGTTTAAAACGCAGGGGTCTTTCTTTAGAGCAGGATCAACCAGATTCTCGACATCTACCGGATGATTTACAATAAAGGACTGAACACTTCACAGGCACTTAATTATATTGAAGAAGAATTACTCTAAGAACTGATGAGCGTGATGAAATTGTAACTTTTATCAGGGAAAGCGGCCGGGGTATCATTGCTGTTTACGAAGGGAAGTATGGAGATGAATAGAACACCTCTCCGCCCCTGAAGGGGAAAACTGATCATGCAAGAGATAAAAGCGAAGATTGTGTTTTAGTTCTGAGCGAAGTCGAAGAATAAAAAGTATTTAGTTTCGAGCGATAGTCGAGAAAACGGTAAACGAAGAGAAAGTTATTTTTTGTACCAAACTTCAGTAATTCTATTCAACTTCATTGGCGTCGCACTCTTGTACTTCCTTATATCTTAATTCAGCCTTCATCCAAGCGTAGAAAAATCAACTAATAATCATGATGCTCGCGGTAACTGAACTCCCGCTGAATGAGTTCCTCTCCACGGAGAGGGGTTGGGGTGAGGTTGTCCAACGTCGGCAAGCGCTACAACCGGGAATGGATCTTCCGCCATTGCACTTATGAATTTAATTCAGGAAAAAGTTATGCCATCACCGGGCCTAACGGCCTGGAAAATCAACCCTGCTGCAGGTTATAGCTGGCGCTACCTTACATAATGAAGGAACTGATTGAATATATCAGGATACTGATACTACTTGATAAAAATGCAGACACTGTTAATACCTCAGCATCCAGTATCCAGCATCCAGCATCCAGTATCCAGTATCCAGCATCCAGTATCCAGCATCCAGTATCCAGCATCCAAATTCAGTATCCAGTATCCAGTCCTACCAGTTGATCTCCATCGCCGCCCCCTACCTGAATTAATAGAAGAGAGACCGGAAAAGAAATGCTGGAGTTTCATGCTACATTCAAACCATTAATACAATCAATAAGCATTGACGATATTTTAAAAATTGTTGGGTTAGAAAATGCTGTACACAAACAACTTCGTTATTTCAGCAGCGGTATGAAGCAAAAGGTTAAAACTGGCGCAGGCATTCTTCAGCAATACTCCTGTTTTATTATTAGATGAACCTAACTACCAATTTAGATGCTGATGGCATTGCATCTTTACCATTCCACTTGATCAGCCAGTCACACCAGCAGACAAACTGGCAATTGTCAGCAGCAACGTCAGACAGGAATATAGTTTTTTTGTGAGGAAGTGATCGCCATCGGGATATATAAATAGCTCCCGGATGCCTGAGTTCTAGAAACTCAGGCATCAAGGTTGCTACCGCTATGCTGGCCATCTAAGCAAATTCAGATCAGTAAACTTCAGGTCGAAGATCTTTCGCTCAGGTAAAAGTGGCAGAGACTTCCTTGTAAATAAATAATAGATACCGGTGCGGATCATTTATTTTGCTGCCGCACAATCCCACATGGTCTATTCCGCCATCCTCACCGGTCTCCAGCATCAGCGGCATCACCACGTTGCTGATGGCCTGCGATTGCAGGCACGTGCAAAGCCGCTGGGGATATTAGGCGCACGCAGTAATGTATCACATCGTATTTACTGAAAATCGGGATTTTGCATGGGTGGTTACCTTCGCTGGTTCTCAAGCAACCACCCCTGATCGATGCTTACATCAACAATACCAGTTCCGGGCCGCATGCTGCTCACCGTTTCTTCTGTAACTACTATGGGCGTTCTGCTCCACCGGTGCCGCTCAAGGCGCCCACGGCAACATCGCAGGTCTTTCAATTGCGCCGATTAAGATCTTTGGCTCAAGGACGGAGGTCCACGAGCGGCACCCCGATATTATCTTGCAGCCGTTTCAACCGGTAAATGCTGTTATCAAAGATCTTCACACTGGCGCCCATGGCCAATGCTGTTCGTGGCCGCATACTCACCCACAATGCCGGCACCAATGATGATAACTTTGGTTGGCGGTATACCACTGATGCCGTTTACCAATACGCCTTTGCCATTGTTGGCTTTGCTCAAATACTGGCCGGCGATCAGCATCACCGCACTGCCCGCAGATCTCGCTCATACTGCGCTACTGATGGGATTGTGCCCTGTATCATCTTTCAGGTTTTCGAAACTGAGTGCCGTGGATCTTTTATCCATCATCTTCTGCAATATCTCTACGCTTCATCACCGCCAGGTGTATGGGAGAAATGATGCACTGGCTGTGACTTGAGGAGCTCACATTCAGCTGTCACTGACCGGCGCGCTTTGTACCAGAATCCCACATTCAAAAAACTTCCTTTAGTCAGCAGCTGCGATTTTGGCTCCGGCATCACTATATAATCCTTGCTCAGGTATAACTGGCGCCGTCACCGGCACTTAATTGTCCACCGCCACCCTGTGCCCGCTGGCGACCATCACCCCCACCGCCTCGGGTGTTAAAGAGCGATCCGGTTCTCATTAAACGAATTTTCTTTCAGGATGCCGATCAACAGCTCTGTTGCACCCTTTGGTTTTATGTCAAGGGTCTCTTTCCAGGGTTTCATACGTGAATGACGGAGATACATAAGGGTTTTGATGTTGCCATAATAGGGTCATATTGAAGATACTCCTGGTAAAGCAGGATACAAATTACAAATTATTACCGACACTGCATTCTAGTACTGAATGATTTCATTTGTTGTAATACTTTATCAAGAAAATCTAACTAAATCTTCAAGGAAAATTGATCTATTTCGAATCAATTACAAGTTTCGCGACTGTGTGTTCAATGCCGTAACATATAGGTGCAAAGTATCATCTGCGGAAAACCTCATTGCGCCTTCCGGCCACTCAACCAGGCAGGTATTACCGGAGTACAGAACAATCCTCCACACCGGCTGTTTACAATTAATCGGCTTCATCTTTCAGTCCTATAATACGGTACAGGTCCATATGGTAGAACTGTTTTGCCCGCCGCTTGCTTTATATTGATTGATGATGGAGAAGGTAGGTCTGGAAATATCTTCCTGCACACCCAACTCGCTATCGCAGAATGGCGTGTATCAAGGTGGTTTTGCTCGGCACCCATCTCTCCGTGTATCGCAAATACTTTATACCATATGGCAGTATGCGGCCAGCAGCCTGCCTGGCCGCTTCTCCGTATTTGCTCCAGCGTAAAAATTTACCTCCATGTTGCAAAAAGAGATATTTTCCCTTCATTAGTAATCCGGTCAAGCTGATACCAAAGAATAATTTTGCACGATGGAAAAAAGTTGACTGGAAAGTAGAAGGATGACCTGCACCAACTGTGCTTTAACCATCGACCGTTACCTGCAGAAGGTTGGGGCTGCACGATGTTAAAGTAAACTTCATTGGCAGCGAGGTAAGTTTCGAGCTGCACGGAAACCATACCAAAAGAAGCCAGCTCCAGCCAAAGGCATTGCCGACCCGGGGATATAAAGTGCCAACGAACACCCCACAGGAGCCGGCGGAGGCAACCAGGACGCGAAACCCAAAACATACTTTCTTCTCCAATCATCTTACAACGATTCCTTTTCTGTCTTGCCCTTTACGCTCGGTTGCTAATGCTGCACATGCTGCCCTGGCATATCCATTTTTTAATGAATCCCTGGATCCAGCTGGCTATTTCTGTTATGCCCGGTTTACATTGCTGGCATGGGCTATTTTGGTGTGAGTGCGGTGGAAAAGCCCGCGCTCGCGGTATTCCCAATATGAGATGTATTGATCGCCATGGGCGCCACTGCCGCCTTCGCTCTACAGTTTAATTGGCAGCATTTGGCAACCTTTGGTACGGACCTTATATTTTTTACGAAACGTAGCCGCTACCATTATCACGCTTGTATTTTGGGCGAATGGGTAGAGCATAAATCCGTGGCCGCCACTCAAACAGGAACTCAACAAACTGGCCCCCACCAAAAACTAATGGCCAACATGATCGCATTTGATGAAAAACATAAAGAAATAATCTTCCCTGTAGAGAATACAGCAATACGTAACTGAACGAAGCATTAC
>ERZ1370068.7114-contig-6051_pt1 | contig 28106 bp, 29 predicted proteins | sample MGYA00561227_ERZ1370068 | MGnify/ENA primary metagenome ERZ1370068 (study PRJEB38410, sample SAMEA6850437) | metagenome | study: Metagenomic assessment of the ecological functions of the soil: analysis of the soil microbiota associated with the...
ATTGTTGTACTTCGTTCAGTTACGTATTGCTCTTGGCGAGATGACGGCGCGATCGTTCGAATCCGAGCTCGAAGGCCTGGACCGGTTCCACCGCTCGCATGCGGCCCGTGGCGTTCCACCGTATGCCGCCGGATCCAGGTGTCGAGCGTGCTCGATCTCGGCGTTCGACAATCCTGGAGACGCTTTCATCGATGGGCATCGAGCTGCCCCTCGTCCCGCACGCCGAAGGTGTAATCCGTAGGCTGAGGCTCGCGCGGCGGCCGTTGCCGGAGCTGCGTAGATCAGCGCGGCAGTCGACCGTGTAAGGGATCGATCTTCCACTTCCACCACGCGCCTGTTCTTTCGGCCGACGCCGTACGTGGCGCAGTCGCGGCGCTTGAGGATGAATCCCTCGACCCCATGCGCGCGATTCGCGCGCAGCTCGGCTAGCGCCATCCCACGTCGGCGCCGCACCTCCTCCGGACAGACGGAGCACGCCACCCGCGGCGGCGAGCCGGTAAGTGCGCTCGCGCGCCGGGTCGAGAGCGGTTCGCCGCGACGTCGCGGCCGTCGAGCTCGAGGACGTCATGCGCGACGAACACCGCGCGGCACCGAGCGCATGATCTGCGCGACCTGTTTCTGCCGGCCGATCCGCTGTTGCAGCGCCGAGAACGGCATCGGCCGCTCGTCCTGGAACGCGAGCACCTCGCCGTCGAGGACGGTGCCGTCAGGCAGGTGGCGTGTCGCGCGGCGCGGCAATCTCGGGAAGCGGCGGGTGATCGGCTCCTCGCCGCGCGACCACAGCCATGTCTGTCCCACGTCGCCGGATTAGCTGCGCGCGGATGCCCGTCCCACTTCCACTCGACCAGCCAGCCGCCGCGATCGCCGAGCGTCTCGGGCTGCGCCCTTCGAGCGGGCGCCGCGAGGAAGAACGGATAAGGCTGCGAGGCGTCGCGCCGCTGGCATCCGCCGTCATTGCGACGTCGCAGCCATTCAGCCGACGGCGTCCACGTCGCCCATCATTCGCGCAGCGACCGGGCGGTCGGGTTCGGCGCCGATCGCTGCGGCCAGCGCGCGCATCACGAGCGTGCGCGCGACGCCGACGCGGAATTCGCCGGTGAGGAGCTTGTTCAGCAGGAAGCCGCTCCGCTCGCGGGAGCCCGAGCCACCAGCCGATGACGCGATCGCGCTGCGCGGACGCGGTCCGCCTGCTGAGCGGCAGCGAGCCGTTCCTCGACCCACGCAGCCAGCGGAAGATCAGGTTCCGGCGGTCCCGGCGGGACGGCGTCGAGCGCGAGCGCGACGAGCTCGCGCCGAAGTCACCGGCCGCCGAGTGCGACTCGTACGCAGCGGCCACTCGGGAAGATTCGTCGCGTCCTGCGCCCACTGCCGGAGTCCGGCGGACGGGACGACGCGCTCAGCCTGCCGGCCGGTAGAGAGAAAATCGCCCACGCCGCGTCTGCGGGACGGCGCGTCGCGAAGGTTTGCGCCGCGAGCGCCGCGACCTTCGCGTTTGTCGACGTCGTGGTCGAGGGCTTCTTGCAATTGCGAGAACTCTGCGCATTACATCCGGCCCGTCGCTCACGACACACGATCTGACGCGAGCGCGCGAGCGCGCGCTCTTCTGCGTTCCGCCTGAAGCGCCAGTTCGCGCGCTCCGCGCCTCCGCGCACTCTGCGTCCTCCACGCTATCGTGTGAGTTCTCCGGCTTCGTCCCTCGAAGCCGCGGTGCCGGATCGCACGCCGGTCTCGAGGCCGCGCTCTTCCGCGAGGAACCGCGCGAGCGCCTCGGACCAGCCGTGCGTGACGAGCACGCGCGAGGCGCCGGTTTCCGCCACGGTCGTCGAGCGAGGCGCGCGCCAGTCGGCGTGATCGGAGAGAGCGAAGCCGCGATCGAACGCGCGCTGGCGGCGGACGCCGCGGACGCGCATCAGTCCCGGACGCGAAGGCGCACCGACGCGCTGCGGCAGCCGCTTCATCCACGGCGTGCCGCGCGCCGACAGCGGCGCGAGCACCAGCGATCGCGCGAGCGCCTTGCCGCGCATCCCTTCGGTGATCCGCTCGGCCGGGCGCCATCGCGACGCCCGGCGTCGCGATACGCCTCGGTCATCGCGCGCCATCGCGCCGTGCAGGTGGATCGGCCCGTCCGCCTGCGTCTCGCCAGTCTCGGCGAGGATCCGCTGCGCCTTGCCCGAGCACGTAACAGAAGAGGACCGACGGTCCGGATCTCGTCGCGGTTCGTCGCGCCACCACGCCGGCGATCTCGTCCGATCGATGGTCGCGGGCGGATCCCACGCGTAGATCGGCAGGCGCGAAGGTCGCCTCGGTGATGAACGTGTGACAGCGTCACCGGCTCGAAGGCGGCGCACGTCGGGATCGGCCTGGCGCTTGTAGTCGCCGGAGACGACCCAGACCTCGCCGCGGTGCTCGACGCGGATCTGCGCGGAGCCCGAGGATGTGGCCCGCGGGATGGAACGACACGCGCGCGTCGCCGATCGTGAGGGCGTCACCGTAGGCGCAGCGTCTCGATGACGCCGTCCGGGATGCGGCGGCGCAGGACGGCTTCCCCGGGCGCGGCGCACAGGTAGCTCGCCGAGCCCGGCCGCGCGTGATCGCTGTGCGCGTGGGTCACGAGCGCGCGTTCGACCGGCTGCCAGGGATCGATGTGGAGCCCGCCCGGCCTCCGCAGGTAGAGGCCCGCTGACGTCTCGGCGATCACGCTGTCCGGCATGGTAGCATGGGCGCCGCATGCGTTTTCCTTGTCCATGGGCGTCAGCTCCCCGTCGCTTGCTCGCTCGCGTCTGCGTCGTGTTCGCGCTGCTCGTCTGCACCGCTGCTCCCGCGTCGCGCATCCTTCGCTGTTCAGCTACCTCGATCGTGCGGTCTCAAGCCAGGACGGCGCGTCGACGGCACGTTGACGGTGCACGTTTCGATGCGGCGCACGAGTCTGTCGCGTCGAGTCCGGCCGGAGCGCCTGCTGGATCCGTCGGCCGCCGCCGCGCAGCGTGCGGCCGAGCGCTCGAGGCGCTGCTCGCGTCGCGGCTGTCGATCGCCGGCGGCGGCCGTCCCGCTCACGTTCGTGCTGGGGCGCCGATCGAAGTCCTGCCCGACAAGCCGTCGCTGCGCCCGCTTCGGGTCAGCCCGGGTCAAACCAGGGTCAGCCTGGGCTCAAACTGGGGTCAGACTGGGGTCAGACCATAGTCAGGCCACCAATCGTGCGACTCACCGCCGCGCTCTTCCCGCTACGACCCGCGGCACCAGACGTTCGTCAATATCGTACGAGGACTCCGGCGCTGCGGCAGCAGGTGATTCTCGGCTCGTCGCGCGCCGGGTTCGGCGATTTCCGGGCTCGACCGCCGGAATCGCCTGGCGGTGGTCCAGCGGCTCGTCGCCGCCGGCGATCCATCACATCCTCATCGGGCCCGACCACATCGCTGTTCCTCGTCGGGGCTGCTGCCGCTCGGCGGCTCGATCCGCGCGGCTCGCGCTCGTCGTCACGGCGTTCACGCTCGCGCACAAGCGTCGACGCTCGACGATCGCGGCGCTGCGGCTACTTCAGCCCGCCGTCGGGTGTCGTCGGAGCCGCTGATCGCGCTCGAGCATCGTCTACGTCGGCGTCGACAACCTGATGGTGCGCGGCGGACGCGACGCCCGCGTGCTGGATCGCGTTCGCGTTCGGCCTCATCCACGGCTTCGGCTTCGCGAGCGTGCTGCGCGAGATGGACCTGCCGTCGCGCGCGCTCGGCTGGTCGCTGTTCTCGTTCAACCTCGGCGTCGAAATCGGGCAGCTGCTCGTCGTCGTCGTCGTCGCGTCCGCGGTGGCGGCAGTCGGCCGCCGCAGCGAGGCGGCGGGACGCCGGCTCGCGTTCGCCGGACTCGCTGGTCGTCGTCGCCGCGGGCGCGTTCTGGTTCGTGCAACGGGTGTTTTTCCCGGGAGGCAGCTTATGAGTCGTGGATGTGGTGCTCGGCGCTGGTGGTCGGCTCGGCGCGCTGTCGGCCGCTGGCAGTGCGCATACCAGGCGCAGCCGCAGCCGGCGCCGAAGGTCGTCGAAGTCGAGAAGCTCAAAGACAACCTGCTACATGCTCAAAGGCGGCGGCGGCAACACCGCCGTCTTCGTCGGCAGCGAGCGGCGTGGTCGTCGTCGACACGAAGAACCCCGGCTGGGGCCAGCCGATCCTCGACAAGATCAAGGAGCTGACCGACAAGCCGGTCACGACGATCATCAACACGCACACGCACGGCGATCACGTGAGCGGCAACGTCGAGTTCCCGGCGACGGTCGACGTCGTCGTGCAGGAGAACACCAAGGCGAACATGGAGAAGATGCGCGGCCGACCGGCATCGCGCCGACCGGCCGCCGGCCGAACATCTTCAAGGCGAACAACGGCCGGGGCATGCCGAAGCGGACGTTCAAGGACAAGATGACGATCGGCAAGGGCGCCGACCAGATCGACCTCTACTACTTCGGCCGCGGCCACACGAACGGCGACGCGTGGGTCGTGTTCCCGGCGCTGCGCGCTCATGCACGCCGGCGACATCTTCTCGGGCAAGAACCTCCCGCTGCTCGACGCCAACAACGGCGGCAGCGGCGTCGAGATCGGCGACACGCTCGCGAAGGCGCACGCCGAAGCATCAAGGAACGTGGATCTCGGTGATCACCGGCCACAGCACGGTGATGGCGCTGGCGCGGATCTGGCCGAGCACGCGCAGTTCAACAAGGGACTTCCTGGCCGACGTCCAGGCCGGCGTGAAGGCGGGCAAGACGCCCGACGACGATCGCGGCGTCCTGGAAGATCGCCGACAGCTACAGTGGGCTACATCGATCGCCGATCCGCGACTGAAACAGAACGTCGCCGCGCGTCGCGGGTGAACTGAAGAAGTGACGCATTGCCGGACCTGAAGGTCCGGCCTACGAGTCGCCGGACCTGGAGGTCCGGCTGGCAGCCGATGTCGCCGCGCCAGCGCCACCTAGCGCCGCCACGGACGAGCTGACGACGGCGCCGAACTCGAGCCACAGCACTGGCGCTGGGGACGAACCACGCGGGTGCCCGAACTTCGACAGTACCACACGAGATGTAGACGGGCAGCGCCGCATGCGGTCCACGCCGCCGAGCGGCAGCGTTGGCGTGCGTGAAACAGAAACGGCGTGAAGTAGAGCAGGCACCACGGGTAGATGACCGGCGCCGCCGCCAGCGACACCGCCATCGGCCACGCCCACGCGCGCCGGATCGTCCGCCGGCCGTGTGAACCGCATCCACGCGGCGACGGCGAGGCCGCCGAGCACCGCCACCGCCGCCGCTCCCCTGCGGCGTCAGCAGCGCCGCCAGCCCCTTGAAGAGCGGCCCGTTGAAACGGATGAACGCGACGACGTTGGGGACCGCGCCCAGCGGGAGTGCGCCGGCGGACCGGAACGGCAGATACAGCAGGAACGAGCACGGCCGCGCCCGCCACCGCGTCGCGGATCCGGATCCGCTTCCAGAAGAGCGGCACGAGCACGATCGGCGAGCAGCTTGCTCGCGATCGCGATCACGAACGCGATCGCCGCCCGCATCGTCCGCCCCGTCGTGCAGCATCCACGCCGCGACCGCGATCCACAGCGCGCCGAGCGCGTCGATGTGGCCGCTGTGCGCGACCTCGAGGATCGACGAGCGGATTCCACGCGTACAGCGGAGCGCGAGCCACGGCGAGCGGTTCGTCTGCCGGAGCCACGTGACGAGCACCCAGATCGTCGCAGCAGATCGCACAGCGACCAGCGCGAGCTTCATCGCGCGCGGCGTTTCGCTGAATCGTGACGACGGCGCGGAAGAAGAGCTGCGCGGCCGCGGGGTACGGCGTCGCGCGCGCGGATGCTCGGCATCTTGCGCGTGATCTCGGTATGCGTCGACGCCGAACGCCGGGGTCAGCGGGGACGACGAGGAACGGGTTGTAGCCCAGGCGCTGCAGCCGCCCGTCGGCATATAGCGGACCATGTCGTTGTCGGCGCCCGACCGGCGCGACGGCAGGCGGCACGCGAACGCACAGCCAGCAGCAGCGCCGTGACCAGCAGCTTCGGGAGGCCGCGCCTTGCGAGCCTGCCGAACTCCGCGTCCTGCGCCTCGCGTCCGCCGCCTCGCGCCCGCGACAGAGCCGCCGCAGCAACAGGCCGTAGACGACGCACGGCACGGCCGCAAGCGCAAAGAACAGCGGCGTACCCAGCGGCGGCTTCTGTGATGGCGAGGGCGGCGAGCGCGGCGACGACGGCCGCGCCACCCCAGTGGATCAGGACGCGCAACGCTGACATCTTGCCACGGCGAGCAGGTCGTTCCCATTTGCGCGGCGCCCGACTCGCTCTACCATGTCGCCATGGGTCACGCGAGCGCGCGATCGTCCTTTGGGTGCTGGCGCTGAGGGCCTATCGGCGCATTGCTTCGCCGACTGAGCAGGCCGATGTCGTGATGGTATGCGTGGTGGTGGCAGTTGTGTGCATGGCGGTCGGCGGTTCTTGGTCCCGGGCTCGCTTCTGGCGAGCAGGCGCCCGATCCGCAGCCGCCGGCGACCGACAAGTCTCGGTGGCGGACGCGACGTCAGGGTCGATCAGGGCGGCGGACTCCACTTCACGAAACATTTCGCGCGATCGTCTTCGGCGGCATCAAAGCAGGGCTCCAGCATCGCCCTCGGGCCTGCCGTGAGCTGGGAGTCCACCGACCGCGGATACCTGCAGATCAAGGGCGGCTTCTCCGGTCAGGGAATTCAAGCTGCTTCAGGTGCGCTACGATTCGCCCCGTTTTTCAACGAACGGTCGATGGTCACAACGCGTCTTCGATGGCAGGACGCGCCGGAACTGCCGCGCTGTTTCTGCGAGGTCCCGATTCTCCGAACGAGCACCTCACCATCGGGATGACGAAGACGGAGTGGAGCGCGGTCCTGCGGACGCTCGTCGCGCCGAGCACGTTCGTGTCGGTGGGCTCAGGCGTGGAAGGGTATGCGTCGAAGGGCAGGTGGGCTGACCTCGGCGCGGCCGCTGCGCGGCTCGGCGCGCCGCCCGACGCGCCCGGCCTCGGGACGCGGCCGCTGGCACGTCCGATCCCTTCGCCGTCGGCGTCGGACGACACGCGCGTTTCGCCCCGACTACAGCCGCACGGGCCACCTGCGTCGACGGGCTGTGGCATCACTATCACGACGTGCCTGGCGTCACGCAGTCGCGTTCCAGCGATACGAGTTCGCCGCGCTGAAACTGCTGCCGACGTTCCGCGTCAGCGACATGCCGCCGTCGGCGCCACCGCCGGCACGGTATCGCGGCGCGCTGAGCGTGTTCGGCGCGCGCGTGGCTCTCGCACACTGGCGATCGGGCAGGCGGTGCCGTTCTATCTCGAGGACGTACCTCGGCGGCGGCGAGTACATGCGCGGATACTCGAGGCTATCGTTTCCACGATCGCAACGCGCTGCTGTTCGGGACGGAATACCGCTATGCGATCCACAGGATGGTGGATCTTGGCGGTGCTGCTCGAAGCGGGCACGGTGGCGACGACCGCGACGGCGTTCAGCCTCGATGACGATGGCGCCGTCGGTACTCCACCGGCGTCCGCGTCCACTCGAAGAGTCAGGCGCTTCTGCGGATGGACTCCGGCGGCGGCCGCGACGGCTGGAGGGTGGCCGTCGGGGTGACGCTCGACTCCTGAGCGCTGGCGCGCGACGATCAGCCCGGCGTTCAGCAGCGCCGCGCCAGCGGCGCCGCGCACGACGTTGTGGCCCATCGCCACCAGCTTGTAGCCGAGCATCGGGCACGGCGCACGCGTCCGCACGTGCACCGGTCATGCCGCCGCCCGTGATGCGACGTCGAGCCGCGGGCTGCGGACGATCCTGCGCCGTGTGCAGCGACGATCGGCGGCTGCGGCGCGAGTCGGCAGCCGCCGCTGCTGCGGTTCCGCGCGTGAACGGCCTGCGAGCGCGGCCGCCACATCCTCGATCGACGGCTTGCGTCCGCGAGCTCGAACGACATGACCGGCGGTGTGCCCGTCCGGCACCGGCACGCGCGTTCGTCGTGCGCGCTGACCACGTAAGTCGGCGTTGCGGACCGCGCCGCTCTCGTAAGCGGCCCAGCAGCTTGCAGCGTCTCGGTCTCGATCTTCTCTTCCTCGCCGCCGCCGATGTACGGGATGACGTTGCCGAGCGCGTCGAGCGACGGCGACGCCGGGATAGCCCGCGCCCGACAGCGCCTGCAGCGTCGTCACGATGATCGCGCGTCGGCTGGAACTGCCGCAAGGCGCCGGCGAGCACGACCGCGATGACGATCGTGGCGCAGTTCGGGTTCGTGACCAGGCTGCCGCTCCAGCCCTTGCGCGCGCGCCGCTGATCGTCGAGCAGCGACGAGATGATCGGGATTGACCTCGGGAATGAGCAGCGGCACCAGCGGATCCATCCGATGGTTGCGCGCGTTGCTGACGACGTGGCGTCCCGCTCGCGGCGAAGGCGCGTCTCCGCTTCGCCGGCGACCGACGAGTCGAGGCCGGAGAAGAGGATCGACGGCGCGCTCGGTCGACCGCCGGCGAGCGGCGCGCACCGTCAGCGCGGCCGTCGTCGGCCGGCAGGCGCGGTGGGCAGCCGCCAGCGCGAGATCGCCGTAGCGCTGGCCGGCCGATCGCTCGCTCGCCGCGAGCCACGTGACGCGGAACCACGGATGGTCCGCGAGCAGGGCGACGAACTGCTGGCCGACGACGCCCGTGGCGCCGAGGATACCGACGTCGATTCGCTGTGCTCATTAGACAGTGACCGTATCAGTGGCGGCCACGGCAAGCGCGCGCGCCTGCTCGATCGCCGCGAGGTCCTTCGAGGAGATCGGCGACGAGATCGCGCTGGTGCTCGCAGCCCGTCGACAGGCGGACGAGCGTGTCGGACAGCCCGAGCTTCGCGCGCTCCTCGGCCGGGAATCGACGCGTGCGTCATCCGGGCCGGGATGGCAGACGAGCGCCTTGACGCCGCCGAGGCTCTCGCCGAGCGCGAAGAACCGGCGCGACGAGACGAACGAGACGACCTCCTCGACCGTGCCGTTCAGCTCGAACGACACCATGCCGCCGAAGCCGGTCATCTGCCGTTTCGCGATGTCGTGGCCGGGATGCGACGTCGAGGCCGGGGAAGTACACGCGCTTCACGAGCGGGTGTCCGTTCAGGGCCTTGGCGATCGCCTCCGCGTTGTCGGCGTGGCGCTGCATCGCGCAGCTCGAGGCGTCTTGCAGACCGCGCAGCGTGAGCCAGCAGTCGAACGGCGACGGGCACGGCGCCGGTCGCGTTCTGCAGGAACTTCACCGGCTCGAACACCGAGGCGTCTTTCGCGCGAGCACCGCGCCCTGGATGACGTCGGAGTGCCCGGCGAGATACTTCGTCACGCTGTGGACGACGAGATCGGCGCCGAGCTGCGAACGGCTGCTGGAAGAGCGGCGACGCGAACGTGTTGTCGACGACGAGCGAGCGCGCCGGCGGCGTGCGTCGCCGCGGCGATCGCCGCGATGTCGTAGACGAGCAGCCGCGGATTGGTCGGCGACTCGATCCACACCAGCTTCGTCTTCGGCGAGAGCGCCGCCTCGAGCGCGCCGTCGTCGCCGAGATCGATCTGCTTGATCACGCAGCCGAGCGGCTGGAAGACCTTGTTCAGGATCCGGTAGGTGCCGCCGTAGACGTCGAGCGGGATGACGATCTCGTCGCCCGGCTTCAGGTAGCGCCTGGAGCACCGCGTTCTCGGCGGCGAGGCCCGAGCCGAACGTGGCGCAGTACTGCGACGCCTTCGAGCTCGGCGAGCACGGCTTCGAGCCGCGCGCGCGTCGGGTTGTTCGTCCGCGAGTAGTCGAAGCCGCGGTTGACGCCCGGCTCGTCCTGCTCGTAGGTCGACGTCTGGAAGATCGGCGCGATGAGCGCACCGGTCTCAGGCTCCGACGGCTGGCCCGGCGTGAATCGTCTTGGTGGCGAACTCCATGATGCTTGCTCCTGTCCTTTCCGCTGACGATGGATGCACGTGTGTAACGGGCGCCGCAGCGTCCATGCTGCGGATGACCAGATGCAGGTCCGGCCTGCGCCGGCCGCGGCCAGCGCGGCGCGCTGCACCAGATCGCAGCCGGTGTCGGCCATGCGCAGCGCCTCGTCGATCGTGAAGATCGTGAATCGGCCGCGCGTCGGCGTCGGCGGTGCGGATCGGCGGTGAAGTAGCCGGCGACGTCCTTGATCAGCTCGCACGCGTCGGCGCGGACGCGCGGTCGGCGAGCAGCACGGCGGTCAGATCCGATCCGCCGCGGCCGAGCGACGTGATCGTGCCGCCGGCGCTCACGCCGAGGAAGCCCGGGACGATGACGATGCGCGCGTGCGCGAGCGCCGCGAGCAGGCGCAGCGGGCGCACGGTCGTGCCGTGACGCGATCGGCCCTCGACCGATCCGGGCGGGCCACGAGCCCGGTCTGATGCACGTTGAACGGCGCGCGCCGAGACGCCGATGCGTCTGAAGGTGCAGCGCGAGCGAGCGCGACGGACCTGCAGCTCGCCCGTGGACCACAACAGATCCAGCGCGTCCTGCTGACGGGTCGTTGGCGATGATCTTCGCGCCTCGCGCCAGGAGGTCAGTCGGTCGCGCCGTATTGCGCCGAGACGATCACGACAAGGCGCTCGTCGTGGTTGAGCGCGAGGCGCGTCCTGGAGGAACCGCGCCGCCGCCGCGTAGGACGCGTCGTCGCGCAGCACCGACCCGCCGAGCTTGCAGCACGCTGCAGGCGCTCGCTCGACGACCGCGCCTCCTCGCGCGATGGCCGGGAAGCGCCGCGGCCGTGACGCCGGTGGCCGCCTGGAGCGCGTCGAGCGCGCTCTGCACGCGCGCGGAGCTCGCCGGACAGGTGAGCGCGTAGGCGCGATCGCCGCGCCGCGCCAGCCGCGTGCACCAGATGCCGTAGGACGCCGAGCAGATCGGCGACGTCCGACGTGTCGCGCCGGCGCCGTTCAGCCGCACGAACCAGGCCGGAGTCGGGCGCGCGATCGACACGGCCGGCTGCGATCGGCTCCGGCGGCGGCGTCGCGCACGCGCCGCTCCGTCACCAGCTCCGCCACGTCGTCGAGCAGCGTCGCGGCGGTGACGTCGGGTCCGGCGCCCGGACCGATGTAAGCAGAGCGCGCCGCGCTCGCGCGTCGATGACGATGCCGTTGGTGACGCCGCTGACGCGCGCGAGCGGATGCGTGCCGCCGACGAAGGCCGGGCCGACGAGCGCGTGGATCGCGCGGCCCTGCCACGACGCGCTGCGCGACCGGGCCGGATCGCGCCGTCGAACGCGCGCGGCCGACGGCGATGTCGTCCGGCTCGACGCTGCCGATGCCGTCGAGCGGAATCGCCGCCGGATCGACGAGGAGCCGGCCGAAGAGCCGCACGAGGATCGCGAGCTTCTCGGCGGCGTCCGCGCCGCTGATGTCCATCGACGGGTCCGGCTCCGCGAAGCCGAGGCGCTGCGCGTCGGCGAGCGCGGCGTCGAAGCTGCCGCCGCGACGCCATCGCCGTGAGGATCGAGTTCGAGGTGCCGTTGAGGATCGCGGTGACGCCGGACGCGCGCGCGCGCCAGCGGCGCGCCGCTCGAAGCGTGCCGAGGAACGGCACGCCGGCGATGCAGCTCGCTTCGTAGCGCAGCGCCGTGCGCGCGGCGGCGGGCGAGCCGCGACAGCTCGTCGCCGTGCGCCGGCGATCGAGCGACTTGTTCGCCGTCACGACCGGAATGCCGCGATCGAGCGCGCGGCGCACGAGCGAAAACGCCGGCTCGACGCCGCCGAGCGCCTCGACGATGACGTCGACCGGCTCGGCGAAGAACGCGTCGATGATCGTCGGTGATGCGTCGTGACGAGGCCGCCGCGCGGGCGCGGGCGCGCCGTGCGTGCGGACGAGCGCCGGTGGCGACGACCGGCGCGAACCCGCGCGCCGAGAGCGGCGCGGCGGCCTCGCGCGCGTGGCGCGCGAAGGCGGAGCCGACGTTGCCGAGGCCGAGCAGGCCGATGCGGCACGTGGCCGGGCATGCAGCCGCAGCGCTATCCGGCGACGGCTGCGGCACGCGGCCGCAGCGTCGAGCACGGTCGTAGTCACGACGAACGCTCCAGGATGCGCAGGCGATACATCAGCGACGCCCCGCTGTTAAATCGATGAGAGCTTCGGGCCGTCCCTGAGGGGTCGGCCGAGGTTTCATCTGTCCCGTTTATCGGGCAGGAATTAGCACCTTGGCTCTAGGCGCCGGGTTGCTGTGGCTTCGTCGGGCCTGTTCCCTCTGCCACTCTGGATAAATGTCCGCGGCGAGCGCGAACAGTCAGTAAGCGTAGGCCAGCCGCGGCCTCGCTGTCAAGCAGACCTATGCCGTTGCACGAATCCGCATGCCATCCATTCTGGAGGGCGCATCGATGGAGCGTTGCTATCATCGCCGCGTGCCAGGCTGAACGTCTGGGGTTTCGCCGCGATCACGGTGCCGCTCGTCGCCACGCCCGGCGCGTCGACGGCCGTCGTCCTGCGCAACAGCCCGGCCGGCGGCGTGCGATCGGGCGTCGCCACCGGCGCATCGGCGCCAACGCCGGATCGATCTGCGTACGGACTGCTGACGGCGTTCGGCGTCGCCGTCGCGCTGCAGCGCTGGCCGATGGTGTGGCTCGCGCTGCGGTCGCCGGCGTCGGCGTATCTGGCGTGGCTGGGCGTGCGATCGCCTGCGCGCTGCGCCTGGCGTCCTATCGAGCGCCGGACGCGCAGCGCGGCGCGCCGGACTGGAGCGTCCGCCGACTCGTCGCGCAGCGCGCGCGAAGGGTTCATCACCAACGTCCTGAATCCCTCGATCGCGACGTTCTACCTGTTGATCATTCCGCAGTTCATGCCGCGCGACGCGCCGGTCGTCGCGAGCGTCCTGACGCTGACGGCGTTCCACGTCTCGCTCGGCGCTGACGTGGCATCTCACGTGGGCCGCCGCCGGCGGCACGCTCGTCGGACGCTGCTCGGCCGCACGACGCCGCGCCGCGATCCTCGAGGCGATCAGCGGCGTGGCGCTGCTCGGGCTCGCGCTCAAGATGCTCGCGCTTCCGCCTTAGGCTGCAGTCCTTCGCGGAGCGCCCTGCGTGAACGTCGCGTAGCCGACGATCACGCCGAGGATGCCGCCCGGCAGCATGATCTGCCAGTAGTAGGCCGGCTGTCCCGCCGAGCTTCTGCAGCGAGCGCAGACGCAGAAGGCGAGCGCGAGGCCGACGCGCGAGGCCGAAGCACGATCGCGGTCCCCAGCGACTGCGTCCGCTTCGCGAACCAGCCGATCAGCACGCCGGTGATCAGTCCCTTGACCGTCGATCCGATCACGATGCCGACGATGCCCGCCTTGATGGCGGGATCGTTGGGCGCCGACACGAGCGCGGACAGGCCGTCGAAGACACCGAGCACGCCGCCCAGCACGAGGCCGAGCATGGGTTTGCTCACGTGTCACTCCTTACCAGGTCTATTACGCATCCCGCGCGAGTTCTTTAACGCGCCAGAAGAGCAGCAGCATCCGCGCATCAGCGAGATACGTGCAGGACGCAGCGCGATCGGCGTGCGGTAGGTGCGCGCCGAACCGCGCGTCCGCTCGATCGCACGTCTCGCGTGTGCGCCGGCACCGCCGCGTCCGTCCACGAACCGCCGCACGTCGGCCGCGAGCTCCGCGGCGTCCGGATACCGCGCGTCCGGGTCGCGAGCTCATCGCGCGCGCCACGATCGATCGCAGCGGGTCGCAGTGCAATCGCGATCCGGAGATGCCAGCCGCCTTCGGCAGCAGGCCGTCCAGGATCGCACCCAGTGCGCATACGTCGGCGCGCGCGATCGATTTTCCGCGCACTTTGCTCCGGCGCCATGTAGCCGTACGTCCCGCCAGCATCTCGGGTGACCGTCGTCCGAGGTCAGACCGCCGGGCCGCCAGGCCCCAGTCGAGGATCTGCACCTGGCCGAACGGGCCGACCATGATGTTGGCGGGCTTGAGATCGCGGTGGATCACGCCGCGGGCGTGGGCGAACGCGACGGTGTCGCAGATGCGATCGAACAGGCGCAGCCGGTCGGCGACCGCGAGCGGCGCGCGCGTGGACGTCGAGCCGCTCGCCGCGCGACGAGGCATCATGACGATGAACACGCGGCCGTCCGGCAGGCTGGCCGACGTCGTGGACCGGGACGATGCCGGCGTGCTCGAGCGAGGCGAGCGTGCGCGCCTCTCGGCGCAGCCGCGCGGCGTCGGCGTCGGTGCGCCACGCCGTCACCTTGATCGCGACGTCGCGATCGAGCTCGCGATCGCGCGCGCGGAAGACGATCCCCATCCCGCCGCGGCCGATCTCCTCGAGCAGCTCGTAGCGCGTCCCGCGCGAAGTCGGGACGATCGTCGAGCCGCCGCAGCCGCGCGATCGCCGCGTCGGACAGCGTTCACGGCGGATCCACTCCGAGCAGATCGCGCGCCTCGGCGCGGAACTCCTCGTCGCTCGCGCACACGCGCGCGCAGCCGCGTCGAGGACGATCTCGCGGAACGCGCGGCGCGCCCACGCCAGCTCGTTGGTGACGTCGGTGACGCTGATGCCCGGTCTCGCGCGCGAGCGTCGCGTACGTCGGGCCGCGGCGCCGTCGTCGGCGTCCTCGACGTCGTAGCGCACGGAACAGCGTGAAGGCGGCGGCGTGCCCGGCGGTCCGGCGCGCGCGCGCGCAGCGCATCCACGGCGTCGCCGAACAGCCCGCGGATCCACTCGCGATGGAACCACAGCTCCGGATCCGGCTCGATCGTCGGCGCGCGCGCGCCGCGAGGTCGGCGTCGGCGCGCGCGAAGTCGACCGCCGTGATCACGAATCCGCCGCCGCGCTTGAGGCGCGCCGGCCGCCTTGTCGTCGTTCGCGAGGAAGCCGTCGAGGCAGGTGCGCACGAACGTGCGGAAGCGGGCCTTCGCCGGATCGTAGCGCTCGAGATATTCGCGCTCGAACGCGCGCGCGAAGAATTCCTGCGTCAGGTCCTGCGCGTCCTCGGCGCCGCGCCGCCAGCGCAGGCGGATGTAGAGGTAGACGGGCCGCCAGTAGCTGCGCACGAGCGCCGTCGTACGCCGCGGCCCGGCGCGTCCGGGTCCACGCTCCCGAGGTCGCGCACCACGGAATGCCGCGTCGGCGGGGAAGCTCATGCGATGCCGCTATTATTGCCATGGATGAACGCCACGGATGAACACGGATAACACCGACAAGCCCGCGTGAACCCGGATGAACAAGGCGGGCGGCCCGGTTTGTGCAACGGCCGCGGCCCATGCTGACACTGTTCGTGCGCGTCTTGCTCGTCCTCGCTTCGCACTGGCCGCGATCACTCCGGCCGCCGGCGCCCAGACCACCGGCGCAGCCCCGGCGGCACCCGCCGCGCCGCGCCTCCGCCTCCGCCGTGGACCGGCAGCGTCGGCCTCGGCTTCTCGATGAACCGGGGCAACACGTCCACGACGAACCTCAACTATCACCGGCGACGCGACGAGCGACGCCGAAGAAGGGAACGTCTGGAAGTTCAAGGGCATCTACCTCCGGGACGAGACCGACGGCGCGGTGTCGGCCGACCGGTCTGCTGTTCGACGCGCGCTACCAGCGGACGATCGTCGACGCGCGGTCTACGGCTACGCCGGCAGTGGGCTTCCTCGAAGGATGAGTTCAAGGCCATCGACTACCTGTGGGCGCCCGCCGCCGGCATCGGCTACAAGCTCGTGCGCGACCGGACACGACCACGTTCGACACCGACGCGGGCCTCGGCGTGAGGATCGAGAAGAACCCGGGACCGACGCGACGACCGACCTGAGCGTCACGCTCTCGGACAAGTTCGAGCACAAGCTGTCGAAGGACTCGTCGATCACGCAGGCGTTCACCGCGCTCTGGACGGCGGAGCGATTTCGGCGACGCGCGTACACGTTCACTGCTGGCGTGACGTCGGCGCTGACGCAGCGGACGCAGATCAAGGTGGAGCTGCTCGACGCTACGTGACGCGCGCCGCCGACCGACGACCGTCGAAGCAGAACGACGTCGCGCTCCTCACGTCGTTCGTGTACAAGTTCTAGGTGCCCCGATATCCCGTCTCGGACCACTGCGACGGCGCGCGGTTCTTCAATCCGCACGCGCCCGCCGGGCGTTCGCTCGCCGAGGTGTGGCGCTGGATGCGCACGCGCGAGCGCACCGCGTGGCCACGTCGGTCCTGCCCGGACCGTGCACCGGCGCCGCCTCCGTCGCGCGTCGAGCCCGGGCAGATCGCCGTGACGTTCATCGGCCATTCGACGTTCCTGATCCGCACGGCGTCGATGGTGATGATCACGGATCCCGTGTTCACGACGCACGCGCGGTCCGTTCGGACGGCCTGGGGCCGCGCCGCAGTGCGTCCGCCTGCGATCGCGCTCCGAGATCTGCCGCGCGTCGGATCTCGTGCTGCTCAGCCACAACCACTACGATCATCTGCAGCGCCTCGTCGCTCCGGGCCTTGTCCGGCGCGTCGATCGTGACGGCGCTGGGCGTCGGCCGGCACGTGCCGCCTGAAGGCGGCCGGAACGTGCACGAACTCGACTGGTGGCAGCAGGTCGGAATCGCCGGCGCGACGATCACGGCCGTGCCGGCGCAGCATTTTTCCGCGCGCACGCCGTGGGATCGCAACGCGACGCTCTGGTGCGGACTCGTGGTGGAGGTGGACGGCGTCACGATCTACTTCGCCGGCGACACCGGCTATGCGCCGCAGTTCGCCGAGATCGGCGATCGCGTTCCGTCGATCGACGTCGCGCTGCTGCCGATCGGCGCCTACGAGCCGCGCTGGTTCATGGAGCCGATGCACATGAATCCCGACGAAGCGGTCCGCGCGCACCTGGACACCGGCGCGCGCGTGAGCGTCGGCATGCATTTCGGCACCTTCCAGCTGACCGACGAAGGGATCGACGATCCGCTGCGGCGCCTCGACGCCGCCCGCGTCCGTCACGACGTCGCGCCGGATGCACTTCCGGACGCTTGACTTCGGGGCGACGGCGATCGCGCAGCACAGCATCTGACACGGAGCCGACGGCAGCGGCCACGAATGATCACGAAGGCCACAAAGTTCACACAGATCAATTTGGCTTTGTGGTCTTCGTGGCTCTTTGATCGTCGCTGCCGTCGGCCGTGGTCAGTGCTGCGCCGCGAGCGCCGCGTCGAGCCGCTCGAGGCCGCGCGCGGATCGTGTCGGTCTCGCCGCCGTAGCCGAGGCGGAAGTGCGCGGGCGCTTCGAAGAAGGATCCGGGACCGACGGCGGTGCGGTGTTCGCGCCATCAGCCGTTCGACGAAGGGCGTGGCGTCGGCGACGCCGCGGATGCGCGGGAAGACGATCGTTCCGGCGGACGGCACCCACTCCAGTTCGGGATGCGTGGCGAGGAACGCGTCGGCGAGCGCCTTGTTCGTCGCGAGCAGCGTCCGCGCCCGCTCGCGCAGGGCGTCGAGGTGCTCGAACGCGACGACCGCGAGCCGCTCGGCGACGATCGAGCCCGGTGCCGTCCACGACGTCGCGCGCGCGGCGCACGCGATGCGTGATCGCGTCCGAGGCGATCACCCATCCCGCCCTGCAGGCTCGACAAACCGTACGACTTCGTCAGGCTGCTCGTCGTGACGAACACGTCGCCGCGCGCCGCGGCCGGCGGCGACGTGTCGCCCGTCAGGTCCTTGTAGACTTCGTCCACCAGCACCGTGCGCGCCCTGGCGTTCCGCGATCCGGCCGATCTCGTCGAGCGCCGCCGGATCCGCCGAGCACGCCGGTCGGGTTGTGCGGCGTCGTGATCGACGATGACCTTCGTGCGCGGCGTCATCGCGTGGCGCACGCGATCCGGATCGAGCGCGTAGCCGTCCTCGAACCGCCGCTCGAACCGCGTCGGTCGCGCGCCGAGCAGGCGCGCGGCGCCGAGCGAGCGGGTCGTAGCCGGGCCGCTCGACGAGCACCTCGTCACCCGGCTCGAGCAGCGCCGCGAGGACGAAGAAGTTCGCGCCCGCCGTGCCGCCGGCCGTCGTCACGCGGTCCGGCGTCCACGCCGTAGCGCGCGCGCGATGGCCTCGACCAGCGGCCGGTAGCCGTTGTCGTTCGCCCCGTGCGAGCGCGAGCGCCTCCCGCGCGCCCGGCAGATCGTCGAGCGAGCACGCGAGGATGTTGCTGCCCGCGAGATCGAACTCCGCCGCCGGGCGCGTCTTCGCCCATTCCATGTAGGGCGCGTGATATCTCAGGGCGGAGACTTGCTGATGGGCTCGCGATGGTGCAACTCCACAACTCCGCAACTCCCAACTTCCAATTAACTCACAACGCCCAACTCCCAAAACTCCCAAGTTAGACGAATCAGTTCCGATCGGCGCGTTCTTGCGTTGGCGATTGAAGTTCATGAGCGTAGGGACTTGGAGTTGCGCCAGCGCGATAGAAGGACACGAGCGCCAGTCAGCGGCTCGCTGGCGCGGCGCCGGCGCCGCGCCAATCGACGCTGGCGACGACGGCGGCGGCGACGAGGACGAACAGCGATCTGCACGACCGGGTAGCCCGGCGCGCGGAACGCGTCGGCGGGCGCGCTGGCCGAGCGGGCAGCGTGCGCCGGAACGTGAGCACGGTCAGCACCGTCAGGCCGAAGAAGATCCAGTCGGCGAAGACGACGTAGTTGGCGAGCTGATCGTACGATGCCCGTCAGCGCGAGGACGCACGACCACGTGGACTGCACGATGATCGCGAGGCTCGGCGTCGCGTAGCGCGGATGCAGCGTCGCCAGCGCCGGCACGAACAGCCGGTCCGCGGCCATCGCGTAGTAGACGCGCGTCGGCGCGAGGATCGACAGGTCGAGGAACCCGAACGTCGAGATCGCGATCGCGCCGCTGACGAAGACGTCGCCGGACGCGCCGAACATCCGGCGCGCCGCGTCGGCCGCCGGCGCGTGCGTCGCCGCCAGGCCCGTCGAGGCCGAGCGCGCGCAGATAGACGACGTTGACGCGTGAGGTAGATGACGACGACCGCGATCGTGCCGGCGACCAGCGCGAGCGGCAGGTTGCTGCTTCGGGTTCGCGATCTCCTCGCCGACGTAGTTGGCGCTCTGCCAGCCGCCGTAGGTGAAGAGGATCGGCACCATCGCCGCGCCGAAGGCGACCAGCGTCGGACGTCCGGCGGGCGACGCGGCCGCGCGCGTCTCGCTCCACCAGCCCGGATGGCCGGCCGCGAAGAACGCCGGCGCCGATCAGGATCGCCAGCGCCGCGACCTTCAGGACGACGAGCACGTTGCAGCACGCGGCTGCCGGGCTTCACGCCGAGGTAGTTGACGATCGACAGGACGACGATGCGCCGCGATCGCGAGCGGCACGCGCGCGCCGTCAGGCCCGCCGCGCCAGGTGCAGCGCGTAGGTCGCGAACGTGATCGCGACCGCGGCGATCGCGCCGCTCTCGATCACCAGCAGCAGCGCCCAGCCGTACAGGAAGCCCGCGAGCGGGTGGAGGCCGTCGCGCAGGTAGACGTACTGCGCCGCCGGCCTTCGGAAAGATCGCGCCGAGCTCCGCGTACGAGAACGCGCCGGCCAGCGCGATGGCGCCGCCCGCGACCCACGCGCCGAGCACCAGCACCGGCGTGTCGAGCCGCTGCGCGACGATGTGCAGGGTGACGAAGATGCCCGCGCCGATGATCCCCCGATGACGACCATCGTCGCATCGAAGGGACCGAGCGCGCGCTTGAAGTCAGCTGCCAGCTGCAGCTCCCAGCGTCAGCGTCAGCGCGTACGCCGCTCCGACCAGGATCTTCTTGATGCGCAGATACGGCGAGCCGTGCGAGATGCTGTTGGTCTGCGTCGGCTGTCCCTTGGCGTCGCCGCCGGTGCCGTGCATCTCCCACTGGTCCGGGCCGGTGAGCGCGTCGAGGTTGCCCCAGAAGTCGGTGGTGATCGCGTTGTAGGTGACGTTGGTCACCATGCGCGTCTTCTTGCCGTTCTTGATCTCCCAGAACGCGTTGCCGCCGAACTGGCCGTTGTAGCGCTGCTGGTCGATCGAGTAGCTGCCGCGGCCGTCGATCAGCACGCCGTCCTTCGTGTCGGCGATGATCTGGTCCGAGCGTCGGCGATCCCGGCGGGCCCGGCTCGACGTGGACGTTCGCCATCCGCAGGAACGGATAGTCGCGCCACGAGCTGGCGTAGGTGCAGCCGCGGCTCTCTTCTCGTTGATGTAGTGCGCGGTCTCGCGGTTGGTCATGCAGGCCGACGAGGATGCCGTCGCGGACGATCGGGAACTTCGTCGTCTTCACGCCGTCGTCGTCGTAGCCGATCGTGCCGAGGCCGCCGGGGATCGTCTTGTCGGCGGTGACGTTGAACAGCTTCGATCCGTACTTCAGCTTGCCGAGGTCCGACGATCTTCACGAAGCTCGTGCCGGCGTAGTTGGCCTCGTAGCCCATGATGCGATCGAGCTCGGTCGCGTGCGCGACGATCTCGTGGATCGTGAGCATCGCGTGCGACGGCGTGAGGATCAGATCCTTGACGCCCATGTCGACCGGCTTGGCGGTGGTGAACTCGACCGCTTCGTCGGCGATGCGCTCGGCGTTCTCGAGCATCTTCGCGGCTTCGGCGACTTCCCAGCCGCCCATCTCGGGCACGGCGCTGAAGGTCCGCGTCCGCACGACGTCGTCCTTGCGCGCGGTCACGGAGAAGCTCGGGTTCGTCTGCCATGACTCCTGCTCGATGTAGGAGCCCTCGCTCGACGCGAGCATACTTCCACTCGTAGCTGAGTGTTCACCGAGACGTTGACGTTCTGCACGCCCTTGTTCTTGACGACGGTGTCGACGACCTTCTGGACGAAGTCCTGCTTGGCCTCGCGCGAGATCGTCGTCGGGATTCTTCACGACCGGCGTCGCCCAGTAGGCCTGGTAGGCCGGCACGGGCGCGAGCTTGACGTCGGTCTTCTTGGCGATGGCGCTGGCTCGGCGCGACGTCCGCCGCGATGCGCGTGATGCGGCGGATCTCGTCCTCGGTGACGATCGGGCTGCTCGCGAAGCCCCAGGTGCCGCTGTGGATCACGCGGACGCCGAAGCCGGCCGCGCCGACGCGTGCCGCCGCCGCCGCCGCCGCCGCGTCCACCGCCGCCGCCACCGCCGCGCCGAATCCGCCGCCGCCACCGTCCACCGCCGCCGCCGCCCGCGCCGCCGAAGCCGCCGAAGCCGCCGAACGGATCGTTCGGGTCAGCGCCGGGCATCGGGTTGCCGCCGTTCGCGTTGACGCCGCTGTTGGTCGCGCGCGTGAAGCGGATGTCGGCGTAGCTGCAGCCGAGCGTCTTCGCTTCCTTGAGCGCGATGTCGGACAGCCCCTTGAACTTCGAGTCGAGCACGCGCCCGGGCGGCGTCTGCGCGAGGAGATCGGCGATCGATGATCGCTGCCGGCGACGATGATGCCCGGCGGCGCCGACGGTCTTGATGAAGTCTCGTCGTGTGTGCATAGTGATCCTGTCGATGCCGATATCCGATATCGGCAACGCTGCGCGTCGTCAGACGGCCGGTGAGACCGACGGTCATGTAGAAGTCTTCCATCCTGCACCGCCGGGACGAGCGCCGTGCCGCCGCCGTCGCACGATTCGCCCGTGTGCATCGGCACGGCTCTGGCCGATCGGCGGTGACGTTGTTGAAGCCGACGAGCGGCGACATGTTCCAGCGGAAGTTCTGCACCGGCCCGACGATCTCGCCGTTCTCGATGAGGAACAGCCCGTCGCGCGTCATGCCGGTGTTGAGCAGCGTCGGCTGATCCGACCGCGCGGATGTACCAGAAGAAGCTGACGAGCAGGCCGCGCCGCGTGGACTTGATCATCTGCTCGACCGACTGGTTCGATCCCTCGAGCACCAGGCTCATGTTCACCGTCGCGCGGCGTCGGGTCCTTCTTCACGCGCGTCGCGTACTGCTGGTCGTAGTAGAGGTTCTTCAGCACGCCCTTCTCGACCCACGTCACCGGCTTCGCGGCGCGTGCCGTCGGGCAGGATCGGCGTCTGCCGCAGGATCGGGTTGCCGATGTCGCTCTTCAGCGTGACGAGCTCGCTGAACACCTTCTCGCCCAGCTTCGACGTGCCCTTCTCGCGTGCCGGTCAGATAGCCGCGCGGCCCGGTCTCGACCTGGCGCGCGTTGAAGATGCCGGTCATCAGCGACAGGAAGCGCGCCGCCGGGCGCGACTCGAGGATGACGGTGTAGCGCCCGGCTCGAGCGCGCGCGGCTTCTGGCTCTTGACCGCCTTGTCGGCCGCGATCTCGCTGATGCTGACCGGATCGATCAGGCTCGAGATCCTTGACGCCGGTGATGCCGGCCCAGCCGGAGCCGCGGCCGTCCTGCGGTGCGGCAGGTCAGGATCATGCCGGCTTCGGCGTACTGGTAGTACGCGAAGAGCCCTTCGGAGTTGGCGCTGCAGGTCGTCTGGTAGGTCTTCGGGATGTAGCCGGAGCCGAGCGCGCCTTTCTTGTCGCAGATCGCGACGCTCTTGCGGACCATCTCGGCGCGCTCGCCGGGGCCGAAGTTGACCATCGGCGGCAGCGCCGCGTCGACCGGGATGTAGTCCTGCGGCCCCTTGATCGAGCGGCTGCGAGGTTCGGGTTGTCGCGCGCCGCCTTCGCGGCCTCCGTCGCTTCGTCGACCATCGCCTTCAGCGAGTCGTCGTCGAACTCGCGCGTCGACGCCGCAGCCGACCTTGCTGCCGAGCCGGCACGTTGACGGAGAGCTGCTGATCGAGCTGGACCAGGTTGACGGTGATCGTTGGAGTTGGCCCAGCGGGTGCCGGCGCGTTCGCCGCCGTTGAAGTCGACTTCGACGGCGTCCGCCTTGGCCATGTTCAGGACTTTGTCGGTGAGCGATCTTGATCTTCGCGCGAATACATGGGGCCGGATTATATCCGCCTGCGGCAGTAAATCGGGATGTCCGCACACGTTCCCACCTCTCCAGCGATAAGATCCACCGCCATGCCTCCGCCGGTCACGGCGGACGCTGCAACGCGGCGTTTGCCGGCGTCCGGCGCGTGCCGCCGCCGGTCAACGAGCCGAACAACACGCTACGCGCCCGGGATCGCCGCGAGCGCGCCGAGCTGAAGGCGCGCCTGAAGTCGATGGCGGCCGAGAAGATCGACATTCCGCTGATCATCGGCGGCCGCGAGATCCGCACCGGGCGAACACGCAGAAGGCGGTGATGCCGCACGATCACGGGCACGTGCTGGCGCGAGTATCACCTCGCCGGGCCCGGAGCACGTCCAGCAGGCGATCGCCGCCGCCGCCGACGCGCGCCGCGAGTGGGCCGCCTGGCCGTGGGAAGACCGCGCCGCGCGTCCTGCTGCGCGCCGCCGAGCTGCTCGCCACGATCGTGGCGCCCGACGATCAACGCCGCGACGATGCTCGGCCAGTCGAAGACGGCGTTCCAGGCGGAGATCGACGCCGCGTCCGAGATGATCGACTTCTGGCGCTTCAACGCCTACTTCGCGCAGGAGCTCTACGGCGAGCAGCCGATCAGCAGCCCCGGCGTGTGGAACTCAGATGGAGTACCGCACCGCTCGAGGGCTTCATCTACGCGGTCTCGCCGTTCAACTTCACCGCGATCGGCGGCAACCTGACGACGGCGCCGGCGCTGATGGGCAACACCGTCATCTGGAAGCCGGCGTCGAGCGCGATGCTGAGCGGCTACTACACGCTGCAAGCTGCTCGAGGCCGCCGGCCTGCCGCCGGGCGTCATCAACTTCCTGCCCGGCGACGCGCGTCGAGATCACCAACGCGCTGCTCGATTCGCCCGAGCTCGGCCGGCATCCACTTCACCGGCAGCACCGCCGTCTTCAACAGCATGTGGAAGAAGGTCGGCGAGAACATCGGCCGCTATCGCTGCTATCCGCGCCTGGTCGGCGAAACCGGCGGCAAGGACTTCATCGTCGCGCACCCGTCGGCCGACCCGCAGGAAGTCGCGGTCGCGATCGCGCGCGGCGGCTTCGAGTACCAGGGCAGAAGTGCTCGGCCGCGAGCCGCGTCTACATGCCGCAGTCGCTCTGGAGCGACGTGCCGCGATCGCGCCATCGCGATGATGAAGGAGATCAAGGTCGGCGACGTCGCGCGACTTCCGCAACTTCATGGGCGCGGTGATCGACAAGAAGGCGTTCACGAAGATCAGCGAGCTACTCGACGACGCGAAGAAGAACGCGACGGTCCTGTCAGGGCGGCACGGCGAAGGGCGAGACAGGGCTACTTCATCGAGCCGACGCTGATCGAGACGACGGATCCGGGCTATCGCCTGCTGTGCGAGGAGATCTTCGGACCGGTCGTGACCGCGCTACGTCTATCCCGACGCGCAGTGGGAAGAGACGCTCGCAGATCGTCGACGCGACGTCGCCGTACGCGCTGACCGGCGCCGTGTTCGCGCGCGATCGCGCCGCCGATCCGGCAGGCGCTGTCGCGCGCTGCGCAACGCCGCCGGCAACTTCTACATCAACGACAAGCCGACCGGCGCGGTCGTCGGGCAGCAGCCGTTCGGCGGCGCGCGCGCGATCGGGCACGAACGACAAGGCGGGCTCGAAGCTGAATCTCGTCCGCTGGGCGAGCGCGCGCACGGTGAAGGAGACGCTCGCGCCGCCGCGCGACCACAAAGCACCCGTTCATGGCGGAAGAGTAGGCATGGCGCTGAACGTTCGCGACGGAGAGCCGCCCGTTCTGAGGACGGTGCATCTCGGGGGGCGGCTCACCAACGAGACGGTCGCGACGCTCGACGCGGAGCTGGAGAAGATCGCCGGCTCCTCCGCGACCGTCGTCGTCTTCGATCTCGCTGAGCTGGATTACATCAGCAGCGTCGGCCTTCGATCGATCTTCCGCACGCAGAAGGCCATGGTCGCGCGAGGCGGCAAGGCGCTCCTGGCAATCCTCAGCCACAGATCAAGAAGGCTCCTGAAACAACGTCAACGCTGCGGATCTCTCGGCGGTCTTCAGCAGCGTTCAAGAGCTCGACCGCACTCGACACGATGCAGCGCAAGGTGGTCAGCGAGTAGCGCCCGCAGCTCACAACAGACGGCACTCCCCACACTGACGACGCCCTGGATCTTCCCCGTGGCGAGCCGAGTTCGGCCCCCTCGAACGTCATCACAAGAGAAACAGTCGGTCGGGCGTTCCTTGACGCTCGGGGCGGTCGATGCTCGATCATCGGCTCACTTCGAGGTGACCATGATACATGATGCTGATGTACCCCGTGAAACGCCCGATGGCCCTTCTCCTGAAGAAGTGGAATATCTCATTCGCACGAACAGTGCCTCATCGCCGAGGGCGAAGCAAAAGGCGTGCTGGTGGCCGTCGACGGCTTGAAGTCGACTGGGTCGGCGACCACCGTCCGCGCGAACAACGGAAAGACCGCGGTGGCATCGACGGGCCCTTCGCCGAGACGAAGGAGCAGCTCGCTGGCTACTACATCCTCGAGTGCAGGCGATCCTCGACACGAGGCCGTCGAATGGCGAAGAAGATCCCTGACGGGTGCAAAGGCGAGCCGGGTGCATTGAAATCCGCCCCGTCGCCGACCTGCCGGAGATGCCATGAACAGGAGACCGCAGTGATGAACGCCGTGCTCTGGCTGCGCATCTCGTCGGTCGCGTCGTTCGCTGTTCGCCGCCGGCCACACACTCGGCGGATCGGTGCAACTGGTCGCCGATCGGCGAGTCGTCGGTGCTGACGGCCATGCTGGACTTCCGGTTCGACACGGTCGGCGTGAACCGAAGCTATCTTGATTTCTATCGCGGTTTTGGCTTCAGCTTGAGCGTGTTTCTCGTCCTGCAGGCGGTCGCGTTCTCTGGCAGTTGTCCACAATCGCCGCCGCGAATCCGTCGGCAGGTCCGGCCGATCGTCGCGTCCTTCGCCGTGGCATCGATCGTCGGCGGCATCCTCGCGTGGTGCTTCCTCTTTCCAGTTCCGGCCGAGTTCTCCGTCGTCCTGTCGGCGTGCCTTGTGCTGGCGGCCATCGCCGCGAGGTGAATGGAGAAGCCCGGCGATCCCGATCATCGTGACGCCATCGAACGCGTCGTCCGCGAGGACGCGGCACGCATCGTCGCGACGCTGATTCGCAAGACGGGCTCGATTGACCGGGCGGAGGACGCGTTCCAGGAAGCGCTGGCGGCGGCGGTCACGAGCTGGGCGACGTCAGGCATTCCCCGACGAATCCTGCGGGCTGGCTGATGGCCGTCGCGCAACGGAAGGCGATCGACGTCGCGCGGCGCGCCTGAACCCGCGAGGACGCTGCCGGTGCGCTGGCACGAAGTGTCGAAACCCGTCGCGCCGATCGACGAGTCGCTCGATGTCTTTGCGTCACATCCCGACAGATCGCCTTCCGCCTCATCTTCACGTGCTGTCATGTCTCCGCGCTGAGCGTCGAGGCCCGGATTGCCTTGACGCTCAGGGTCGGGCCGCCTCATTACCACGGAAATCGCGCGTGCGTTCCTCGTTCCAAGACGACGCTGACGCAACGGCTGACGCGAGCGAAGAACAAGATTCGCGATGCGCGCGAACTCCCCATGAAGTGCCCTCCGATCGACTGCACGAGCGGCTCGAGTCCGTCCTGGCCGTGATTCTATCCTTCTACTTTCAACGAGGGGTATGCGGCGACGGCCGGCGAGCACCTCCGTCCGGGGAGGATCGTGGGCCGAAGCGATCGCCGTGGGCCGCATGCTGACGAGCTGCTCCTGAGCGAACCCTGAGATCTCCGGTCTCCTCGCGCTCATGCTCCTTCACCACTCGCGACGCGGCGCGAGGGTCAGCAGCCGCGGCGAGCTCGTGCCGCTCGAGGAGCGCAGATCGATCTCTGGACCGCGCCAACGTCACCGAGGGATATAACACCTCGAACGGCCCTGGCGCTCGAGCGGCCGGGCCCCCTACCAGTTGCAGGCCGCCATTGCCGCGACGCACGCGCACCTCGCACACCCGAGGACAATGGACTGGTCCGAGATCGCCGCGCTTTACGGTCAGCTCGTCTCGCCTGACGCCGACTCCGGTGGTGGCCCTGAACCATGCCGTCGCGGTCGCGATGAGCCAGACCAGCGTGGTCTCGAATCGCATCGACAGGCTTGGGGCGGTCGAGCCGCTCAGACGGCTATCGTCTGTCTCATGCGGCCCGGGGAGAACTGTTGCGACGCGCCCCGAGAGTGCGCGCAGATTCTGCTGGAGCGCCCGCGAGAGCAGCTGGCGAGCTCACCACGAACCGCGTCGAACAGGCCTCCGATCGGGCGGCGGATACGCTGACTTGGCGAGAGCCCGATCACAGACCGCCCGCGCGGCAGGCGTTGGCCGTTGAACAATCGCGCACACGCCCGTCGAGGGGTGTTCAGGGAACTCGATCGCCGGCCCGCACCCTACCGCTTTGGAACAGACCGATCGCCAGTCAGCGTCGTCGCGGTCCGCCGGCAGGAGCACAATGCAAGGGGGCGGCCTTTCTCGCGAAGGGCGCCGTTCAGGCCCGGGTCCACTCAAAAGAGACGGTCCCCGAAAGCTGCCTCGAGTTCGGGGTAGCGCGGCGCCTCCGGGGTAGCGCGCTCCTGCGGCCGCGTGCGCGCCGGCAAGGAGGTGGCGAGGGCGTCCGGGCCACGATGGCGTGAGCACTCGTCGGTAAATCGCGTCCCGCTGACGTGGCACGGCGTGACGAAGTCGCTGGCGAGCGCTCTGCTGCGGCCAGCGAGGTGCCGGTCGATGGCCGAAGGCGTCGAGCCATAGCGACGTGCCGGCCCCTGATTGCTGTCCAGGGGCATTGCCCGGACCGGCGATGTCGTCAGCACGCAGGCATCCGTCCGTCGGCGCACAGCTCCCGCCGATCTCCTGAAGTGCGGCGTAATGCAGCGGTTCGGAATAGCCGATATAGCCTCTGCTCCGGCCGCGCGCGAACAGGCGTCCGCCGAATCCCGGCTCGATCGTGGCTTGCCCTGGCTCCTGCAGAACCCGGACGGGCAACAGGCCCGAGCATCGTGGTCAGGGTCTTCAACGCCGACGAGCCAGAGCTGACGGCTCTTTCCAGCCCCCGCCGCAGATGGTGTCCCGGCCGGCCGTCGTAACCTGCGCAAGCGCGGTCAGCTACCATTCCCCGCCGCGTGGAAGTCCCGGTGAAGTCCGTGAGGATTCCGCCATGGCCGACGAGGCGCGTGAAGCAATACGTAACTGAACGAAGTACAAGA
>ERZ1370068.8969-contig-7782_pt1 | contig 28106 bp, 33 predicted proteins | sample MGYA00561227_ERZ1370068 | MGnify/ENA primary metagenome ERZ1370068 (study PRJEB38410, sample SAMEA6850437) | metagenome | study: Metagenomic assessment of the ecological functions of the soil: analysis of the soil microbiota associated with the...
TGGGTCAGGCCATGCGACACTGCCCGGCGGGGCTGCCGTGCATCGGGTGGTGAACGCCCGGGCGCGGCATCAGCGTGCGGGGTAATGTGGGGAGCATGCTCACCCAGCGGATTCTTCTGGAACAAGAGGGGGTGGCGGTGCGGCGCGGGCGGCTCGCGCTGGACCGGTACCGGTGGATGGGCTCGCGCCGGGTGCGCCGGCTCTCGGCTGGCCGCGCTCGACCGGCTCTGAGGACAGGGGAGGCGCGATGCGACTCGGGCTCAATCTGGGATATTCCGGCTCCTCCATGGGCATGGACCTCACCCTGGTCCAGGAGGCGGACCGGCTCGGCTTCCACTCGGTGTGGTCGGCCGAGGCCTATGGCTCCGACGCGGTGACGCCGCTCACCTGGGTGGCCGCGCGCACGGAGCGGATCCGCGTGGGGACCGCCATCATGCAGCTCGCCGGTCGCACCCCTGTGCTCACCGCCACCACCGCGCTCACCCTGGACCAGCTTCCGGCGGGCGCTTCCTCCTGGGCCTGGGCGTCTCGGGGCCGCAGGTGGTGGAAGGCTGGCATGGCGTTCCCTTCGGGAAGCCGCTGGGGCGCACGCGCGAGATACGTCGAGATCGTCCGCTCCGTCTGGCGGCGGGAGCGGCCGGTGGAGTTCAAGGGCGAGTTCTATCAGATTCCCTATCGCGGGGCCGACGCCACCGGGCTGGAAGCCGCTCAGGTCCATTTCTCCACGGCCGCCCCGACATCCCCATCCTACCTGGCCGCCATCGGGCCGAAGAACGTGGCCCCCGCCGCCGAGATCGCGGACGGCCTCCTGCCCATCTTCTTCTCCGCCCAGCGCATGAAGGTGTTTCGCGAGTACCTCGACGCGGGCTTCCGGGCCGCGGGTGGGGGAAGTCGCTGGCGTCCTTCGACGTGGCGCCCACGGTGGCCATCGTGCCGGGCGACGACGTCGATCGCTGCCGCGCCGAGATCAAGCCGCGACTGGCGCTGTACGTGGGCGGCATGGGGGCGCGGGAAGAACTTCTACAACGACCTCGTGTCGCGCTATGAGCACGAGGGCGAGGCCCGGCGCATCCAGGATCTCTACCTGGCGGGGAAGAAGGAGGACGCCGCCGCCGCGGTGCCGGGACGCCCTCGTGGACGAGATCGCGCTGTGCGGCCCCGGCGAGCGCATCCGCGAGCGGCTCGAGAGCCTGGAAGACGTCGGGCATCACCACCGCTCATCTGTGGGGCCAAGTCGCCGGAGGCGCTGCGGCCTGATGGCGGGAGCTGGCGCTCTGAGCGCCCCGGTGAAGCCGGCCGCGGAGCGGGTTCGCAGCCGCCATCGCCGAGCGGGACTCGAGCGCCGGCGTGATCGAGCTGGAGACGACGGCGCGGACGTCGCAGGAGGCCGCGGAGGCGCTGGGCGTGGAGGTCGGCGCAGATCGCGAAGTCGCTGGTGTTCACCGTGAACGGCGCGCCGATCATGGTGGTGGCGTCGGGAGTGAACCGCGTCGACGAGGGCAAGGTGGTCGCCCGCGTGGGCGCGTGGAATCGTCCGCCGGAGCCGACCCGGTGCGGCAGGCCACCGGCTTCGCCATCGGAGGCATCCCGCCCTTCGGCCACGCCTCGACGCTGCCGATCTGGATCGACGCGGATCTCGGGCCGGCATGACGTGATCTACGCGGCGGCGGGCGTGCTGGAATGCGTGTTCCACTCACGCTGGACGAGCTCGTGCAGGGACGAGCGGCACGGTGGCCGACGTCGCGCAGGACCCGCCGGGCCAGGGAGGTCGACGATGAAGCTCAAGGACAGCGTGGCGCTGGTCACCGGGCGCGGGCTCGGGGATCGGGCGGGCGACCGCGCTGCTCTTCGCGCGCGAGGGCGCGGGTGGCGGTGGTGGACGTGCGAGAAGAAGCGGCGAAGGCCACCGCGCAGGAGATCGAGCGCGCGGGGGCCAGGCCTCGCGCTGCGCGCGCTGACGTGAGCCGGGCCGCCGACAATCAGGCGGCGGTGGAGCAGACGGTGGCGCGCTGGGGCCAGCCTCGACATCTTCTACGCGAACGCGGGCGTGCCTCAGCGACTCACCCCGTCGAGGACGTGGACGAGGCCACCTTCGACCGCATCATGGCGGTGAACGTCAAGGGGCCGTTCCTGGGGGCCAGGCACGCGGCGCCGATCATGAAGCGGCAGCGGAGCGGCGTCATCCTCGATCACGGGCTCCACCTCGGCGGTGCGGCCGCGGCCCGGCGTGCAGGGCTACTCCGCGTCCAGGGGAGCGGTGCACGTCATGGCCAAGAGCCTCGCGCTGGAGCTGGCACCCTTCGGCGTCCGCGTGGTGGCCATCGCTCCCGTGGCCACCGAGACGCCGATGCTTCCCGCCTTCATGGGCAAGGACACGGTCGACGACGAGGGCATGGCCCGTTACCGGAGCACGGTGCCGCTGGGACGGCTCAGCCAGCCCGAGGATCTCGCCCGGGCGGCGCTGTTCCTGGCCTCGGACGACGCGGCGATGATCACGGGGACGGCGCTCGAGGTGGACGGTGGCCGGTGCATCTGAGCCCGATGCATCTGAGCCAATGCATCTGAGCGAAGGACCGACGGTGAACATCGTCACCGCTGGCGGCCGGACTCGCTCGGCGTGCGGTCCATGGCGACCTACGCCGAGTGCGGCCAGACGCGCCTGCTCATCGATCCCGGCGCTGCGCCGCTCGGGAGCCGCGCGCTTCGGCCTGCCCCCGGAGGAGGCGGAGTGGGAGGCCCTCCGCCGGGCCAACGACCGCATCGCCGCCTACGCGGAGCGTGCGGGCTGGATCTTCGTGAGCCACTACCACGACGAGCACTATCGACACGATCCCGCCTTCGCGGGCCGGGGCGTGCTCGCCAGGATCCCTAGCGCATGGTCTCGGGGGCCCAGGCGGAGCGGGCGCGCCAGTTCTGGCTCGAGATCGAGAGGCCGCGCGCGGCTCGATTCAGCTGACGGGCCGCTGCGTGGAGACGCCCGACTGCATCCTGACCGCCTCGCCGCCGCTGCCCGCACCGGTGGGGAGCTGTCCGATCTAGGGCTACGTGCTGGCGCTGACGGTCACCGACCGCCGCTCGGGCGCGGCGCTTCGCGCACGCCTCCGACGTCCAGGGACCGCTGTCGCCCTGTCGCCGCCGCCTACCTGGCGCGGGAGCGGCCGAGCCTCCTCTATCTGTCGGGTGCCGCCCGCGTATCTGGAGCACCGGCTGCGGCCACGCGCTGGTCGAGCAGGGGAGTGGAGCACCTCCCGCGCATCATCGATCGCACCGGCTGCCGCGTGATCATGGACCATCACGCGGTGAGGAGCGGAGACTACCGCGAGCGGTTCCGCCGGTTGTGGGACACTGGACAGGTGGTGACGGCGGCGGGTTACCTCGGTCTCGCCGACACGCCGCTCGAGACCCAGCGCCGGGCGCTCTGAGCGCGCGCGCCGCAAAGCCGGCGGGCGCTGCCGCGCCGCCCGGCGGGCCGGCGACTGGCCGAGCCGGAGCTCGATCGCCGGCCGTATCGCAAGGCGCGAAGGGAGGTTGGGACGATGAGCGAAGGGAAGACGCTGGCGCGGTGAGATCCGCGCGCCCGATTTACACGCTCAGGGCGCATCGGGCCCAAGGAGGTGAGTCTCCGGGACTCCGGGGCAAGAATGTCGTGATCCTCTTCTATCCGCTGGACTGGACGCCCGGCTGATCCGGCGTGCATGCCCGCCTTCGATCAGCGTGTGAGCGATTTGAGGCGGCGAATACCCAGGTTCTGCAGTACAGTACCGACAGCCCCTTCAGCCACGAGAACTGGGCCAAGTCGGTGGGCATCTCGCACTACCCGCTGCTGTCCGACGCGCACCGGACGGTGGCGAAGGAGTATGGCGTGTACTGGGTCGGACTGGAACGCCAACGTGCGGGCGACCTTCATCGTGGACCGGCAAGGCACGGTGCGCTTCGTCGAGCACTATGGGCGGGGCGAGCTGCCCGAGCCGGATCGAGATCCTGGCCGGGTCAGAAGCTCGGCTGGCGGCTGAGCGAGCGCCGGGGCGTTCCTCTGCCGGCGTCAGGGGCGGCGGGCGGCGCGAAGCCGCCGCCGCCCCGCCCGCGTCGTCAGCCCCACGCCCGCGAGAATCGCGAGCCCGCCCACGATCTCGGCGGGCTCGATGGTCTCTCCAGCAGAATCCACGCCAGCACCACCCCCACCACCGGCTGCAGGTTCATGAATATCGCCGCGCGGCTCGCGCCCACGCGGTGCACCCTCGTTACCACCACACATGCGCGATGGCGCCGAGGATGCCCTGGATGGCCACCACCCCCCAGGCGGTCGGCGAGGCCCAGTCGGGGGCGGGGAAGAAGCGGGCGGTGACGAAGGGGACTGGCAGCAGCATCAGCGAGCCCAGCACGTAGGCCGCGGTGGTGGTGACGGCGCGGGCGAGTGCACCGCGAGGACGCGCTTGCCGTGCACACGGTGTACACGGCACCAGCCGGCCTGGCTGACCAGGATGATGAAGTCGCCGGGCAAGAAGTCTCGAGATGCACGATGGCCCGCCAGCTCCCGCGCGTCACCACCAGGACCACGCCCCAGCGCCGACAGGATCACCCTTGCCCACTGGCGCCGGCGCAGCCTGCTCCTTCAGGTAGAGGCGCGCGCCGATCGCCACCATCACCGGCGAGGCCGCCTGGCGCGGGCCGCGCGCTCGAAGCGGTGGGTGAAGGCGATGCCGAGGTAGGTCCCGCCGGTGGAGACGAAGATTCCGGTGAACCCGAGGATGGGCGAAGGCGCCGAGGTCTCCCCAGGACAGCACGCGGAACTCGTCGAAGCCGCGGCGGAAGAGGAGCATGGCGAGGAACACGGAGGCGAGACTGGTGCGGAGCACGACCAGGACATAGGGCGGAAGTGGGCGAGCGCGACCTTAGGCGAAGACGGGATACGAGCCCCAGAGGGGGGCGGCGATCAGGCTGAGGATCAGGTAGGGTCGGGCTTGACGGCCGGCGGGCACCTGGCGCATGATAGTCGCCGGCGCATGGCGGACCAGACAGTCCCCGAGACGCGCTTCTGGCTGCAAACCTGGCGCCGCGGCCCCTGCGTTCTCGCTGCCGACCCCCACCACACCTGAGCGCAGTGGATTCCCGCGAACGCGCGCCTTCGCGCTGGCTGGGCCGTCGTCCCGCCGCCGGCGTTCGGGTAAGGCGCGGTGCCTCGACTTCCGCGCCTCGACCCTCGGGGTTCCGCACTCCGCTGGCGGGCGGTCGTGGTGCGGCGGCGGGGACGCGCCGTACCGTTCCGTGGACGCAACCGCGGTCCCTTCTTCGCGCTGTGGGAGCAACCGGCACCGCGCCTCGGAGGGGCCTGAGGATCGATCGGCCCGCCGCGCGGGCGGCGGCACCTGGTGGTGGAGGATCCGGCGTCGCCTGTATCGGCTCCTCGAGGCGGCGCTGCTGGGGAGCGCGCCGCACGGGTTGGGGCGAGGGCGCATCGCTGGCCGCCTTCGCCCACCACCGGCGAGCGGCAGAAGGCGCGGCGCTGCTGTGGCTGAGCTGGCGGTGGAGGGCAGCGTGATGCCCGGCGCGGATGACAGCCGGCGCGCCGCGCGCTCGCGCCGTAAGGAGCCCGATGCGGGCGAGGTCACCGGGCAAGGCTGCGTGCATCTCGCGCCGGAAGCGCCTCCGAACACGGCGTAGTCGTTCCGGGGCGCCGCCAAATCCGGCTGATAGGTCTGGATCTCGGCGATCTGCAGCGGGCGAGAAGCCCATGCGTCCCGATAGACGTCGATGGGGAAGAACCCGCGTGAGTACCTTTTTCCACCGGCGGTGCAGGTGAAGCCCTTCCATCTCCTCGCAGCGCTTCCCGGGCGCTGGCCTCCTCATCACGATGCAGGCGGGCAGGGCCAGCACGCCGAGGCCACGTGTTGCCGCGACTCGTCCTGCAGGATGCGGCCGTGCGACACTCCGGCCAGCAGCGGACTCGACGGCGCACTCCGGCATCATCCGGAAGATGGAGCTGGGCGAAAGGTTTCCTCGCCGTAATCAGCCGCAGCGTTGATGGTCTTGACGTACCGCCAGCGTCGAGTCGGTGAGGATGGCGCGTCGAAGAGGACGCGCCTGCGTTGCCTCCGGTGCATGGGGCAGTGCGGCCCGGCCCAGCCGGTGCTGGATGGGGCGGCCCAGCACCTTTGGCCAGGCCGGGCTTCTCGGTCCGGCGACCTTGGTGCGCCTGGGAAGAACTTGGCGTCGGTGCCGGCCAATCGGTAAACCACCTCAGCTGGCTGGCAGGCCGAGCGCATGGCGCCCGGCTCCCGGTAATAACCAGCACCGACAGCCGCCACGCGGTGATGCGGCGGTTCCAGCTCACCCGGTCCTTCTCGGAGAGGCGCTCCCACAGGGGCTCCCGTGGATGTCCACCAGCTCGTCGGCGAGCATCCGGCCCTCGGACGGCTCCGGGGTGGCCCAGGCGATGTCGCGGCTGGCATTCCACTGGTCGCGCTTGGCCTTCTCTGTACAGGCCGCGCATGTCCTCGGCCTGGACGGTGATAGTCGAACTCGAACACCGTGTCGTGGGCGCTGGCGATCGCCCGTCGGTCCATCGCGGTCCTCATGCGGGGCGCTCTCCTGTCCGGCGGTGGAAACTTGAAAGTCAGAGAAACTAGACTTACCAGTTTTTACCACGTCGGCGGGGACCGGTCAAGTAGACTGCCTCCATGAAAGCGCGGCGTCAGGCGATGCGGGACCAGATCCTCCGGGCCGCCGCCGATCTCTTCCGCGAGCGCGGCTACCGCGCCTCCACCCTCGACGACATCGCCCGCCGACTCGGCATGTCGAAGGCGTCACCTCTACGCGTACTTCCGGGCCAAGGAGGAGATGCTGGCCGCCATCTCGCGGCGGGAGACCATCGAGGGCTTCACGCGCGAGCTGGAGGCTGGTGCTGCGCTCCGATCTGCCGCCGGAGGAGAAGCTGCGGCGCGTGGTCCGGCAGCACGTGCGGTTCGTGGATCGCCAGCACCGCTCCTTCCTCACCGTGTTCTTCAGCGAGGAGGTCAACCTGCCGCCGCGGCTCGCGCGGTTGCTGGCCGCCCAGAAGGACCGTTACGACAAGGGGTGGAGGCGCTCGTCGCGGAAGGCGTGCGCCGGGGAGTGTTCCGCGACGTGCCGCCTCGACTGGTGGTGTTCGGAATGCTGGGGATGCTGAACTGGCTCTACAAGTGGTACAACCCGGCCGGCCGCTGGGGCGCCGAGGAGATCTCGGCGGCCTTCCTCTCCGTGCTCGAGTGGTGGCTCCTGCGCGCCCGGCCGCGGGGCGCCGCCCTCACGCGGCGGCTGCGGCGGGCGCGAGACGAGCTGGCCTCCCTCGCGCGCGCGCTGGACGCCTGAGGGCGCTTCAGCGGAGAGCGGGTCACGCCCACCCGCGGGCAGGCGACGGCCACGGGGCAGATGGAGCAGCGGCGGCGACACGGGCTGGCAGATGTTCTGGCCGAGAGGCGACCAGGAGAGTCGTTGTAGCCGATCCAGTACCGCCGCGGCAGGCGGGCCCGTAGGGCCGTCTCGCTCTCCGCGGGTGTCCGGGTCTGGATGAAGCCCCAGCGGTTGGAGATGCGATGGACGTGCACGTCCACGCAGATCCCCGGCTTGCCGAAGCCCATGGTGACCACCAGGTTGGCGGTTTTCCGTCCCACGCCCTTGAGCGTGAGCAGGGCGTCGATGCGGTCGGGCACGCGTCCTCCGTGGTGGGCGAGGAGGTCGGCGCAGATGCCGAGGATGACCGCGCGCCTTGGTGCGGTAGAAGCCCACCGGATAGATCGCGCGCTCGATCCGGCGCGGCGTCAGCCGGCGCATGGCTTCAGGCGTGTCGGCGAGCGCGAACAGGCGAGGCGGCGGCGGGCCCGGTGGTCCCGTCCTTGGTGCGGAGCGAGAGAGGCAGGCGATGAGGCACGTGGAAGGGGTCGCGGCGGCTGGGCCGCCACCTCCGCGAGCGAGGTGGTTCGCCAGCCCGGCTGCTCCCGACGCAGCCGCGCGGATGAAGCGCCCGACCGCCGGGCGCGTGCCCGTCGCGGGCCGCCGGCGTCTCATCGCCCAGGGGCCAGGGTGGCGAGGAGGTCGCGCGCCTCGGGGAATCCTTCATGGTCCAGTCGGCGACGTTGCGGGGCTCGCGCTCGGCCACCACCGCCTGCAGCTCCCGGCGGGCCTCGTCACGCCGGCCGCGCTTGATCAGGAGTGCGGCCGAGGCCGACCCGGGCGCCGGTCCAGCGGCGGATCCAGCGCGAGGCCCTGCGGAAGAGCGCCTCCGACTTCTCGAGATCGCCGCCGAAGAGACCGGGGACCTCCGCATACACCGTCCCCGCGAGCGTATAGGCGGGGAGCAGCCGGGGATCCAGCTCCAGCGCCGCCTCCATGTGCTCGCGCACGGTGGGGAGGAGGAAGAGCGAGCGCAGCACTCCCTTGGTCTGCCCCCAGCGGCCCGCGTTGATCGCCAGCCAGAGGTGAGCGAGCGCGTTGCGCGGCGCGAGCTCATCGGCGCGCTGGCCGGCCTGGCGGCCGCGCTCGTAGGCCGCCAGCTTGTCGTCCGCGGTGCGGGCGCGGATAGTCGCCCCAGAGGAAGGCGCCGCCTGGGCCAGCGCGAGGAAATTGTCGAGGTGGGAGTCCGTCTTCACCGTCTCGGTGAGTCGCGCGTAGAGCGTGTCCAGGCGCGCCGGGTCCTCGTGATAGCGGAAGGCGAAGGCGCGCATCTCGGCGGCGAGGGGAGACTGCGCGAGCGCCGGCTCGCCCCGCGGGCGGCGTGAGGAGCGCGAGCAGGGCGACGACGAGCACGAGGGCGGGGCGCACGGCGCCATGCTACCATCGCCAGCGACGTCTCACGGAGACGACGTCCAGGTCGATGAGAACCCTGACCATCGTCTCGATCGCGCTGTGGCTGGGCATGCTGGGCTTCTTCGCGTTCGCGGTGGCGCCCGGCGGCTTTCGCCACCCTGGACCGTCCCAGCGCGGCGCGCCTGGTCTCGGCGGTGCTGTCGCGCTCGTACTGGGTGGGTCTGGCGCTGGGAATCCTGGGGTGGCCGGCATCGTCGCGCGTGGAAATCGCGGCGGTCGCCGCTGGAGCGACCGGCTTGCCGCTGGCGCTGGCACTTCTCATGCTGTCGCTGACCGCATGGTCCTTGTTCGGGCTCATGCCGGAGGCGGAGAGCCTGCGGGACCGGCGCTCGCGGCGCGCCGCGGGCAACCCCACGCTCCGGACGCCCTTCGCTTCGGGCGGATACATGGGCTCTCCACCATGGCGGGCCTCGCGGTCATGCTGTCGGGGGCCGTGCTGCTGGCTCGAGGCGCGCGGGAGTCGGAGGTCCCATGCCGGGAGGTCTCATGCCGGGAGGTCCCATGATGGACTTCGAGCCGCTGGGCCTGGATCACGTCGTCCTCCGCGTGCGCGATCAGACGGCGTCCCAGCGTTTCTACCTGGACGTCCTGGGCTGCACCCTGGACCGCGTCAACGAGCCCATCCGCCTGGTGCAGCTCCGTTTCGGGGCGAGCCTCATCGATTTGCTGCCGGGTCGAGCGCGGCTCCGAGGGGCATGGACCACTTCTGTCTCTCCATCCGATGCGACGACCTGCCCGCGCTTGCCGAGAGCCTTCGAGCCCGGGGCGTGGCGCTCGAAGGGAGCGTGGTGACCCGGCGCGGCGCGTTCGGAACCGGCCCCTCGCTCTATCTCCGGGACCCGGATGGCTCACCTGATCGAGCTCAAGCCCCGCTGACGGGCGGCGTTCCCGTCACCAGGCCCAGCAGGGTCCGGACGAGCCGGGATGGCGCCACCGGGCCTCCGGAGCTCGGCGCCTGGAGCAGGCAACCCTCCGCCGCGCCGAGGATGGTTGCCGCCACCGCGCCGGTATCGAGCCCAGGCTGGAAAGTGCCCTCCGCCATGCCTTCCTCCAGGATCTCCTCGAGCGAGAGGCGGCTCTGCTCGCGCAGCCAGGCCATGGTGAGGCGGAATTGCTTGTCGTCCCGCGCCGCGACCACCCCTCCACCAGGAGCTCGGAGAGGTGAGGATCCCCCTCCCCATAGGCGCCGAACAGCACCTCGAGCGCGCCTTCCAGCTTCACGAGGGCGAGTCGGCGCTCCGCGCGACCCGCGCGAGCTCACGCACGATGGGCAGCGCTCGCTCCTCGACCCGCGCGGCGGGTGGGACGGGGGCGGTGTCGCGGACATCGCGGCTGCCCGGGGCGGGGGTCGGCGGCGCCTGGGAATCCGGACGGTGCGCGACCGCTTGCTCGCGCGACGACGCGTCACGACGCCGCGGTCAGGGGCTCTGCCCGGCGATCTGATAGGCCTCGACGGTGACCCGGAAGCGCTTCTCACGTCCGCCCGACGGGACCCGGCATTCAAAGGGCGCCGTGCCTCGGCCGGGCACCACGCCGTTGACGTAGGCCCGCCCGCGACTGACCACCGCGCCCTGCTCGTCGAGGCCTTCGGCGAGAGGACCACCCGCTCATAGGACGACGATGAGCCATTGCGCACGTCGCCGAAGAGGATGACCCGCCCGCTGCCGACGCGCTCGACCGAGAAGGTCACGCTCAGCCCGGCGGCGCGACTGGGGCGAATAGGTCTGGGCGAAGGCGGGCGGGGCGAGACGAGCGTGGCGAACAGCGCGGCGGCGACGCGGACGGAGCCGGGGGATCATTCGTACCTCAGGGCCTCGATGGGGGTTGAGCTGCGCAGCCTGCTGGGCGGGATAGAAGCCGAAGAAGACCCCTACCGCGGCGGAGAAGCCGAAGGCGAGGAGAACGGCCTCGGCATTGATGAGCGTCCGCCACTCGGCGAAGTAGGCGATGCCGTAGGACGCGGCGAGCCCGATCCCGATACGCGCGATGCACCCCCTGTGAGCGAGAGCGTGACCGCCTCCACCAGGAACTGCAGTACGGATGTCGCGGCCGCGGGCGCCGACCGCCATGCGGAGGCCGATCTCGCGGGTGCGCTCGGTGACCGAGACGAGCATGATGTTCATGATCCCGATGCCGCCCACCAGCAGCGACACCGACGCGATGGCGGCCAGCAGCATGGTGAGCACCCGCGACGAGGCTTCCTCGGCCTGGAGCACCTCGGAGAGATTCCGGATCCAGAAGTCGTCCTCCTGATAGTTCTGCAGCTTGTGCCGCTGGCGGAGGAGGTCGCGGATCTCGCTGCTCGGCGCCGCGCATGTCCTCGCCGTCGCGCACGCGGACCGAGATGGCGTTCACCGAGGTGGGCAGCGGCTGGCGCGGGCCCGATCACCCGCCGGTTGGCGGTGGTGAGCGGGATGAGCGATCACGTCGTCCTGGTCCTGCCCCAGCTCGACTCGGCCCTTGCGCTCGAGCACGCCGATCACGGTGAGGGGAACGCCCGCGACGCGCACCACCTGCACCCATCGGGATCCGAGCCGCCGAAGACGTTCTCCGCCACGGTCTGGCCGAGCAGGACCACCTTGGCCGCGGTCTCGAACTCCTCCATGGTGAACCAGCGGCCGGAGACGGCCGGCCACTGCCGCGCGTCCTCGTAGTCGACGTTGGTGCCCTGGATGTTGGTGGACCAGTTGGTGTTGCCCCACACCACCTGATCGCGGCCGCGCACCGACGGCGCCGCGGCCTGCACCGACGGGATCTCGCCGGACAATGGCCGCCGCGTCCTCGGTGGTGATGGTGGGGCGCGTGCCCGACGCCCAGCCGCACGCCGCCCTGATTGGAACGAGCCGGGGAGGATGAGGATGAGGTTGGAGCCCAGCGCGCGGATCTGCTCGGCCACACGGGCCTGCGCGCCCGCGCCCACCGAGACCATGGCGATGACCGCGCCCACGCCGATGATGATGCCCAGCATGGTGAGCGAGCTGCGCAGAGGATTCACCCGCAAGGCCCGGAGCGCGATGCGAACGGAGGAGAGAACGATCACGCCGCGACCCCCGGCGCCGCGCGCGCCCGCCGGAGAGCGTCCCGTCATTCGTACCTCAGGGCCTCGATGGGGTTGAGCTGCGCGGCTTTCTGGGCCGGGATAGAAGCCGAAGAAGATCCCCACCGCGGCGGAGAAGCCGAAGGCGAGGACATGGCCTCGGCGGTTGATCAGGATCCGCCACTCGGCGAAGTAGGCGATGGCGTACGACCCCGCGAGCCCGATGAGCGATGCCGATGATGCCGCCGAGCCAGCGAGAGCGTGACGGCCTCCACCAGGAACTGGATGCAGGATGTCGCGGCCGCGGGCGCCCACCGCCATGCGGAGGCCGATCTCGCGGGTGCGCTCGGTGACCGAGACCAGCATGATGTTCATGATCCCGATGCCGCCCACCAGCAGCGATACCGAGGCGATGGCGGCCAGCAGCATGGTGAGCACCTTGCGACGAGGCCTCCTGCGGCCTGGAGCATCTCCGACAGGTTGCGGATCGTAGAAATCGTCGCTCCTGATAGCGCCTGCAGCTTGTGCCGCTGGCGGAGGAGGTCGCGGATCTCCTCCTCGGCCGTCCTTCATGTTCTCGCCCTCGCGCACGCGGACGGTGATCGCGTTCACCGAGGTGGCGCGACGGCTTGGCTGGCTGGCCCAGCACCCGTCTTGCTTGGCGGTGCAGATGGGGATGAGCACGATGTCGTCCTGGTCCTGGCCCCAGCTGAGCTCGGCCCTTGCGCTCGAGCACGCCCGATCACGGTGAGGGGACGCCTGCCGACGCGCACCACCTGGCCCAGCGGGATCGGCGCCGCCGAAGAGGTTCTCGCGCGACGGTCTGGCCCAGAGCACGACCTTGGCCGCGCCGTCCGCCTCGTCGCTGGGTGAACCACCGGCCGCTCGCCACCGCCCACTCGCCGGGCCTCTTCGTAGTCCGGCGGTGGCGCCCTGGATCGCCGGTGGACCAGTTGAGTATTGCCGTAGATCGACCTGGGCGCTGCCGCGCACGCGAGGGCGCGGTGGCCTGGACGCGCCGGCACCTCGCGCGCGATGGCGACGGAGTCTTCCTGGGTGATGCGTCGGCCGGGTGCCCTGAAGCCCAGTGCGCATGCCGCCGGTGGTCGACGCTGCCGGAGCAGGATGATGATGAGGTTCGAGCCCAGGCTCTGGATCTGCTCGGCCACGCGGGCCTGGGCGCCCGCGCCCACCGCGACCATGGCGATGACCGCGCCCACGCCGATGATGATGCCGAGCATGGTGAGCGCGCTCCGCAGCTTGTTCACGCGCAGCGCGCGCAGGGCGACGCGGGCGCACGCAGGAGGTTCATGCCGACCGCCTCCGCCGCCGTCGAGGTGGCCTCGACGTCGTCGGGCGGCAAGTCCGCGCAGCTCGGCCTGGGCGTCGCGCGGGCCGCGCGGTCCGCTCGTCGCTCTGCAGCCGGCCGTCGCGGAAGCTGGATGACGCGGCCGGCGTACGCCGCGATGTCGGTGCTCGTGGGTGACCAGCACGATCGTCATGCCCTGGCGATTGCAGGCTCTGCAGGAGCGCCATGATCTCGACGCTCGTCGCGCGTGTCGAGGTTGCCGGTGGGCTCGTCGGCCAGGATGAGCGGCCGGGCCGTTGACCAGGGCGCGGGCGATGGCCACCCGCTGCTGCTGGCCGCCCGAGAGCTGGCTGGGCTGGTGATCGGCGCGATCGCCGAGGCCGACCGCGCTCGAGGCGTCTGCGTCGCGCGGGCCCGGCGCTCCGCGCGCCGACAGGCCGGCGTACATGAGCGGCAGCTCCACGTTCTCGAGCGCGCTCGTGCGAGCGAGGAGATTGAAGCCCTGGAAGACGAAGCCGATCTTCTGGTTGCGGACGCGCGCGAGCTCGGCGGTGCCGAGCCCGCGACACGTCCTGGCCGTCCAGGAGGTAGCGGCCGGCGGTCGGGCGCGTCCAGGCAGCCGAGCAGGTTCATGAAGCGTGGATTTGCCCGAGCCCGACGGGCCCATCACCGCCACGAACTCCCCGGCCTGTATCCCGAGGGTGACCCCGCGGGAGGGCGTGGACGGTCTGGGGGCCCATCCGATAGTCCTTGGACAGATCCTGGACGTCGATGAGCATGTCGTCGACCCTAGAGGCGCATGCGGGGGCCGGTCTGCTGTTGCTGCGGCTGCGATTGCGGCCCGGACGGGCGGGCGCGGCGCTGCCGGCGGCGAGGGTGCCCACCAGCACCTCCTGGCCTTCCTTCAGCTCGCCGCCCGCCACTTCCGTGGCAGTGCCGTCGCTGATGCCGAGCCGGATCGCCACCGCGGTGGGCTTCCCGTCGGGGCCCAGCACCCATGACGCGCCCCGCCTGGCCGCCGCCGCGCCCGGACTGGCCCTGGGGCGGCTGGTCGAACACGGCCTGCTGCTCGGGCGTGAGCAGCGCGCGGATCTTCTGGCGCGATTCCTCCCGGATGCGCGTGGCCGCCGCCCGCCGCTGCTCCTGGGGGACGCGGTTGAGGGCGGTGAACTGGGCGCGCGACTCCTCCAGGATGGGCTCGAGCTTCTTCTGCTGCTCTGTCGGTGAGCTTGAGCTCCTTGGTCAGCCGCGCCTTGGTCTCCTCGAGGGAGGGCGGGGGCGGACGCTGGAAGGGCGTGCTGCCGGGGCCGGTGGGTCGCGGCGGCGCCGGTGGGCGCGGGCTCCTCTCCCGGCGGGCGGTACCGGAGCGCCGCGTTGGCGACCCGGAGCACGTCCGGCCGGGTGCTGGTGACCACGCGGACATTGGCGGTCATCCCCGGAAGGCAACCTGAATCCGGGTTGTCCACCGCGATGACCACGTTGTAGGTGACCACGTTCTGCACCGTGCGCGATGCCTTGCGGATCTGCACCACGCGACCGTTGAAGGTCTCGGTCGGGAACGAATCCACCGTGAACGTCACCCGCTGGCCCACCTGGTGCGACCGATGTCGGCCTCGTCCACATTGGTGTCGATCTGCATCTTGGTGAGATCCTGGGCGATGGTGAAGAGCGTGGGCGCCTGGAGACTCGCCGCCACCGTCTGGCCCACGTCCACGGTGCGCGAGATGACGGTACCGTCCACCGGCGCCCGGATGGACGTGTACTCCAGGTCCACCTGCGACTGCTGCAGCGCGGCCTGCTTCTGGCGCACCGCCGCTCTCGGCCCCCTGACCTGGGCCTCCGTGACCTTGAGCTGGGGCCTCGGCTGCCTTGATCGCGGAGGCCAGCGCCTGCTCCTGGGCCCGGCCCGACTCGAGACGCGCCGCCGCCTGGTCGTGCATGGCCTGGGCAGTGTCGAGGTCGCTGCGCGCGATCAGCTCCTGGCGGAACAGGTCCTTCTTGCGGTCGAGATCGCGCGGCGAGCCTCCAGGAGGGCGGAGCTGGACTTGGCCGTCTGGGCGCGCGCGCTGGCCAGGGCCGCTCGCGCGTTGCTCGACCTCGGCGCGGGCGCGCTCGACCTGGGCGCGCTGATTGAGCACGGTGGCCTCCGCTGTCTCGAGCTCCGCCCGCACCTGGGCCAGCTTGGCCTCGAAGGTCGCGGGGTCGATGCGCGCGATGAGCTGCCCGCGCTTCACCTCGGAGTTGAAGTCGGCGAACAGCTCCCTGACCTGGCCCGAGACCTGGGAGCCCACCTGGACCGTGATCACCGCATTGAGGTTGCCGGTGGTGGTGATGGACGCGGTGACCGGGCCGCGGGTGACGGGGGCGGTCCGGAAGCGCGGCGCGCTCCGCCGCTCTGGGTGTAGAGATAGGCCCCGGACAGGCCTGCCGCGAGCACGAGGACGAGCGAGATCCAGCCCAGCCGCCGCTTCATACCGGTGAGACGTACCCCCACATGCCCATGTTTACAGAATATTCCCGACCGGGGTCGGGCGCTAGCGGCGTCCGAGCGAGCGCTCGAGCCGGGCGATGGAGATCTTGTAGTCCGACAGCGCCTGCGCCTCGGTGGCCTGGGCCTGGGTCAGCGCCAGCTGGGCGTCGGTCAGCTCGATGATGGTCCCCACGCCCGCGTCGAAGCGCCCCTGGCTGAGCCGGAAGTTCTCCTGGGCCGACTCCACCGCCTTCTGGGCGGCGCCGATGCGCTCCTCCGCCTCCACCACGTTGACGTGCGACTGCTCGACCTGCTGCCAGACCTGGAGCTCGGTGTCCCGCACCCTCGCCTGGGCGGCCTCCAGCAGGGCCTTGGTCTCCCGGTACCGCGCGATCTTGTTGCCGCCGTCGAAGATGTTCCAGCGGAGCTCGAGTCCGATGTTCCAGTCCTTGGTCTCACGCGTGCCGCTCGGGCTGGACAGGGATCCCCGGCTCTCGATATCCGAGCGCCCCGCCCCCACCGACGTGACGCCGAAGAGGTTCGGGAAGAAATCACGGAAGGTCTGCCGCACCGTGGCCTCGGCGGCGTCGGCTTGGAGCCGGGCCTGCTTGTACTCGGGCCGTTGCTTGAGCGCCTCCGAGACCAGGGTCTCGCGGTCGAACTTCACCGCCTCGTAGGCGAGGATGTCCTTGACGCGCGTGGGGGCATTGATGGCGATGCCCATGGCCTGGTTGAGGCCGATGCGGGCCAGGCTCACCGCGTTCTGGGCCCGGATGAGGTTGACGCGGGCATTGGCCACGTCCACCTCGGCGCGGGTGACGTCGAACTTGGGGCGGGTCCCCACGTCGTAGAAGCCCTTGGCGCTCTTGAGGTTCAGCTCCGCCCGGTCCACCGCCTGGACACTGACGACGACGAGGCGGCTGCTGAGAAGCTGCAGGAAGTACTGCTCCTTGACGGTGAGGACGATGAGGTCCTTCTGCAGCTCCACCTGCTCGCGGGCGGTATCCGAGTTGGCCTTCGCGGCGTCGGTGGCGGCCCAGGTGCGTCCGAAATCGAAGAGCATCTGGGAGAGGCTGGGCGGCCGCTGCCGGGCGTGGGGGTGTCGGTCCTGGTGGTGGTCGAGGAACCGGAACCTCTGAACACACGCGTATTGAGTCGAACCAGTTCGCCTGGCCAAAGAGGCTCAGCTGCGGGAGCATGGCCGAGAAGGCCTGGTCGATGCCGCTGTTGCGCCGCCACGTATTCGCCGAAGCGCTGGATGATCACCGGGGCATTGTCCAGCGCGATCCGCACCGACCTCGCCCAGGGTGTACTCGCGGGTGGCGATCTCCGCCGGGGTAGGGAAGGGTCGGATGGCGCCGGGCGCGGTGAGCGGTTGCCGCGGCGTCATGGGGTCGGCGTTGGTGGGCTGAGCCATGGCCGGCGCGCGGCACCAGCAGCGCGGCGAGGGCAAGGCCCGCCAGGAAGCGCGAGGCAAGGCTGATCATGCGGATTCTCCTTGGGGCGTGAGCGATATCTCCGGCGGTCTCTCACGCGACGCGGGAAGCGCGTTTCCACCATGACGTAGAGCGTCGGGGATGAGGATCAGGGTCAAGACGGTCGAGACGGCGAGGCCGCCGATCACGCGCGCGGGCGAGCGGGGCATTGGCCTCGCTGCCGACGTCGATGCCCAGCGCCATCGGGAAGAGGCCGACCAGGGTGGTGAGGCTCGTCATGAGGATGGGCCGGAGCCGGGTCCGCCCGGCGCTGCATCGACGGCTTCGCGATCAGGCTCGCAGCCCGTGGCGCCGGAGCTCGTTGATGTACTCGACGAGGAGCACGCCGTTCGACACCACGATGCCGACCATCATGATGATGCCCATGAAGGACGTCGACGTTGAGCGTGGTGTCGCGTGAGGAACAGCGCCCAGATGACCCCGATCATCCCCAGCGGCACCGAGAACATGATCAGGAACGGGATCGAGGAGGGAGCGGAACTGGGAGGCCATCACCATGTAGACGAGCATGCAGGGCGAGGATCGTCGTGAACTTGAGGCTGCCGAACGCCTCCGCGCTGCTGCTGAGTCTGGCCGCCGCAGCTGGAGCGTGAAGCCGGGCGGCAGGGCAGGGCCCGGAAGCTGCTCCTCGAGCTCCTCGCAGACTGCGACCCAGGTCCCGGCCGGTCGGATTGCGCGGCGATCTTGACGAGGCGCTGCTGGTACTTGCGCTCGATCATGACCGGCCCCGTGCCCTGCTCTGATCTCGGCGACGCTGCCCAGGAGCATCGGGCGTCCCCCGTCGCCGATCACGAAGAGGCGGCTCAGGTCCTCGGACGCTCGACCGGAACGGCTCATCGAGCTGCACGACCACGTTGTACTGGTTGCCCGTGCGCGGGTCGGTGAACATCGGACGGGTTCACGCTCACGTTGCTGTTCAGCGAGAAGAGCGCGGCCTGGGCGATGTCGCGCTGGGACAGCCCGCCGTTGCCGCCTTCTCCCGGTCCACCACGATGTCGTACTGCGGGTAGTTCTCCTCGCGGCTGACGAAGGCGATCGGCGATGCCCGGCGTCTCCTGGAGCGTCCGCGCGACCTGCCGCGCGACACCGTCTGGGCATCCTTGAGGTCGTAGCCCGAGCTGCTCCACCTCGATGGGCGCCTGCGGCGCCGAAGTTGCAGGATGCGGCTCACGATGCCGCCTGAACTGCACGGTATAGGTGCTGCCGGGGAACTGGCCGCCGAGCTTGGGCCGGATCGACGCGACGATGTCGCGGTCGCTGCGCGTCCGCTTTGTCCGGGTCGCTCAGGTAGACCTGCGAGCTGGGCGGAGTGGGGCCCGGTGTTCGTGGAGAAGAGGCCGGAGCGGCCGTCCGGCACGCCCGATGGTGGCGACGATCGGCGATGTACTCGCTCCGGCTTGAGCGTCTGGCGGATGATCGTCTTCCATCTGCGCCGACGCATCCGCTCGGTCTCCTCCGACCCGCGGTGCCGACCGGGGCGCGCATGCGGATGATGAACTGGCTCTCGTCGGAGGGCGGGAAAGAACTCGGTGCCGATCAGGGAAGGGCGACCAGCGCCGAGGCGAGGCCACGAGAATGCCCGCCGATCAGCAGTCTTGCGGTGGCCCAGCGCCCAGCTGAGCGCGCGCTGGTACGGTCGCGTCCAGCCGCTCCGAGGACGCGTCCGGCTCCAGGCGAGCACGCGCGAGTATGGGCGCTTGCGCGACGCGCCGCCGGTCAGGGCCGCGCGGCTTCGAGCCAGTGGCAGGCAGAGCAGCGGCGTCACGGTCCGCGACACGAGGAAGGAGCGCGAAGAGCGAGCAGGAGATGGTGAAGCGTCAGCGGGATGAAGAGGAGCCGCGCCTGGCCCTCGAGGAAGACCGTGGGCAGGAAGACCACGATGGTGGTGATGGTGGAGACGAAGATGGGCATGGCCACTTCGCGGGCGGCGTCGAGCACCGCCGTGCGCCGCGGCGTTGCCGGGCATGGCCAGGTGGCGGTTGATGTTCTCCAGCTCCACGATGGAGTCGTCCACGAGGCGGCCGACGGCGAGCGCGAGGCCGCCCAGCGTGAAGATGTTGAGCGTCTGGCCGAGGAAGTACATCGCGACCAGGGTGAGGCATGAGCGACAGCGGGATCGCGATGCAGATGATGACGGTCGAGACGAACGAGCGCAGGAAGAGCAGGATGACGAGGAAGGCCAGCGATGGAGCCGATGGCCGCCTCGTGCCAGAGGCTCTGGATCGATTGCCGGATGTACGTGGACTGGTCGAAGGCTCATGCTGACGCTCACGCCGGGCGGAAGGCCGAGGAGCTTGGGCAGCGTGCGCCTTGACCGCGTCCACGACTGTCGACGGTGTTGCCGCCCGGCTGCTTGTTCACGCGGAGGTACACGCGCCCGCTCGCCGTTGACGCGCACGACGGACTGCTGGGTCTCCGCCGAGTCCTCGACGCGCCCGACGTCGCGGACGCGGATCGGCGTGCCGTGCCCGTACGGCGGACCACGATGTCCTCCATGGGCTCGACCACCGAGAACTGGTTGTTGGTGAAGACGTTGTAGTCGAAGCGTGCCGAGCTTGACGTCTCCCGAGGGCAGGAGGAAGTTCGCGTCGTTGACGGCCTCGCGCCACCTCGGTGACGGAGATGCCCTTGGAGAACAGGAGGTCGCGGTTCGAGGTTGACGGTGATCTGGCGGATCTTGCCGCCGTCCACGTTGGCGGAGGCGACGCCGGCGAGCCGCTCGATCTGGGGCTCGATGGTGTTGTAGGCGAGGTCGTAGAGCTGCTTCTCGTCGAGCCCGCCGCCCGACACGCGTCACCAGGCAGACCGGGATATTCGAGAGGTCGAACTTGAGGATGAAGGGCTGCTGGATCGCCGATCGGGCAGCGAGTTCATGATCTGCCTGGATGCGCTGGACCACCTCGGTGAGCCCGGCGTCCAGGTCCGCGCCCCAGGCGAACTGCACGCTCGACCACGGAGAAGCCCTGGCGCGAGCGCGACTCGACGTAGCGCACGTTCGCGACGGCGGAGACCGCCTTCTCGATGGGGTAGGTGACGGTTCGCTCGATGTCCTGGACGCTGGCGCCCTTGTAGATGGTGCCGACCTGCAGATCGACGGGTAGTTGATGTTGGGGAAGAGGTCGATCGGCATGCGGCCCAGCGAGGTCGCGCCGAGCAGCACGATCGCGAGCGAGGCCATCAGGATGGCGATGCCGTTCGCGCATGGCCACGAGGGTCAGCCACATGGACGGCTACCGGCTCGCCGGCGGCGGCGGCCTGGACCTTTGCCCTCGGCTTGCACGAGGTCCTTGCCCTGCAGGATGACCTGGTCCGTGTCGCCGAGGCCCTTGGTCACCTCGATGCCAGCGCGGCGTCGGCTCAGCCCGACCTCACGGGCGCGCATCTCGACGATGCCGTTCTTGACGAGACCATCACAGACGGGCGTCGCCTCGCCCAGCCGGAGCGCCTCCAGCGGGAAGCGTGAGGGCGCGCCGTGCCGCGTCTCCACCACGCACCTCGACTCGCGCGAACATGCCGGGCTTGAGCCGCCGTCCGGGTTCGGCGTATCCGACCTCGACGCCCATCGTGCGGGAGCGCGGGGTCGAGGTTGTGCACGACCCGCGCGACCGAGCCCGCGAACGTCCTCGCCGCTGATAGGGATCGACACTGCCAGCGCGGACCGGGACGCCCACCACGCACCCGCGCGATGTCGCGCTCGGGCACCTCGATCTGGACCTTCACGGTACGATGTCCTGCACCATGCAGGATGCCCACGGAGGACGTATGTGGTGCCCGCCGGACTGCGCGCTGACCGCCGCGCCCGGGTCGAGGTTGCGCTGCGCGACGATAGCCGGCGAACGGCGCCATGAGCTGGGTATTCGCGAGATTGCGTCTGCGAGCAGGGCGAGCGCGCGCCCGGATAGGTCTCGAGCTGCGCCTCGGCGAGCCGGACCTGGCTCTCGGCGGTGGCGATCTGCACGTCGGCGACCCGGAGCTGTGCCTCCGCGGACTGCACCTGGCGCGCGACGACTCCGCGTTGGTCCGGGCGTTTTCCCAGTCGGTAGCCGACGACCAGGCCCGCGCTCGAACAGCGATTTCATCCGGTCGGCCTGACGGGCGTCGTTGTCGGCGACGGCGCGGGCCTTGGCCAGGTTGGCGCGCTGGTTCTCGAGGTTGGCCCGGTTGCCTTCGAGCGTGGAGCGCGACATCTCGAGCCCCGCCTGGGCTCGAGCCGACCACGGCCTGGCGCTTGCTCCGCTGGAGGCCTGCAGCTCGAGATCGTCGATCTCCGCCAGGAGCTGGCCCTGCCTCGACGAAGTCTCCGCGGTCGACGTGGATGCCGGCGGATATAGCCGGAGACCTTCGAGAAGATCGCGGCCTGCTGGCGGGCACGGATGTCGGCCGTGAACGCGAGCTTGACCTCCATGGTCGCGGCGTTGCGGCGTGATGACGCCGACCAGCGCGTCCGGCCGCGGGCGCGTTGCACCGCGCGCGCCTGCTGGTCCTGAGGCGGTACACGACGAGGAACCCGACGACGACCGAGCAGGACGAGGAGCGCGACCAGGCCGACGCGGTAGCGCCTCAGCAAGCGCATGACAGCATCGGTGCCCATCCGCGATCCGGAAGCATGACGCGAGCCGGCGCGTGCGAGCGGACCATGACGCCGATTCTATCGGTTCTTGAGACGCGCGCAAAGTAGTCAATATTGCTTCGAGAAATCGTTGGGACCCCCAGCATGCCGTGTGCTACTCTACAAGTACTGCCGCCGGTAGTGGCGGGCGAGAGGCCTAGGGAGGATACGAGTGGCAGCACGGCGCTGGGAGTCCGAGACGCGTCCCGCCCAAGATCGGGCGCTGGTCCGAGCCGGCCCTCCGCGTTGCTGCGCGAGCGGTATCTCGCCCGCGAGATGGCGAGGTCGTCCGAGACGCCCGAGGAGATGTGCTGGCGGGTGGCGCGCGCCATCGCCGAGGCCGAGGAGCGATTCGGCCGCAGCCCGGCCGGCCAGCGCGAAGTGGCCGCCGCGTTCTACGACATGATGGTCGATGGGTACTTCCTGCCCAACTCGCCCACGCTGCATGAACGCCGGCAAGGACAATCAGCTCCAGTACTCCGCCTGCTACGTGCTGCCCGTGGGCGACTCGATGGAGGAGATCTTCGACTCCGTCAAGTCCGCGCGCGATCATCCATCAGTCGGGCGGAGGCACCGGGATTCGCCTTCTCGCGGCTCCGGCCGAAGAACGACCTCGTGCGGTCCACCGGGCGGCCGGGCCTCGGGTCCGGTGTCGCTTCCTGCGCGTGTTCAACGCGGCCACGGAAGCGGTGCAAGCCAGGGCGGCACGCGTCGCGGCGCCAACATGGGCGATGCTCCGCGTCGATCACCCGGACGTCCTCGAGTTCATCGAGTGCAAGCTCGACGGCGGCATCACGAACTTCAATATCTCGGTCGCCGTCACCGACGCGTTCATGGACGCGCTCGCGGCGGGCGGCGACTACGACCTCGGTCAATCCGCGCACGGGGCAGCGCGACGGGCCGACTCGGCGCCCGGGAGGTGTTCGACCGCATCGTCCGCGCGGCGTGGCGCACCGGCGATCCCGGGCATGATCTTCATCGACCGTATCAACGCGAGCCCGCGCCAATCCCACGCCCGAGGTCGCGACCGATCGAGGCGACCAACCCATGCGGCGAGCAGAGCCTGCCGCCCTGGGACGCGTGCAATCTCGGCTCGATCAACGTCGCCCGCTTCGCGCAAGGCTGCCGCCGGCGGACGCGGCGGACATCGACTGGGACGAGCTCGGAGCGCGTGGTGCGACTGGCGGTGCGCTTTCTCGACGACGTGATCGAGGTCAACCCGTATCCGCTGCCGCAGATCGACGCGACGGTGAAGGCCAACCGCCGCATCGGCCTCGGGCATCATGGGCTGGGCCGATCTGCTGTTCGCTGCTGAGCATTCCCGTACGACAGCGAGGAGGCGCTCGAGCTGGCGGACCGCCTCATGGCGCTTCGTCGAGGCAGCAGGGCCACGACCAGTCGCGCGCGGCTGGCCGAGGAGCGCGGCCCGTTCCCGAACTTCCCGCGGTCGATCTACCGCGACGGCCGGCCGCTGCGCGAACTCCAACGTCACCACCATCGCGCCCACCGGGCACCATCTCGATGATCGCGGGCTGCTCGTCGGGCATCGAGCCCGTGTTCGCGCTGGCCTTCGAGCATCGGGTCAAGGGGCGCGAGGGCGAGCGCGTGCTGCCCTTCGTCAGCGAGACGTTCGAGCGCCTGGCACGGACGCGCGCGGCTTCCACTCCGATGCGCTCATGGCGGAGGTGGTGCAGCGCGGGTCGGTGCAGGACGTTCCCGGCATCGACGAGTCGGCGCGCGCGGTGTTCAAGACGGCCCACGACATCGACTATCGCTGGCACGTGCAGCCACCAGGCGGCCTTCCAGAAGCACACCGACAACGGCGTGTCGAAGACCATCAACCTGCCGCACGACGCCGTGCCGAGGACGACGTGGCGGAGCGCCTATCTCCTGCGCCTGGCAGGAGGGCTGCCTCGGGATCACGGTGTTCCGCGACGGGTGCAAGGGCGACCAGGTGCTGCAACGTGGGCGTGGGACGAGCAGCGAGGCGACCACGGCCGCGCTGATCGGCGTGATCAAGCCGCGGCCGCACAGCCTCGCCGGCGCCACGTATCGGATGGAGACGCCCATCGGCACCGCCTTCATCACGGTCAACGACACGCCCGGCGGCGATCCGCTTCGAGGTGTTCGTCCAGGTCGGCAAGGCGGGCTCCGGACACCATGGCGGTGGCCGAGGCGCTGGGCCGGCTGGTCTCGCTGACGCTGCGGTTGCCCTCGTCGCTCTCGCCGCGCCGTCGCCTGGACGAGGTGGTGCAGCCAGCTCTCGCGCATCGGCGGCGGCCAGCCGCACCGGCTTCGGCGCCGCGAAGATCCTCTCGCTGCCCGGACGCGCTCGCGCGCACCCTGAGCGAGCACATCGGGCAGGACGGACGGCGGCCGGTCACGCCGTCGGCACCGGTGAGCCCGTCGCCGACGCATCGGCGATCTCTGCAGGAGTGCGGGCCAGGCCACCTTCATCTACGAGGAAGGGCTGCAAGAAGTGCTCTCCTGCGGATTCAACGAGTGCTGATTCGAGATTGGCGAGGCGCAGCCGAAGGCGAGCCGAGCGAAACATGATACGGTTACCGTCGCCGAAGCTCGCGTAAGCGTCAGAGGAGCCTTCCATGTTCTCAGGCGGTGACTATGAAGAGGTCTCGCGCTGGCTGGCGAACTTCGTGACCTCGCACGCCAAGCGCGAGAGCCTTCGCGCGTGGAGGCCATCGTGGAGGCGGAGGGCGCCACGGGAGAGCCGGAGCTACGGCGTGCGGCTTCGGCTGGGGACGCGCGTTTCGCCGCCGCCGGGCGCGCCGCCGATGGAGCTCGACTTCGCGCGATGTCTCGCGCTGCATCGCGGGGACCTGGCGTGGTGCGATGCGCTGGCTCGCAGGGTGCGCGACCTGGCGCGCCGGCTCATTGCCGAGGAGCGCGGCGAGGCGTCGCACCGCGTGACACGCGGTCGGCGCGACGATGAGCTGAGTCGCGCGGCGAGGAGCGCTTGCTGAGGATGCGAGGTGGGGTCGTAGCGAGCCGCGTCGCGCGGCGAGATGAGCGGATGCGGTGGTATAGCGCCGGCGACTGGAACGCGTTCTTCGGTCTCGCCCTCGACAACACTCACCCAGCTGGTCATCCTGTCGAGCCTCCTCATCGGCGTGTTCGGCTTCCCGCCGACCTCGTGCTCGGACGTGATGGTGCCGGGCACCGCGGCGGGCGTCCTCCGTCGGCGACCTCGCGTATACATGGCTCGCGCGTCCGCTCATGCGGCGAACCGGCCGCGCCGACGTGACCGCCATGCCGTTCGGCATCGACACGCCGTCGCTGTTCGGCATGGTGTTCGGCGTGCTGGGCCCCGCGCAAGCTGGTCACCGGCGACGCGGTCCTGCGCGTGGAAGATCGGCATGGGCGTCACCGTTGCCATGGGCGTGTTCAAGCTGGCGCTCGCCGTTCGCGGGCGACTGGGTCGCGGCGCGTGGTGCCCGCGCGCGGCGCTGCTCGGCTCCATCGCCGGGGTGGCGATCCTGCTGATCGCGTTCCTGCCCGCGCTCAAGGTGTTCGGCGATCCGCTGGTGGGTCTCATCTCGCTCACCGTGGTGCTGGTGACCCTCGTCGGACGGCGTGCGCCTGCCGCGGTGGCGTGCCGGGTGCGTTCGCGGCGGTGCTGGCCGGCACGGTCGATGTTCTGGGGGCGCGCGGCTGCTCGGCGGGGCGGGGAGGCGGACGTGCCTGGCCGTGCCGCTGGCCGTGCCTGCGTCTCTGCAGCTGCCGTGGCCGACGCTCGCGTGGATCGGCGCGCTCGACGGCCTGGGCCCCTATCTGGCGCTGGCCTTGCCGTTCGCGCTGGCCACGGTGATCGGCGGCATCGACAATACAGAGTCGGCGGCGGCGGCCGGCGACGAGTACCGCGCGCGCGACATTCTTCTCACGGAGGCGCTCGCCACCATGGCGGCGGGCTTTTGCGGCGGTGTGGTGCAGAACACGCCGTACATCGGGCATCCGGCCTACAAGGCCATGGGCGCGCGCGCCGGCTACACGCCTCGCCACCGGCCTGGTCATCGGCGGCGGCGCCGCGCTGCGGGTGATCTCGCTCCTGGTCAGCCTCCTGCCCGAGGCGGCGGTGGCGCCCATCCTGATCTTCATCGGGCTCGAGATCACCGCCCAGGCGTTCGTGGCTTCGCCCTCCGCCACGCGGCCGCGGTGGCCATCTCACTTCATTCCCGCGGTGGCGGCGTTGGTGCTCATCCAGGGGCGGCATTCTCCTGGCCGGTGTGGGCAAGGGTCCGGGCCGACCTCGTGGGCCCGGCCCGGTTCGCCTGGGGACGGACTTGCTCGTCCTCGGCAACGGGTTCATCGTGACACGCGCTGCTCTGGGGGCGTGGCGGTGGTGAGCCATCCGTGGAGCGCCGTGCTCGCGGCGGCGGCGGCGGTGTTCGGGACCGCGAGTCTGGCGGCGCTGGTGGGGGTCATCCACTCGCCGCTGCCGAGCGGCGCGCTGTTCTGGCCGGGAGCGGCGGGGACGGGGACCGCGCTCCGAGTGGCCGGCGCCTACGGGCTCGCGGGCGCGGTGCTGCTCTTTCTCGCCGCTTACCGCGGCCTCGCGGGGAGCGCCGGAGCGCGGCTAGCCGCGGAGGACCTCGGAGCATCTGGCGGTTGCTGGCGAACGCAGAACTCCTCCACGCCGAGCTCCTTCGCGCGCGCCCGCTCGACCGCCTCGATGCGCGCCACATCCGCGTAGGGGCACCACCGGCACGCCGCGCGCCTGAGCGTGTCGGCCACCGTCGCCACCACGCTGCTCGGCCTCCGCGCCGGGCCGCGGCGCGACTTCGACGCCAGCCGCGCGACGACATGCTTGATGCCGGTCTCGGCGTCGAGACGGGCGCGGCCCACCACGCCGTCGCTGGCCCGGCGGGCCCAACCGACCACGTACACGTCCTCCAACGGGCGCTGGGCCAAAGGGATCCCCAGACCTGATAGAGCGCCCGCTGCATCGTCGCCGGGCACGGTCAGGTAGAGGCCGTCCCTGTGGGAGTCCCGCGGCGGGATCCACCCGGTCACCCACCGCGAACACCACCGTATCGCAGGGGATCACGCTCGTCTCGCCGGTGCCGACGGCGTTGACCCGGTCGCCCTTCCGCTCGAGGCGCGTCTCCTCGACCTCGAGACCCGTCACGCGGCCGCCCTCCGCCACCACCCGCCGGGGCGAGGCGAGGAAGCGGAAGGACAGGCGCGCGCGAGTGCGCGAGTCCGCCTCGGGGCGCTGGCCCAGCGCGCGCAGGGAGCTCGTCGGGATCCTGTCCGGCGGCCTCCAGACGGGGCCGGATGCGGAGGATCTCCGCGCGGTAGAGGTCACGGTCGAAGGCGTCCTCGACGTCCTCGAACTCGCGGTCGTCGTATGCCTTCTCGAAGGGACCGCGGCGCGCGACCGCGATCACCGCGTCGCAGTCGCAGAAGTGGACGCAGTAGTTCGCGATGTCCACCATGACATTGCCCACACCCACGAGTGGCCACGCGCCGGCCCATGGGGAAGGACTGCTCGCTGAAGGGCGGCAGCCGGTTGTAGTGGTAGACGAGGTCCTTGGCGTGATAGACGCCGGGGAGCCGCTCGCCTTCGATGCCGAGGTACTTGGTGCCCTGCGCGCCGATCGCAAACACGAGCGCGTCGAAGCCGAACCCGCGCAGGTCGCCGAGGGTCGAGGTCCCCGCGGTCCGACACCGTCACGTTCCCGAGATACGTGACCCGCGGATCGGTGAGGATCCTCTGGAACTGGCGCCGTAGCCCCGACTTCATCTTGTACTTGTTGAGAAAGATGCCGTACTCGGCGAGCCCGCCCGGCTTGACGTCGCGATTGAGCAGGAGGACGCGGCAACCCTGGGCGCCGAGCGCCCGGGCGGCGAAGCAGCCCCGCCGGGCCGGCGCCGATCACGGCGACGACGTGTCCCGCTGCAAATGCGCCCGCTGCGTCCGCCATGCGACCTCCTGGCCAATCGGTTTGCGCCGCGCGATTCTGACACCATAGCACAGGGGGCCAGCCCGAATCGGCACCGTCCCTTGACCGCCTCGGAAAACGTGGTGTCTAATGGCCGCGGTCGTGAACGTCATCACGACTCTCACGGGCGCCGCAGGGGCGCCGCTGACCATCGCGTTCTGGAGGACCGGAATGCACGAGGGCTTCACGGGGCGCGCCATCGCGGCCGCCGTTGCGGTCGGGCTGCTGAGTCCGCTGGCCACGGGGGCCCAAGGCCCGTGGAGGCGCCCGCCGCGGAGAAGGCGCGAAAGAATCCCGTCGCGGCGGACGTGCGTGTGGTCGCACAGGGCAAGCAGATCCGCGCAGCTCAACTGCGTGGAGCAATACGTAACTGAACGAAGTGAA
>ERZ1370068.1689-contig-11608_pt1 | contig 28094 bp, 50 predicted proteins | sample MGYA00561227_ERZ1370068 | MGnify/ENA primary metagenome ERZ1370068 (study PRJEB38410, sample SAMEA6850437) | metagenome | study: Metagenomic assessment of the ecological functions of the soil: analysis of the soil microbiota associated with the...
TCAGTTACGTATTGCTGTGGCTCGAAAGCTTGAGCGGATCGGCTCCAGGCGCTCCTGGATCCAGCGCTTCTCGGCGCGGCTGGAGAGGTACATGTACTCCACGCCCAGCGTGCCGCAGTAGGTGTCGTGCAAGGCCTTGAGAATGTCGCGCAGGGTCGCCTGCTCCGGGCCGATCAGGGTGCCGGTGTTGAACACCGTGTCCATGTCGGCGTCGCCGAGGTCGTAGTACGCCGGGTCGAGCTCGGCGATGCGCGGGCGCTCGTGGCGCTTCAGCGGGTCGATGTCGGCGAGCAGCACGCCGCGGAAACGGTACTCGACGATGAGCTGGATCACCGAGTTCTGCTTGCGGTCGAAGCCCGCGACCGCGGCCGCGGGCCGCCCGGCCGGGATTTCGCGCGCTGTGCGAACGCGGCGATCACCGGGGCGTGCGCCACGTCGCGGCCACCGTTGCCTCCCGGCGCGGCGAGGCACGGCCTGCAGCTTGTCGAAGTAGTCGCGCCACTGCTGCGGCACCGACTGAGGGTCGGCGAGCCAGGACTCGTACAGCTCCTCGACGAAGGGCGCGTTGGACCCGAACAGATAGGAGTTGGAGAGAAAATCCTTCATCACGCTCATGGCGGACTCCTCGGCGGCCGGATGCGCTCAGCGCTTGTCGATCGGAACGTACTCGCGACGCTTGGCACCGTGGTAGAGCTGGCGCGGACGACCGATCTTGTACTCCGGATCGGAGATCATCTCCTGCCACTGCGCGATCCAGCCGACGGTGCGCGCCAGCGAGAAGATGCAGGTGAACATCGACACCGGGATGCCGAGCGCGCGCTGCACGATGCCCGAATAGAAGTCGACGTTCGGATAGAGCTTGCGGCTGACGAAATATTCGTCCTCGAGCGCGATCTTCTCCAGCGCCATCGCCAGCTTGAACAGGCGGTCGTCGTGCAGGCCGAGCTCGTCCAGCACCTCGTGGCAGGTCTCGCGCATGAGCTTCGCGCGCGGGTCGTAGTTCTTGTAGACGCGGTGGCCGAAGCCCATCAGGCGCACGCCCGAGTTCTTGTCCTTCGCCTTCTTGATGAACTCGCCGACCTTCGACACGTCGCCGATCTCCTCCAGCATCTGCAGCGCACGCTTCGTTCGCGCCGCCGTGCGCCGGTCCCCACAGGCAGGCGATGCCCGCGGCGATGCAGGCGAACGGGATTCGCGCCCGACGAGCCGGCGAGGCGCACGGTCGAGGTCGACGCGTTCTGCTCGTGGTCGGCGTGCAGGATGAAGATGCGGTCCAGCGCCCGCACCAGCACCGTCGTTCGACCTTGTACTCCTCGGCCGGCACCGCGAACATCATGCGCATGAAGTTCGCGGTGTAGGAGAGGTCGTTCTTCGGATACATGAACGGCTGGCCGATCGAGTACTTGTAGGCCATGGCGACGATGGTCGGCAGCTTCGCGACCAGGCGGAACGCCGAGATCTCGCGGTGCTGCCGGATTGTTGATGTCGAGCGCGTCGTGATAGAAGGCCGAGAGCGCGCCCACCACGCCCGACCATCACCGCCATCGGGTGCGAATCGCGCCGGAAGCCGCTGGTAGAGCGCGCGCGAGCTGCTCGTGCACCATGGTGTGGTGCGTGACGATGTCGACGAACTCGTCCTTCTGCTTGCTGGTTCGGCAGCTCGCCGTTCAGCAGCAGGTAGCAGACCTCGAGGAAGTCGCAGTGCTGTCGCGAGCTGCTCGATCGGGTAGCCGCGATAGAGCAGCACGCCCGGCGTCGCCGTCGATATAGGTGATCGTCGAGCTGCAGCTCGCGGTCGACAGGAAGCCCGGGTCGTAGGTGAACATCCCGGTCTTGCCGTAGAGCGTGCGGATGTCGATCGACGTCCGGGCCGATGCGTCCCGGCAGCACCGGGAACTCGAGCGTCTTGCCGTCCGGCAGCTTGCAGAGTGGCTTTCTTGTCGCCATGGTGTTCCTCCTAGGCGGCGCGAAGGCGCGCCACGACTTCGCCGAGACGCGGTCGTCGTACTGATCGCTGCGACCGCTCACGATGTCCCAGAGATCGTTGTCCGGGAGATCGAGCAGCTCCGACAACGTCGCTCGTCCTCGGGATGCTTCACTGCAAGATATCGCTGCAAGCACGAGATCCAGCTCCAGCAAGCCCCGCCGGCACTTCCACTGCAACCGGTTCATGTCGGCGCGTCGTTCCATCACACCGACGCGCTTGACCATCAGTTCCTTGATCTTGCCGATCGCCTTGGTCGGGTTGAGGTTCTTCGGGCAGACGTCGACGCAGTTCATGATGGTGTGGCAGCGGAACAGGCGGTACGGGTCCTCGAGGTTGTCGAGGCGCTCGGCGGTCGCCTGGTCGCGGGTGTCGGCGATGAAGCGGTAGGCCTGCAGCAGGCCCGGCCGGGCCGACGAACTTGTCCGGGTTCCACCAGAACGACGGGCAGGCGGTCGAGCAGCAGGCGCACAGGATGCACTCGTAGAGGCCGTTCAGCTCCTCGCGCTCCTGCGGCGACTGCAGCCGCTCGCGCTCCGGCGGCGGGTCGTTGTTGATCACGTACGGCTTGATCGAGTGGTACTGCTTGAAGAACTGCGTCATGTCGACGATCAGGTCGCGGATCACCGGCAGGCCGGGCAGCGGCCGCAGCGTGACGTGCTCGGGCAGCTCGGCGATCTTGGTGATGCAGGCGAGGCCGTTCTTGCCGTTGATGTTCATCGCGTCGGAGCCGCACACGCCTTCGCGGCAGGAGCGGCGGAAGCGCGAGCGAGTCGTCCTGCGCCTTCAGCCTTGACCAGCGCATCGAGCAGCATGCGGTCGTGCGAGTCGAGCTCGACGTCGTAGTCCTGCATGTACGGCTTCGCGTCCTTGTCCGGGTCGTAGCGGTAGATCGAGCAGCTTCATGTTCAGTAGGTCCTGACCTTTGGGTTCGCATCGTCTCCACCGACAGCGGCCGCTGGTGCACCGGCTTGTAGTCGAGGCGGTTGCCTTCCTTGTACCACAGGGTGTGCTTCATCCAGTTCTTGTCGTCGCGCTCCGGGAAATCCTCGCGCGCCTGCGCGCCGCGGCTTCCTTGCGCGCCTCGGCCGAGACGATGGTCGCCATCGCGGTCTCGACCAGGTTCTCCAGCTCGAGCGCCTCGACGCGCGCGGTGTTGAACACCTTTGACTTGTCCGCGATGAAAGTCCTTTTCAGCTCTTTGGCGATCTCCTTTATTTTTCGACGCCCTTCGCGAGGTCGTCGGGGAAGCGGAACACGCCGCAATGCGCCTGCATCGCGCGGCGCAGGTCGTTCAGCACGTCGACGACGCGCTCGCCGCTGGTCGCGCTGTCCAGCCGGCTCGAGCCGCGCGCGCGTGGCGTCGCCGGCGCCCTTCGGCAGCGCGCGGTGCGGACTCGGCAGGCCGCTGATGTCCTTGATCATCTGCTCGCCGGAGGCCTTGCCGAAGACCAGCAGGTCGAGCAGCGAATTGGTTCCCGAGGCGGTTGGCGCCGTGCACCGAGACGCAGGCGCACTCGCCCGCGGCGTACAGGCCGGGCACGATCGCTTCCTTGCTCGTCGCCCTCGGGCGCCACCACCTGCCCCATGTAGTTGCGTCGGCACGCCGCCCATCTGGTAGTGCACCGTCGGCACCACCGGGATCGGGTCGCGGATCGGGTCGACGTTGGCGAACTTGATCGCGATCTCGCGGATCCCCGGCAGGCGGTGGCTGATGACCTCGGGGCCGAGGTGGTCGAGCTTGAGCAGCACGTGGTCGCCGTGCTCGCCGCAGCCGCGGCCTTCCTTGATCTCGGTGGTCATGGCGCGCGAGACGACGTCGCGGCTCGCCAGGTCCTTGGCGTTCGGCGCGTAGCGCTCCATGAAGCGCTCGCCGTTCTTGTTCAGCAGGTAGCCGCCCTCGCCGCGCACGCCCTCGGTGATCAGCACGCCCGCGCCGGCGACGCCGGTGGGATGGAACTGCCAGAACTCCATGTCCTCGAGCGGCAGCCCGGCGCGCGCCGCCATGCCGAGGCCGTCGCCGGTGTTGATGAAGGCGTTGGTGGTCGCGCCAGTAGATGCGCCCGGCGCCGCCGGTCGCGAGCAGGACGCCTTCGCCTGGAGGATGGAACAGCTTCGCCGGTTTCCATCTCCAGCGCCGTCACGCCGGTCACCGCGCCGTCCTGCGGGTCGCGGATCAGGTCGAGCGCCATCCACTCGATCGAAGAACTGCGTGTTGGCGCGCACGTTCTGCTGGTAGAGCGTGTGCAGCATGGCGTGGCCGGTGCGGTCGGCCGCGGCGCAGGCGCGCATCGCCATCTTCGGGCTGCCGTAGTCCTGCGTGTGGCCGCCGAAGGGCCGCTGGTAGATCTTGCCGTTCTCCAGCCGGTCGAACGGCATGCCCATGTGCTCGAGCTCGACCACGCACCTCGATCGCGCGGCGGCACATGTACTCGATCGCGTCCTGGTCGCCGAGGTAGTCCGGCGCCCTTGACGGTGTCGTACATGTGCCAGTGCCAGTTGTCCTCGGTCGAGTTGGCGAGCGGCGCGGCGATGCCGCCCTGCGCGGCAACGGTGTGCGAGCGCGTCGGGAACACCTTGCTGCAGCACCGCGGTCTTCAGGCCGGCGCGCGCCAGCTCGAGCGCCGCGCGCATGCCCGGAGCCCCCGGCCCCCACCACGATCGCGTCGAACCGGCGGACCGCGGGGCTGTGCTCATCGCCAGAGGATCTGGATGGTCCAGCCGAGGTAGGCGCCGAGCAGCAGCAGGGTCAGCGACCTGCAGCGCCAGGCGCAGGCCGTCGTGCTTGATGTAATCCATGATGATGTCGCGCACGCCGACCCAGGCGTGCCAGGCGAGGCTCGACGGCGAAGAGCAGCGTCGCGACGCGCATCCAGCCCTGCGCGAACAGCGCCTGCCAGCCGGCGTAGCTTGAGCGGCGTGCTGGTCAGCACGACCGCGGCGACGATCAGCGAGTAGACCGCCATGATCGCCGCGGTGATGCGCTGCGCGAGCCAGTCGCGCATGCCGTAGTGCGCGCCGGTGATGACGCGGCTTCACCACAGCCGCGCGCCGAAGACACGGCGGTCAGCGCGAGGCTCGACGACCAGCACCGCGACAGCTCGAGGCGCGCGCCTGGCGCAGCTCGATGCCCTTGTTCGAGGTCGAGGAGCAGGAAGCGGATGCCGGCGCAGAAGTGGTGGCAGTAGGCCCAGATGAAGAGCAGCAGGCCCGCCTTGACGACCGGCATCTGCAGGTAGTGCGTGCGGATCTTCTCGAAACCGGCCTCGGACGCGAGGCTTGAATCGAGCAGATAGAGCAGCCAGGCGGCGAGCGGGAAGAACGAGCAGCGCGCCCGGAGATGCGATGCAGGATGGAGATCCAGCCCGGGAGCGGCAGGCGGATCTCGAACAGGATCGCGGGCAGCGTCAGGTACTTCGGACGGAGCTTTTCGCAGACGCGGTCGACATGTGATGCGGCCCGGCCCCTATCTCCGGGCAATGGCAATTATAATGAAATCAAGTCTCCTTCCTCTCTGCGCGGAGCAAATCAGATGGCGAAAACCCCCGTTCGCGTTGCCGTCACCGGCGCCGCCGGCCAGATCGGCTACTCGCTCCTGTTTCCGCATCGCGAGCGGCGAGATGCTCGGCAAGCGATCAGCCGGTGATCCTGCAGCTGCTCGAGATTCCCGACGAGAAGGCGCAGAAGGCGCTCGAAGGGCGTGATGATGGAGCTCGACGACTGCGCCTTCCCGCTCCTGCACGGCATGGTGCCGGCGTCGGACCCGATGGTCGCGTTCAAGGACGCGCAGGTCGCGCTGCTCGTCGGCGCGCGCCCGCGCGGCCCCGGCATGGAGCGCAAGGACCTGCTCGAGGCGAACGGCAAGATCTTCGGCCCGCAGGGCCAGGCGCTCGACCGCGGTCGCTGACAGCGAACGTCAAGGTTCTGGTGGTCGGCAACCCGGCCAACACCAACTGCCTCATCGCGATGAAGAACGCGCCGAGCCTCAAGCCGACGCAGTTCACCGGCATGATGCGCCTCGACCACAACCGCGCGACCAGCCAGGTCGCGCAGAAGATTGGCAAGCCCGTTACCGGCGATCAAGAAGATCACCGTCTGGGGCAACCACTCGGCCACCCAGTACCCGGACGTCTTCCAGGCCGAAGCCGACGGCAAGAAGGTCTGGCCGATGATCAACGACCAGGCCTGGCTCGAGAGCACGTTCATCCCCACCGTGCAGAAGCGCGGCGCGGCGATCATCGAAGCGCGCGGCCTCGTCCTCCGCCGCCAGCGCCGCCAACGCCGCCATCGACCACGTGCGCGACTGGGTCGACGGCACGCCGCGACGGCGACTGGGTGACGCATGGGCATCCCGTCCGACGGCAGCTACGGCATTCCCGAAGGCGTGATCTACGGCTACCCGGTGACCTGCCAGCGGCGGCAGCTACCAGATCGTCAAGGGCATCGAGATCTCCGAGTTCAGCCGCAAGCGCATCGACGCCACGCTCAAGGAGCTGCACGAAGAGCGGGACGGCGTGAAGCACCTGCTCGGCAAATGAGCGCAGGAGCCGAAATTCCGCAAGGCAGTCGCGGAGGAAAAGCCGCTCCAGATCATCGGCACGATCAACGCCAACCACGCGCTGATGGCGAAGCGCGTCGGCTACAAGGCGATCTATCTCTCCGGCGGCGGCGTCGCCGCCGGCTCGCTCGGCATGCCGGATCTCGGCATCTCCGGCCTCGACGACGTGCTCACCGACATCCGGCGCATCACCGACGTGTGCGACCTGCCGCTGCTCGTCGACGTCGACACCGGCTTCGGCGCCAGCGCCTTCAACGTCGCGCGCACCACCCGCTCGCTGATCAAGTCCGGCGCCGCGGGCGATGCACATCGAGGACCAGGTCGGCGCCAAGCGCTGCGGCCATCGTCCCGGCAAGGAGATCGTTCCCGCGGACGAGATGGCCGACCGCATCAAGGCCGCGGTCGACGCGCGGACCGATGCCGGCTTCGTGATCATGGCGCGCACCGATGCGCTGGCGAATGAGGGTTTGGAAACAGCCAGTTCAAAGAGCCGTGAAGTACGTGGAAGCCGGCGCGGACATGATCTTCCCCGAGGCGATCACGGACCTGCCGATGTACCGGAAGTTCGCCGACGCGGTGAAGGTGCCGATCCTCGCCAACATCACCGAGTTCGGCAAATCGCCGCTGTTCACCGTCGACGAGCTGCGCTCGGCCAACGTGGCGATGGTCCTCTACCCGCTCTCGGCGTTCCGCGCCATGAACAAGGCGGCGCTCAAGGTCTACGAAGAAATCCGCAAGAAGGGCACGCAGAAGGGCGTCGTCGGGCGAGATGCAGACCCGCGAGGAGCTCTACGACGTCATCAACTACCACGCCTACGAGAAAAAGCTGGATGAGCTCTTCACCCGCGGCCGCTCCTAAGCCGAAGAAGTCGGTCGCGCTCTCCGGCGTTCCGCCGGCAACACCGCGCTGTGCACCGTCGGGCGCAGCGGCAACGACCTGCACTACCGCGGCTACGACATCCTCGATTTCGCCGACGCAGGCCGAGTTCGAGGAAGTGGCCTACCTGCTGGTGCACGAGAAGCTGCCGAACCGGACGAGCTGACGACAGTACAAGCAGAAGCTGCAGGGCCTGCGCGGTCGCTTCCCGCGCAGCTCGAAGCGTGCTCTCGGAGCAACTGCCGAAGACCGCGCATCCCGATGGACGTGATGCGCACCGGCTGCTCGGTGCTCGGCACGCTCGAGCCGGAAGACGAGAAGCACCCGGCCGAGGGCGCGCGCGACATCGCCGACCGGCTGATGGCGTGCTTCGGCTCGATGCTGCTCTATTGGTATCACTACGCGAATTCGCGGCAAGCGAATCGAGACGCGAGACCGACGACGATTCGATCGGCGGCCACTACCTGCATCTGCTCCACGGCAAGAAGCCCCAGGCATCCTGGGTGCGGGCGATGCACACCTCGCTCATCCTCTACGCCGAGCACGAGTTCAACGCCAGCACCTTCACCTGCCGCGTGATCGCCGGCACCGGCTCCGACATGTACAGCGCGATCACCGGCGGCATCGGCGCGCTGCGCGGGCCGAAGCACGGCGGCGCGAACGAAGTGTCGGACGAGATCCAGAAGCGATATCGGAATGCCGACGAAGCGGAAGCCGACATCCGCGCGGCGCATGGCGGCGCAAGGAGATCGTCATCGGCTTCGGCCACCCGGTCTACACCACCGGCGATCCGCGCAACAAGGTGATCAAGGCGGTCGCCGAGCGGCTGTCGAAGGAGCAGGAGAACATGGTGCAGTACCAGATCGCCGACCGCATCGAGTCGGTGATGTGGAGCGAGAAGAAGATGTTCGCCAACCTCGACTGGTACAGCGCCGTGTCCTACAGCCGCATGGGCGTGCCGACGCTGCACTTCACGCCGCTGTTCGTGCTCTCCCGCACCAGCGGCTGGTCGGCGCACGTCATCGAGCAGCGCGCCGACGGCAAGATCATCCGCCCCGCCGCCAACTACACCGGCCCGGAGAACCGGCGCCTGGATTCCGCTTGAAAAAGAGATGAACATGTACGAGTCCGAGCTGACCAAGTTCATGCGGGAGTTCCTCAAGCAGCATCCCGAGGAAGTCGAGTCGCAGAGGAAGGGCCGCGCCATCTGGTGGGACAAGCGGCCCGACGAGCGCGCGCCGGTGCCGCCGATGGGCGCACTCGCCCAAGGCCGGCGGCAACGAGGGCACCTTCCAGGCTCCCGACGAGAGCGAGAAATAGGTGTCCGGCCCGATCTCCAACGTCCGGCCGAAGCCGGACAAGGTGCTGACGCTCATCGCCGACTACGTCACCGAAGTATCCAGATCAAGAGCGCGGAAGCGTACGACACCGCGCGCTACTGCCTGATGGACACGCTCGGCTGCGGCCTCGAGGCGCTCGAGTACCCGGCGTGCACCAAGCTGCTCGGGCCCGATCGATCCCGGAGACCGTGACGCCGCACGGCGCCAAGGTGCCGGGCACGCAGTTCCAGCTCGACCCGGTGCAGGCGGCGTTCAACATCGGCGCGATGATCCGCTGGCTCGATTTCAACGACACCTGGCTCGCCGCCGAATGGGGCCATCCGTCCGACAACCTGGGCGGCATCCTCGCGACCGCGGATTGGCTTTCACGCAATTCGGCACGCCGCTCATCGATGCGCGATGTGCTGACCGCGATGATCAAGGCGCACGAGATCCAGGGCGTGCTCGCGCTCGAGAACAGCTTCAACCGCGTCGGCCTCGACCACGTCGGTGCTGGTGAAGGTCGCCTCGACCGCGGTGGTCGCGCACATGCTCGGCTGCACGCTACGACCAGGTGGTCAACGCCGTCTCGCAGGCGTGGGTCGACGGCCAGAGCCTGCGCACCTATCGCCACGCGCCGAACACCGGCTCGCGCAAGAGCTGGGCGGCGGGCGACGCGACGTCGCGCGCGGTGCGCCTCGCCCTGATCGCCAAGACCGGCGAGATGGGCTATCCGTCGGTGCTGACCGCGAAGGCCTGGGGCTTCTACGACGTGCTGTTCAAGGGCAAGCGAGTTCAAGTTCCAGCGCACGTTCGGCAGCTACGTGATGGAGAACGTGCTGTTCAAGATCTCCTTCCCGGCCGAGTTCCACGCGCAGACCGCGGTGGAATGCGCGATGCAGCTGCATCCTGTGGTGAAGAACCGGCATTGACGACATCAAGAACATCACGCATTCGCACCCACGAGGCCGCGATCCGCATCATCGACAAGAAGGGACCGCTCGGCGAATCCGGCCGACCGCGACCACTGCATCCAGTACATGGTCGCCGTGCCCCTCCTCTTCGGCCGGCTGACCGCCGCCGACTACGAGGATGGCGTCGCGAAGGACCCGAGAATCGATCCGTTGAGCAGCAAAGATCGTCTGCGTCGAGGACAAGCGCTTCACGCGCGACTACCACGACCCGAAGAAGCGCTCGATCGCCAACGCGCTCACCGTCGAGTTCAAGGACGGCACGAAGCTGAAGGAAGTCGTCTGCGAGTACCCGATCGGCCACAAGCGCCGCCGCAAGGAAGGCATGCCGGTGCTGGTGGAGAAGTTCAAGCGCAACCTCGCGCGCCGCTATCGCCGAGCGGCAGCAGCGCGCGATTCTCGATCTTTGCATGGACGCGGGCCGGCTCGAGCACACGCCGGTCAACGAGTTCGTCGACCAGTTCGTAGCCTGATGAGGGTAACGATGGCACACAACAACTTCGACACGCTGCAATCCTTCAAGCACGGCAAGCTGCACTCGCCTGCCTGCCCTGGCGCAAAAGTTGAATTTGAAGATCGGAGCGGCTGCCGGTCTCGATCCGCATCGTCCTCGAGTCGGTGCTGCGCAACTGCGACGGCAAGAAGGTCACCGAGGAGCACGTGCGCGCAGCTCGCCAGCTGGCAGCCGAACGCCAAGCGCACCGAGGAGATCCCGTTCGTCCTCGCGCGCATCCTGCTGCAGGACTTCACCGGCGTGCCGCTGCTCTGCGACCTCGCGGCGATGCGCGGCGTGGCCGAGCAGCATGGGCAAGGATCCGAAGGTGGTCGAGCCGCTGGTGCCGGTCGACCTGGTGGTCGACCACTCGGTGCAGATCGACCACTTCGGCACCAAGAACGCGCTCGACCTCAACATGAAGCTCGAGTTCAAGCGCAACGAGGAGCGCTACCAGTTCATGAAGTGGGGCATGCAGGCGTTCGACACCTTCAAGGTCGTGCCGCCGGGCATCGGCATCGTGCCACCAGGTGAACCTCGAGTACCTCGCGCCGCGGCGTGCACAAGTCGAGCGACGGCATCTGCTATCCCGACACGCTGGTCGGCACCGACAGCCACACCACCATGATCAACGGCATCGGCGTGGTCGGCTGGGGCGTGGGCGGCATCGAGGCCGAGGCCGGCATGCTCGGCCAGCCGGTGTACTTCCTCACGCCGGACGTCGTCGGCGTGAACCTCAAGGGCAAGCTGCATCCGGCGTGCACGGCGACCGACCTCGTGCTCACCGTCACCGAAATGCTGCGCAAGGCGAAGGTCGTCGGCAAGTTCGTCGAGTACTTCGGCGAGGGCACGGAGTCGCTGTCGCGTCACCGACCGCGCGACCATCGCCAACATGGCGCCCGAGTACGGCGCGACCATGGGCTTCTTCCCGGTCGACGAGCGCACGCTCGAGTACTTCCGCGGCACCGGCCGCACGCCGGAGAAGATCGAGGCGCTCGCCGCCTACTTCAAGGCGCAGGGCATGTTCGGCATCCCGAAGAAGGGCCAGATCGACTACTCGCAGGTCGCTCGAGCTCGACCTCGCGACCATCTACCCGTCGCTCGCCGGCCCGAAGCGCCCGCAGGACCGCATCGACCTCGACAAGGTGAAGAGCGACGTTCGACGAAGCTCTTCTCCGCCGCCGGTGAAGGACAACGGCTTCGGCAAGAAGGCCGAGGACCTGCAGAAGGACCTACAAGGCCTTCGACGGCACTCGAGATCAAGAACGGCGACGTGCTGATCGCCGCCATCACCTCCTGCACCAACACCTCGAACCCCGGCGTGCTGCTCGCCGCCGGCCTGCTCGCGAAGAAGGCGGTCGAGCTCGGCCTGACGGTGAAGCCGCACATCAAGACCTCGCTCGCGCCGGGCTCGCGCGTGGTCACCGAGTACCTCGACCAAGGCGGGCCTGCTGCCCTACCTCGAGAAGCTCGGCTTCAACGTCGCCGCCTACGGCTGCACCACCTGCATCGGCAACGCCGGGCCCGCTCGCGCAGCCGATCGACGAGGCGGTGGTCGAAGAACGACCTGGTCTGCGCCGCGGTGCTGTCCGGCAACCGCAATTTCGAGGCCGCGCATCCATCCCAACATCCGCGCCAACTTCCTCGCCTCGCCGCCGCTGGTGGTCGCCTACGCGCTCGCCGGCACGATGCTGATGGACTTCAAGACGCAGCCGATCGGCAAGTCGAAGGACGGCAAGGACGTCTTCATCGGCCACATCTGGCCGAGCGCCGACGAAGTGAAGCGCGCTGATGAAGTTCGCCATGGACGCGCCGACCTTCCGCCGCGCTCTATTCCGACCTCGCCAACTCCAAGCGCGCTGTGGAAGAAGATCTCCGCGCCCGCCGGCCAGGTCTACACCTGGCCGAAGTCGACCTACATCGCCGAGCCGCCGTTCTTCACGGACTTCGCCATGACCCCGGGCGCGGTCGGCGGCATCAGCGGCGCGAAGCGTGCTCGGCATCTTCGGCGACTCGGTCACCACCGACCACATCTCGCCCGCCGGCTCGATCAAGCCGACCTCGCCCGCCGGCATCTACCTGCAGGAGCACGACGTCGCGGTCGCCGACTTCAACAGCTACGGCGCGCGCCGCGGCAACCACGAGGTGATGATGCGCGGCACCTTCGCCAACGTGCGCATCAAGAACCTGATGCTGCCGGGCACGGAAGGCGGCGTCGACGCTGCTACAAGCAGGCGAGAAGCTGCCGATCTACGACGCGGCGATGCAGCTACATCGCCGACGGCACGCCGACGGTGGTGTTCGGCGGCGAGGAATACGGCACCGGCTCGTCGCGCGACTGGGCGGCGAAGGGCACGCAGCTGCTCGGCGTCAAGGCGGTGATCGCGCGCAGCTTCGAGCGCATCCACCGCTCCAACCTGGTCGGCATGGGCGTGCTGCCGCTGCAGTTCACCGGCAGCGACTCGGCGGCGAGCGCTCGGCATCAAGGGCGACGAGACGTTCGACGTGCTCGGGCTCGACAACATCGTGCCGCAGCAGGAGCTGCACGCTCGAGAATCAAGCGTAGCCGACGGGACGAGAGAAGGACAATCACGGTGAAGTCGCGGATCGATACGCGCGATCGAGGTCGACTACTACAAGCACGGCGGCATCCTGCCGCTACGTGCTGCGCGAGCTGATCGGCCGCGCCGGCCCGGCGCGCAGGCGAAAGCCGCCTAGGGCCCAGTCTCTGAGGCCGGCGAGGTAGTCGGCCAGCGCCTCGATGTCCTGCCGCGGTGAGCGCCTGTGCTCGCCGAGGTCATGTTGCCGTCGATGTCGGCGCGCGCGTGCTGCGCCTTGAAGCCGCGCAGCTGCGTCGCGCAGGTACTCGTAGCTGCTGGCCGGCGAGGCGCGGAATGTGCTGCTGGCCGAGCAGCTGCGGGCCGTGGCACTGGCGAGCAGTTGAACTTCTTCGCCAGGCCCGGCCCGGCCTGCGGCGTTCTCGCGGCTTGCTCTGGTGCTTCGGCGCCGCCGCCTTCTGCGCCGAGAAGTAGGCCGCGCAGCCTCGTTCATGTCGGCGTTGCTTCAGCGGCTCCGCCATCGGCGTCATCTGCGCGTCCTTGCGGTTGCCCTCGCGGAACATGGAAGAGCGACATGGCGATGAACTGCGCCGGCTGGCCGGCGAGCGACGGCACCGCGGGATTGGTCGAGTTGCCGCCGTCGCCGTGGCAGGCTGCGCAGCGCAGGTTCGCGATCGCGGCGCAAGCGCGCGGCCGCGCGAAATGAAAACGCGACGGCGATGCGCCGTCGCGTTTCCGCTGCAGCTGCAGCCATCTACTTCGACGTAGCTGACGCGGTAGATGATGCCGTTGTAGTCGTCCGACACCAGCAGCGAGCCGTCGCGCATCACCAGCACGTCGACCGGCCGGCCCCACATCGGCGGATCGGCCTTCTCGTCGGTCAGGAAGCCGGTCGAGGAACGGCTCGTGCTTGCTGACCTTGCCGCTCTCGTCGAGCTCGACGCGCATCACGTTGTAGCCCTGCTTGACGGTGCGGTTCCACGAGCCGCGCATGGCGATGAAGATGTTGTTCTGGTACTCGGCCGGGAACATCTTGCCGGTGTAGAACCGCATGCCGATCGGCGCGATGTGCGCGCCGAGCTTGAGCGCCGGCGCGTCGAACTCCGTGCACGAGCGGTTCTTGCCGAACTCGGGGTCGAGCAGTGTCGCCCTGGTGGCAGAACGGATAGCCGAAGTGCATGCCCTTGCGCGCGACGCGGTGCAGCGTGTCGTTCGGCGAGTCGTCGCTCAGCCAGTCGCGCGCGTGGTTGGTGAACCAGAGCTGCTTGGTCATCGGGTGGAAGTCGAAGCCGACCGAGTTGCGCACGCCGCGACGCGACGGTCTCGATCACGCCGGTCTCGGGATCGACGCGCGATGATCGTCGCCTGCGAAGTAGCTCGGCATGACGATGTTGCCGGGCGCGCCGACGTTGTAAGTAGAGCTTGCCGTCGGGCCCCATCGCGAGGAACTTCCAGAAGTGGCCGGGCTGCTTGTCCGGGATCGAGGTTGTCGACCACGACCTTCGCCTGCGGCGGGTTGTCGAGGTTGGCCTCGATGCCGTCGTAGCGCGTGATGCGGTGGCGCTCGGCGACGTAGAGCGTGCCCTTGCTGAAGACGACGCCGTTCGGCGAGTCGAGGCCCTTGAGCACGACCTTCACCTCGCGCTTGCCGCCGCTGGTCGACGACCGCGTAGACGTCCTTCAGCTGGCGGTTGCCGACGAACACCGTGCCCTTGTCGCCCAGCGCCATCGAGCGCGCCCCGGGCATGCCCTCGGCCCAGACTTCGACCTTGAAGCCGGCCGGAACCTTGAGCTTGTTGACCGGCAGGTCCTTCGACGACTTGCCGGTCATGCTCGATCGCGAACGGATGCAGCGTCGATTCCGGACATCGCGGGCGGCTTGCCCTGCTGCCACGATGGCGGCGGCGACGCGGGTTGCTGCGCCAGCGCCGGAAGCGCGAAGGCGGCGGCGACTGCGAATGCAATTGGGGTCTTCATGACGTTCTCCTCTCGGAACGGCTATTAGAACTGAAGCGCAGCCTGGACGCCAACGGTCATGTTGCGGCGCGGCGAGGGCTCGTAGTAGCGGCGGTTGGTCTCGTTGACGATGACCGACCCGACGTAGTTGCGGTTGCCGACGTTGTCGACGCGGGCGAATTCGGTCACCCGCCAGCCCGCGGCGCGCTGGCGTCAAGCCGGCGACCAGGTTGACGACGCCGTGTAGGCGTCGGCGAATTCGTCGTTCGGGTCGTTGGTCGCCGACGCGCGTGCGGTACAGCCCCTCCACCTTGGCGAACCAGGCCTCCTGCTTGTAGCGCAATTCGCCGTAGAGCTGGTTTTTCGCCGTGCCCGGGAGCGTCGCGCCCGCGGCACCGCCACCACGGCGTTGGTCGTGGTGATGACGGTATTGAAACCCTCCTCGAACACGGCCTTCAGGTAGGTCCAGGCGACGCGCGCATCGAAGCCGCCGCCGAGCGCCTTGTCGGCGCCGAGCTCGAAACCGCGTGCGCTTGGTATGGCCGACGTTCTTGAAGGTCGGCGCGGCCGCCGGTGTTCTGGTCGACGACGATCTCGTTCTCGGTGACCACGCCGAACACGGCAGCGCTGTAGCGCAGCGCCCGGCGCGACGTGCTTGATCCCCAGCTCGGCGTGCCGGCTGCGGCTCGCCTCGAGGTCGAAATCGAGGCCGCTGCCGCTGTTCGTGTAGGCGATCTCGAGGAAGGTCGGCGTCTCGAAGCCGTGCCCGTAGTTCGCGTAGACGCTGGTCGTCTCGCTGGCGCGGAACAGCAGCCCGGCGAGCGGCGTAGTGGCGTGGTAGGTCTTCGCGCCGCTGTCGTTGGGGTTGCCGGCGGCGATGAAGTGGTCTTCCGAGCTGAAGCGCACGCTGCTGCGGCGCAGGCCGCCGTGCAGCGCCCAGCTCGGCGCGAACCACCACTCGGCCTGGCCGTAGAAGCCCGTGCTGTCGACCTTATTGTCCTCGTCGCGCTTCAGCGCGCCGCCGACGCCGTTGTTGTTGATGAAGCCCTTGCGCTTCTCGTTCATCAGGTCGTACTCGAGCCCGGCCGCGAGTCGCAAGCCGCCGAAGGTGCCGAAATAGCGCAGCGCGGTGCCGCCGTAGTTGCGGTCGAGGTCGACGATGCCGCCGGAGTGCGTCGCCGCGTTCTGCGTCGCCACCGGGATGGCGAGGAACTGCTCGATCGAGCGGTAGCCGCCGTAGACCATGACCTCCGTGCGGTGCGCACCGAACTTCTGCTGGTAGGGTGCCGCCGACCTGGTTCTGCAGGATCGTCTTCTTGGTGTTGAACAGGAGTGCGTTCGGCGTCGCCTGCCTCGGGTTTGCATCCTTCTCCGCCTTCGTCAGTCCGAGCGGGTCCTGCGTGTCGGGCTGGTGCAGGCTAGTTGGCGACGACCGTGAAGGTCGTCGTCGTCCGACGGAGTCGCCTTCAGCTTCGCGTTCATCTGGTCGCGCCGCGCCCAGCTGTGGTCGCGATAGCCGTTGGTCTGGAAGATCGACGCGTCGCCGATCGCGTTCACGTCGCCGTACTGTCCGCCGAAGCGCAACGCGCCGCGCTTCGTCTGGTAGCTGCCGAGCAGGAAATCCGCCTCCAGCGTCGGCTGCGCGGACCGTCCCGGGTATCGACCGCGATCACGCCGCCGGACGCGTTGCCGTAGAGCGCCGAGAACGGCCCGCGCAGCACTTCGATGCGCTCGGCGGAGCTGAGGTCGAAGGTCGAAGCCTGGCCCTGCCCGTCCGGCATGGTCGCGGGGATGCCGTCGGCGACGAGGCGGATGCCGCGCACGCCGAAGGTGGAGCGCGCGCCGAAGCCTCGCGACTGGATCTGCAGGTCCTGGGCGTAGTTCTGGCGGTTCTGCACCGAGATTCCCGGCACGCGGCCGAGGCTCTCCGACAAGTTCACCTGCTGCCGTGCCCTCGCGGATCTCGTCGGCGTAGATGCGGTCGACCGAAGCCGGGACCTCGAGCGTCGGCTGCGCCGTGCGCGTCGCGGTGACGACCACGGCGTCCTCCTGCGCCAGCGCAGGCGCGGCGAACAACAGCAGCGCGAGTCCTCTCCCCTCGTCATGGGCTGCTAGGCTACATGGAATGCGGAAACTGTTCCTAGCGCTTGCGCTCTGGGCCGCGCTGCCCTGCCAGGCCGAGGTCGACCTCCGCAGCCTGCGCGAAGGCGGGTATGTCTTCTACCTGCGCCACGCCTCGACCGACTTCAGCCAGAACGACGCCGGCATGAAGAGCTACGAAGACTGCGCCAGCCAGCGCAACCTGACCGACAAGGGGCGCGGCGAAGCGCGCGCCATCGGCGAGCACGTCAAGCGCCTCGGCATTCCGATCGGCACAGTGCTCGCAAGCCCCTTCTGCCGGACCATGGAAACCGCGCGGCTCGCCTTCGGCAAGGCGCAAGCGATGCAACGAGGTGCGCGGCGGCCCTTCGCAGCCGTCGGATCCGAAGCGCTACGAAGGACTGAAGAAGCTGCTCTCGACGCCGGTGCCGAAGGGCGAGAACGCGGTGATTTCCAGCCATGCCAACCCGTTCTACGCCCTCGCCGGCGCGCCCTATCCTCGCCGAGGGCGAGATCGCGGTGGTAAAGCCGGGACGACTCAGGCTTCTCGATCGTCGGCCGGATCCGCGTCGAGGACTGGCAGGCTTTCCAGTAGGCGGCGGTCGCGCTTCGTCGGCCGGCCCTTCAAGTCCCGCGCCGGCTCGGCGCCCCAGCGGCGCAGATCGCCGCGCCGCTCGCGCTCCGCGCGGCTCGCCTCGCTTTCCACGTAGAGCTTCTTCGCTTCCTCGGCCGGGCCGCGCTTGTCCGACAGCAGGCGCACGACGACCTGCCACTGCAGTTCTTCCTTCCTCAGGAAAACAGCGTCGCCGACCTTGAGCTCGTGCGCCGGCTTCACGCGCGCGTCGTTGAGCTTCACCCGGCCGGCGGCGATCGCCTGCTGCGCGAGGCTGCGCGTCTTGAAGAAGCGCGCCGCCCAGAGCCACTTGTCGAGCCGCATCAGGCCTTCGCGAGGACTCCCACCGGACAGGAAACGCCGGTGCCGCCGAGGCCGCAGTAGCCGTTCGGGTTCTTGCCGAGGTACTGCTGGTGATAGTCCTCGGCGTAGAAGAACTCCGGCGCTTCGCGGATCTCGGTCGTGATCGTGCCGAAGCCTTTGGCCTTCAGCGCTTTCTGGAATGCTTCCTTCGATTTCAGAGCGGCCTGCAGCTGCTCCGCGCCGTAGGCGTAGATCGTCGAGCGGTACTGCGTGCCCGCGTCGTTGCCCTGGCGCATGCCCTGCGTCGGATCGTGGCCTTCCCAGAAGGTCTTGAGCAGCTCGTCGTAGCTGATCTTCGCGGGATCGAACACCACCAGCACCACTTCGGCGTGGTTGGTGAAGCCGCTGCAGACTTCCTCGTAGCTCGGGTTCTTCGTCTGCCCGCCGGCGTAGCCGACCGCGGTCGAATACACGCCCGGCAGCTTCCAGAACAGGCGCTCGGCGCCCCAGAAGCAGCCCATGCCGAACACCGCCTGCTGCAGCCCGGCGGGAAACGGCGCCTTGAGCGGATGGCCGTTGACGAAGTGCTTGTCCGGCACCGCCACCGACGTCGGCGCGGCCCGGCAGCGTGCTCTCGGCCGGCAGCAGCTTGTTCAGCTTCTTCATGAAGGAAAACATGGCAAACCTCCTACCCTAGAATAACACCATGAAAATCTGCGTTTACGGCGCCGGCGCGGTCGGTGGTTTGATCGCCGCCTGGCTGTCGCGTTCCGGGCACGACGTCTCGGTCGTCGCGCGCGGCGCGCAGCTCGAAGCGATCCGCAAGCAAGGCCTGCGCGTGCGCGACGGCGCGAGCGGCAAAGTCGAGTCCTTCAAGCGTCAGCGACCGTCGGACTCCGGGCCGCAGGACTACGTCATAGTCGCGGTCAAGGCGCAAAACCTGACAGAAGTCGCCGGCGAGATCGAGCAGATTCCTTGGGAAAGATACATCGATCGTGACGGCGATGAACGGCGTTCCCTGGTGGTTCTTCGACCGCCTGAAGTTCGGCAACGGCAAGCACCGGCTGGAGAGCCTCGATCCCGGCGGCCGGCTCGTCGCGCGCGATGCCGACCGAGCGCATCGTCGGCTGCGTCGTGCACCTCGCCGCCTCGACGCCCGAGCCGGGCCTGATCAGCCACAACATGGGCAAGCGCCTGGTGATCGGCGAGCCCGGCGGCACGCAACACGCAGCGCACGAAGCGCCTCGCCGAGGCGCTGACCGGCGCCGGCTTCGAGACCGTGGTCACCGACGCGATCGAGAAGGAGTTCTGGGTCAAGCTGCTCGGCAACGTCAGCTTCAACCCGGTCTCCGCGCTCACGGTCAGCACCGCCGACCGCCTGATCGAGGATCCGCTGGTCAAGGCCTACATGGTCGGCATCATGCGCGAGGTGCTGGCGATCGGCCGCGCGGTCGGCGTCGACGCCGCCATCGATCCCGAGGCGCGCATCGACATGGCGCGCGTGCTCGGCAAGTTCAAGACCTCGACGCTGCAGGACCTCGAGGCGGGCAAGCCGCTGGAAGTCGACGGCCTGCTCGCCGGCACGCTCGAGATCGCGGAAAGGCCGGCGTGCAGGCGCCCTCACCCAGAGCCTGTTCGGCCTGGTGCGCACCCGCGCGCTTGCGACCGGCCAATACAAGAAGACCGCATGAAGAAATCATCACCATCCTTGCTGCATTGCTTCCGCTCGCTCGCAAGCGCGCAATACGAAGGCCCGGGGGTCGAGGTCTGCCGCTCGTACGCGCAGCGGCAGCTCGATGCGCGACGCCAGCACGGCGAGGGTCGTCGTCATCGAGCGCGACCAGAGCCTGGTCATCGAGCGCTACACGCGCAAGGTCGGCAACCAGTTCGTCTCCTCGATCCTCACCGGCAACGGCGCGGTGGTGTTCGCCAACGCGCCGAGCGCCGAGCTCGCCTTCATCTGCCTGCTCGCCGACGACAAGCGCGCCGGTGTTCTTCGAATGGCTGCCGCGCGCGACGCGTCGGCGATGGCGCAGTGCATGCGCGACGACACCACGCGCGCCAATCCCGCGCTCCTGCCTGCAGACGCTGATCGAAGTCGAGCGAGGCGGACCTCACGCAGGCGTACGCGCAGCGCCTGACCGAGTCGCGCCAGCGCGACGTCGCCGCGCGGCAACGAGGAGCCCAGCGACCGCTTCCGCGCCTCCAACAAGGCGTGGCTGCAGTACCGCGACGCCGAATGCCAGCGCCGCAAGGACCAGACGCCGGCCGGCGATCGATCCCGGCGACTACCAGCTCGCCTGCACCATCGAGCTCACGCGACGGCGCCTCGTCGACATGAGGTAGCGATGCGCCACCGCCTGTGCGTGGCGCCGATGATGGATGTCACCGACCGGCATTGCCGCTACTTCCTGCGGCAGGTCAGCTCGTCGGCGTTCCTCTACACCGAGATGATCACCACCGGCGCGCTGATCCACGGCGACGTCGAGCGGCACCTCGCCTTCAGCAAGGAAGAGCATCCGGTCGCGCTGCAGCTCGGCGGCAGCGAGCCGGACGACCTGGCGAACTGCGCGAAGCTCGGCGAGCAGTACGGCTACGACGAGATCAACCTCAACATCGGCTGCCCGAGCGAGCGCGTGCAGAAGGGCGCCTTCGGCGCCTGCCTCATGGCGGAACCGCGAGCTGGTTGCGGATTGCGTGTGTCAGCAATCCGAGACGCCGTGAAGATCCCGGTGACGGTGAAGCACCGGACCGGGATCGACTACGGTCGAGGATTACGAATTCCTGCATGGGTTCGTCGAAAACCGTGGCCGCCGCGGGATGCAAGACCTTCATCGTCCACGCCCGCAACGCGATCCTCAAGGGCCTCTCGCCCAAGGAGAACCGCGAGATCCCGCCGCTCAAGTACGAATATGTATACCGGCTGAAGCAGGACTTCCCGACCTCGAGATCGTCATCAACGGCGGGATCGCGTCCCTGAAGCACGCTCATCCGGTCGACGGCGTGATGATCGGCCGGGCGGCGGTCACACGACCCTGGGTGCTCGCCGATCCGGGCAAGACCCGGGCGCAGGTCGTCCGGACGATGGTCGAGTACGCGAGAAAGCAGGATTCCCTGAGGCATGTGACCCGCCACCTGCTCGGCCTCTACCACGGCATGCCGCCGGGCGCGGCTGCTGGCGGCAGATGCTGTCGGATTCCCAGGCGCTGAAGCAAGAACGACCCGGAATTGCTGCTGGCAGCCCTCGACGAGGTGCGAAGCCGAGGAGAGTAGAATCGGCGCATGAGCGCAAACCTGAAATCCGTCCAGGGCAAGTCGGTCCGGGAGCGCGTCAGCAAGGAAGAGTGGCAGATGCGCGTCGACCTCGCCGCCGCCTACCAGCTCGCGCACATCTACAAGTGGACCGACCTGATCTACACCCACTTCTCGGCGCGCGTGCCGGGCACCGACGACTTCCTCATCAACCCCTACGGCATGATGTTCGACGAGATCACCGCGTCGAACCTGGTGAAGATCGACCTCGACGGCAAGATCATCGACGACCCGCTCGGCATGGGCGTCAACGAGGCCGGCTTCATCATCCACAGCTGCATGCACGCGGCGCGCCCCGAGATCAACTGCGTGATCCACACGCATACGCGCGCCGGCGTCGCGGTGTCGGCGATGAAGTGCGGCCTGCTGCCGATCAGCCAGCACGCGATGATGATGCAGCCGAGCGTCACCTACCACGACTACGAAGGCGTCGCGCTCTACGAGGACGAGCAGGAGCGCATGGCGCGCGAACCTCGGCAAGACCTCCAAGGCGATGATCCTGCGCAACCACGGCCTGCTCGCGCTCGGCGACACGGTGCGCGAGGCGTTCGAGATCATGTACTACCTCGACTGCGCCTGCCAGATCCAGGTCGACGCCTGCGCCGGCGGCATGCACAACGTGCAGCTCATGTCCGAGGAAGCGGCGGTATCGGCGACCAAGGCGCTGCATCGCGAGGGCCGCCCGCGCGCAGCACAGGGACTGGCCGGCGCTGCTGCGCATGCTCGAGCGGAAGGGCATCAAGTACGCTGTGTAGCTAGCCTCCGGGCAGTTCTCCACGAAGCCCGCGATAGCGGCAAGCATTTCTTCGGGCTGATCGCGGAACGGAGCGTGCCCGCACCGCTCCAGCTTCAATAGCTCGGCGTTTGCAAGCGTCGCTGCAGCTCGTCGAGCTGCGCCATCGTGCCGTACACGTCGTCGAAGCCCTGGATGCCGAGCACCGGGCAGCGGATGCCGGTCAGATACTTGCCGCGGATATCCCAGCCCTTGAACCCGGGATCGAGCCAGACGTCCGCCCAGCCATAGAAGGTCTTGCGCGCGTCTCGGTGATAGCGGGCCAGCTTCACGCCGAAGTCGGTCGTTCTCGAAAGCCTCCGCGGCCTTGTCGATGGAACGCAGGCAAAGCGGCTCGATGAAGACGTGCGGCGCCATGGCGACGACCCCGCGCACCGCGTGACCCGCGCCGGCGTGGATGAGCGCAATGGAGGCGCCATCGGAATGGCCGATGAGGATCGGGTTCTCCACCTTCAGACTTGTTCAGCAGCTCGGGCAAAGCAACGAGTGCCTCGTCATGCATGAAGCGCACCGTGCGCTTCTGTTCCTGCAGGACGTCCGAGTCGCCGTAGCCATAGCGGTCGTAGACCAGCGCGCGCCGGCCGGTCGCCGCGGCGACCTTCGCCGGGAAATCGCGCCACTGCCGGATCGAGCCGAGGCCTTCGTGCAGGAACACCAGCGGCGGCTTGCCGGTCTCCTCGCCGATCCATTCGTAGGCGAGTCGAATGACCGGCCGCGATCGCGCTGAGGCATGCGGTCGAATCTAGCACGCAGGCGATAATCGCCCGCTGATGCGTTTCACCGCCTGGCTGGTCCTGCTCGGCACGCTCGCGCTCTGGTCCGGAAACTGGATCGTGGCGCGCGCGGTGCGCGACGAGATCGCGCCGGGATCGCCACCGTCGGCCGGCTGCTGATCGTCCTCGCGATCTTGCTGCCCTTCGTTCTTGACTCATTGAAGGACAAATTCAGGATTCTTACAGCCAGAGACTGGAAGATCCTCTGGGCGCTCGGCTTCACCGGCGGCGGGCTGCACCTCGCGCTGCAGTGGCTGGGGCTGCACTACACCACCGCGACCAGCGGCATCCTGTATCTCTCGACCTCGCCGATCTTCATCCTGCTGATGGCGGCGCCGCTCGCCGCCGAGCGCATCGGCCTGCGCCAGTGGGCGGGCGTGCTGATCTCGTTCTCCGGCGTGGCGACGATCGCGACCAAGGGCGAATTCGGCCTGCTGTCCTTCAACCTGGGCGACCTGATGGCGCTCGCCTCGATGATGATGTGGGCGGGCTATACCGTGTTCCTGCGCGTGCGGCGCGATCCGCTCAGCACCGCCGAGCTGATCGTCGTGGTCTGCGCCCTCGGCCTGGTTTTCATGACGCCCTGGCTCGCCTGGGAAGCTGCTTTTCAACCGGAAGATCGACCTGAGCGTCCCGAGGCGCGCTGGGCGTCCTCTATTCCGCGATCGGCTCGATGCTGCTGGCGTACGCCGGCTGGAGCTATGTCGTAACGCGGCTCGGCGCCGCGCGCGCCGGCGCGACGATGCATCTCATGCCGGCGATGGGAGTCGCGCTTGCGGCGCTCTTTCTCGGCGAGTACCCGCGCTGGTTCCACTTCACCGGCATCGCCCTCATCTTGGCGGGTGTTGCACTATCGTCGCTTCGCTCTACCGCCCGCTCGACAAGGAGTTGATCGCCAATTGAGCGGCGAAAGCCCGCTTATAGGCGGGCCGCGCTTCGCCGCGCGCGACATAGGCGGCCAGGTTCGGATATTCGTCCAGAATGCCCGATGATTTCAGCCTGAGCAGCACCGACACCATCATCAGGTCGCCCGCGCTGAACGCACCATCGAGCCAGTCGGCATCGCCCAGGCGACGCGGAAAGTTGCTCCAGCCGGGCGCGGACGCGATCCTCGACCAGAGGCAGGCGCTCCTTACACCAGGGCTTGTCGCCCTCCAGAAGCCTGGCGTTTCCGAGTTCAAGGATCGGCGGCTCCACCGTGTTGAGCGCGGCAAACATCCATGTGATCGCGCGTGCCCGGGCATTGGCATCGTCCGGCAGCAGGCCCGCATGGCGCTCGGCGATATGGAACACGATCGCCCCTGTCTCGAACAGGGCGAGATCGCCTTCCTCATAGGTCGGAATCTGGCCGAAAGGATGAAGCGCCCGATGCGCGGGTTCCTTCATCGCACGGAACGAAACAAGGCGAACCTCGTAGGGTTGGCCCACTTCTTCAAGCGCCCAGCGAACGCGCGTATCACGCGCCAGTCCTTTGCCGCCATCGGGTGACCGTTCAAAGGCGGTAATGGTGATGGTCATCGTGAGGATGTCCGGTTTGTCTGGATAGCGCTCGACACTGGCTGGATCAAGCGTTCAATCGACTCTGTTTGCCGCAAATGCGCGCCTTCGCCGTCGGACTGGCTGAGGAAATCTGATGAACGCCGTGCCGCCCTGCGGAGAAGTGGCGCCAGTCATTGGTGCTGCGGCGTAGACGATCTGGCTTTTGTACTTCAGGCGGAAGCGGCCTAGAAGCCGCAAAGCCCTTCGTTGTGTTGATCAATGGAATGACGCCCACACCAACGTCGTTGCCTTTTCCTTGCAGGACTCGGTCGAACACGGCGAAAGGTTCAAGGCGCACAACTTTGGGTTTCACCGCCCTCGGCGATTCCGAGGCGTTCCAACACTTTCGCGAAATAGTTGCCCGACGCGACATTGTTGAAAATCACCGAGTCAGCACCTGACAAGGACCTGCTTGAACGCCTCGGTCGTAGCGATATCGCGGGCTGGTGCATCGACGCGCACGGTAAGCACCAAAGCTAGACCCGCCCGATGACCGGATGCTCCCTGTGGGACAACTTTCCCGGCCTCTCACTCAGCTCGGCGATGAAATTGGGCTGAATGATCAGAACGTCTGCCGTCTCGCCATCAGCGACCTTCTTGTGCACGACCGGGGATGTGCCGAAGACAAATTCGAGCTGATTCCTGGTTTCTCGGCGGAATGCGTCTCGGCGAGTTGCTCGAAGGCGGGCCAGCAGCCCGTCACTCATGACCTTAACCTTCCTTGGGCCCGTGCCTCGAGCTGAAAGGTCAGGAGCGAAGCGATGATCAGGATGTCGAGGACTCGAATCGTTACTCGCAATGACGACCTATTCTCCATCCAAATTCGCACATGTCTCAGGGTTTCTTTTCCGCGACGAACCGAACGAGGCGGGTTTTTCCTTTCCCCAATCGGGCATCGCAACTCCGTCCTCGAAACGGAGGATGCGAAAGCCATCAAACGCGCGCAGGAGCCGTGCGGGATCGACGTCCACGCTCCGGGTCAAAGGCTGTCCGGCATCCGAGGCAGTGGTTTCGACGACAATCAAGCCGCCAGCGCGTAGCGAGTTGCGGAGCCGTTCGACATAGCTCGGGGTTTCGAGTGGGATCGTCTCGTAGGTGATCACAATCAAGTCCCACTGCGCGACTCCGAAATCAAACTCTTCTCTGCTCTTTAGTACTGTATTGACCTTTGACGCCAACGCGCGCGGCGTTCTTGTTGGCGACTTCCAATCCCCGTATCGGAGATGTCGAACCCCGTCGCATCCCAACCCTCGACAGCTAAGAAAACCGCGTTCCGGCCCTGCCCCATGCCCACATCGAGCGCACGGCCAGGCTTGCGGCCCTTTACTGCGGACACGAGAAGGGCGTTTGGGCCCGTGCTGAATCCTGAAGCATTCGGGTTCGAGTAGATATTGTTGAACACGATGCGCCGGGCTTCTGGGCGTGCTCCGCAACATCTTCCGAATGACGGCAAGCTGTTTGTCCGCCTCTGCCTCGGATACTCCAGCAGCGACAAGGCGTGTGCGGTACTGTGCGTGGATTGGTCCGACACCATCGGTTGGCGGAGCTGACGGAAGCCACTGCAGATACTGCTGCCATACCCCGTTCGTCCGATGATTCTGGGCGAATGCCAGACCTACATGCCCAACCACGAAGCACCCAATGGCAATCGAGGTCAACGTTCGAATAAATTCGCGACGTAGGTATTGGGTAGCGCCAGGAACGGTAGGCATGAAAATGCCTCCTTTGGCTATTGGTTCAATGAGGCCGCCCTCTCAGGACTCGGCCCGTAGCGGGCCCAACGCCTGAATTAAGCCGCGCCGCGAAGCGGCGTCGGCTCGAATGAATTGTTAGGCTGCACGCTACACAGCCTGATCCGCAAACAAGAACATCTGGACGTCTTCATCGTTTGGTCAAGCACGCGCCTATCCGCAGCGCAAGCCTTTCCAAGCTCTGTGGCGAATGCAGCTTTGATAGCGGGCAACGACTCAAAATGCAGGATTGCGATGAAGTAAGTGTCTTTGGCACCCGCCATTCCAACGATGGGCCCAACGCTGGTCTCGTACTTGGTCAAGCCGGGTAACTTTCTTGCCATTGGCACATGCACATTGAAATAGTGCTCGTCAAAGGCCCTTGGATCCTTCGGCGTACGGTAGATCACGAGCATGCGAGCCATTGTTGTCTCCTGTGCAGCCTAATCCACCAATAGTCCGCACGCGTGTGCGGCAATACAAAAGTATCGCGTTGTCCGATAATCCGGGAAAAGTCTTTTGGTACTCATCCTTAGGGTCTCAGATAAAAACTCCGACCAAAGTCGCAGTTGCAAGATTGGCCGCAGAAGCCTAGCAGGCCTGCTTCCTAGTCAGAGCTTCATCGGCTTCCAATAGCCGGTGAGCTCGAGGTAGCCGCGCCCGACCGCGGTTTCGTCCTTTGTAGGCGGTCACCGCGCCTTCCCAGTAGATCGTGCCGGTCGCTGCGCGCGCGTCGAACTCCTGGTCGTCCATCAGCGGCTCGAGGCGCAGGTCGTTCACCTGCATCGAGACGGGATACTCGACGCCGGTGCGCGGCGACTTCCAGGTGCGCAGCGACCTTGAAGGTCGCGCCGGGCGAGGTGTAGTGGATGCCGCCCTTCCGGTCGCGCATCTGGAAGGCCATCAACGAGCTCGCCGTCGAAGCAGGTTGATGCCGCACCAGTCCCAGCCCGCGGCCTCGGGCGCGAGGTAGGCGCTCGACCATTCGTGGTCGAGCCAGGCCGTGGCCGGTCAGATCCCGGCCGTTCACCTTGCCGACCGACGTTGCAGCTGCGGCCGGCTGTAGTAGTAGCTCGCCTCCTCCGGGCGGTGCCCTTGCGGCTGAAGCCCGCTTCGCCCTGCAGCACCGAGCTTGCCGGCGAACAGTGTCAGGTCGAGCTCGACGTCCCGCGCCGCTGATGCTGCGCCTGGTAGCGGTCGCCCTCGAGCTCGAGGCGCCAGTCGTCGACCCAGACGCCGGTGCGGTCGAGCTCGGCGTGCGCGAGCGAGAAGCCGGCGCGCGCCGCGCGCTGGTCGGTGCAGCAGCTCGCCGCGCTTCGGATCGGCGAGCGCCGCGTGCGCGAGGATGATCTGCCGCGGGTTGAAGCTGCTCGGGTTGTTGCTCTGCTCTTCCGGCCGCGCGCGGAAGAACGTGATCTGGAAACCGAGCGGGCCGTCGAGCCAGCCGGTGACGTACCACCACTCGGTGCGGAACTCGGGATGCGCGCCGTGGTCGCGCGGAAAGACGAAGTTCTTGCCTGGGCGTGACGCGCGGATAGGCGGCGGTGTCGGCCCAGGAAGCGAAGCGGCAGCGCCGTCAGGCCGCCGAGGAATGCCCTGCGCCGCATCACCAATCCTCCCGCACCGCGCGCACCGGGCCCATGCCCATCGCTTCGCTGCCCGGACAGGACGGCCGTCAGCACGGAAAGCACGACCAGGACGACACGCAAGCGACAGAAGCAGCAGCACGGGAAATGCATCTCCATTCCCCAGTTGAACGACTGGCGGTTGACGACGAACACCAGCACCAGGCTGATCGCCGCGCCGGTGACGAGGCCGGCGAGCGCGCCCAGCGCGGCGAGCAGTCCGCCCTCCGCAGCCAGCATCGCCGCGATCTGCCGGCGCGTCAGGCCGAGGTGGCGCAGCATGCCGAACTCGCGCCGCCGCGCGAGCACCACCGCGCCGAGGCTCGACGAGAGCCCGAACAGGCCGACCAGCACCGCGACCGCCTCCATGGCGTAGGTCACGGCAAAGGTGCGGTCGAAGAACGAGCAGCGACAGGCGCCGGATCTGCCCCGGGTCGGCGATGTCGAGATCCGCGCCGCCCGGCAGCGCGCGCAGCGCCGCGACCGCCGCCGCCGGCGCCGCTCCCGGCGCGAGCCACAGCGCGCCGTCGTTCACGCGCCGGTCGCCGGTCAGGCCGATGTAAGCAATACGTAACTGAACGAAGCGCCAA
>ERZ1370068.7748-contig-6646_pt1 | contig 28090 bp, 41 predicted proteins | sample MGYA00561227_ERZ1370068 | MGnify/ENA primary metagenome ERZ1370068 (study PRJEB38410, sample SAMEA6850437) | metagenome | study: Metagenomic assessment of the ecological functions of the soil: analysis of the soil microbiota associated with the...
CGCCGAGCAACCGGACCACCCCGCTCAACGAACGCCAGATGAACTTATTCCGCGAAGTTCGGCTTCGTTACCGAGGTATTCCTGGTTCGCTCGCCAATTCGTCAGGCATATTTCTGGGCAATGGCGCACATTGCGACTTGGTGCGTCCCGGCGCTCGCGCTATTCAAGTCGACCGACGCCCGGCGCCGCAACCCGATATGCGCCGGTCATTGGTGCAAGCGCGCGTCGTCCTGGTGCGCAATGTCCCTAAGGGGAGAAACTATCGGCTACAACGCGATCTGGACGGCCAGCACCAAACGCGGGTCGCAGTGGTTGCCGTCAGGTTATGCCGATGGTTATCGCCGAGGCTGCGAGTGCAACCGACGCCGCGCCGGGTTCAGGCACGCCATCGTTGCCGGCACGCGCTGCCCGCTGGCCGGGCGTGTTACTCGATGGACCTCATGGCGATCGACATCACGGCCCTGCCCGACCATTCGGTCAAACGGCGATCCGGTCACCCTGATCGGCGGTGAGATCGACGTTGATGACCTGGCGGCGCGCCGCCGGCACCATTGGCTATGGTGCTTACCAGCCTGGGCCCTCATGCAACCGGATCTACCAGCAAACCTGAGGCACCGGGCGCCGCCCTGGACCCGGAGTCGTAACGACCGCCTGTAACCCTGAAAAATAAGCATTTCTTTAAAATGTTCTTGTGTTCTCCATGGCGCTTTAGGTCCGTGGCAGTTTTTGGGCGATTCTATGTCGAGACGCACCCTGACCTTCGTTTGCCAAAACTGCGGCGCGCCTCAGCCGCTGGCGGGGCAAGTGCGAAGCCTGCGGAGAAATGGAACACGCTCAGCGAGGAAGCGGTGCGGAGCGTCCGGCAGGGCTCGGTCGTAGGCCGGGCAAAGGCCGGCTTTTCGTGTTGGAGCCTCTTTTGCGGCGGACGCATGACGCCCCGCGTCTGGCCTCTGGTATTGCCGAATTCGACCGCGTGACTGGGGGCGGCTTTGTGCGCGGCTCCGCGCGTTGATTGGTCGGCGGCGATCCCGGCATCGAGGTAAGTCGACTCTGCTGATCCAGGCCACCGCCGCTCGCTCGCGCAGGACATCAGGCCGTCTATATCTCCGGCGAGAAGCGGTGGCGCAGGTGCGCTTGGCGCGCGAACGTTGGGATTGCGCGACGCCGCCGTCGAACTGGCGGCGGAAACGGCTGTCGAGGACATCATTGCGACCCTGTCGGAAGGCAAGACGCCTCGCTGATCGTCATCGATCCATCCAGACGATGTGGACAAGCACAGTCGAGGTCGGCGCCCGGACAGTGACTCAGGTGCGCGGCTCGGCGCAGGCGCTGATCCGTTACGCCAAAGTCCGGTGCAGCAATCATCCTCGTCGGCCACGTCACCAAAGATGGTCAAATCGCCGGTCCCCGCGTCGTCGAGCATATGGTCGACGCGCCGTGCTTCCTCGAAGGCGAAGGGCTCACACCAATTCCGCATCTTGCGCGCCGTCAAAAACCGGTTCGGCCCGACGGACGAAATCGGCGTCTTTGAAATGACCGGCGCTAGGCTTTGCGCGAAGTCGCCAACCCGTCAGGATGCTACTGTCGGAGCGCGATCTCGGCCAGCCTGGTACTGCCGTGTTTGCCGGTATCGAGGGCACCCGGCCATTGCTGGTCGAAATCCAGGCGCTGGTTGCACCGACATCGCTCGGCACGCCCAGGCGCGCCGTTGTTGGTTGGGATCAAGCCGGCTCTCGATGGTTCTGGCCGTTTTGGAAGCACATTGTGGGGTCGGCTCGGGGCTGCGATGTTTACCTCACATATTGCCGGCGGCATGCGCATCCGGGAACCGGCAGGCGATCTCGCTGCAGCGGCCGCACTGGGTTCCTCGCTCGTCAATGCACCGTTACCGGCGGATGCGGTTTATTTCGGCGGGTATCGCTTTCCGGAGCGGTGCGGCCGGTCGCCCAGGGCGCAGCACGTCTCATGAGGCTGCAAAGCTTGGCTTTACTTGTGCCGTCATGCCGGAAGCGCACGCGGCGAAACCATGGAGTCCGGTCTCGAGATTATACGATGTCGCAAGCCTCGCCAATCTGGTGGCTGACATTGCAGCCCGGGGTAAAGCGAGCATGGCTGCTAAAACTGGTGGACAAAACCGGTGACGGCGCCGCGATGCCCCGCTATACACGGCCGCGTCTCAAACCGGTTGATTGCGTTGTCGATCGCCTGACCGCAAACGCAGAAATGGGGCCTAAAATTAAGCACTTAGGGTCGACGTTGCCGCCATGGTCCGGAGCCATGGCTGCCCGGGATTCGTCACGCCAAGCTGGTTGTCCTGCGCGACATGACTTGGCCGAAACCTGCGGAGTTTGACGAGGTCCTCGATGCCGATCACGCCGCTCGACATCATTCTGCTCGCGGTCATGTTTGATCTCAGGGCTACTCGCCATGATCCGGGGGTTCATGCGCGAGATCCTGTCGATCGGCGCCTGGGGCGTCGCCGCCGTGGTCACGCTTTATTCCTACAGCCGCATCCTTCCGATAGCGAAACAGTACTTCAATAGTGACGCCGCGGCTGCCGGCATTTCCGCTGGTGGCGTTTTTCTCAGCACGCTGCTCATCGTCTCGATCATCACGGCGCGCATTTCCGACATGGTTCTCGACAGCCGCGTCGGCGCACCTGATCGCACGCTCGGTTTCCTTCTTCGGGCTTGGGCGCGGCCTGATCATTGTCGTCGTCGCCTTCCTGCTTTTCGCCTGGTTGGTGCCTGACCGCAGCCAGCCGGACTGGGCTCGCGGCGCCAAGTCGAAGGTAGTGCTGCAAAATACGGGACAATGGCTGATGTCGATGTTGCCGGATGACCCTGAAAGCACCATCTTAAAGAGGCTGAAAAAGCCGAAACCGGAAGATCAGGATGTACCTGATGCAAATCCCGACCAGCGCCTCGGAATTGCCGCTGACACAACCCAGGGCAAGTGGAACGCGATAGCGATGCACACACCCCCACAGGACCACAGGCCCCATGGCTGATGCGGAGTTCGATCCCAACGCCGACCGCCTGCGTGAAGGAATGCGGGGTGTTTGGCATTTTCGGCCACCCTGACGCGGCCGCGATCACCGCGCTCGGTTTGCACGCCCTCCAGCACAGATGGTCAGGAAGCAGCCGGCATCGTCTCCTTCGATGGCAAACGCTTCCATTCGGAACGTCGTCTCGGTCTGGTCGGTGACGCTTTCGCCCGGCGCGAAGTGATTGACCGCCTGCCCGGCACGTCCGCGATGGGCCACGTGCGCTATTCGACCACCGGCGAAACCATCCTGCGCAACGTGCAGCCGCTGTTCGCCAGAACTCGAAGGCGGCGGTTTCGCTATCGGGCATAACGGCAACCTCACCAACGGCATCAAGCTGCGGCGCGACGCTCGTGCACGAGGGCGCCATGATGCAGTCGACCACCGACACCGAGGTGATCCTGCACCTCGTTGCGCGCGCGCAGGCGCAACCGCTTGATCGACCGCTTCATCGAGGGCCTGCGGCAGCTCGAGGGCGCATATGCATTCGTCGGCCTCACCAACAAGAAGTTAGTCGGCGCCCGCGACCCGCTCGGCATTCGCCCGCTGGTGGTCGGCAGACTCGATGGCTGCCCGATCCTTGCGTTCCGAAACCTGCGCACTCGACATCATCGGCGCCCAATATGTGCCGCGATGTCGAAAACGGCGAGGTCGTCGTCTTTGATGAGGAAGGCGCGCAATCGCATAAGCCGTTCCCGCCGATGCCGGCGCGGCCCTGCATCTTCGAATACATCTATTTCTCGCGGCCCGACTCCATCATTGGCGGCCGTCACGTCTACGACGTGCGCAAGACGATGGGCGCGGAACTTGCACGCGAAGCTCCGGCCAAGGCCGACGTGATCGTTCCGGTGCCGGATTCGGGCGTGCCTGCGGCGATCGGTTTCGCGCGGGAGGCCGGCATTCCCTACGAGCTCGGCATCATCCGCAACCACTACGTTGGCCGGACCTTCATTCAGCCAACGCAGGCGATCCGCGATCAGGGGTTCGCCTGAAACATTCGGCCAATCGCGCGGTCGTCGAAGGCAAACGGATCGTGCTCGTGGACGACTCGATCGTGCGCGGGACCACCTCGCGGAAGATCGTGCAAATGATGCGCGATGCTGGCGCCAGCGAAGTACACTTCCGCATCGCTTCCCCGCCGATTACTCATCCGGACTACTACGGCATCGATACGCCAGAGCGCGACAAGCTGCTCGCCGCCACTCATGATCTCGAAGGCATGCGAAAATTTATTGGTGCGGACTCATTGGCATTCCTGTCGGTCGATGGCATCTACCGCGCCATGGGCTTCGAAGGACGCGATCCGGCGCGGCCGCAATTCACCGATCACTGCTTCACGGGCGACTATCCGACGCCCCTTACCGATCCTCGCCGCGCAAGAGGCGAGCCCACGGCAATCATGTCGCTGCTGGCAGAAGCCATGTCAGCTCGCCTTTACTGTCTATCGCGTATGGCCCAGCCCCTCACCGATCGTATCGTGCTGGTCACAGGCGCCTCGCGCGGCATTGGCGCGCGCTTGCGCTTGAGCTTGCGCAGCGCCGGCGCGCACGTGGTGGCTGTCGCACGCACTGTTGGCGGGCTGGAAGAACTCGACGACAGGATCAAGGCAGGCGGTGGCTCGGCAACGCTTGTGCCGCTCGACGTCAGAAGACAGCGAGGGCATCGCACGGCTCGCACTTGCCCTGAACGACCGCTACCAGCGGCTCGATGTGCTCGTCGGCAATGCTGGCATTCTCGGCCCCTCTCCCCGCTTGCCCATGTCGAGCCGAAAGACTGGGACAATCTGATTGCTGTCAATGTCACCGCCAATTGGCAGTTCATTCGCTGCATGGACGCGCTCCTCAGACGCTCGCAGGCTGGCCGTGCTGTCTTCCTGACGTCCGGCGTTGCCCACGTGGGAAGAGCCCTATTGGGGCCTTACGCGGCCTCGAAGGCGGCCCTGGAAGCACTTGTGCGCACCTATGCGGCGGAATGTGCGACCACGCCCGTGCGCGTCAACCTGTTCGGTCCGGCCCCACGCGCACGCGCATGTATGCGAGTGCTTTCCGGGCATCGATCCGCTCACGCTGCCAACGCCCGAAGAAGTTGCGAAGGCGATATTGCCCTTGTGCCTGCCGGAGTGCGCCGAGACCGGGAAGCTCTATAATTTCCGTGAGCGCAAGTTTCTCGAATTTCACGCTCCAGCCTGACCCGGCGGCTCAATGTTTCCGTTTCGCCCGGCCTTTGTACGGATTGTCTTTTTCGCGCAGTGCGAGGCGGATCAGGGTTCCCGGAAGATCGAAATGTGTCGCGCAATGAATTGAGTAAATATCTCTTGTAGCCATCCGGAACGGCATCGGCACGCGTACAGAACACAACAAAGCTCGGCGGCCGACTCTTCTGGCTGGGTAATGTAATTAAGCCGCAGCGAGCGCCCGGATACCGCCGGCGGCGGATGCGCACTCACCGCGTGCTCGAACCAGCGATTGAGCGCACTGGTGGCGACGCGTTTGTTCCAAACCTGATACGCATCGACGATGGCTTGCATCAGCCGATCGAGGCCTTCGCCCGTGAGACCGGAGACCGCTACCAGTGGAACACCCTTGAGCTGGGTCAGCTTCTCCTCGGCCTGTTCGCGCAACTTGCCAATAGCGCCTGTCGTCTTGTCCTTCAGGTCCCATTTATTCACCGCAATGACGATTGCTCGGCCCTCCTGTTCGACCAGATCGGCAATGCGCTGATCCTGCTCCTCGAAGGCATTTTCGACATCCAGCAGCACGACCACGACTTCGGCAAATCGAACCGCATTGAGCGCGTCGGCAACCGAGAGTTTTCCAGCTTTTCTTCCACGCGCGATCGGCGGCGCAGCCCGGCGGTGTCGTAGATACGAAATTTGTGTCCGCGCCAGTCATGCTCTACCGCAATAGCGTCCCGCGTGATGCCTGCTTCTGGTCCGGTGAGCAATCGCTCCTCACCAATAATCCGGTTGATCAATGTCGACTTGCCCGCATTGGGACGGCCGACAATGGCCACGCGGATCGGATGGAGCTCGGCTGAACCCACCGCTGCCTCAGTAGCAGACGCAGTGACCTCGGGCAGCGCTGCCCGCAACGCGTCGTAAAGATCGGACAGTCCCTCATTGTGCTCGGCCGAGATCGCAACCGGCTCTCCGAGGCCGAGTTCATAGGCCTCCAGTCGCCGCGCCTCCGCGGCCCGGCCCCTCGCTCTTGTTGGCAATGAGAACGGTCGGCTTGCCGGACTTGTGTGCGAGCGCGGCAAATTCATGATCCGCCGGCATTGGGCCAGCCCGCACGTCGATCATGAAGAAAATCGCGTCCGCCTGCTCAATCGCGGTCTCCGTCCGCACCCGCATTCGGCCAGAAAGACTTTCTGGCGTCGACTGCTCGAGACCCGCCGTATCAATCACCGTGAAAGCGATATCGCCGAGCCGCCCCTCGCCCTCGCGACGATCGCGTGTGACGCCGGGGCGATCGTCGACCAAGGCCAGGCGCCGCCCGACAAGGCGATTGAACAAGGTTGATTTGCCGACATTGGGCCGGCCAACTATGGCAATGGTGAAGGTCATCCGCTGTCGCTGCCGGGCCTGATACGGCAGTCCATAAAATAATCCAAGAATGTGTTTGCGGCCCCTGTCAGCTCGGGGTCAAGCCCGGGGTCAAACGTCCGCACATACCCCACGCATCAGCGTGAGAAGGTGCCGGGTTGCGGCGAGGATGGCACGGCGCGAGCAGCATTTGACTCGTCCTTGCGCCGCCGGCCAGGCCGACTGGCCTTGTTGTTGCGGCGCCGGCTGCTGGTCCGGCCAGGGCGCGGACTGCTGTTGCTGCGCCGGCGCAACAGTAACCTGTGCCGGTTGCGAGACCGTACGCGGCTTTGTCGCACGCTTCGGTTTGGGTTTGGGCTCCTCAGATTGGACGGCAGCAGTCTTTTTGTCCGGCTCGGCGGCGACCGCCTCCTTGCCTTGTTCGGCTGGGGGCGTTTGCGCAGCATCGACCGGCGGCTGGCTGCCTTTCATGTATTCCGGCGGAATACCTTGGGAAACGCCCGGAACACCACCAGGAAACACATCCTTGCGTTCGCCCGGAAGCTTTTTCTTCTCGCTGAGACCGAAAACATCGAGCTTGTCGGGATCAAATCCGCCCGAGCAAGCCGCCAGCGCAGGAACGAATGTGGCGAGGACGGTCAGCAGTGCAACGCGATGGATTGTGCGCATGACTTGCCTCTCAGCCCTTGCCTTCGGCGGCGATCAATCCCGACAACACGTCCGCGCGTGCGCGCGTGCCTATCGGCGACTCCGCATCGGTGGCGATCATGTCGAGGTAACGGCGCGCAGCAGCAAAATCGTGGTTGCGCCAGGCTGACAGTGCGAGAAGTTCGCGCGCAGTGTGACGAAAGCTGCGCGTCGGCTCGGCGAGTGGCTCTAGTCGTCTGCGCATGTCCGCAAGCGTGGCCGTATCGACAAGCAAGAGGCCGGCGCGGATGGCGGCGAGATCCTGCCAGGTCGCTCCGAGGGAGGCGTCGGCCGAGAGTTCATCATATGCCTTCACCGCGTCGGCTGGCTTGACCTGAGCGGAGCGCGCCTGCCGCTCGCATCCGCGCAAGCACGCGATAACCTTCCGGGGCATCCACTGCCACCTTGGCGAAAGCAGCTTCCGCCTCGGCATATTTGCCCTGTTCACCCAGGGCCGCTGCCGACTCGAATGCAGCGCCCGCAGCCGCAGCCCGCTTGGCGACCCAGTATTCGTAGCCACGCCACGCGCCGATGCCGGCGACAATCAGGACAGCCAGCGCGATAAGGTAGATGCTGTAGCGATCCCACAGCCTTTTCAGCTGCTCGCGCCGGACTTCCTCGTCAACTTCATGAAAAATATCGGCCACGATGGCTCCCAACCGCCCCTCGACCCCTTCCGGGGCCGGATTGCGCCGTAAACCAACGATGTGGCGCGCCTAAGGCAAAGGCAAGCCCAACATTCGTTAATATTTCAGGGCCTTAGCCCTTCTTGGCTTTCATCGGATAGACGTGCTCTGGCCCGGGAAAAGCGCGCGAGCGTACCTCCGCAGCGTAGTCGGCGACCGCCTTCTCGATGCCGGGGCCAAGCGAGCCGTAGCGCTTGACGAATTTTGGAACCCGCGGCGACAGGCCGAGCATGTCCTCCAGCACCAAAATCTGTCCGTCGCAAGCCACGCTCGCGCCGATTCCGATTGTCGGGATCGGCACCGCTGCGGTCAACTTGCGCGCCAGCGGCTCTGCCACTGCCTCGATTACCACCGAAAATGCACCCGCCTGCGAGACCGCAATCGTGTCTTCCTCGATACGCGCCCAGTCGGCTTCTTCGCGGCCCTGGGCGCGGAATGATCCGATCGTGTTGATAGACTGCGGGGTCAGACCGACGTGCGCCATTACCGGCACACCGCGCTCGGCGAGAAAGCGGATGGTTTCGCCCATGCGCTTGCCGCCTTCGACCTTGATTGCGCCGCAACCGGTTTCCTTCAGCACGCGCGCCGCATTCATGAAAGCTTGTTCTTTCGACGCTTCATAGGAAGCGAATGGCATATCGACAACCACCAGCGCACGCTTCGATCCGCGCATCACAGCATGACCTTGCAGGATCATCATTTCGAGCGTCACCGGAACGGTGGTCTCGAGCCCATGCATCACCATGCCGAGCGAATCGCCCACAAGAACCACAATCGCAATGGGCGTCGACAATGCGCGCGGTGTGCGCATGATAGGACGTCAAGCACACGATCGGCACTCCGCCTTTGCGCGCGTATGTCAGGGGCGGTGAGCCGCCGGATTTCGTCTTGGACCGACATAACCGATTATTTCCCGAACACAGGCACGCCAATCACCACCGGATGGAAGGCGTACCCCAAAGCCAGATAAACTGCGATCCCGAGCCCAACGACAATCGCGTCATTTGTCCAACTCGCTGGCGCGACAATCGGTCCGACGTCTTTGCGGCGTTTCGCTGCGATGCGGGCATACACACCCCACGCCAAAAGGTGCCGAAGAGCAGGATCGAGCCGAGATCCCCGTTGGAAAGCAAGTGCGCCAAGGCCCAGGTCTTCACGCTGGCGAGCGCCGGATGCTTCAGGCGCGTCTTGATGTGGCTTGGGATAAAAGCGGCGACAAACGAAGATCACCGCAAACAGCATCAATCCGACGGTGATGTGCCGCATGAACGCGGGCGGCGACCACACTTGAATCCATTCATGCGCGCGATATAGCCCGTAGCCCCAAATGATCAGGGCGAGCCCGGCAAGAGAAACCAGCGCGAAACACCCCACGATAAACAGCCGGCCCCACCCGCGCGATCACATCGGGCGCGCGCGTCGCGGAACGAGACGAAGACATGCGTGCCCAGAAAAACCAGCAGGCCGAGAATTAGAATGCTTAAGCCCATGCTACACTCGCCTCAGATTGCCGCCGCAGTAGAGGATAGCGGCAACCAATGCAAGCGGTCCGCGCATAAGGCATATCCCCGAATGACTGCAGCAACGGCACGTCGTTTGCTAAATGGCGCCATCGTAGCGCTTTCGCTGTTGCTGGCGGCCGGATCCGCGCCTGCGCAAGACTGGCCGGCAAAGACCGTGCGTATCGTGGTTCCTTTCGGGCCAGGATCAACACCCGACGTCGTTGCCCGATGGTCGCCGATGGCCTGCAGCAGAAATATCCCGCCAGTGCATTTGTCGTTGAGAACAAGCCCGGCGCCAGCGGCAATATCGGCACCGATGTTGTTGCAAAGGCCGCGCCCGATGGCTCGACACTCGGGGTAAGCATTGGCGGACCGCTCGCCATTAACACCCTGTTGTTCGCGAAATTGCCGTACGATCCTCACAAGGACATCGCGCCCGTTACGCAACTGGTGACCCCAACCGAGCGTACTCGCCGTCAATCCGAGCCTTGGGGTCAATTCCGTCGGCGAACTCGTCGCGCTCCTGAGGAAAAATCCCTGGCAAGTACAATTTTTGCTTCGATCGGAATCGGATCGCTCTCTCACCTTGCCATGGAAGCAATCGCGATCAAGGGAGGCGCCGAACTGGTGCACGTGCCCTATGCAAGCTCGCCGCAGGCGATCACTGCCGTTATCCGTGACGACGCCCAGATAGCGTGTCTCCCGGCAATTTCGGTAATGCCACAGGCGGCAGCAGGCGCGGTCAAAATTCTTGCTGTCTCAACCGCCCGGCGCTCGCCCTATTTGCCGGATGTACCAACGCTGAAAGAGGCCGGTATTGATGTGGAAGCCGATGCCTGGAACGGCTTGATCGCCCCTGGCGGCACACCCGGACCGATCATCGATAAGATCAGCAGGGATGTCGCCGAAATCATCAAGCAGCCGGCGGTGCGCGAAAAGCTGGCGACGACAACTGATGGAACCAGTGGGCTCTTCATCGGAAGAGCTGCGTGCACAGATGGATGGCGAGATCGCGCGCTGGGCGCCAGTAATCAAGTCGGCGAATGTGAAATTGAACTAAGCCGTCGTGTCCTTCACATCCTTGATGTCGGTGAAGGAAATGCCAAGCGCCCGTTCGCGCGTGTAGTCAAGGATGAACTGATTGCGTGCCATGAAAACTTTGTCGCCATCAAGATCTTCGGCGCAGCTCGAATAGTTGGTCTGCACAAAATCCTCGATCTTTTTCCCGTCGGCCGAGGCGATCCAGCGAGCCAGCTGGAACTCGGGCTGCTCGAAAGCGATCTCGAGGCCATACTCTTCAGACAACCGCACCTTGAGCACGTCGAGCTGCAAGGGACCGACCACTCCGACGAGCGCCGGCGCTCCGTCGAGCGGGCGGAAGACCTGAACGACGCCCTCCTCCGCCATCTGCTGGAAGCGCTTCCTTCAATTTTTTGGCCTTCATCGGATCGCCGAGCTTGACGCGGCGCAGGATTTCCGGCGCAAAATTCGGCACGCCGAGAAATGCGATATCCTCGCCTTCCGTGAGCGTATCGCCGATCCGAAGCGTCCCATGATTGGGAATGCCGACGACATCGCCAGCGTAAGCCTCTTCGGCAAGCGCGCGGTCCTGCGCGAAGAAGAATTGTGGCGTGGATAGCGTCATCGGCTTGCCGGTACGTGTCAATTTCGCCTTCATTCCGCGCCGCAGCTTTCCCGAACAAAGGCGTGCAAAGGCAATGCGGTCACGATGATTGGGATCCATATTGGCCTGAATCTTGAAGACGAAAGCCGTCATCGAGTTTTCGTCGGCGCTCGATTGTGCGCACGTTGGATGCCTGCGCACGCGGTGCCGGTGCAAACGCGGCCAATGCATCAAGCAAATCCTTGACACCGAAATTCTTGAGCGCCGAACCGAAGAACACCGGCGTGAGATGACCTTCGCGGAATGACTTGAGATCAAATGGACTGGCCAGGCTTCGTCACCAAAGCAAGCTCGTCGGCGACCGCCTTCGTATCGAGCATCGAGATTTTTCGCGGCGAAGCGCGGCACAGATCGAGCGGCTGGCGTTCAACCGTTTTCCCATCCTCGCTGACAAGCCGCATCTCACCTGTCGCAAGATCATAAGTGCCGGCGAAGTCACGGCCGCGCCCGATCGGCCATGTCATCGGCGTGGTATCGAGAGCCAGCATCTTTTCAATCTCGTCCAGCAACTCGAACGGATCGCGGCTCTCGCGGTCCATCTTGTTGATGAACGTGATGATCGGGATGTCGCGCAGCCGGCAGACCTCGAACAGCTTGCGCGTGCGCGCCTCGATGCCCTTGGCGGCGTCGATCACCATGACCGCCGAGTCGACCGCGGTCAGGGTGCGGTAGGTGTCCTCGGAGAAGTCCTCGTGGCCCGGCGTGTCGAGCAGGTTGAAGACGCGGCCGTCGTATTCGAAGGTCATCACCGAGGTGACGACCGAGATGCCGCGCTCGCGCTCGATCGCCATCCAGTCGGAGCGGGTCGAGCGGCGGTCGCGCTTGGCCTTGACCTGGCCGGCGAGCTGGATCGCGCCGCCGAACAGCAGCAGTTTCTCGGTCAGCGTGGTCTTGCCGGCGTCGGGTGCGAAATGATCGCGAACGTGCGCCGCCGCTCGACTTCCGCGGCAAGCGGCGTCAGAGCGATCGAATCGGAGCCAACCACAGGCCTGTTCATCGGGGCGCATGTGGCAGGGAAAGCGGGCAGGATCAATGGGCCGCTTTTAGCCCAGCGCAGCCATGTACTGTTCCGGTTTGAAGCCGACCAGCAATTTGCCGCCGCCGGCATCGAGCACCGGACGCTTGATCATCGACGGTTGTCTGAGCATCAGCGCGATGGCTTTCGTCTCGGAGAGGCCGGCTTTGTCTTTGCCGGGTAGCTTTTTGAATGTTGTCCCGGCGCGATTGAGCAAAGTCTCCGCAGCCGACTTTATTCGCCCACCGCTCAGAGGCGATGCGCGCTCGATGCCCGCCGACTTGTAGTCGTGGAAAGCGTAGTCAACACTGTGCTTGTCCAGCCAGGCTCGCGCCTTCTTCATGGTGTCCGCAGTTTTTGATTCCGTAGATAGTGATAGCCAAGGTCACTCCCATTCAATCGTGCCAGGCGGCTTTCGACGTCACGTCATAGACGACGCGGTTGACGCCCTTCACCTCGTTGATGATGCGGGTGGCGACCTGGCCGAGGAAATTCATGTCGAAGCGATAGAAATCCGCGGTCATGCCGTCGGTCGAAGTAACGCGCGCGCAAGCCCGACGACATACTCGTAGGTGCGGCCGTCGCCCATCGACGCCGACGGTCTTCACCGGCAGCAGCACGGCGAACGCCTGCCAGATATCATCGTAGAGGCCGGCCTCGGCGGATCTCGTCGATGTAGATCGCGTCGGCGAGCCGCAGGATGTCGAGCTTTTCGCGCGTGATCTCGCCAGGGCAGCGGATCGCGAGGCCGGGCCCGGGGAACGGATGCCGGCCGACGAACGCCTCGGGCAGGCCGAGCTCGCGGCCGAGCGCCCGCACCTCGTCCTTGAACAGCTCGCGCAACGGCTCGACCAGCTTCATGTTCATGCGCGTCGGGCAAGCCACCGACATTGTGGTGCGACTTGATGGTCACCGACGGTCCGCCGGTGAACGACACGCTCTCGATCACGTCCGGATAGAGCGTGCCCTGGGCAAGGAAATTCGGCGCCGCCGATCTTCTTCGCCTCTGCTTCGAACACGTCGATGAACAGCTTGCCGATGGTCTTGCGCTTGACCTCCGGATCGCTCGACGCCCGTCAAGCGCCTTGAGGAAAGTGTCCGGAAGCGTTCACATGCACCAGCGGGATGTTGTAGCTGTCGCGGAACATGGTGACGACTTTCTGCGCCTCGCCGAGCCGCATCAGTCCGTGATCGACGAACACGCAGGTGAGCTGCTCGCCGATCGCTTCGTGGATCAGCACCGCGGCGCACCGCCGAGTCGACGCCGCCGGACAGCCCGCAGATCACCCGGCCCTTGCCGACCTGCTTGCGGATCTTCTCAATCGCCTCATCCTTGAAGGCGCGCATGGTCCAGTCGCCGGTGCGCGCCGGCAATCTTGCGCACGAAATTGCGCAACAGCGCAGCGCCGTGCGGCGTGTGCATCGACTTCGAGATGGAACTGGGTCGCGTAGAACTTGCGCTTCTCGTCGCGCGATGATGGCGAATCGGCGCATTGGGCGATGTGCCGAGCACCTCGAAGCCTTGCGGCAGTACTGGTGACGCGGTCGCCGTGGCTCATCCACACCGGATACTTTCTCGCCTTTGCGCCACACGTCCGTCAAACAGTGGCGTGTCATCGGTCACCGTCACTTCGGCGCGGCCGAATTCGCGATGATGCCCGCCCTCGACCTTGCCGCCGAGCTGGTGCCGCCATCGCCTGCTCGCCGTAGCAGATGCCGAGCACCGGCACGCCGGCGTCATAGATCGCCTTCGGCGCCAGCGGCGCATCCTTGATCGAGAACAGACGCGGGCCCGCCGGAGAGGATGACGCGCCTTCGGCTTCATCTCACGGAAGGCTTCCTCGGCCTTCTGGATAGGGCACGATCTCGAATAGACCTTCTCCTCCCGGACCCGGCGCGCGATGAGCTGGGTGACCTGGGAGCCGAAATCGACGATCAGAACCTTGTCGTGCATGGACGGCGATATGGCTCGAACGTGTCCGGAATCCGGGTGCGCTAAAGGCCGTTCGGTGCCGCCGCTTTTTGCGGGCTTTGCACTGCCGGGTCAAGCCTGTCGATGTTTCCAAGTGACGCAATGTCGGCCGGTAAATTGGCCATTGCTGACTGGCAGCCGGGCTAGCGTTCACTGCCGAGCGTTGTCGACCGCCGGCCCCAGCAGCGGAATTGTCGATATCCATTTTCCGATGCGTGAGCGGCTCCGGCTTCATCGGGCTTGGCGGCATTGCGCAGGCGGACGCGGAGTCCGGGATCGATTCCGGCGGCACCGGATGATTGTCAGTCGCCTGCACGGCGACAGGTGGCGGTGCGATCGGGATAGCCGGCGGCAAGGCGGGCGCAGCGGATGGCGCCATGGCCGGAGCCACCACGTTAACCGGGAGTGGAGATGAAGCAGCCTCAGGTGACGCTGGCCTCATAGCAGGTGCTTCGGCCGGAGCCGCCATCGGTACAGGGGCGGGTGCAGCGGCCGGCGCCGTGCCCGGCGTTACCGCAATGGCCGCAGGCGGCGTTAAAACCGTATCTCGGACGCCGGACGCGCAGCCTGCGGCAGGCGCAGATTGCAGTCTGGGGGCATCAGGCGTAGGCGCCGGTTTTGCGCGGGCGGGCGTGCTTCGTGCTTTATGAGTGACCAACGCCTGCACGAACGGCATCAAGCCACTGCGTATCCGATATCAGCTGGATCGCGTACGTACGGGCTCCGGCGACAACAGGGGCCTGCGGTTGTAACCGGCTGCCTGGCGGCGGGCGTTTGTGGCCGCGGCTCGGCCTTGCGCACGGCTTCCTTCGGCGGCACTGTTTCGCTGCGTTGTACTTTCGGAACGCTTGGGACCGCCGAGCGGCAGGGAGCAGCCGTCTTATCGACCGCGAGGAGTGCCTTGAATGCCGTAGTGGCATCGGGGTCGACCGTACGCGCAGGTCTTCTCGAACGCCTCCGACGTCGCTCCGCACCAGCACGCGCCGGGTCGCCGCATCGACGCTCCTGTCGAGCATCGCAACGATACTGCGCTGCGCAGGCTCTGGCAGGTGGTCTCGGGAGAAAAATTGGCGCGATAGAACGAATACGCGCTGGCTATGCCCACTGGAACAGCCAACAGCGAGCCGACCAATCTGGATGGCCGTTACGAGATCGCGCCAGCTTCGACGCCTTGTCGAGCCGGGTACGCGTTCAGATTGGCGGGCACAGCGTCCTGCGCGTTCCACATCAAACGGCGGATCGCGCCTGGCCACCAGCATGGAAAAACTCCAAAAAGAGTCTTACGGGTTCCACAGACACTGCGATCATCGCGGATAAATTTGGCCCGGATTGGGGCACAATCGAGGAATTCCGTTTGCGATTTGTTACCGAAATCGGCAGGCGCACCCTTCACCCCCGCGCCTCAACACCGAGGCGAAAAAGCCGTCAGTGTCGGTCGCTCGCGGAGTCATTAAAACGCCCTCCCGGGACAGGCCCGCAGCCTTACCGAACATGAAGGCGCGCTCGCCTAGACACTGGATAACCTCGGCCGGCGGCTGCACTGAAAACTCCGGATGTTTTGCAAGGAAGGCCTGCGATCTGGGCGCCGTTCTCCTCTTCCAGCACCGAACAGGTGACGTAGCCAATACGTCCGCCGGCTTTGATGAGCGGGACGGCGCGGTCGAGAACTTCAGCCTGCTCCTTCCGACGCTGCTCCAGGGCTCCCGGCCGCATCCGCCATTTGGCATCGGGGTTGCGACGCCAGGCGCCGGTGCCGGTGCAGGGCGCATCGATCAGCACCAAGGTCCATGCGGTCCGGCCAGATCGTCGATTTCCATCGCCGACCGGATTTGGGCGTGCGGACCTGCACATTGCGCGCACCCGAGCGCTTGAGCCGCTCGTGAATCGACGCAAGCCGCCTTTTGTCGTCATCGGTCGCGAAAATCTGACCCTTGTTTTGCATCATCGCCGCCATCGCCAGGGTCTTGCCGCCGGCACCGGCGCAGAGATCGACCACCTGTTCACCCGGCTTGCGCGGCACAGAGCAGCGCAGCCAGCTGCGATCCTTCGTCCTGCACTTCGACCAGACCCTTGAGAAACGCCGGCTCGGCGTGGATTGCAGGGCTCTTCGCGTCTGCCGACAGACGAATCCGCAAGCCCCAAGGCGACCAACGCGTCGGCTCGCGGCTTAGGTCCGACAAGCATCGCGCTGGTTGTCTCGCGCTCGCCCTTGAGCGTATTCGCCCGCAGATCTAAGCGGCGCGCGCGATGCAAGCGCCGTCCCCTTCGTCTGCACGGCTATCGCCGAAGACGCGCGCGAAAAATGCGGATCGAGCCATTCCGGATAGTCGCCGGCAACATACGGCGGCGCGCCGTTGATATCGCGCAGCATCAAGACGTGCGCGCTCGTCGCCGACTGAGCACCTCCGGCGCATATTGCGAGCCGTCGGCGAGCCTCGCGATTGCTTCGGTGTCGAGACTCACGCTCGCGCCTGAGCATGCCCAGGACGAATGGCCCGCGGTGTGTCTGCGCCCATCACGAAAGCGCTCGACGCCCGGCGGCGCAACCGCGTCGTAGACCAGCCCGGCGATGGCGGCTCGGTCGCCTGAGCCGGCAAAACGATGCGTGAGCCCCCAGGCCTTGAGCGCATCGGCAGCCGGGCGGCGTTCGTTTTCGATCGCGGCAAAGACTTCGATCGCGGCAGCGAGGCGTGCCGCCGGCGTCATGGCAGCGCGAGAACGATGCGCACGATGTAAATCACCCACATGATGGACAATACGAGCGCGCCGACGCCATAATACGCACCGCGCACGCGGACATTGTTGTTCGTCACGTGCACCGCGGCCTGCAGTACGCGCATCACAACGAAAACCCAGGCAAGAGCACGAAGAGCAGATCGGCATGGTGGGTGATGATTTCGAGGATTGTCAGCACATAAAACAGGACCGGCAGCTCGAATTGATTGGCAAACGCATATCCGAATTGCGTTGCGCGCGCGCGGCCAATTCGGCTCGCGCAAGGCGAATATCCTCAAAACGCGTCTCGCCGCTGCGCAGCGTCGATGTGCGGAAATACATCATGCCGAACATCACACCGAAGGTGAGCAGCACCTCAACAAATAGCGGCAGACAAGACAAATTGAATGGACATGGCCCAGCCCTCGTCCTCTCCCCGAGGAAGATAACTATACACGGCTCGGATAGTTCGGGCTTTCACGCGTGATCGTTACATCATGCACATGGCTTTCACGCAAGCCCGCGCCGGTGATGCGAACGAATTCCGCCTTGCGCGTGCGAGTTCGCCGAGGTCTTTAGCCCCGACATAGCCCATGGCGGCGCGCAGCCGCCGGTGAGCTGGATGCAGCACGGTGGCGGCCGCGCCCTTGTAGGGCACCTGCCCTTCGACGCCTTCCGGCACCAACTTGAGCGTGTCCTTGATGTCCTGCTGGAAGTAGCGGTCGGCCGAGCCGCGCGACATCGCGCCGACCGAGCCCATGCCGCGATAGGTTTTGTAGGAGCGCCCCTGATAGAGAAACACCTCGCCCGGGGTTTCGTCGGTGCCGGCAAGCAGCGAGCCGACCATCGCGCAATCGGCGCCGGCGGAGATCGCTTTGGCCAGATCGCCGGAATATTTGATCCCGCCATCGGCGATCACCGGCGTGCCGCTCGCCTTCGCCGCCTCCACGCAATCCATGATCGCGGTCAGCTGCGGCACGCCGACGCCTGCTACACACGCGCGTGGTGCAGATCGAGCCAGGACCGATGCCGACCTTGATGGCATCCGCACCACAATCGATCAGCGCCCTGGCGCCCTCCGCGGTCGCGATATTGCCGGCGACGACCTGAACCTTGTTCGACTGCCGCTTGATGCGCGTCGACCGCGTCGAGCACGTACCTCGAATGTCCGTGCGCGGTGTCGACCACGACAAGATCGACGCCGGCGGCGATCAGCGCCTCGGTGCGGGCAAAGCCCTTGTCGCCAACCGTCGTGGCGGCGGCGACGCGCAGGCGGCCCTGTTCGTCCTTGCAGGCATTCGGATTGGCGACAGCCTTCTCGATATCCTTCACGGTGATCAGGCCGACGCAGCGATATTGCGCATCCACCACCAGACAGCTTCTCGATGCGGTGCTGGTGCAGCAGACGCTTGGCTTCGTCCTGGCTCACGCCTTCGCGCACGGTGATCAGCTTCTTGGTCATCAACTCGGAAATTTTCTGCCGCGGATCGGTCGCGAAACGGACGTCGCGGTTTGTGAGAATTCCGACCAGCTTGCCGGGCTGCGCGTTGCCGGCGCGTCTCGACCACCGGAATTCCGGAGATGCGATTGTCTTTCATCAGGTCGAGAGCCTGCTGAAGCGTCGCATCCGGGCTCGATGGTCAGCGGGTTCACCACCATGCCGGATTCGAACTTCTTCACCTGGCGGACCTGCGCGGCCTGCTCATCCGGCTCCATGTTGCGGTGAAGCACGCCGATGCCGCCGGCCTGCGCCATGGCGATCGCCATTTGCGCTTCGGTCACGGTGTCCATGGCCGAGGCGATGATCGGGATATTGACCGGGATCGAACGCGTGATGCGCGAGCGGATATCGACGTCGGCGGGCAAGCACCTCCGACAGGCCGGGCTTGATCAGCACGTCGTCGAATGTGAGCCCTTCGCGCGGGACTTGCGTTGTATTTTACGGCCATCGCCAACTCCGTCTCGCCCGAAAAGGCATCAGGCCGGTCGGCATGGGTTAAAAATGCCCGTTGCGAGGGGTCCTCGCCTTCCGTCACGGCCCGCTTTTGGGTTGGCGTGGGTCGATAGCATGGGATGGCGCCGATTCTTAGGGCAATCGCAGATGGCTGTTATGAACTCGTAAATGCGGACAGGGCCTTCCTTCCGCCGCTGCTTTACGCTTTCAAGACGCATATTTCGATGACATCCCACGCCCGCCGGATTTCCCATGCTTCGTGACCGCATCGTTCCGCTGATCATAGCGGTCGCCCTGTTCATGGAAAACATGGATCTCGACCGTGATCGCGACCTCGCTGCCTGCGATCGCGGCCGACATCGGCACCAACCCGCTGGCGCTCAAGCTCGCTGTCACATCCTATCTGTTGTCGCTCGCGATATTCATCCCGGCGAGCGGCTGGACTGCCGACCGGTTTGGCGCCCGCACGGTGTTCCGCGCAGCGATTGGCGTGTTCGTGCTCGGCTCGATCGGCTGCGCGCTTTCGGGCTCGCTCACCGATTTCGTCATCGCCCGCATCGTGCAAGGCATGGGCGGCGCGATGATGACGCCGGTCGGCCGCATGGTGGTGGTCCGCACGATCAGCAAGCGCGAACTGGTCGGGCGCCATGGCTTGGGTGACGACGCCGGCGCTTGATCGGACCGGTGCTGGGGCCGCCGGTCGGAGGCTTCATCACCACATACGCGACCTGGCACTGGATCTTTCTCATCAATGTTCCGATCGGCCTGCTCGGTATACGTCCTCGCGACGCGCGCTACATTCCCGACGTTCGGGCCGAAGAGGCACGAGCGCTTTGACGTCGTCGGCATGATTCCTCGCCGGCCTTGGCATCGGTGGCATGGCGTTCGGGCTCTCGGTGCTCGGACTTAACTTTCTTCCCTGGTTCGTTGTCGTCGCCCGGTTGTGTTCGGTGGCGCCTGCTTCATCGCCGCGTATCTTGCGCACGCGCGGCACACCGAAAATCCAGCGCTCGATCTGACGCTGTTCCGCTTGCCAACGTTCTTTGCGAGCGTCGTCGGCGGATTCATCTTTCCGCCTTGGTCTCGGCGCACTGCCGTTTCTGCTCCCGCTCATGTTGCAGATCGGCTTTGGCATGACGCCTGTTTCAGTCAGGCATGATCACTTTCGCAACGGCGCTTGGCGCCATGGGAATGAAATGGGCGGTTGCATTTATTTTGCGCCGCTTCGGCTTTCCGAAACATTCTGGTCGTCAATTCGGTGATCAGCGCAGCCTTCCTAGCCATCTGCGCGGGTTTCACGACGACGACCCCGATTGCAGTGATGATGATCTTACTGTTCGTCGGCGGGTTTTTCCGTTCGTTGCAATTCACCAGCATCAACACCATCGCCTATGCCGACGTGGAACCTCAGCGGGTCGGCCGGGCGACCGCGCTCGTGAGCGTCGCTCAGCAACTGTCCGTTTCTCCGGGGTCGCCCTCGGGGGCGATGGCGGTTGAATTGACCGTCCACTTGAGGGGCGGCGGACCATTGCAGGCCAGGCGACTTCCCACCGGCATTTCTGGCAGTCGCGGCGATTTCCGCCCTCTCCGCGCTGATCTTTGCCCGGCTGGCGCCGGACGCCGGAGCCGAGATGGCCGACAGACTGCCGACCCCGAGCGGAGCCTTCAGATCAGCGTGCCGGCTAGACCGCGGCCTCCGTCGCGCCGCGAAATCCCGTGGCCAACAAATATAATTCGGCTGAATCCGTTCGACTTGCCGGCGGCTTGACGTGCTTTACGTTTTTGTAGTCTGCGCTTCAGGGAGGCAAGCAGCGCCGCCTCGGTGCCACCTTGCAGGACTTTTGCGAGGAACGTACCGCCAGGCGCAAGCACCTCACGGGCGAATTCGGCAGCCGCTTCCACCAAGCGCCATGATCTTGAGATGATCGGTGCGGGCGTGTCCGGTCGCATTGGCCGCCATGTCGGAAAGCACTACATCAGCGGGTCCGCCAATCATTTCCTTGAGTTTGTCCGGCGCGGTTCGACCCAGAAAATCGAGCCTGACGAAGTCTACTCCCGGCACAGGCTCCATCGATAAAATGTCGATCGCGATCACCCTGCCCTGCTCGTGCGCACTCACGCGTTGCGCGGCAACCTGGCTCCAGCCGCCAGGCGCAGCGCCGAGATCGATCACACGTGCGCCTTTCTTGAGAAAGCGTGCCTTGTCGTCGATCTCCATCAACTTGTAGGCAGCTCGCGAGCGCATGCCCTCGTGCCTGGCGCGCGCGACGATAAGGATCGTTGAGCTGACGTTGCAGCCATTGGCGAGAGGACGCCGAACGATTTTTCCGCCGCGGACGCGAACCTTTCTTTGACGTGAGTTTGCCATTTGTCGCAGGTCAGGACATGGCCGCCTGGCTACCGCCGCTCCAGGCGCCGTCCTCGCGCATCATCTGCACCAGCATGCCCTCGCGCAAGCCACGATCGGCGACACGAAGGCGCGGACACGGAAACGCGCGGCGGATTGCCTCGAGGATCGCACAGCCGGCGAGCACAAGATCTGCGCGCTCGATGCCGATGCAAGGGCTTGCCACGCGATCCTCGTGCGTCATCGCCAGCAGACGCTCGATGACCGCGGTGATCTGTTCTGCGCTCATCCAGCAACCGTCAACGCGATTGCGTTCATAACGTCTGAGATTGAGGTGCACACCCGCAATCGTTGTCACCGTGCCGGATGTGCCGAGCATGTGAGTTCCGTTCGTTCCATCTTGTGCCGTGCTCACGCACGAACGGCGCAATCAGCGACGCAACTTCGTTGACCATCGCTTCGTAGGTTTCACGGTCACCGTGATGCCGCCGTAGCGCTCGGCAAGCGTCACCACACCATGCGGCAGTGAAATCCAGCCGCGGATCTGCGGCAATGGTGGACCCCCGCGCCCTCTTTGCGAGCGCGCAAGGCGCACGACTTCAGACGAACCGCCGCCGATGTCGAACAGGATGGCGCCGTCGGCCTGGGGATCGATCAATGGCGTGCAGCCGGTCGCGGCGAGCCGGGCTTCCGTTTCGCGATCGATCACCTCGAGCTCGAGACCCAATTCGTCGGCAACGCGGGAGAGAAACTGCGCACCGTTCTGCGCTGCCCGGCATGCTTCGGTCGCGATCAGCCGGGCGCGGGTTACGCCCTTTGTTTTTCATCTTGTTGCGGCAAATGGCCAGCGCCGCCAGGGCGCGGCCAATAGCGGCATCGCTCAGTTGGCCCGACGATCGAAACACCCTCTCCAAGCCTGACGATCCGGGAAAACGCATCGACGACGCGGAAGCCCTCGCCTGACGGCCGCGCCACCAGAAGTCGGCAATTGTTGGTCCCGAGATCGAGCGCCGCATATGTCGCGCCGCCCCGATCATTGCCGAAGCCAACATCGGCCCGCCCAGGCGACCGCCGACCCCACCTGGCGCGCGACAGCCGCGCCCGGCCGATAGCGGGGTCGAGGCCCGGGATGTCCCCGGCCTCGCCGCTCATGTCAAAACCTTCCTACCGCTTCGCAAGCCGCCTTTTTCGGCGCGTCACGGTTGCAGCTGTTTATTCTCGATCACGAAAAAGTGTACCAGCGTCTCTGCTTCACGCAACCCTCCGTCCCGAAAGCTATTCTTGTCGCGGCATCTGCGCTGCATTAACTGACAGACGGGCCAACCGGAATCACCCAGCTATAATGGACGACCGAACCACTGAAACCTGCGCTGTCTCTGACCAAATTCGGCATCGGCCAGCCGGTGCGGCGCAGCGAAGATCCTAAATTGGTGCGCGGCGAAGGCTGCTACGCGGATGATTTCAGTCGGCCTGGCCAGGTCTACGCCGTCATCGTCCGCAGCCGCGAAGCCCACGGCATCCTCCGATGCGATCAGCACCGACGCGGCGAAGGCCATGCCGGGCGTGCTCGGCGTTTATACCGCGGCCGATTTGTCCGCCTATGGGCCGCTCAAATGCAATCATGCCGCTCAAGAGCCGCGACGGATCGCCGATCCGTTACACGCCGCGTCCCGCCCTTGCCGGCGACAAAGTTCGTTATCGTCGGCGATCCGGTTGTCGTGTGTCGTCGCGGAAACGGTTGCGCAGGCAAAGGACGCTGCCGAGGCCGTTGCGATCGACATCGAGCCGTTGCCGGTCGTGCTCACGCCCTCTGATGCTGGTCAAAGGCTGGCGCGCCACTGGTCTTCGATGCCGTGCCGAACAATATCGCGCTCGACTATCACTATGGCGATGCTGCGAAGGTTGCCGAAGCTTTCGCCAAAGCGAAACACGTCACGCGGCTTGAGACATCCAATCAGCGCATGGTGGTCAACGCCATGGAGCCGCGCGTCCGCGATCGGTGAATATGACACGGCGAGCGATCAAATGGACGCTCTATTCCACGAGCCAGGGCGTCCACGGCATGAAGACTTCGCTCATGGATATTCTGAGCGCGCCTGCCGACAAAGTTCGCGTTGTGACCGGCCAGGTCGGCGGCTCGTTCGGCATGAAGGCCTCAGTCTATCCGGAATATGTCTGTATCTTGCACGCCGCCCGCGTTCTCGGGCGCCCGGTGAAATGGACCGACGAGCGCTCCGGGCAGTTTCGTGTCCGATCACCATGGCCGCGCGCAGGACATGGTCGATGGAAATGGCCTTCGACGAGAACGCGCATATTCTGGCGATCCGTCTCACCGGCTACGGCAACATGGGCGGCTATCTGGCACAGTTCGGCCCGCTGCTGCCGACCGGCAATCAGGTCAAGAACATAGCGAGCGTTTACCGCACGCCACTGATCGAAGTGGCGACCAAATGCGTGTTCACCAACACCAACTTTGTGTCGGCCTATCGTGGCGCCGGCCGGCCCGAGGGCAACTACTACATCGAGCGCACGCTCGACCTCGCCGCAAGCGAACTCGGAATCGATCGCATCGAGTCTGCGCAAGCGCAACATGATCCGCAAGAGCGATCTGCCGTTCAAGGCCGCGTCCGACATGACATATGACTGCGGCGATTTCCTCGGCGTGCTCGAAGCAGGCATTGGATGCGGCAGACTATGCAGGTTTCAACAAACGCAGGCGCGAAAGCCAGCAAGCGCGGCTTGCTGCGCGGCTTCGGCATCGGCTGTTATCTCGAAGTCACCGCCGCTCCCGGCAAGGAACTTGGCGCGATCCATTTCGAAGCCGACGGCACGGTCACCATCATCACCGGCACGCTCGACTTCGGCATGGGTCACGCGACGACTTATGCGCAGATATTGACCGACCTGCTCGGCGTTCCGTTCGACCGGATCCGCATGATCGAAGGCGACAGCGACCGCATGGCGTTCGGCGGCGGCAGCGGCGGGTCGCGCTCGGTGATGTTTGTCGGCGCGGCGCTGACCGAATCCGCAGCGATCGTCATCGATCGCGGCAAACAGATCGCCTCGCACGTGCTGGAAGCCTCGGCGAGCGATATCGAATTCACGGCGGGCCGCTTTGTGATTGCCGGCACCGACCGTTCGATCGGATTGATCGAGCTGGCAGTCACGGCTGCGCGACGGACTTAAGCTGCCGGACGGTGTACCGAGCTCGCTCGACGTCGATCACATTGTCAAAGATCCGGTCCCGTCCGCCTTCCCGAACGGCTGCCATATCGCCGAAGTCGAAGTCGATCCCGAAACCGGCGCTCGCTCAGGTCGTGCGCTATTCCGCGGTCAATGATCTCGGGCACGATCGTCAATCCGCTTCTGGTCGAAGGCCAGATCCAGGGCGGCGTCGTGCAGGGTCTCGGACAGGTTTTGCTGGAGAATGCCGTCTACGACTCCGACGGCCAGTTGGTGACCGGCTCGTTCATGGATTACGCTATGCCGCGCGCGCACGACACACCGATGATCAACGTCGCTGAGCCACCCGGTGCCGACCAAAAGCAATCCGCTCGGCGCCAAGGGCTGCGGAGAAGCCGGTACGTCGGGCGGCCTGCCGTCAGTCGCCAATGCGGTGGTCGACGCGCTGTCGGAATTCGGCATAAAGCACTTCGAAATGCCGATGACCCCTGCGCGTATCTGGCAGGCGATCCAGGGCGCAAAGGCGCGCCAGGTATCCTGAAAAACGCGACGGGCCATCGTTGCCTTGGCACCCGTCCAATTTCGCTACCCTCAGTCAGACCGACCAGGCAGCTTCACGTTCTTTGAGCGGCATGGAACGAACACGTACCGGTGGCCGCAAACACAGCGTTGGCGACCGCCGGCGCCGTCGCCGAGCGGTGCCGGGGCTCGCCGGATGCCGCCCCCATTTCTTGCCGCCGGAGAGCGCGAGATAGACCTCAATCTTCGGCGTGTCAGCCAGACGCACGACCTGATACTCGTCGAAGGTTGCCCCGTTCGACGCGCGCTCTTTGCTTGACGGTGATCCTCGCCATAGAGCGCGGCTTTCGAGAGGCCATAGATCACGCCGCTCTGGATCTGCGCCTCGACGATGCCCGGTGTTAACCACATGGCCGCAATCGACGGGCCGCCACGACGCGGTCGACCTGCCTCGCCTCTTCGGCTCACCGCTGACCTCGGCGACCTGGCCGATGATCGATCCGTAGCATTCCGTGGATGGCGATGCCGCGGCTGCGCCTTGACCGAGCGCTTACCCCCAATCGCTCTTCTCCGCGATGGTGTCTGAGGAGGCACGCCGAGGAAGTCAGGATTCCGCCTTGCCAGCAGCGTAAGGCGGCTGGAACGCACTGTAAGGGTCCTCGCCCCGCCGCTTGCGCCATCTACGTCGATCGCAACTCTTCGACGAAGGACGCATTTTGCGAAAGAGCCGACCGAACGCCGAGGAACATCATGGCGGGCACGCGGTGGCGTTCTCGCCAGCAACTTCAGCCGACGACGCACGATTTGGGATCGCGCGTACACGGAACAGCCGGCGAAGCCCCGCGACAGCACTGCGCCTCGATCCCGGGTTCTCAAACGCTCTGTTGATGCCGGTTCGAACGCCAGGATCAGAGCCTACGGCGGTTTGCGCGATCAGAAACGCCGTCACGGCGATGCCATCTGGATCCAAGATGCTTCGCTTTCATGCTGCACCGCCGCTATGAGGCCGGTAACGGTGAATCCTTCGCGATCATGTCTTCTTCGGCGTGTCCATCACTGGCTCCACGGGCTTGCCGGAAGCCTCTTTGGCAACTACAGAGATCGCCTGGCGCATCATCGTGGTCGATCTGACCGACGTCCGAAGCCGCCGCCGCGGAAGCAATTGTGTATGACGATCTGCTCCGGCTTGGAGGACCGGGAAGCAGCCGCCGCCACCGCCGAATGGTGCCCATCGGCGTCTGCTGAGCCGAGCCAGATGGGCCCCAAGCTTGTCGGGGCTGAAGATGCACGGTCGCGTTGAAGGCGGCTCCATCGTGGCGTCAGAGCCGGATTGCGGAGCTTCAGCCACACAGCCTCGACAAGCTTTCCGCCTTTGCCGAAAGCATCGTCGACGCCGCCGTCATTGCGCGCGCTCACCGTCGGATTCGCATCAAGAGTATCGCGATCGAGCTTCGCCGAGTTGCCCGCGCGTCGGTATTGCTCGAAGCTACACGCCGACGTCCCATTCGGGCCTCAGCAAACAAGCCAGCTGCCGCCTCTTTTAAGCGCGCACAGGGGGCGGTCGGCGACCACTGACGGCCCGGCGTTTCCGAGGTTTCACCTCACTTCCGCAATAGCGCCACTTCGACGGCCTTTCGCACGGAGCATTCGATCAACGCATCTTGGGCTTGCCCCGCCGAATGCGGGCATCGCCGCGACGCCGCTCGCATGGACCATCTCCGGCACTTTTTGGCGTGTCGTTCGGCCCGGGTTTACGCCGAGCACATTGAGTCTTGAGCGGGTTATCAGAGTCGTTCGCAAGCCCGCTTGCCAATCGAAGCCGGAGATCGATCCCGGCGTGCGGATCCGCCGGGCTCCATAGTCGAGGCTTGTCGCCTGCGGCATCGGCTGCGAAGCGCGCCGTCCAATCTCGGAAACGCTTCGTCCGCGTCGCCGCCGTGGGTGATCTTGCCGTTGGCAAACAGCGGCTACGGTCAGGCGCGGTGGCACGTTCCAGCGCTGCGCCGCTGCAGCGGTCAAAGGCGTTCGCGTGCACGCTGGCGCCAGCGCTGCCGAAGCATTTGCCGCGACGTGCGCACGCCGCGACTGCCGACGGTTGTCATCTCACCGTCAGACATTCTTTTCGCGCAGGTTCCTTCGCAGGGCGAAGCGTATTCGACTCAACCTTCGACCAATCGCACTCGAGTTCTTCCGCGACAATCATCGGCAACGCCGTGATCGCGCCCTACCCCATCTCCTGGTGCGGCGAGCGGATCAGGATGCTCCCGTCGGATCGATGGCCGGGACGCATTGATTTCATTCGGCGTGCTCTCTGGTGCCCATGCCTGGGCGCCGATGCTGGCAGCATCGGCGAGGCCCGGGAGCGCAACGCTGATGGCGAGACCGCCTGCGGCAGACGCTGGAGCTAACGCCAAAATGACGGCGCGTGATGGATGTTTTCATGATCTGATTCATGGCTCGCCTCCTCTCACGTCTTCATCTGGGCTGCAGCGCGGTGGATCGCGCTGCGGATGCGGCACATAGGTTCCGCAACGGCAGATGTTGGTGAGATTGGCGTCGATATCGGCGTCCGGTCGGCTTTGGTTGCTCCTTCAGAAAAGCAACCGCTGCCATGATCTGTCCGGATTGGCAGTAACCGCATTGCGGAACGTCTTCGGCAAAGCCAGGCCTGCTGAACCGGATGCTTCGCGTCCGGTGAAAGGCCTTCTATCGTCATGATGCTCTTGTTGGCACATCGCCAACCTGAATGCTGCTGAGGCGAACGGCTTCGCCGTCCACATGGACCGTGCAGGCGCCGCACTGTGCGATGCCGCAGCCGAATTTCCGTACCGGTCATTCCGAGTTCGTCGCGGATGACCCACAGCAGTGGCGTTTCAGAGCTCGACGTCCAGCGAATACGCCTTTCCATTCACAGTAAGTGCAATCACTGGGGCCCTCGCTCTTCCCCCGCCTGGCCGGGAACCCATCAGCTGCCGGCCTTGTCCGTTAAAGTCTAACACCGCCGGCGAGTCTCTTCATTTCACAGATGCTTGTGTCAGGCGAATTTCTTATGGGGCCTTAAGAACCGCAGCCGCATACCCAAGCCAACATGGCCGAGCCCCAGAAATGCATTGGATTACCAGCACGCCGCCGGGCATGGTCCGCCGCCTTTTCGGAGTTCCTGCAGCATGAGCCAGGCGGCTCATATCCTGCCGCAAGCCGGCCATCTTACGAGCAATACGTAACTGAACGAAGCA
>ERZ1370068.9963-contig-8701_pt1 | contig 28085 bp, 46 predicted proteins | sample MGYA00561227_ERZ1370068 | MGnify/ENA primary metagenome ERZ1370068 (study PRJEB38410, sample SAMEA6850437) | metagenome | study: Metagenomic assessment of the ecological functions of the soil: analysis of the soil microbiota associated with the...
CGCCTGAACGGCTGGCGCATGAGCAGCGCGCGCCCCGCGTTCACCGCGAGGTCCGAGCCGGTGAAGGGCCCAGCCCCGTTCTTGCCTTGAGGAACGGGGTGCGCGCCCCGTCGACTACAAAGACGCGACGGCCGCCTTTTTCCTCGAATCCGCCTGCCATGTGTCCTCCCGTGCTTCGTCCCGCGCCAGAGATCCGTGCTCGAAGTCATCGACCTTGATCGACGCTCGCGCCGCAGGCGGTCCGTGTAGAACGAGATGGTCGTACTCTTCCTGCGTGACGATGCTCCTGCTGCAGCGCGCCGAGGCGCGCCGTTCGGCGAGCGTGCGCTGCGGCAGCTTGCCTTCCTTCATGCGCCGCGCGCATCCTGCGCCTCGATCGGGTCGGCCTTGATCACCGCCTCCATGGCGAACTCCAGGCGGCCGATCACGTCGTTCTTCGTCGCGCGGGATGTAGGCGCCGGCGGTGAGGCGGTCGCGCGCGGCGCCCGGCGTGATCAGGATCTTCGCCACCTGCGCGCCCCACTTGTCGTACGGCGCGTTGAGCGTGAGGCCCTTCTGGAACACGAGCAGGCGCAGCCAGCGCCGCGACGAAGCGGTTGGGGAAGTTGGCGAGCACGCCGTCCATCGCCACCTGGATGCTTGAAGAAGCTGTCGCTACATCGCCCAGGTGAGCAGCGGCGAGGTCGTCCTTCTGGCGGCCCTCGTCGTGGAAGCGCTTCACCGTGGCCGAGGCCATGTAGAGCATCGAGAGGATGTCGCCCAGGCGCCCGGAGATCTTCTCCTGCGCTTCAGGCTGCCGCCGATCACGAACATCGAGACGTCGGACGAGCAGCGCGAAGGCCGAGGAGAAGCGCGTCATCATCTGCAGGTAGCGCCGCGTCTCCGGCGCGCCGGGCACCGCGACGCCCTTGCCGCCGGTGATGCCCAGCCAGAGCGAGCGCGCGGCGTTCGCGAGGTCGTGAACGGACAGGTGGCCCCACAGCGCCGCGTCGAACGCCGCGAGGTCGTTGGCGCCGGCCGCGCGCGATCTCCTTCAGCACGAACGGATGGCAGCGGATCGCGCCCTGGCCGAAGATGATCAGCGAGCGCGTGAGGATGTTGGCGCCCTCGACCGTGATCGCGATGGGCACCGTGCTCGTAGCGCGCTGGCCGAGGTAGTTGTTCGGCCCCATCATGATGCCCTTGCCGCCGTGGACGTCCATGGCGTCGTTGAGGATCCGAGCGCATGCGCTCGGTCATGTGGTACTTGCAGATGGCCGAGATCACCGAGGGCTTCTCGCCCAGGTCGAGCGCGGCCATCGTCATGCGGCGCGTGGCGTCCATCATGTAGGTGTTGCCGCCGATGCGCGCGAGCGGCTCCTCCACGCCCTCGAACTTGCCGATCGGCGTCTTGAACTGCGAGCGCACGCGCGCATACGCGCCGGTCGCGCGCGAGCCGAGCTTGCCCGCGGCCATCGACATCGACGGCAGCGAGATCGAGCGGCCCGCCGCGAGGCACTCGACCAGCATCCGCCAGCCCGTTGCCCACCTGCGCCTCGCCGCCGATCACCCACTCCATCGGGATGAAGACGTCCTTGCCCGGAGTTGGGCCCGTTCATGAACGCGCCGCACAGCGGGATGTGGCGCCGGCCGATGTTCACGCCCTTGTGCGACGTGGGAATCGAGCGCGAGCGTGATGCCGATGCTCTTCCTTGCCGCCGAGGAGCTTGTCCGGATCGAAGAGCTTGAAGGCGAGGCCGAGGATGGTCGCCACCGGACCCGAGCGTGATGTAGCGCTTCTCCCACGTGAGGCGGATGCCGAGCACTTCCTGCCCTCGTGCATGCCCTTGCAGACGATGCCGAAGTCGGGGATCGCGCCCGCGTCGCGAGCCCGCCTCCGGGTTGGTGAGCGCGAAGCACGGAATCTCGAGCCCCTTCGGCGAGGCGCGGCAGGTAGTGGTTCTTCTGCTCGTCGGTGCCGTAGTGGATCAGCGAGCTCCGCGGGCCCGAGCGAGTTGGGCACCATCACCGTCACCGCCGCCGTGCCGCTGCGCGTGGAGATCTTGGTGCACGATCTCGGAGTGCGCGAAGGCCGAGAATCCGAGCCCGCCGTAGGACTTCGGAATGATGATGCCGAGGAAGCCCTTCTCGCGGATGAACTTCCACACCTCGGGCGGAAGGTCCATGCGGTTGTGGGTGATGTCCCACTCGTCCAGCATCCCGCAGAGCTCTCCACCGGGCCGTCGATGAATGCGCTGCTCTTCGGCGGAGAGCTTGGCGCTGCGGATAGCGAGCAGCTTCGCCCAGTCGGGCTTGCCGCTGAAGAGGTCGGCGTCCCACCAGATGCTGCCGGCGTCGAGCGCTTCCTGCTCGGTCTGCGAGATCTGCGGCAGGATCTTCTTGTAGATGCCGAAGATCGGGCCGGTCACGACCGCGCGGCGGAGCGGCTTCACGATCGACAGCGCCGGCGAACACCGCGACGGCGATCCACAGCGCGCGTGATCACCGCGAGCGGCGTGCCGGTGAAGATCGTGAGCGCCGAGGCACCGCCACCGGCGAGCGCCAGCGACCACGCGAACGCCGTTGGCGCGGTGGTAGGCGAGCGAACCAGGCGACCGACGAGCGCGGCGAGGACGAGGCTGACGGGTGATCACCATTGGCTTCTCCCTAGTAACCCGCGACCAGCTCGAGCTTGCGGGTGTTCGGCGAGCGCCGGAGCCTTCAGCCCGGCGACGAGGAATGGCGCGAGCCGCTGCAGCAGCAGCTCGTCGTTGTTCGTTGTCGGAAGCGGCTTCCGCGAAGAGCTTGAGCGCGTCGGTGCCGGCGAGGGTATACGAGAGCGCGCCCCATCACGAAATGCAGCCTCCAGGTGAGCTCCTGGCGCGACAGGTGCGGAAGCGCCTTGCAGGAACGCCTCCTTTGTAGCGGCCGATCATCTCCGGCGTACTGCGCCGAGAGGAAGTGGCGGATGAAGGGCGCGGGATCGGCATAGCGCGCGGCCCAGCAGGCGCAGGAAGTGCTTGCCGCCGCGCTTCTCGTCGCGCGCGAGCCTGAGCGCCGGGATCAGCATCGCGAAGAGGATCTTCTCGCAGGAAAGCGCCCGTCCGCCCGCCTCGCGCTCGATGCGCCCGAGAGAGCTCGATGCGCTCCTGGTTCATGGGATCGAGCCGGCGCGTGAGGACCGCCTGGAAAAGCTCTTCCTTCGAGCCGAAGTGGTAGTGCACTGCCGCGAGGTTCACGCTCGCGGCCGACGTGAGGCTCCTCAGGCTGGTCGCCTCGAAGCCGTGCTCCATGAACAGCGCCTCGGCGGCATCGAGGATGCGCGCCTTGGTCCCGGCCGACGTGGCGTCGGCGGCGACGGGCTTGCGGGCCGGTCGGGCTGCGGTCATGGCGTGGGGCGTGAAACGCCCAATTCAAACGACCGTTTGAATTCTACGCCAAGACCTTTGGAAGCGTGTCCGGCCCGGCGCCGGATCGCCATAAATTCACGGGCGCGACGACTCCGGCAGGCGGTGATCCTGCTGTGCGAACTGTCGCTTCTCGCGCGCCTTGCGTGCAGCGACTTCCTGGCGCCTTCTTCGCGGCAGCCTCTTCAGTCCTTCTTCTTCACGCGCTCCTTGTTGATGAGCACGCCGGCGCCGCAACCAAGCGCGGCGCCGAGCACCGTATGGTCCCTGCGCAGCGTGGCCCGCGACACCTCCGCGGCGCCGCCGACGAGGCAGCCCTTCTCGTTGGTGCCCAGCGCATGGGAGGCGAATGGCGCGGCGGCGAGCGCCGTCGCGACGGCAAACCGGATGATGTGGATCTTCATGGAAATCTCCTCGATGATCCTCAATATCCGCGCACGTTCAGCATGGCGAATGTCGGCGCGTGCCGCGACGCGACGTCGGACGCGTGCCATTAGAATGATCCAATGCGCTCATCCCCTCTTCGCGGCGCTCCTCGCGCTGTCCCTCCCGGCGTGCGCCATCCTCATCCGCGCCGACCGCGACGACGCGGAGTACCTCGAGCTTGCGACGAAGTACGCGGCATCGGTGGCGATCGCTCCTGTCGATGCGGAAGGCGTGCTGATCGCCCCGAGCTGGGTCCTCCACATCGGCGCGCGTCGCACGCGCTGGACGGAAGAAGAACGTGACGATCGACGGCAAGAGCTACAAGCTGAAGTCGGTGCATCCGCATCCCACCGCCGACATCGGGTTGCTCTTCCTGGGCAGCGGATACCGCCACGGGGACCTGGACTTCGAGCCCGCGCGGCTGTATCGCGACGTCGACGAGGCGCGGAAAGACCGTCGTCATCGTCGGCACACGGCGCCAACGGGAAGATCGGTTCGCCGCTCGCGCGCGAGAGCTCCGATCGCAAGAAGCGCGCGGCCGTGAACACGATCGACCGGCTGGGCGTCCGCGAATTCGATCTCGGCATCAAGACCGCGGACCTGGCCTCCGACCTTCAGGGCGCGCTCGGCGCCGGCGATTTCGGCGGCCCGGCGTTCGTCGAGACGAGCCAGGGCCTGCTTGTGGCGGGAATCGCGACGTCGGCCACCGGCGAATGGCAGACCTACGTTCGCGTCTCGACTTTCGTTCCCTGGATCGAAGCCACGATGGTGGACGCCGTGCGCCGGGACCTGGACGAACTCCTCGACGGCTCCGGGCGCAGCTGATCAGTGCTTGATGTCCGCCTCGCGCAGCGGCAGCAGGTGCGACAGCAGCAGGAACGAGCCCACGAACAGCATCAGGTGGGCGGCGATGAGGAGTCCCGCGGAGGCGTAGAAACCATAGGGATTTTCGACGGCAGGTGAGCCGCGAGTGCTCCACCGGCGCAGGTGAGGATGCCCGCGGTAAGCCAGATCGCCGCGCCGCACGGCTGCACGCGCCGGTAGCGCAAGCTTCGCGCTCGCGATGAACACGCCGACCGCGACCGCGCACACCCCAGCGCCGACGGCATCCAGCGGCACCGACTGGAGGTTCTCGAGCAGTAGCTCCATGCCGAAGAGGTCGGCGCCCCATTTGATCGACATCGCGGCGAGCAGCGTGAACCCGAGGAAGTGTCTCGTATCGACGGGAACGAGGTCGCCTCGTAGAGGATCCCCGGCCGCGGCGAGAGCTTCAGCAGCACCAGCGCAATGGCGAGCATCAGCGCGGGCGTCACGTACGGCGTGAGGATCGTGCCCACCGCGAAGATCGCGAGCGCGATGAACCACGCGATGTTGCCCTGCACCCGCGATTGCACTCGCCCGAAGAACCACAGGATGCCCACCAGGATCGCGTACGGAACGTAGAGGAGCGCCACGCGCGCGGCGATCGGAAGCTGGCGCATCGCCGGCAGCGGCTCGATCCACGCGTTGGCATCCGAGAACGTCGCGGTCGCCATCACCACGATCGCCACGAAGAGGATCGCCGGGCGCATGCCTACGCTTTCGCGAGCGCCTGCTCGAGGTCCCAGAGGATGTCGTTCGCGCTCTCGAGACCGATCGACAACCGCACCATGTCCGGCGGCACGCCGGCCTTGCGCTGCTCCTCCTCGCTCAGCTGCCGGTGCGTCGTGGACGCAGGATGGATCACCAGGGACTTCGCGTCGCCGATGTTGGCGAGGTGCGATGACGAACGTGAGCTCTTCGATGAACTTCACGCCCGCGTCGAAACCGCCCTTGATGCCGAAGGCGATGAGCGATCCCGCGCCCTTGGGCATGTAGCGATTGGCGAGCGCGTGGTACGGGCTGCCGTCGAGACCGGGATAGTTCACCCAGCTCACTTTCGGATGGCTCGTGCAGGAATTCCGCCACCAGCCATCGCGTTGGCGCAGTGGCGATCCATGCGCACCGGCAGCGTCTCGATTCCCTGCAGCAGTTGCCATGCGTTGAAGGGCGCGCAGCGACGGGCCAGAACACGCGCATGGATTTCCATGCGCGCCTTCATCGTGAAGCCGAAGTCGCCGAAGGTCTCGTAGAACTTCACGCCGTGGTAGCCCAGCGAGGGCTCGGTCATCGCGGGAAACTCTGCCGTTGTCCCACGGGAACTTTCCGCTTTCGACGACCGACGCCACCCATGGTCGTGCCGTGGCCGCCCAGGAACTTGGTGGCCGAATGCACCACGATGTCCGCGCCGTGCTCGAACGGACTGGCACAGGTACGGCGAAGCCGCGGTGTTGTCCACGATGAATGGAATGCCCGCCTCGTGCGGCGATCTTCGCCACCGCCGCGATGTCGCACCACGTTGATCGCCGGGATTGCCCAGCGTCTCCGAGAAGATCGCCTTGGTGTTGGGCTTCGATCGCCTTGCGGAAATTCTCCGGGTCGTCGGGATCGACCAGCGTGGACTCGATGCCGAACTTCGCGAAGTTCACTGCGAGCATCGTGTATGTCCCGCCGTACAGCTTCGCCGACGAGACGACGTGGTCGCCCTTCTCGAGGATGTTCAGGAAAGCGACCATCTCCGCGGCCTGGCCCGAAGCCGTGGCCACCGCCGCGCGGCCGTTCTCCAGCGCCGCCACTGCGTTCCTCGAAAACGGCCGTGGTCGGGATTCGAGCAGCCGCGTGTACACGTTGCCGAACGTCGGCGAGGTTGAAGAGGCTCGCTGCGTGCTCGCGTGCTCGAAGACAGCAGGACGTCGTCTGGTAGATCGGCAGGGCGCGTGATCCCGTCTGCGCGTCGGGAATCTGTCCCGCGTGCAGGCACAACGTCTCGAATCCGAATTCGTGGTCAGCCATCGACGCTCTCTATAACGCGATTCTGAATCGGGTCGGCCGAGGCTCACGCCCTGGCGGTGTCGTTTTTCCGGGACAGCCGCGCGGAGATGGCACGCAACCGGCCCGCGATCCGCTTGCCCATTCGCATGCCGGGACTCTCGATCAAGCGGTACAAGAGATCGGCGGCCGCGAGCAGCACCGGCGCCGAGACAAGGAACGGAATCGCGAGCTGCCATTGCCCGTCCGTGCCGGTCGCCCGTATCAGCGCGGGATACCACGGCCTCAGCAGGAAGAAGACGACGGGATGGAGCAGGTAGATCGAATAGCCTGCGATCGCCCAGCCACTGCAACGCGCGGCTGCGGAAAATCGCCCCGGATAGATCGAGTTCCACGAGGCACAGCATCGCGAACGGGACGCTCCACAAGGCGACGTAGAGGCCGTGCGCGCGCTCGTAGAGGTGCAGCGGGTCGGCGTACGCGAGCATGAGCGCGCTCACGGAGAGGAGGAGAAGCGCGGTCCCGGAGCGCTCCGGAAGCCGCGTCGTGGCGAGGCGGGCAAACACGCGATAGGCGCAGATGCCGGCGATGAACGGGCTGAGATTCGAGCCGATGAAGAAGTACACGTACTCGCCGAAGCGGGGGTCGTGCCCAGCGCCCACAGCAGGCCGTCCAGGATCACGCGGCCGCCGCGAACGCCGCGACCGCCCACGAGATGCGGCCTGAGGCTCATGAGGAGGAACGGAAACACGAGATAGAAGAGCATCTCGACGCCCACCGACCATCCGGCCCACACGAGGCTCAAGTGCATGCCCGGAACCAGGTTGAACGTGAACGTGAGGTTCGCGGCGAGCGTCGCCCAATCGGGCCAGCCGCCGCGGTAGATGGCCCACGCGACCAGCACATAGAAGAGCGGCGCGATGCGGAAGAAGCGCTTCACGAGATACGCGCCGTAGCCGGTGGGCGATTGCGTTGCCGAGTAGGCGAGCGCAAACGCGCTCAGCACGAAGAACACGTGCACCGCGAGGTAGAAGTGCGCCACCACCGGCGCCACGAGCGACGGCGGCGCGAAGGCCGCCGATCACCGTGAGATGGAAGAACGCGACGGTCGCGGCTGCCAGGCCCCGAACGCCATGGAGGCCCTCCAGCCGGTGCTGCATCGCGTAGCCGGTCGCTATTTCGCCGCCGCCTGCCCCGCGCGCGTGCGATCCATCACCGTCATGGCCGACGCCACGACGCCCGCGACGTCGGAGATGTTGCTCGGGATGATCGAGCGTGTTGCCGACCTTCGCAAGGTTGGCGAAGGCTTCGACGTACTGCTGCGCCACCTGAGGTTCGCGGCGTCCATCCCGCCGGGCAAGCCCATCGCCGGTCGCGACCACGCGCACCGCGTTCGCGTTCGCGTTGGCGACCAGCTCGATCGCGCCCGCCTCGCCCTGCGCCTTGTTGATCTGCGCCTGCTTCTGGCCCTCGGACTCGAGGATCGCCGCCTGGCGCTGGCCGTCGGCGATGTTGATCTCCTGCTGGCGCTTGCCCTCGGAGGTCGCGATCACCGCGCGCTTCTCGCGCTCGGCGGTGATCTGCGCCTGCATCGCGCGCAGGATCGATTCGGGCGGCGTGAGGCTCTTGATCTCGTAGCGCAGCACCTTGATGCCCCACGTGCGGCCGGCTTCGTCCAGCACCGGCACGACCTTGTGGTTGATCTCGTCGCGGCTCTCGAAGCGTCTTGTCGAGCTCCATCTTGCCGATCTCGCTGCGCAGCGCCGTCTGCGCGAGCTGCGTGATGGCGAGCACGTAGTTCGACGACCCGTAGCGACGCCAGCCGCGGATCGACCACCTGGTAGTAGATGATCCCGTCCACCGCGAGCTGCGTGTTGTCGCGCGTGATGCAGACCTGCTCCGGGACGTCGAGCGGCACTTCCTTCAGCGAATGCTTGTACGCGACGCGGTCGAAGAACGGCACGATCAGGTTCAGGCCGGGCTCGAGCACGCGTGGAACTTGCCGAGGCGCTCGACCACCCACGCGTTCTGCTGCGGGACGATGCGCACGCCCTCGAAGATGAACACGACCACCATGCGCCACCAGGAACGTCGCGATGGTCGCAAGCGCGCTGTGCGTGAGCCACGCCGCGCGCGATGGCGAGAATGACTGCGATGATGGTTTTCCAGAACATGAGATTGCCTCCCGTTTTGTTGCGTTCTTAGGCGTCGGCGGCGCGGTGGCGACCACGCAGCGTGTTGCCTTCCTGCGATTCGATGTAGAGCGTGCGTGCCCGGTGACGGGACGCTCGGCGGGCGCGCCAGGCGCGCGTCCCACGATGAGCCGCGGTACTTCACGCGCGCGACCCGCGCGCCCTCGTCGACCCAGCCCTCGAGCACCACGGCCTGGCCGCGGTCGAGGAAGTTGACTGCCGTGCGGGTGCTTGCGCGGTTGCGTACGTGCCAGCGAGTGCACCAGGTACGCGCCGACCAGCGCCACTGACGCACGCCGACGATCGCCTGCACGATCTCATTGCCGCCCGCATCAGGCGACCACCGCGCCGGCGAAGAGCGCCGGCGCCGAGCACCAGCAGGTAGAACGTCCCGGTGATGAGCTCGGCGATGACCAGCGACGAAGCCCGCGATGATCCACATCAGCCAGAGTTCCATGCCTGTCCTCCTTACATGGCGCTCGAACGTTTAGCGCGAGATCACCTTCGTGTTGACCCCGGCCCAGCCCAGTCCGCCGAAGAAGCGCCCGTGCTCGATCTTCACGCAATGGTTCTCGATCACTTCCAGCCCCGCGGCCTCGGCGCTGCGCCGCGCCTCGGCGTTCTCCACGCCCAGCTGCATCCACAGCACCTTCGCGCCGATGGCGATCGCCTCCTCCGCGAGGGCCGGGAATCTCGGAGCTCTTGCGGAAGCAGTCCACGATGTCCACCTTTACAGGGATATCGCGACACCTTCTTGTAGCACTTTTCGCCCAGGATCGTGTCATACAGTGGGATTCACCGGAATGACGCGATATCCGTGCTCCTGCATGTACTTGGCGGCGAAATAGCTGCGGGCGGTGCCACTGGGCCGAAAGGCCCACCACCGCGATCGTCCGCGAGGTCCTGAGGATGCGCCGGATCTTGTCGCTGTCGTCCATGGTGCGCCGCGCTGACCTATGATCGAGAGAATGGATTCTAACCGCTTCGCCGCTATCGCCCTGACCGCTTTCCTCGCGCTGCCTGCGTTCGCGTTCAACCACGTGAACACCGTGGCGCCCACGATCCAGGGCCCGTTCAACGTCGCGTGCTCCAACGTCGCGCAGGACGCGGGCGCATTGCACCTGGACTCATCGCCGCCGACTACTGGGAAGGCCGCGACCACTACGTCACGGAGCTTCTCAGCGCGCCCAACACGGCCATCACTTACGACGTGCGCGTGCCGTTCGACCCACTGCTCTATCCGGGCAACTTCGGGCGCAACGTCGGGATACGCGGCGATCGTTTGCTATCCCACGCCCGCGTCCAACAGTGGACCCGAACTACCCGCTGCAAACCGGCGACGTGGTCCCGCACATGCAACTGGCGGGAATGCCGCCGAACCTGATCTCGGCCAATGAATACGACCGCGCCTTCGGCTTCCACCTGGATCCGCTTCCACCGCAATCGCTCAAGGCGCGCATGCCGCTCGTCGTCTTCTCGCACGGGCTTACCGGCAGCCCCATCAGCTCGGGCTACATCACAGGTGCTCACGTTGCTCGCGTCGCACGGCTTCGTCGTGGCCGCGCCCTTCCACGGCGACCCGCGCTTCTCGCGCACGCGCATCGAGGACCTCTCCGACGTCGCGTACCTGCTGGTCGCGTACAACCAGGTAGTCGAGATGATGCTGCAGCGGCCGCTGTCGCTCATCGCGCTCACCGACAAGCTCCTCGCGGACCCCGGCTATTCGCAGGGCATCGATCCCGACCATATCGGCGGCTTCGGGCGAGCCTGGGGGGAAGCGATGCTGCACCTCATCGGCGCGCGCATCACCACCTCCTCGGCTTCGATTGCCACGATGCCCCGCGCGACACACGCATCAAGGCAGCCGTGGGTTACGTCCCCTACGCCGGCCAGGTGTTTCTGCCGCAGTTCTGCGACCAGCAAAGCGGCGTGGACAACATCGACACGCCATTCCTCGCCCTCTCGGGCGGCGCCGATACCACCGCGCCGATCAAGTTGATGGACAGCGCCGAGCGCCGGATGAAAGGCTCGCGCTACCTCGTCGAGCTCGCGGGCGTGCCGCACGAATTCAAGGCGGAATACGCGGGCGACGTGCTCACGTGGACGGTGACCTTCCTGCGCGCATACATGCACCTGCCGACCCCCGACGGGTCGTCGCCGATGGACGCCATCGTCCGCATGAAGAGCGTGGTGGGGGGCCGGATGACAGCGTGCGCATCGACGTGCACCTTCCGGAAGCGCCGGACGCAAGGCCGGCATATTCGGTGGCGTTCGAATACCACAACTCCCTCAACCACTACTTCCTCGCGTCGAACCCGACGGAGATCGCGCTTCATCGACAACGGCACCGCCGGGCCGGGCTGGGTTCGCACCGGGCAGTCCTTCTACGTCTCACAACACGCCCCTGGCGGGATCGACTCCGGTGTGCCGCTTCTATGGCGCCGGGCCGAATTCGCACTTCTACACGGCCGTGGCCGGCGAGGTGCGATTTCGTGAAATCGGGCGCTGCCGGCGGCTGGGCCTACGAGGGGACGGCGTTCTACATCCAGTCCATCAATTCGCAACAGCGCTGCCCGCAGGGCTTCATCGGCGTGAACCGCGCGTACAACCAGCGCTTCGCGCAGAACGATTCCAACCATCGCTTCAGCACCAGCGACTCCACCATGCACGACATGGAACCGGAGGGCTGGGCCTACGAGGCGACGGTGATGTGCGCGCCGTACTGACCGCCCAGCAGGCGCTGCGCCGCCTCGATCACCTTCGCCGCCGGCATGTTCTGCAGGCAGGCCGAAAGGCTTGCGACGTGCTTGTCGCAGCCCTCGCCCAGGCAGGGAACGCAGTCAGCGCGGATCCTCGCCCTGGATGAGGACGACATTGCGGCGTGACTGCGTGCCGCGCATGAGCCACGGCGATGCGCCGCCCGCCGGAGTGTCCCCGCGGCCACGGACCCCACTTCGAGGGGCTCGAGGGACCGAAAGCGCGACCGTGGGAATGCCCAGCGCCGCGGCCATGTGCGTGACCGCCGTGTCGGTTCCGACGTAGAGCTTCGCGCGGGACAGGATCCACGCGAGCGCGGCGAGATCGACCTTGCCCGCGACGTTCACGCTGCCCGCGGGAAGCTGCGGCAAGAGCTCCGCGATGTACTTTCGCTCGTCCCCGGAATTTCCGCCGGCGACGACGACCGTCATTCCCCGCAGCGCGATCGCGCGCGCGAGCTCGACCCACCCCTGCGTGGTCCACGCCTTGTACGGAAACTTGGGCGAGACGTGCATCACCGCGAAATCCGGCGTCGCGTCGATCGCCGGGAATGCGTCCCGGCGCGATCGGGCGCGCCCTGGTCCCATGCCGCACGAACGTCGGCGAGCGGCGCAACGCCCAGCGGCGCCAGCAGCCGCAGGTTGGAGGCCACCGTGTGCTCGCCGCCCTCGCCGAAGGCGATCGCGTCGTCGAGCGCCCGGCGCTTCCACGCCGGCGCACCGGGTTCGATGAATCCGATCGCGCGCCTTCCCGCGGCCCACGCCATGAACGTCGGCCGGTCGCCGGTCTGCACGCAGATCGCCACGGTCATATCGGCGCCACAGGCGCGCGGCGAGGCTCACCGTCGCCCACGCGGACATTCCCTCGGGAACGGCGATCACCTCGTTCAATTCGGGATTGCCGTGCAGCACGCCGTCGGTGCCCGAGAACACCAGCATGTCGATGCGCGCATCGGGCCACGCGGCGCGGATGGAGCGCGCAACCGGCGTGGCCAGCAGCACGTCGCCGATGCGACGCATGCAGATCACCAGCACGCTCTGGCCGCCGCCATGTCAGCCCGGTGCGTTCGCCGAAAGATACCGATCGATGCCCAGCGCGGCGCGCACCCGATCGGAACGCAGCAGCTCGTCGAAGCGCTTCTGGTTCTCGGCGAATTTGCTTCGATCGCTCTCGCGGTGCCAGAGGGTGGAACACGGGCGCGGCGAAGCGTGCCGTCTTCTGGCGCACGCCGGCGCGATAGAGGCGGATCACGAAGTCGGAATCCTCGAGTCCCCAACCCGAGAACGTTTCGTCCATTCCGTTCACGCGCAGGAGATCCTCGCGCCACACGGACATGTTGCAGGTCTTCACGCCCTGCCATCGCTGGCGCACGTGCCTGCGAAAGCCCCCGTTCGGAAGGCGCACGAGGGGGAGCCACCGGTTGATGTTGCCGCGCAGCCTGGCAGCCAGCCACTGCCAGCGCGACCAGCGATGCACGGGCACTTGCGAGGCGAGGACTCGCCGCGTGAAATCCTCGCTCAGCAAGCAGGCGGTTGCCGGCGAGGAAGGCACCCCGCTCGGCGAGCCGCTTGTGCGTCGAGACGAAGTAGGGCGGCGGGATGCAATCACCGTCGTTGAAGATGAGATAGTCGGCGCTCGTCGCCGCGGCGGCGCGGTTGCGGATCGCCGACAGGCGAAAGCCCTGGTCCTCGTGCCACACGTGCGTGATCGGGAAGGGCGCCCGCTTCGTGAACGCCTCCACCACCGCGCGCGTCTCGGGCGTCGAGCCGTCGTCGGCCACGACGAGCTCGAAATCGAAATCGTCCTGCGCGAGGAATCCTTCGAGCACGGCAGCGAGCGCATCGGTGCGGTTGTAGGTGGGGACGATGACCGCGGTGCGCATCAGCCCTTTTCTCGTCGAGCAGCATGAGCTTCGCGTACCGGTAGTATCCCTCGGCGTTCGACACCGCGAGCATGAAGCCGTGGCGGCCGTCGAGGAAACCACCCTGGAAGAAATACGTGCGGACGAACGCCCAGTAGCCGTGCAGGATTCGCCGCGGCGAGCGAGCCGCGCTTGCCGCGCGCATGCATCATCTTCGCGCTGGCCGTGGAATACGCGTCCACCTTGCGCAGGACTTCCTCGAGATCGTCGAAGGCGTGATGCAGGAGCTTCCCGCGAGAAGCCCCGTCGTGCCCTGCACGACGACGCGCTCGTGCACGAGGTCGTCGGAGAAGCGCGCCTTGTCGCGGCGGAAGAGGCGCGTCACGCGGTCCGGCCACCAGCCGCCGTGGCGCATGAAGCGGCCGCAGTAGCTGGAAAGGCGCGGCAGGTCGTACGCATCGTGCGTGGCCGGGTTGCTTCCGGAAACGATCGCGAGGATCTCGCCGCGCAGGTCAGGCGTCACCCGTTCATCCGCGTCGATTGAAAGCGACCCAATCGCGCGTGGCCTCGGGCGAGCGCCCGGTTCTTCTGCGGGCCGAAGCCGGGCCAATCCTCGGTCACCACGACTTTCGCCCCGCGCTCGCGCGCAATCTCGACCGTGCGGTCGCGGCTGCCGGAGTCCACGACGACGATCTCGTCGGCGAAGCTCACCGAATCGAGCGCTTCCGCGAGGGATTTTCCTCGTCGCGCACGATCATCACGACCGACAGGCCCGCGGCCATCATGGCCTCGCCGGATGCAATGCGCGCTTCACGACGCGCTTCACGGAGCGCGCCACGCGCGAGGGCAACGATTTCGTGGGCGGGCCGTACTCCGTGCCCGTTTCCCAGTTCGACTGGTACACGACGCCCAGCCAGTCCTTCGCGAGCGCTTCCTCGGTGATTCGGCGACGGCGGTCGTGCCAGTACTGGTGCTCGTAGTGATAGAAGCGGAAGTACTCGCCGCGCGCGTGGACGGGAATGCTCGGAAGCGCAGCAGCGCTTCGCCGTACCACGTGAACTCCGAAGGCGCGCGGTCGATGGCATCGGCGAGCGTCTCCCGCGCGGCGCGAGATGCTTTCGTCGAGGTCGCGCCACACGTGGCGGCTCCAGACATAGGGCGCATAGCCGTAGTCGTGGACCACGCCTTCGCGCCCCATCTCGCGCATGATCGGCTCGCGGCACTCGAGGAATTCGCGCCGCACGCGCCGGGGCCCATGGCGCCGTGAAGTCGAGCACGTCGTGCCCGTCGTGCATCACGGTGAACGGAACGCTCGCGTCGGCGAGGAAATCCGCGCGGCTGAAGTCCCGGATGAACTTGCAGTCGGAATCGACCACCAGCGTGTTCTCCGCGAGGCCCAGGCGCCAGAAATCGCTCTTGATCACCTGCTGGTGCTTGATGCCCGGCAGTGCGTAGAGACGCGCCTTGTCCATCCGCGGATGGGCGGTGACGACCTCGTCGCGGTCGATGATCGTGGCGAGCGCGCCCAGCTTGTCCCGGAAGAGCGCCACGCTCGCGCGGCACGCCGACGTAGAACGCCAGGCCGTCGCGATCGTGGCGCGCCACGCTCTCGGCCATGCGGCGCGCGCGCAACACGTCGCGCGCGAACGAGCAGCAGAAGATCACGATCGGTTCCATCAGGTCCCTCGCCTCGCGGCGGCCTCGCGTCCCCAGGAGACCAGGCGCTGCACCGCGGCATCCACAGTGTACGGCGAGGCACGCCCGGAATCGGCAAGCCCCACGCCGCGCCAGCGATCGACGAGGCCACGAAGGGCGGTCTCGACCGCCGCGGCGTCGTCGGCCGCGACGGCGATGTGTCGCTGCTCCGTGAGCATTCGCGACATCTGCGGGTTCTTCCACACGAGCGCCAGGATCGGGCGCTGGGTCCAGAGGTATTCGTAGAGCTTCGAGGGGATGTATTCGGCGCAGTAGGGCTCGGTGCCGTGCAGGAGGAGGAGGCAATCGACCGCGTTCATGCGCCCGAGCACCCGGTCGCGGCCGCTCTCTCCCGTTTTCGGATCGCGCTCGATTCGGCCCTTCACGTCGGCCACGCCCGGCGGCAACGCACGCAACGCCTCGCGTGAGATCGCGTCGGGATCCGCGCCATAGATTTCGAGGCGGACGACTTGTACCAGCGCCGGCTCCTTCCCGATCAGGCGTCGCAGCCCCTCGACGACCACGCCGAGATGGCGCGTCGTGGAAAGCGAGCCGAAATGTCCGATGACGAAGTGCTCGCCGCGTCGATAGGGAACCCGCGCCATCGCCGGCGCATCGGCGCCGGGAGTCATCGCGTGACCGCGATCGCCGAGCGAGGGATGGCGAGCTCTTGCACGCGCGAGCGCTTCCTCGGTGAACCAGATCGCGACATCCGCCCGCTCGCAGATGCGCGCTTCCAGGCGTTCGGCGAATCGCGCCGCCATTCCGGTGGCGCCGGCACCCACCATCGGGTCATGGATCTCCGCAATCCAGGGAGATTGAATTTGCGCGCGAGGTGGTAGCCCGCCCAATGCGCCGAGTTGGCGCCGCCGGTCGAATAGATCACCGCCGGGCGCTTCTCGCGAACGAGGCGCGCGCCGCGCAGGTAGGCCGATCCGCCCCATGACCAATGCGGCTCGAGGCGCACGAAGATCTTTTCCAGCAAATAGAAGGGAAGCAGCACGAGGCGAGATGGCGCCCAGCACGATGTTGTATGCGACACCGCGCTCCGAGCCTCGCGCGCAGCACGTGGCGCAGGTCGAAGCGCAACGCCGAAGGAGGAGAGCGGCAGCACCTGGTGATGCTCGATCTGGCCATCGCGACGCCCGGTGACCGCGCTCACGACCACCGGACGCACGCCGAGCGCACGCAAGTGCGGGATCTTGTCGGTGATGGTGTGGCTCGCCGCGCGCCCGTCCATGTTGAACGCGTGCGCGAGGATGAGCCACTCTTCCTCAGGCACGGGCACGTGAGGTCGCGATGGCGCCGACGAGCACGCCCGCGCTCAGCAGGTATTCCTGGACGATGTGGTCGCGCACCGTCGCATCGAGCATCGTGCGCATCGCGAAGCCCGCGATCGCCAGCAGCAGCGCGCCTCGCAATCCCGGTCCCTCCGCTTGCGGCGTGTGAACGACGAAGACCACGAAGGAGCCGAGGAACGCGAGCCATAGCACGACGCCCGGGATGCCGAGGCTCACGCCCAGGTCGAGGAAGCCGTTATGCGCAGTGCGACATGCCGCCGCGTCCGTACTTCTCCTGGATCGCGAGCCGGAAGGCATCGCGGCCGACGCGCGTCCCCCAGGGATGCTCCGCGAGAAGGCGCAAACCCTCCTTCATATATGCGATCCGGTAATAGGCGGACGGCTCGACGGGCTTTCCCGAAGCCGTGACCGGGAGGTCGGTCTCGTTGTGCTCGCCCTTCAGCCACTGGGTATTTCGATCCGTGTCCCCACGCCACCGGCGCCGTGGCGAAAAAGTTCGACCAGCGCGGCTCGTGCTGGAGTCCCGCCAGCGATCCCATGAACGCGATCGCACCGCACGCGGAAAGCGTGATCCACGCTGCGCGCGAGCCCCGGGCCGCATCTCGGCCGCGACGAGCACGAAACCGAGCACCGACAGGAGCGCGAAGACGATGAGGCCGTTGCGCGTCGTGGAAAGGACTCGTGCTCGCGAGGAGCAGGCCGTAAGCCGCCACCGTCCATCGCGCATCGATGCGAAGGAACCCGCGGTCGCCGCGCGCGCGCGCGCCGTATCCGCGATGAGCATCGCAAGCGCGATGGCGCTCGTATAGGTGACGTTGGCGCGGTGGTTCGAGATCCCGCCGAAGTCGGAGAAGTTCACCGGGTCGCCGCGAATCGGGATGTACACCGCGGAGGCGAGGTGCATGAACGCATGCAGCACGCAGCCCAGGAAGACCACGCGAACGACCGCGTCGTCCTGCGGGTAGCGAAGCGCAAGCCCGTAGCCCAGGAGGAGGACGAGCGTCGGCGCGGAGCCACTCGGCGCGCAGATCGGACAGCGATGCCGAGGCGCTCGGGCTCACGAAGAGGGCGACCCCACCGACCAGAGCGAGAAAGGCCGCAAGGACCGCGAAAGGTGGGCGCGCACGGCGCTCGGCGGCGTTCGCCGGTCGCGCCAGGCGCGCGGCCGCGACGGGCCAGGCCACGAGGCCCAGGCCCACGAGCAGCGCATATCGGAAGACGATCGTGTGCAGGACCTGCCACACGATCACCACCGTGAGCAGTATCCCCAGAACCGCGGCGCGGTAGTTCAATTAGGAATTCAAGGCTACGCATGGATGGTGGGCCCGCCTGGATTCGAACCAGGGACCAAGGGATTATGAGTCCCCTGCTCTAACCACCTGAGCTACAGGCCCTCGGAACTTCAGCAAATCCCAGCATTTTAGATGACCGACGACTTCGACTTCACCAAACCGGCACCGGAGCTGCAGCCGCACAAGCCCGGCGGCTTCGACTTCACGAAGCCGCCGGCGGAGGCGTCGGCGCCGTTGCCAGCCGCCAACAGCGCGTTCTACAACCGCTCGTCGCCTCGAAGCTCTTCCAGGCATCCGGGCAAGGAGGAGCGCTTCAACGCCGGCGCGCAGCTCTTCACCGAGGCCGACAAGGCCAAGGGCGGGCTCTTCAGCAAGGGCTCGAACCGCATGTACTACATCGCCGAGGGCGAGGTCGCGCTCACCATCGGCGGCAAGCCGCTGGACACGGTGAAGAAGGGCGAGATCGTAGGCGAGATGGCGCCTCATCAGCGAGCGGCCGAGGAGCGCCACGGGCACCGCGAAGACCGAGGTGCTCGCGTACTCGTTGAACGCCGCGGAACTCCAGGCCGCGCTCGTGAAGCAGCCGGAGTTCGCGCTCATGCTGATGAGCGTCATGTTCGACCGCATCCGCTTCGTCGCCGCGCGCAGCTCGCCGCCCGCAAGGTCGGCGCGTTGGCCCTGGCGCGTGAAGCACCCACCTTCGATCCGCGTCCTGCTGCAGCAATTCGAGAACGCGCTCTCCCGCACCTCGATCATGCGCTACCAGGGGCGGCCAGTCGATCATGAGAGGAGGGCCAGGCCGGGATGTACATGTACGTCGTGAAGACCGGCCGTGTCGCCATCCACATCAAGGACAAGGTGCTCGAGGTCTTGAACCCGGGCAGCACGTTCGGCGAGATGGCGCTCGTGGACCAGTCGCCGCGCGTGGCGAGCGCCACCGCCGACCAGTACAGCGAGCTCTCACCGTGGATCGCGCCGCGCTCCTCGAAGCCGTGAAGTCCCAGCCCGCGTTCGCCATGGCGATGCTCAAGGCCGTGGTCGAGCGCCTGAGGCAGATGAACGCGCAGCTGGGCTAGCGTGTCGAAGGGCTGGATGCCCGGGACCCTGTTCAAGCCAGCGGAGAACTGCCGAGCGGTTGCGCGTGCCGGACGAATGTCCTTCGTCGTGGACGCCGACGGCTACTTTCGCCTATTCCGACGCGCCGCCGAGCGCGCCGAGCGCTCGATCGTGATCCTCGCCTGGGACTTCAACAGCCGCACGGTGCTCGAGTGCAGAGGAGGGCAAGCCGCCCGTCATCCTGGGCGATTTCCTCGACGGCCTCGCGCGCCGCAACCGTCGCCTGCAGGTGAAGATCCTCGACTGGGACTACCCGATGGTCTTCGGCATCGACCGCGAGATCCCGCCCACGGTCGGCCTCGCGTGGCGCCCGCACCGGCGCATCGACTTCCGCTTCGACGACACGCATCCGCGTCGCGGGATCGCACCACCAGAAGATCGTCGTGATCGACGACAAGCTCGCATTCGTGGGCGGCCTGGACCTCACCAGCAAGCGCTGGGACACCTGCGACCACAAGGCGGGCGATCCGCGCCGCGCATTCGAAGACAGCGCCCTATCCACCGTTCCACGACGTGATGGTGGCGGTCGACGGCGAGAGTCGTCGACGGAGATCCTCGAAGTCGCGCGCGAGCGCTGGCGCGCGGCGACCGGCGAGGAGATCCGGCGCCCGTGAAAGTCGATTCCGATCCGTGGCCCGACATCATGCCGGTGCACGTCGAGAATGCGCGTGTCGCGCTCTCCACCACGGCGCCGCCCGAGGGCGACAAGAAGGGCGTGAAGGACGATCGAGGCCCTCTACCTCGACATGATCAAGGCAGCGCGCAGCTACATCTACGTCGAGAACCAGTATTTCACCTCGGACGTGATCGGCGAAGCGCTGAAGGCAAGCCTGGCACTTCCGCAGGGCCCGGAGATCACCGTCGTGACGCGCCTGCTCTCCCACGGCTGGCTCGAGGAAGTGACCATGAGCACGCTGCGCACGAAGCTCGTGCGCGACCTGCGTGCGGCCGACAAGCACGGGCGCTTGCACCGCGTCTACCCGGACGTGCCGGGCCTGTGCGACGGCGAATGCCTCGACGTCCACTCGAAGGTGATGATCGTGGACGACGAGTGGTGCCGCATCGGCTCTCCGAACCTCAGCAACCGCTCCATGGGCATGGACACCGAGTGCGACCTCACGCATCGAGGCGCAGGGCGACGCTGAAGATAGCGCGCGATCCGCCAGTTCCGCGACGCGGATCTCATCGCCGAGCAGCTCCGCAGGCCCGCGCCGGCTCCTCGAGTCGCCGGCACCGGAGCTCACGGAAGCGAAGCTCGCGATGGCGCAGGTGTGGGATCCCTGGGTCACCGCTCGCGCTGGAGCGGATCGTGTTGAGCAGGTTGCGCCCGAAGTGAAAATGAAGAAGGGATTCAAGGTGCGCAAGGCACTCCATAGCACTCGGTGGCGTCATAGCGCCGCCGCCGTCGTCCTCGCGCTCCTCCTGGACGCGTACGCCGCTCGCCGAGTGGGTCACGCGCGGAGAACGCGCTCCCCAGATCGCCGACTGGTTCGCGGAGCGTTGGTGGGCGCCCTTCCTCGTCGTCCTCGTGTACACGCCCGCCAGCTTCATCATGTTCCCGCGCTGGATCATCACCATGACCGCGGTGCTCGCGTTCGACCAGTGGCACGGGCTTCGTGTTTGCGCATTCGCGGGCGTGATCATCGCCGGCATCTGCACGTTCCTGCCGGGACGGATGGTCTCGCGCGACACGATCCGCCGCCTCGCGGGCGCAAAGCTCAAGCCCCTGATGCATTTCATGGAGCGCAAGGGCCTCATCGCGGTCACGATCCTGCGCGTTGATGCCCATCGCGCCCTTCCCCATCGTGAACTCCGTGATGGGCGCCATGCGCGTGAAGCTCTGGCATTTCGGTCGGCACGCATCATCGGCATGATGCCCGGCATGCTCGCGGCGACGGTCCTCTCGGAACAGCTTGCCGCCGCGCTGGAGGACCCGACGCGCGTGAACTTCTGGCTCATCGGCGCCGCGGTGCTCGTGATCGTCTGCCGTCGTCTTCTTCGGCCAACGCTACTGCGGCGTCACGGCGCGCGCACTGAGCGCGCGCATGCCGTGCCGTTCGCCTCGCCTCGCTACAACGTGCATCGGCCGTCGGCCGCGACGGCCGTGCGGACCGCGGGCGCATCCTGGGGTGCTGAAAGAGATCGATCGCGGATGTCTATGCCCTGCAGGAAGTCGAGGCGCATGACGGCGGCGGCGACATGCTCGCGTGGCTCGCCCGCGAGCGGCGCCGATGCCATCGCCGGCACCACGCTCCTGCGTCACGACGGCACTACGGCAACGGGTTGCCTCGCGCGTTGCCGCTGCATCGGCGAAGCGAGCTCGTGGACCTCAGCTGGCGCAGGCGCGAGCCGCGCGGCGATCCCGGCCGACCTCGATTTCGGCGAGGGGCGCATGTTGACGGTCGTCGCAACGCACCTCGGGCCTGAGGCCCGCGGAGCGCCGCGAGCAGGTCGGAGCGCCTCGCTCGAGCTCTTCACGTGGCATGAGCAGGAGCGCGCGGTGCTGATGGGCGACCTGAACGAGTGGCTTCCTCTGGGGACGGCCACTGAAGCACCTGCATCGCTATTTCGACCGCACGCGGGCGGTGGCGACATTTCCTGGGCGTCCTGGTGCTGGCACTCGATCGCCTCTGACGCATCCCGGTTCGATCCTGCGGGCTCGAAGCGCACGCGACGCCGCTTGCGCGGCGTCGCATCCGACCACCTCCCTCTGGTAGCCTCCATCGAGATATGAAACGACACGTCCTTTCGCCGCTTGGCTCGCGATGCCGCAAGGCTGCGCGTGACTGAGCCCGCTTCACAGATCCCCGCCGCCCGACCGCCCGACCTCACGCCGATCGAGGCGACCGGCGACTACACTCACGCGCCTCGCGTGCCCTGATTCCCGCTGAAATGGCGGGCTTCCGGCGAGTATCGCCTTCCGGCGCGGCCCCGACGGCCAGCGCCTCACGGTGAGCTATGCGGGCGGAACCCCGGAATGCACCACGGCGATCACGCTCTTCCTCGATCCGGCGGACCCGCCGGACAGCGTGGACAAGGCGTACGCGACCGCGAAGGACGAGGTGACGCAAGCCTATCCGTCCGCCACGCTCGAGCGGGAGGAGAGCCGCGACGATCCGGCGCTCAAAAGGGAAAGCGCGCCCTGTTCCTGATCGACTGAGCAGGCGAATGGAAGTGGGCGTGGTCCTCGCGCAGAAGGCGTGGTAACGTCAAGCACCGCGTCATTTTCCCTGCGCAATGCACCGCAGCGGTCAACGAATTCGCTCAACGGCTTCTTCCCGGGCTGGGCGCACTAGCCGCGCGCACTTCGGCTAAGCTGTGCGCATGAAGTGGCTCGTGTTGCGCATCGCTCTCTTTGCGGAGCCGTTTCGGCTGCCGAGGGTCCGCGTGATGATCTCCGCCGGCTTCTTCGGCGTCTACGTCGGAGCACTGGTCCCGCGCTTCGAGCGCTCGACCGGGCACAAGCTCGTGACGACGCGCGGCCCGTCCATGGGCGATTCGCCCGAGGCGATCCCGACACGGCTCGCGCGCGGCGAGACCGCCGACGTGGTGATCTGCGATGGGCACGCCAACGACGAGCTCGCCGCAGCGCGGCCTGGTTCGCGGCGACAGCAAGGTCGAGCTCGCCCGAGTCGCAGGTCGGCATGGGTCGTGCGCGAGGGCGCGGCGAAGCCCGACATCTCCACCGTCGATGCCTTCAAGAAGACGCTCCTCGCCGCGAAATCGATCGCGTATTCCGATAGCGGCAGCGGCACCCATCTTTCGACGAAGCTCTTTCCGCAGCTCGGCGTCGCCGACCAGATCGCGGGCAAGAGCCGCAAGAGTCCGCGGGCCGCCCTCTGGCGAGCCGGTGGCCGCGGTCGTGGCGCGCAGCGAATCGGAGATCGGCTTCCAGCAGGTGAGCGAGCTGATCCACGTGAAGGGCATCACGTACGTCGGCACGATCCCGGCCGAGCTGCAGCCCGGATTCTCGTTTGCCGGATCGGTGAGCGCGAAAGCCGAGCAGCCCGAAGCGGCCGCCGCGCTCCTCAAGTTCCTTTCGTCGCCCAGGCTGCGCCCGTGATCACGAAGGCGGGGCTTGCGCCCGCGCGAGCTGATGGCGAGCAATCCGTCACGTTCGGCGAGGTCGAGGGATTCATCGACATGCTCCTCGCGGCGTGCGAAGACAAGAGCATGAATGCCACGCTCGAGATGCTCCTCCGCAGCCGGATCGAGAAGCGCAAGGCGATCGTCCATCGCCTGCTCGACAGGCTGAAGGAGAAGGCCGACGCGCCGCAGGCGCTCATCAGGCGATGGCGTGCCCCCTGGACGACGACGCCCGCCGAGAAGGCGTACGCGGTGATCTTCCAGTGCAAGCGGAGGATGGAGTAGGTTGACTCTCATGCGGCGCCTGTTCATCCTGCTTCTGCTCGCCGCCGGTTGCGCGAACGTCCAGCCCGTCGTCGCGCCCACGAGCCGCGGTGGATCCGGATGACGCCTACGTTTCGGTGACTTTCAATCGCTCGAGCGGCCGCGGGTTTCGCGTTCGAGCTGCACTCGAGGACGGCAAGGCGTACTACCCTCTCGCTCGGCGATCGAAGCGCCAACAACGCCGAGGACCAGACGGTCGCGGATCAGTGCCGCCCGGAACCTATGCCGTCACGTATTGGGTCGCATGATGGGCAAGGCCATCGGAGGAACGCCATCCGAACGACAACAAGGTGCTCGCGCGAGCCGTTCACGCTGCAAGCGGGAAGCGTCGCCTATCTCGGCGTCTTCGACATCCAGCAGGCGAAGCGCGCCGACATGAACTACTACGCGATCAAAGCCACGACGTCGGGACGCGCGACGAGGCGCACAAGATGCTGGCGGCGGCGTTATCGAACCTCGCCTCGCGGCCTCTTCCAGTGCGTCCTTTGTCGGTAGCGGGGGATGCTGACCAGCCTTGAAAGCGAGTCGATAGGAGATCCTGCACGGGAAGCCGCGGCCGGCGCGCGCCGGCCGGTGATGCTGTATTCGATCGGCAAGGGACTCGTCGCGTGATGCTGCATCTGGCGCGCAAGGCGTTTCCATCCCGCCCCGCCGCCCTTCCCGCTCCTCCACGTCGATCACGACGTGGAAGTTCACGCGACATGACGCGCACTTCGCGCGCATGGCGAAGCGAATCGAGCCGATGCGAGCTCATCGTCCATACCAACGCAGGAGGGGCCTCGCCCGCGGGCGTCAACCCGTTCACGCACGGATCGAGCTACTACACCGACGTGATGAAGACCGATGGCGCTCAAGCAGGCGCTCGACGCGCAGCGGCTTCGACGTCGGCTTCGGCGGGGCGCGGCGCGACGAGAGAAGCGTCGCGCGCCAAGGAGCGCATCTTCTCGTTCCGCGCGCGCGGGCCACCGCTGGGATCCGCAGAACGCAGCGCCCCGAGCTGTGGAGCGCTCTACAACACGCGGCTTCGGCCAGGCGAGACGCATGCGCGTCTTCCCGCTGTCGAACTGGACCGAGCTCGACATCTGGCGATACATCCACGCCGAGAGACATCCCGATCGTGCCGCTCTACTTCGCCGAGGAGCGCCCGGTCGTGAACCGCGCGGCACGCATGATCATGGTCGATGACGATCGCATGCCGCTCGCAGCCCGGCGAGAAGCCGCAGATGCGCCGCGTGCGCTTCCGCACCCTCGGCTGCTATCCGCTCACCGGCGCGATCGAGAGCGGCGCCGACGACGCTCGACGCGATCGATCGCGGAGACGCTCGCCGCCGCGCTCCTCCGAGCGCCAGGGCCGGCTGATCGACACCGACCAGCCCGGCTCGATGGAGAAGAAGAAGCGGGAGGGCTACTTCTGATGGCCGCGGCCAGGGCTGCTGCGCTTCATCACCTGCGGCAGCGTGGACGACGGCAAGTCGACGCTGATCGGCCGGCTGCTGTACGAGTCGGAGTCGGTGTTCGACGACCAGCTGCGCGCGCTCGAGAGCCGACTCAAGGTGCACGGCACGCAGGGCTGAGCGCATCGACTTCGCGCTGCTGCTGGACGGCCTGCAGGCCGAGCGCGAGCAGGGCATCACCATCGACGTCGCCTACCGCTTCTTCGCCATCGCCGACGCGCCGCTTCACCATCGTCGCCGACACGCCCGGCCATCGCAGCAGATTCACGCGCGCAACATGGCCACCGGCGCCTCCACCGCGAGCCTCGCGTCGTGATCCTGCGTCGACGCGCGGCAAGGGCATGCTGACCAGACCGCGCCGCCATAGCCGCATCGTCGCGATGATGGGCGTCGCGGCAACGTGCGTGCTCGCCGTCAACAAGATGGACCTCGGCGGCTACTGCGCAGCGGATGTGTTCGACGCGCATCGCGGACGACTACACGGCGTTTCGCTTCCGCGCTCGGTTTCGCGGCCGAGGCGATCCCGTCTCCCGCCCTGGAAGGCGAGCAACGTCTGCGCCGAGCACCCGCATGCCGTGGTACCGCGGCCCCACGCTGAGGCACCTCGATACCGTAATTGTGCCGGGCCCACTCCCCAAGCGTTCCGCATGCCCGTGCAGCTGGTCAACCGCCCCAACGCAGACTTCCGCGGCTACGCGGGCGCATCGCGGCGGGCGGCGTTCGCGTCGGCGACTCCGTGCGCGTGCTTCCGTCCGGCGGTCGAGCGTGACGGCCATCGTCGCGGCCTGTATTCGCCCACGAGGCCGCCAGCGGCGATCTCGGTCACGCTCACGCTCGCCGACCCGGTCGATGTCGGCGCGCGGCGACGTGATCGTGGCGCAGCGGCGTCGCCGCAGGTGGCGTGACCAGTTCGAAGCGCGAATCCTGTGGATGATGGGCACGCGCCTGGCTCGCCGGACGGTCGTACCTGCTGAAGCCCACGCGTGCGAGACCAACGCTTCGGTCACCGCGATCAAGTACCGCGAGGACGTCGAGACCGGCGCGCACCTCGCGGCGAAGACGCTGGCGCTCAACGAGATCGGCGTCGTGCAATCTGACTCCTCGATCAGCCGCCTCGCGTTCGAGCCCTACGCGCGCGAACCGCGACACCGGCGGCTTCATCCTCATCGACCAGCCTCACGTTCGGCAGACCGTCGGCGCCGGCCTGATCGCACTTCGCGCTGCGCCGCGCGTCGACAACATGCACTGGCAGGCGCTCGACGTCGACAAGCGACGCGCGCGCGCCGCGAAGCGCCAGCAACCGCGCTGCGTCTGTGGTTCACGGGCCTGTCGGGCTCGGGCAAGTCCACGATCGCCAACCTCGTCGAGAAGCGCCTGCACGTCGCTCGGCCGCCACACCTACCTGCTCGACGGCGACAACGTGCGCCACGGCCTGAACCGCGACCTCGGCTTCACCGAGGCCGACCGCGTCGAGAACATCCGCCGCGTCGCCGAGGTGGCGAAGCTGATGGTCGACGCCGGGCCTGATCGTGCTCGTGTCCGTTCATCTCGCCGTTCCGCGCCGAGCGGCGCATGGCGCGCGCGCGCTGATCGCAGCAAGGCGAGTTCATCGAGGTCTTCGTCGACACGCCGCTGGCCGGTGGCCGAGAGGCGCGACCCGAAGGGCCTGTACAAGAAGGCGCGGCGCGGGCGAGCTCGAAGAACTTCACCGGCATCGACGCGCCTACGAGGCGCCCGAATCGCCCGAGGTGCGCGTGGCCACGGAAACGGCGCCGCCCGAGGAATGCGTGAAACGCATCCTCGAGCGGTGAGCTTCCCCACCGCCACTGCTCCGCTTCGGCCCCTGGATTCCTGCCTTCGCAGGAATGACCGCACTGGAGTGCAGGCCTAGCGCCCGATGGAAGGGCGCCACCACACCGTAGGGCTGCGCCAGGTACCACCGAGCGGCACGCTTCCGTGGTGCTTGCGAGACCACGGACATCGCTTCGCCCGATAGTGGAGCACGCGCCAGGTCGCGGTCGCTTCGTGCCGCGATGCTCGCGATTGACGGCGACGTACTCGGGCGCAGGCCGGCGCGCGCCGAATCAGCTTGAAGAGCTTCCACCAGAAGGTCGTAGTCCATCGCCATGGCGAGCGTCTGCGTCCACGCCGCCGCGCGATGTCCCACGCCGTGCGACGGCAGCCAGCGTCGCGGGCACGGGCGACTGATGTTGAGCTGCGCCATCCACGATTCGCTGAAGGCGCGCGTGAGAAGACGAGGCCGCGTGCGGTGCGATGCCGTCCTGGAAATGCCATGCGCGGCCGTATGACATCGCGAGCTTCAGGTCGCGTTCGAGAAGCGGCTCCATCAACCGCGCGAGCGCGCCCGGAGCGGGAAGCCGGTCATGGTCGCTGTTTGATCCAGCAGACGTAGGGCGCTGCGCCTTGGCGATCGACTCATTGATCGCCGCCGATTGGCCGTGGTCGGGGTGGCTGCGCCAGCCCGCGAGGCGCGATTCCCATTTGCGGATCACGTCAGAGCGTGCCGTCAGGCGGAGCCCGCGCGTCGGCGACGAACACTTCCACGTCGACGAGCTGGTCGAGAGATCGACTTCAGCGCACTGCTTTCGGGAAGGCACCCCTGGTTGAAGGACGGGACGGCGACGGTGACTCTCGGCGGCGCCCGCCACGGCGGGCTCAGCGCCGGCCGCCGGCGAGAGAAATCGCCGGTAGGCGAGTGCGCGAGTGATCCTTCCTCGAGGGCCACGCGCGGCCTCCATGCCGAGCGCCTTCAGGCGGCTCACGTCCATGAGCTTCCGCGGCGATGCCGTCGGGCTTCGGTGCGTGTCGCTGCTCGATGCGGCCCGTGTAGCCCGACCACCTTCGCGACGACCTTCGCGAGCTCGGCGATCGTCGATGGTGTCCTCGCCGCGTGCCACGTTGATGTGCGAGAGCATCGGGCTGCCGTGTTCGCGTCTGGTAGGTGGCGCGCGTCGAGCTCCAGCACGTGCACGCATCGCCTCGGCCATGTCGTCCACGCAAAGGAACTCGCGGCGCGGCATTGCCCGTGCCCCAGATCGACGACCTATGCGGCGCGCCGGCTTCCTTCGCCTCGTGGAAGCGGCGGATGAGCGCCGAGGATCACTGGCTGTTCTCGGGTGGTAGTTGTCGCCCGGACCGTAGAGATTGCGTGGGCATCACGCTGCGCAGTAGTCGGTGCCGTACTGGCGGTTGTACGACTCGCAAAGCTTGATGCCGGCGATCTTCGCGACCGCGTACGGCTCGTTGGTGGGCTCGAGCGTCCCGTGAGAAGCGCGTCCTCGCGCATAGGCTGCCCCGCGCGCACCAGGGTAGAGCAATACGTAACTG
>ERZ1370068.11289-contig-9916_pt1 | contig 28081 bp, 46 predicted proteins | sample MGYA00561227_ERZ1370068 | MGnify/ENA primary metagenome ERZ1370068 (study PRJEB38410, sample SAMEA6850437) | metagenome | study: Metagenomic assessment of the ecological functions of the soil: analysis of the soil microbiota associated with the...
GGTGTCGCTTCGTTCCGGTTTGTATTGCTGGCATCGCGCGATCACGACCGTCATGTTCTGCTCGGCTGCGGTGGCGCTCTGATCCGGGGTATTTGCGGACAGCCGCGTGGTTCCTGCTGCCCTTGATGGTGGTTTATGCGTTCCGGCCGATTCGGGTGCGTTGACGTCCGGCGACGATGGCTGACCAATCCCGACTATCGCGGGCGACGATGGCCGCCACTCGACCGTCGGCTTCAACCACCTGTGTCGCACTGGCTCGTGGGGCGTCGGGGTCGCGCTGGATGCCGCCGGCGGTCACCGGCGCATCCGCCCTGGATGGCGGCGTTTGCCGTTTTGGCCGGGCATTGCAGCGGTGCGGTGGCGCTCTACTGGTCGAGGAGTAGACAGGGTGCCTAGATATCAAATTACAAAAATGTATCAGATGGACCATGGACACCGATGACGCCCGGGAAAAACCCATGGCGGCACCACGGATCGCGGGCGACGTCAGCTTCCCATTTCTGGCGCTCGGCACCACCCAGACGCTGGCCTGGGCCTCGAGCTATTATCTGCCGGCGATCCTGGCCGATCCGATCGGGCGCGATGTCGGCGTGTCCTCGAACTGGATCTTCGCCGCGTTCTCGGCGTCGCTGGTGATCTCGGCGCTGCTCGGACCGCGGATCGGGCGCCAGATCGATCTGGTCGGCGGCCGGTCGGTGCTGTCGATCTCCAACCGTGACGCTGGCGGCAGGACTGGTGCTGCTCGGCTTCACCTATTCGATTCCCGGTGCTGCTCGCTGGCCTGGCTGCTGCTCGGCATCGGCATGGGGCTATGGCCTTTACGACGCGGCCTTCGGCGCGCTCGGGCGCATGCATGGCGAGGCGGCGCGGCGCTCGATCACCGGCATCACGCTGATCGCGGGCTTCGCCTCCACCGTCGGCTGGCCGCTGACCGCGATCGGGGCTGGAGCACTATCGGCTGGCGCAACACCTGCTTCGCCTGGGCGGCGGCGCATATCCTGATCGGGCTGCCCATCAACTGGTTCATGCTGCCGCCGGTCGCGGGCGCCAAGGCGCGCGGTCGCCAACGCGGTGAAGCCGCATATTCCGATCGACCGCACCATGGTGCTGCTCGGCGTTCGCCTTTGCCGCCGCCTGGAGCGTCACCGGCGCGATGGCGGCGCATTTTCCGCGCATCCTCGAAGCGGCGGGCGCGAGCCCCGGTGCAGGCGATCGCGGCCGGCGCGCTGATCGGCCCGGCGCAGGTGGCGGCCCGCATCGTCGAGGCCGGAGCTTGCTCAGCCGCTATCACCCGCTGCTCTCGACCCGTCTCTGCCTGCCTCACCCATCCGATCGGCGCCGCTGATCGTCGGACGTCTCGGCGGCAGCGCGGCCGGCGTGTTCGCGATCTTCCATGGCGCCGGCAACGGCGTCCTGACGATCGCGCGCGGCACGCTGCCGCTCGCGATCTTCGGCCCGCAAAACTATGCCTATCGCCTCGGCATCATCGGCGCGCCGGCGCGGATGGCGCAGGCCGCGCCGCTGGCGTTCGGGCTGTTGATCGATGTGATGGTCGGCGGCGGCGTCCTGATCGTCTCCTCCGCCGCTCAGCCTCGCCGCGCTGATCGCTGTCTGCTCAGAGCAAGTCGCCGCCCGAGCGCCCCTTGACGAAGCTGTTCACCTCGACTTCGAGGTGGTTTTCGCCCGCCATTCAGAGATTCGCGAAACAGGGCCGTATTCTCGGCATCTCACGTTGCGCGGTGCTGGCGGCGTTCACGCTCCGCATCGTGTGGTGAGGAAAGTCTGGAATTCGCGGTAAGATTGTTCTGGTCGAACTGCCGTCGCTTAGCGCCTGCAATTGCTGCTCGGCGACGACGAACCGCGACCAGCCCGGCACGGTGGCGGCCAGATTGGTCTGCGCCAACTCCGGATGAAACAGCACGAGCTTCTGCAATTTCGACCAGTTCGCGAACAGCCTTTTGCTGCAGAAGCGCTCGACCCGGCGATAGCGATCGGTGTTCTTCGGCCAGTTATAGACCGCAAGCGACCGGACCGCGATGGTATCGATCCGCTCGCCGCGCGCCGACGAGGTTGGGATAGTCCTCGTGGGTGAATTCGCCGAGGGTGTGAACTTGTCGAACTTGCCGAGCGGGATCGGCAGCAGTTTCACGCCGGATTCACGGCAGGATCTGCGACGCCGAACGGCTTGTTGTTGACACGCACGATGGCGTCCGGGTTCGCCCGACTTCAAACGATCCGGGAACCAGGTGATCATCGCGATGCGGCCTGAACCAGGATGATACCAGGCTGCTGGAACCGCCATCGGTCCGGTCAGGCTCGCGGTCGACCCCACGCCAGTGGCGAAGTGAACCTTCTTACCGCGCAGTTCCTCGACGCCGCGGACCTCGTTGCGTACCAGGACGTGCATTTCTGGCGGTCAGGCCGCATGGCAGTGAAATGGACGGCGCGCTTTTTTCCAGGCAAAGGGGACGTTGCGGACGCGTGCGGAAACTCGAACACATCGGCCTGGGTGATGGCGACATCACGACGCCGTGCAAATACAGGAGATCGCTGAGATTGGAGGCGCCGCCGCGCGCTGATCATGGCACCACGCGCATCTCGTCGCCGTCGTCGACGCCTTTGCCGACATCGTCGGCGAAGCGCAAGAAGCTCCCATCGTACAGGCCGCCAGCAAGCCCCGATGGTCCAGTTATTGGTGCGCTCCTTGGGCGGCTGCCTCCAGGCCGCCCTCCTCCAGCGATTTTGGAACGCCCTGGGCGGTAGCCGGTGCCAAAAACATGGCGACCAGGAGACCGACGACGCCAAAAAACACCACAGCGGCGTCTCGCAATAACCATTGGTTCCCTCTGGCATCTGCAGAAATCTCAGCCGTTTCCGTCGTCCGATGCGCTGCATCAGAGGAATGAGACCTGTTTAAGTTCTGGGACAACAAAACGCCCGGATGTAGTAGGTTGCTGGGTAAACGCGATCATTCGCGGGGGACGCAATTTCAGCTCTTGCTGGTTGTGCCGGTGGCGACGCGCAAGAGAACTTGGCCGTCAGTTGGAAACATAGCGGGCGTAGCGGCCGGACATGAAGCTGCATCCGACTTGAGGTCGGGATCGAAGGTACAGATCCTGCGACCAGCCGATGCCGCGCAAGGCAAAGCGGCCGGTGGAGACCAGATAGCTTTCGCGCCCGGCTGGCGTCCAGCCGGACTGCAAACGTCCGCCGAGGCCAGCAGCTCGCCTGATCTGACCGAGCGGCACATCGACGCGATGCGGCTGACCTCGTTGACCGCGGGCCCGACCACCGGGCGAAATCGAGCCGGTCTCGCTGCCGATGTTGCCGTAAAACACCTGCGCCGACGTGCAGCCCGACGTGAGGCCGACGTGATCCGGCCGGCCGGCAGCCGCCGCGGCGGGGCGTTGAGTGGTCACCATGTTGTTCCGCAACCGGTGCTCGGCCGCAGCGCGGCGGCCGGCGAAGCCGTCGCCATGCCATGGCCGGTGAAGATCGCCGCAGCACGCCGTCGCCGATCAGTTTCAGCACGTCGCCGCCGGCATCGTGGATGGCCTGGATGGCGGCCTGGGCATAATCGTTGAGAAACCGGAATGATCTGGCCGGGCGGCCAGCGTTCTCGCTGAGCGCGGTCGAGCCGCGCAGGTCGGAAAACCACAGCACGGCGGGTGAGTGCGCTCGGTGACGCCGCGGGAGTGCGCCCGCGCAGCGCCTGCTCAGGCTTGGCATCGCGACCGAGATAGACCCGGCCGGCGGTGCGGGCGATCCGCGCCTCGCGTCGGCGGCCTTGACCGCGAGCGCCAGCACCGGCACCAGGTCGCGCAGCGCCGACAGCGCGTGGTCGCTGAAGCCGTCCGCGCGCCGGGGCTGAGCCCAGGAAGGAATAGACGCAGTCCATCTGGCCGACGGTTCCGGACTTTCGCCGAACCGCCGATGCACGAATCCGGGAAGCTGCCGATGCCGCCGGCGGCCAGCTCCTCCATCATCGGGAAATCGTATGCGCCCTGATCGGCGAGGTTGAAGATAGAGTTCCGGTGCCGCTTTCCAGCATGTGATAGAGATGCCGAACGGCGCCAACTGGCCCGCGGCTTCGCCTTCGCTGCTCGAGCGATGATCCGAAGGCGTCACTCATTGGTCGGTGTCGCTCAGCGAAAGCCATGGCCTCGAATACCGGGTCCAGCGTATCGATGAGGCAGGCGCTTTCGACAGGTTGAGCCCGCGGCGCAGCGCTTCGCAGAAGCCGCGGACCAGGTCATTCTCAGCCGTGCCGGAAGAGCCCCTCCCCGCCAGCCAGTTGATCACCTGCAATCGTGTCGTCGGGTTCATGGGTGTTCCAAAAACGGTGGCAGGCAGCAGCGAAAGTCCGGCCCGCGATTGTGAACGAAGCGAAGCATTCAACAATCCGTGAAGCACAAACGTCAAAGTTCCTAAAAGAAGCAAACGAGAGCAAGGCATTGATTACACTTTTCTTTCTTTTGTGTTTCAGGCAGGAAGACTGGATTGCTTCGTCGCAAAGAGCTCCTCGCAATGACGGGGTGAGGTTCGCGCCGACCTCGCCGTCATTGCAGGTAGAAGTGCCACACTGGACGACTCGCTGTTTCATCCATTTGGGTCGACCGAAGGCCGTGGAATCTCGCAAAGACGGTCATCACCAGCCCAGCTAAATACCCGCCCCCTCGTCCTTGCAGGGGATACCGACCCCGGCGCCAATCAGCGCAGGATGTAGAACACCGGCGTGAAGAACAGCCCGAACAGCGTCACGCCGAGCATGCCGAAGAACACGGCGATGCCCGAGCGCCTGGCGCATCTCCGCGCCGGCGCCGGTCGGCGATCACCAGCGGCACCACGCCGAGGATGAACGCGAACGACGTCATCAGGATCGGCCGCAGCCGCAAGCCGGCACGCCTCGATCGCCGCCTCGACGCGGATCATGCCCTCGCGCTTCGCGCCTCGCGCGCGAACTCGACGATCAGGATCGCGTTCTTGCGCGGCGAGGCCGACCAGCACGACGAAGCCGATCTGCGTGAGGATGTTGTTGTCCTGCCGCGTGAGCCACACGCCGATGATGGCGCGCGAGCAGGCACATCGGCACGATCAGGATCACCGCGAGCGGCAGCGATCCAGGCTCTCGTATTGCGCCGCGAGCACGCAGGAACACGAACAGCACGCAGATCGGGAACACGTACGAGCGCCGGTGTTGGCCGCCGGTGGATCTGCTGGTAGGACAGATCGGTCCATTCGAAGCGAAAAGCCGCTCGGCAGCGTGTCGTCGGCGAGCTTCTTCATGGTGGCGAGCGCGGTGGCCGAACTTGTGCCCGGCAGCGTGTCGCCCTGCAGCTCCGGCCGCCGGATAGAGATTGTAGCGGGCGACGCGGTCGGGGCCCTGCGTCGTCCTTGAAGTCTCACGACGCTGCCGGCAGCAACTCGTGTCGCCGACCTTGGCGTTGCTGGGTCCGCAGCCGCGCGCCAGAATCAGGACGTCTCCTTGCGAAAGAACGGCAGGTCGGCCTGCGCGGTGACGTGATAGGTGCGGCCGAGACAGGTTGAAGTCGTTGACGACGTAGGCCGGGCCGAAAATAGGTTCTGGATCTGCCGTCGGTGACGGCGTTCTGGATGGGCACCCCGAGCTTCTGCGCCTTGAGGCCTGGTCGATGTCGACGAGAACTTCACGGGGTGTTGGCGGTGTACGGCGAGAACGCCGCGGGCGGCGCCAGCGCGCTGCGGCGCCGCCGCGACGAGTTCGTCGGTGGCCGCCGCCAGCGGTTGCGCGACCGCCTGGCCCTGGCGGTCCTGGATCGCGCATGGTGAAACCGCCGCCGGTGCCGATGCTGCCGGGCATCGGCGAGACGGTGGGACTCACGATGATGAAGCGCCTTCGATGGCTGCCGAGCCCGCTGCGCAGGATCCGGCGGTGATCACCCGCGCGTTCAGCCCCTTCTTGGGGCGCACCTCCGGCTCCTCGAACACCGGGAACAGGGCCGCCGGCGTTGCTCGGCCTGGGTGCGGGTCGCGCCGGCAGGTACCGGCCAACGCCGGCACCCGCGATATGCGAAATTCCGGGCGCACCGAGCGCGATCGCTTTCGATCCTGCTGCACGACCGCGGTGGTCCGCACCAGCGGGCGGCGCCCGGCGGGTTGCGCGGAGACGATCACGCCAGCCCGCGATCCTGCGCCGGAATGTAGCCCCTGCGGCGTGTGGTGACCAGCAGCCAGCCGGCGCAGGCCGATCCAGGAGGACGTGAGATCGAGCAGCATCACGACGCGAGTGCCGGATCACGAGGCCTGCGGCGTCCAGCCATAGCCGTGGGACAGCCGGTGAAAGCCGCGGTTGAACGGCGCCCTGAGCCATGACGCATTCCCAGCCCGCGCGCGATCAAGAATTCCAGGCGTGCCGACGTGCGGCTGCTCCCGCGGTGCGCGACGCTGCAGGATCTAGCGAGGCCAGTGCCGGCGACAGAGGTGTCCAGCGAGCAGAAGCGAGGAGATCGCGGTGTCGCGACCGCGATGGTGACGGCGAGGTGCTGGAAGAATTGCCCGGTAATGCCGCCGAGAAGAACGCGGTCGGCACGAACACCGCGCAGAGCGCCGAAGCGCGATCGCGATCAGCGCGCCGGCCGACCTCCTCCATCGCCTTGTAGGTCGCCTCCGCCGGCGTCATGCCGCGCCGCGAGATGCCGCTCGACGTTCTCCGACGACGACGATCGCGTCGTCGACGACGATGCCGATCGCGAGCACGAGCCCGAACAGCGACGAGCATTGTTGAGCGAGAAGCCGAGCGCCGCCATCGCCGCGAAGGTGCCGACCAGCGACACCGGGATCGCGAGCAGCGGGATGATCGCTCGCGCGCCAGCTCTGCAGGAACACCAGCACGACGATCGACCACCAGCACGATCGCCTCGAAGAGCGTCTTGATCACGCTCGTTGATCGACTCGCGGACGAAGATCGGTCGGGTTGTAGACGATGCGGTACTCGAGGCCCTCGGGAAGCGGCCTGCGAGCTCCTCCATCGTCTGCTCGGACGCGCGTCGGCGGTGGCGAGCGCGTTCGAGCCCGGGCTGCTGCGCGACCGCCATCGCCACCGCGGGCTCGCCGTTCGAGGTAGCTGTTGACCGAGTAGTCGCGGGCGCCGAGCTCGACGCGCGCGACGTCGCGGACGCGGCGTGATGCGGCCGTCGGCGCCGGTCTTGATGACGACGGCGCCGAACTGGTCGGCGTCGAGGAGGCGGCCGAGCGTCAGCGACCGGCAGCTGGAACGGCGTGCCGGCCGGCGCCGGCGGCTGGCCGATCACGCCCGAGGCGACCTGGATGTTCTGGTCGCGGAGCGCCGCGACGACGTCGCTCGTGGTGATGCATGCGCGGCTGGCGAGCTTGTCGGGATCGAGCCATGCCCGCATGCTGTACTCGCGGAGGCCGAACATGCTGACGTCGCCGACGCCGTCGAGCGCGCCAGCACGTCGCGGACCTGGATGAGCGCGTAGTTGCCGATGTAGAGCTGGTCGTAGCGCTTCGACGGCGAGAGCAGGTGCACGACCATCAGGAGGTCGGGCGAGCTCTTGATGGTGGTGACGCCGACGCGCCGCACGTCCTCCGGGAGGCGCGGCTCGGCGATGGCGACGCGGTTCTGGACCAGCACCTGCGCCTTGTCGAGGTCGGTGCCGAGCCGGAACGTGATGGTGAGCACCATCTGGCCGTCGGTGGTGCTCTGCGCCGACATGTAGAGCATGTCCTCGACGCCGTTCACCTCCTGCTCGATCGGCGTCGCGACGGTATCGGAGACGGTCTGCGCCGAGGCGCGCGGATATTGCGCGGTGACGACCACGGTCGGCGGCGCCACTGCGGATATTCGCGCGACGGGCAGCGTGGTGCTAGGCGATGGCGCCGACGATCCAGCATGGACAGCACCATCGCCAGGATCGGCTGATTGATGGAAGGCGGCCCAGATTCGCTGGCGGCGCCACGCCGACTGCCGCCGCCGGGTGTGGGGCCGCGCCAGCCGATCCGCGCGCTGCAGCCTCAACGATCGCACCTTGTCGTCAGCTTCAGCCCCTCCTTGACGACGCGCAGGCCATCGTCCGGGCGACCCAAGCGTGACCGGCCTTGCACTCCACGGTATTGTCTTCCTTGACCGCGAAGACGATCTTACGCGACTGGTGGCAATGGCGGTGTCCGGCAGCGGCAGTGCCACTCGTAAGGCGCGCTGGCGATGACGCCGGACGCAGGCGAACTGCCCCGGCAGAGCAGGTCGTGGTTGTCGACGACACCCCGGCCGCGCAGCGCCGGTGGGGCGATCAGCCGGTTGTCGAGGAAGTCGACCGCTCCGCCGTCATGCGACGGCAACACCTCCGGCCAAGGTGATTTTGAATCGGATTGGCCGTATCGCGCGGAAGTCGACCGCTGCCTTCGAACCACAGCCTGCTGGCGCAGATAGATCGATTCATCCATGTCGAAATAGGGTGGATCGGATCCAGCGCTGACACGATCGACGTCAGCAGCGTGGCGCCGCTCTCGCTGCGCTCGCCAGATTGCCGACCCGTAACGAGATGGCGGCTGATGCGGTAATCGATCAGCGCCACGACCTTGGTGCGTCGACGTTGGTGCGCCTGTTCAGCCCCTTCGGCCTGCACTGGTCGCACGCCTGCGCCCGCTGCCAGCACGCCTGGCTGCGCTGGTCGACGACGTTTTCCGAGTTGCCTGGGTCTTGATCGAGGTCGTCGCGCGCTCGAGTTCTTTCTGGGCGAGATCGACCTTGTGGCATCGCGACCAGCTGCCTGCGCCTGTTCGGCGGCAGCTTCATATTGGCGGATCAATCGGTCGCGAGCAGATCGCCGGTCTTGACGATAGCGCCGTCCTTGGGGGTCGACGCTGGTGACGAAGCCGGTGACGCGGGCACGGATCTGCGCACTCCACGACGGCCGTGAAGCAACCGGTGAATTCGTCCCAGTCCATCTGCAACGGTCGGTTGCGACACCGCTGACCAGGCGGCGCAGGCGCCGCGGTTTTCGGTAGCATCCGGCAGCAGCGCCAGCTTTGAGAACCGCCGTGATGCGCAGGAGATCGGAGGAAAGGCCAGGCTGTCACGCCCGGGCGACAAAACATCCGCAACCTGTTCAAGGCAAATCTCCCGGAGCCGACCGGCCTCCATCATCGTCCATATCGGGATGCGATCAGGGAAAAATTTGGCATCGGCGCAGCGGCCTGGGTGGGCTGTATATGGGATGCAGTTATGAGCGGCCGGTGACCTGAGGCGGTGCTTGCCGGAACTGCAGCTGCTCGGCGTCGCCGTAGCGGCCAGCGGATTGCAACAGCGATCCCCCAAATTGCCAGATCGCGTTTTCCATGCCGGACTTTCAGTCCGAACACGATGATTTGAGAGAGCGGCGAGATAAGCGTACTCAGCTTCCGCGCGTGAAAACATCAGGTCCACCTACATGCCGCCGAGAACCAGCATATCGTAGGACGGCGGGCTCACATCCCGCAACCGACCAAACAAAACCTGACTTCGCGACCGTCACGTGACGCCGATCCGGTTCTCCACATATCGGGCTGCGATCTGCCAAGCAGGCCAAGGCGGCAGCCAGTCAGTTTGAAGTCAAACGTATTCGCTCCGCTACGCGACCTCTTCCAGCATTTGGACTTTGGAGAAAGGCACTTCAGCGGCATCCGGCCAGCGTCAGCGCGGTTGCGCGCCACTCAGCCATTCCTTGATGGTCGCGCTGAACTCACGGCCAGCGGAATCCCAGTCAGGCCATCCTTAGCAACAAAGACGCAATATCGCACAAGCCGCCGTCCTTGTATTTCTGCAGGCGCACGCCGCGGCCGCGCGCCATTTCCGGCACCTGATCGAGTCGGGAACAGCACCATCTTGTGGTTGGTGCCGATCACCGCGACGGTGTCGCCGGCACACGGTCGCGATCGCGCGGGCCTCGTTCGGCATCTCGACGTTGAGCACCTGCTTGCCCTTGCGGGTGTTGCCGACGCAATCGTCCTCGTTGACGACAAAGCCCTGCCCTTCGTGGCTCGCGATCAGGAATTTGCGGCCGCCCTTGTTGACGAACAGCGAGACGATCGCGGCGTCCTGCTCCATGTCGATGAACATGCGGATCGGCTCGCCATGGCCGCGCCCGCCCGGCAGTTTGGCCACGTCGAGCGAATAGAATTTGCCGTTGGTGGCGAACAGCAGCAGCTTTGAGGTGGTCTCGGCGAAGAACGCGTGGTCGAGCTTGTCGTCGGTCTTGAAGGTCAGGCCCGAGAGATCGGCGACGTGGCCCTTCAGCGTGCGCACCCAGCCCTTGTCGGAAACCACCACCGTGACCGGCTCGCGCTCGACGAAGGCTTCCTCGATCGCGGCGAGATCGTGCTCCGGGCGCGTCGGCGAAGGTGGTGCGGCGCTTGCCGAGCGGCGTCTTCGGCCCAAAGATGTCGCGGACCTTCCGGACCTGCTCGCCGACCTTGGCCCATTGCTCGGCCTCGGAGCCGAGCAGCGCCTTGATGCCCTTCAACTCGGCGCGGAGGTTCTTGTCCTCGGTGCGGATCTCGAATTCCTCGAGCTTGCGCAAACTGCGCAGGCGCATGTTGAGGATGGCGTCGGCCTGGACTTCCGGTGAGCTTGAACGCCTTGATCAGCGCCGGCTTCGGCTCGTCCTCGGTGCGGATGATCTTGATCACCTTGTCGATGTTCAGATAGGCGATCAGATAGCCGCCGAGCACTTCGAGCCGGTGCTCGATCTGCTCCTTGCGGTAGTTGGAGCGGCGCACCAGCACGTCGCGCAGATGGTCGAGCCATTCGCGCAGGCATTCGGCAAGCCCCAGCACCTTGGGGATGCGGCCCTTCACCAGCACGTTGAGGTTCAGCGGGATCTGGCTTTCCAGCTCGGTCAGCCGGAACAGCGATTCCATCAGCAGTTCAGGATCGACCGCGCGGGATTTCGGCTCGATCACGAGGCGGATGTCCTCGGCGGATTCATCGCGGACGTCGCCGACCAGCGGCAGCTTCTTCTCGTTGAGCAGCTCGGCGATCTTCTCGACCAGCCGCGACTTCTGCACCAGCCACGGGATTTCGGTGATGACCACGACCCAGGTGCCGCGGGCGCCCTCTTCCTGGCTCCATCGTGGCGCGGGTGCGGAACGAGCCGCGGCCGGTCGTGTAGGCCTCGGCGATCGCTCTCCTTGGAATCGACGATGATGCCGCCGGTCGGGAAATCCGGACCCTTGACCCATTTCAGCAGCGTCTTCGACTTCGCGTCGGGCTTGTCGATCAGATGCAGCGCGGCGTCGCAGAGTTCGGCGGCGTTGTGCGGCGGGATCGAGGTCGCCATGCCGACCGCGATGCCCTGCGCGCCGTTGGCGAGCAGGTTCGGAAAGCCGCCGGGCAGCACCACCGGCTCTTTCGACTGGCCGTCGTAATTGGGGCGGAATTCGACGCCGTCCTCGTCGATGCCGTCGAGCAGCAGCCGCGCGACCTCGGTCATGCGCGCTTCGGTGTAGCGGTAGGCGGCCGGGTTATCGCCGTCGATATTGCCGAAATTGCCCTGGCCGTCGACCAGCGGATAGCGCGAGGAGAAATCCTGCGCCAGCCGCACCATGCGCGTCGTAGATCGCCTGGTCGCCATGCGGATGGAACGAGCCCATCACGTCGCCGACGATTTTTGCGGATTTCTTGAACGGCGTGCCGGGATCGAGCCGCAGCAGCCGCATGCCGTAGAGGATGCGCCGGTGCACCGGCTTCAGCCCGTCGCGGGCGTCCGGCAGCGCGCGGTGCATGATGGTCGAGAGCGCGTAGGCGAGATAGCGCTCTTCCAGCGCATCGCGCAGCGATCACCTCGTGGATTTCGGCCGGCCTTCCGGCGGATAGCTGTCATTTTCCCATGGGGACGGGTTAAACTTTGGCGTGCTGAATCGGGCAAGACGCGAGATCAGCGGCAATTTAGGCCGCGAACTCGGGCTTACGGAACCGCTCGCCCGCGCCCGATGCTTGGTCACCGCGTTGATAAACCCGTCCCGGGCGTCGGAATGGCCCTGCCCGCGCGGCTCCAGCACGTGGCGCAGCAGGAACAGGCCCGGTCAGCCGGAAACCGTCCTGCAGGTCCTGGTCCGACCAGCCGTTCGCGCCGCCCTCGCCTTCGCGCAGGAATGCCGGCAGCCGCAGCAGCCGGTCGCGGAACGGCTCGCCGGCGCGCCGCGACACCGCGCCGCCGGATTTCGGCGAGACGTAAATCAGATCGCTGGTCTCGCCGGTTGCCGCGCAGTTTGCCAGATCGAGCCCGAAGCCGAGTTCGGCCAGCATCGCCAGCTCAAACCGGATCAGATGCGCCGCGGCGGCGCCGGCGTCGTCGAAATCGTCCAGCGTGCGGTCGAGCATCTCGTAGATGTCCTCGTGCGGATCGCGCTCCGGCAACAGCCGCGCCAGCGAGGCCAGATGGGTGACGCCATAGACCGCATGCGACGAGCGCCAGCAGGCGTCGCCGCGCGCAGCCGCGTGCCTTCGAGCTGACGTAATAGCCGAGATGCTCGTCGAGCCGCGCCCGCCACACGCGCGCGTCACCGCTGTTGCCGGGCTGCAGCAGCGGCCGCATCCGCGAACCGGCGCCGCCGCGCACCAGGCCGAGGTGACGGCCATGGCTCGCGCGTCAGCAGCTCGACAATGGCGGAGGATTCGCCATGCCGCCGCACGCCCAGCACGATGCCTTCGTCGGTCCATTCCATGGGAGTTTACAGTAGGCATGGGCATAGCAGCGTGCCACTACATCAACAACCGGGTCGCGATCAGGCGATGCGTGCCCGCCCTACGGCTGACATCAGCGTTGAACCAGCCCTGCGGCGTCGCCGGTGAAGGAAAAATACAGCCCAGCCGCGGTCAGCGCGCAGGACACGACCTCGATGCCGCTGTCGAGTTGCAGCGCCGCTGTCGCCGATCACCTGCACCAGCGAGATCACCGACAGCACCAGGGCCGCGGCCAGCACCCAGCGCGGCCAGTTCTTGCGCCGCTGCGCGGCGAGCCAGACGAAATAAACCAGCAGCAGGATCAGGCAGGCCGCCATCACGGTCGCGACCGTGATCATCTGCTCGGTCATGTCGGCGCTCGGCGTGCGGTCCTGGAACGCCACCGACAGCGCGTCGAGCGTCAGCGACAGATACAGCAGCACTTCAAACCACAGCACGTTCCTGGGTACGTTCATCGAGACGCCGGTTATCCTATTATTGCGGCCATGGCTGATTATTCTTTGGGAATTCCAGTCCCATTTCCCGGTAGCGGTCGGGATCGTCGCCCCAGTTCTCGCGCACCTTGACGAACAGGAACAGATGCACGGGGACGCCGACGATCTCGGCGATCTCCTTGCGCGAATCCGCGCCGATCGACTTGATGGTGGCGCCGCCCTTGCCGAGCACGATCTTGCGCTGGCTCTCGCGCTCGACAAAGATCGTCTGCTCGATGCGGACCGATTTGTCCTGCGCTCGGTCCAGCTGTCGGTCTCGACGGTGGATTGATACGGCAGTTCCTGATGCAGCTGGCGGATAGATCTTCTCGCGGGTGATCTCGGCCGCCAGATGCCGCATCGGCGCGTCCGACATCTGGTCCTCAGGATAATGAAACGGCCCCGCCGGCACCATCTTGGCCAGCGTCGTGCGCAGATCGTCGACGCCGTCGCCCGACAGCGCCGAGATCATGAAGGTGTGTTCGAAACCTCAGCCGGTCATTGGCGGCCTGCGCCAGCGCCAGCAGTTTTCTCGCGCGGCGATCAGGTCGATCTTGTTCAGCACCAGGATTTTCGGATGCTGGACGCGTCGCAAGCTTGTCAAGGATGGCGTCGGCCTCCGTCGTCGATCCCGGCCTTGGCGTCGAGCAGCACGCAGACCACGATCGGCGTCGTGCGCCCCGCTCCAGGCGGTCGAGCACCATGGCGCGGTCGAGCCGCCGCTTCGGCGCAGAAGATGCCGGGCGTATCGACCAGAGACGATCTGCGCGTTGTTCTCGATCACGATGCCGCGGATCAGCGCGCGCGTGGTCTGCACCTTGCGCGAGACGATCGTGACCTTGGAGCCGACCAGCGCGTTGACGAGTGTGGACTTGCCGACATTGGGCGCGCCGATCAGCGCGACGAAGCCGCAGCGCGTCGCGGCAGCGCGGCCTGACGGCGCGCGGTTTCATCCGTCATTGCCGCCGCCACCGACGCCTTCGCGCGCGATCATCACGGATGCCGCGACCTTTTCGGCCGCGCGCTTTGCTGCCGCCGACGCCCTCGGCCGGCGCCAGCCCCGGCAGATCGACGGCGACGCGGAACTGCGGATCGTGATGCGGTCCGGTGCGCTCGACCTCGCGATAGACCGGCGTCGGCAATGCCCTTGCTCTGCGCCCATTCCTGCAGCACGGTCTTGGGATCGCGCAGCGGCCGCCGCGGCTTGCGCATCCGCTCGGTCCAGTTGCGCTCGACGAACTTGCGCCGCGGCAGCATAGCCGCCGTCGAGAAAGATCGCCCCGATCACGGCTTCGCAGACGTCGCCGAGCACGGATTTGCGCAACCGGGCGCTGGCGCTACCGCCGCCGACCTGGCCGAGCTTGATGTCGTCGAGCAGGCCGAGCGATTTCGCCACATCGGCGCAGCTCTCCTTGCGCACGAGATCGGCCAGCCGCTTCGACAATTCGCCTTCGTCGGCGCTGCGGAAAGGCGCGATACAGCATGTCGGAGACGATCAGCCCGAGCACGTGGTCGCCGAGAAATTCCAGCCGCTGGTAGCTCGTCGGCGCGGTGTCGCGCGCGGGCTTCAGCGCCGACACGTGGGTGAACGCGGTGGCCAGTAGCGCGGGATCGGCGAACTTGTGCCCGATGCGCGCCTCGATCGCCGCAGTGCGCGGCCTTGGCCGTGGCGCGCCTTGCTGCGCTTCTTCTTCGGCCGCAGTCTTCGCCGCCGGCATCAGGCTGTCAGGCTCGGCTCGCCGGATGTCGGAGAATTCTGGATGGCAGGCGTATCGTCGTTCATCGCACGATTGTGAACATGCCGATTCCAGCGCACCGCAGTCGGCCAGCGCCAGAACATCCAGGCGTGCTCGCCCTCGGCAATCGGAGAAGAAGATCATCTGGGCCCGGCCGACGATGTTCTCGAACGGCACGTAGCCCACCGCCGACAGCACCCGGCTGTCGGTCGAGATTGTCGCGGTTGTCGCCCATCATGAAGAAGTGGCCGGCCGGCACGGTGTAGACGTTGGTGTTGTCGTAGAAACCGTTGTCGACGCAATCGCAGCGACTCATAGGTGACGCCGTTCGGCAGCGTCTCCTTCCAGCGCTTCACCCGCGCGGTGGCGTCGGAGCCGCAGGGGTCCTCGCCGATGAAATCGCTCAAGCGCTCGCGCTTGACCGGCGTGTCGTTGATGTAGAGCAGCCCCTCCTTCATCTGGATGCGGTCGCCCGGCAGGCCGATCACGCGCTTGATGTAGTCGGTGGAATCGTCCTTCGGCAGGCGGAACACGACGATGTCGCCGCGGTTCGGCTCCGAGCCGAAGATGCGGCCCGAGAACAGCGGCGGCGACAGCGGGATCGAATAGTGGCTGTAGCCGTACGAATATTTCGAGACGAACAGATAGTCGCCGACCAGAAGCGTCGCCTTCATCGATCCGCGAGGGGATGTTGAAGGGCTGGAACAGGAAGGTGCGGATCACGAGCGCGATCAGGAGGGCGTGGATGACGACGCGGATGGTTTCACCAGGCCGCTTTCAGATTTTGTCCCTGGATGTCACGCTCATCGCTTTCCCAATTCCCGCAGAGCTCTTGCCCGCGTGGTGGCAGAACGTTTTCCTTACGCGGATCGCGATTCCCGTTCGCGTCAAGAAAATGGTCTTCGATTCTGATGTTGAGAGCAAATTCCGGCGCAAACCTGAATTCGCCCTGGCTCGATAGCTGCCGCTGCGGCGTTTTAGACGGTTGTTCGCGGGCGCGCAATCAAGCGCCGTCGTCAAAACTTTGCTAATCCATTGATAAATCAAAGATTTTTAGTTTTGCCACGGTCCCGGCGCGCGGCCGCCTAGCCCGCTTCAGGATTTGGCCGGAACGACCGCCGAAATTATGACGAAGGCCTGCGCCAGCGGCCAGTCGTCGGTAATCGACAGGTCGATCCGCGCCTCACAACCCATCAGGCGTCAGCTGCCTCGAGCCGGGCCAGCGCGCCGCCGGTCAGCTGCATGGTCGGACGGCCGCCCGGCAGGTTCACCACCCCCATGTCCCGCCACCAGACGCCGCGCCGGATGCCGGTGCCGAGCGCCTTGGAACAGGCCTCCTTGGCGGCAAACCGCTTGGCGTAGGTCGCCACCACCATCTTCTCGCTGTTGGCGCGGCGCGGCCGCCTTGGCGCGCTCGGCGTCGGTGAAGATGCGGTCGAGGAAGCGGTCGCCATGGCGCTCGATCACCTTGGCGACGCGGGTGATGTCGATCAGGTCGGAGCCGATGCCGATGATCATGCTTTGCCCGCGCTTCTCGAGGCTCGCCGCTTGCGGCCGCGGTCCATCGCGCGCACGCATCGCGCGGACGGTCTCGCCGAGGCCGACGAACGATCGCCTCGCCGATCATGAAGTAGCCGATGTTGAGTTCGGCGATCTCCGGGCAACGCGGCGATCGTCTCGGCGGTCTCGTAGTCGAGGCCGTGGCCGGCATGGACCTCCGAGCCCGGCGGCGCGCGCCAGCGTAGCGCCTTCGACGATGCGCTGCCATTCCGCTTCGGCCTTCGCCGCGTGGCCGTCGACCACGGCGTCGCACCAGCCGCCGGTGTGGATCTCGATCACCGGCGCGCGCAGCTTTGCCGCCATCTCGATCTGCCGCGGATCGGCGGCGATGAACAGCGACACCCGGATGCCGGCATCGTTCAGCCGCGCGATGAAGGGCGCGAGCGCGTTGTGCTGGCCGACCACGTCGAGGCCGCCCTCGGTGGTGAGTTCTTCCCGCCGCTCCGGCACCAGGCACACCGCGTGCGGCTTGGTCGCGAGCGAAATCCGCAGCATGTCCTCGGTCGCCGCCATCTCGAAATTCAGCGGCTTTGAGATTTCGGCCTTCAGCCGCGCCATGTCGTCGTCGCGGATGTGGCGGCGGTCCTCGCGCAGATGCGCGGTGATGCCGTCGGCGCCGGCCTCGATCGCGGCCAGCGCCGCGCGCACCGGATCTGGCCGCTCGCCTGCCCGCGCGTTGCGCAAGGGTGGCGACGTGATCGACATTGACTCGAGGCGAGCGGAGGGCTTTGGCAGCCGGTCGGAGTTCTTGATCGCCGGACGACGAATGTCATCGCAGGCTCGACCCGCGCACATCTTCTGAAGGATGGATTGCCGGGTCAAGCCCGGCAATGACGAAAGTCTATCCATTGACGCGCTCGACCCGTGCGACGACGGCCTTGGCGCGCAACTGGGCGATAATAGCGCTGAGATGCTTCGAGGTCATAGACCTCGAGATCGATGGTCAGCTCGGTGAAATCGGGCGAGCGGCGCGACATGCTGATATTGTCGATATTGCCGTCATGCTCGGCGATCACGGTGGCGACCTGGGCGAGGCTGCCGGGCTCGTTGACATTGTGGACCATGATCCGCGCCGGAAAACGCTGCGGCATGGTCTCGTCGATATCCCAGCGCACGTCGAGCCAGCGCTCCGGCTCTTCCTCGAAATCCTTCAGCGCCGGCGACTGGATCGGATAGATCGTGATGCCCTCGCCCGGCGTGACGATGCCGACGATGCGGTCGCCCGGCACCGCGCCGCCGTTCGGCGCGAACTTGACCGGCAAATCGGAATTGATGCCGCGCACCGGGATCACCGAGGCGGCTGCGCGCCGGATGCGGCGGCGATTGCAGCTTCAGTTTGGCGGCGAGGCTCTTCTTGGCGCCATAGCGCACCATCCGTTCTTCCTTGTAGTCCGGATACATCGCGCGCGCGACGTCGGAGGCCTTCAGTCTCGCCGCGCCCGACGGAAGCCATCACGTCGTCGATCGAGGCGCGCGCCAGCCGCGGCAGCGCGCCCTTCAGCTTGTCGTCGGCATATTCGATCTTGGCGCGGGCGAACAGGCGGTCGACGATGCGGCGGCCGAGCCCGGCATATTGATCGCGCACGGCGGTGCGCGTGGCGCGGCGGATCGCGGCCCGCGCCTTGCCGGTGACCGCGAGCGACTCCCAGGCCGACGGCGGCGCCGACTGGGCCTGCGAGGTCAGAACCTCGCACCTCGTCGCCGTTCTGCAGTTCCGACGACAGCGGCGCGAACTTGCCGTTGATCTTGCAGCCGACCGCCGCTGTTGCCGACGTCGGTGTGCACGGCATAGGCGAAGTCGATCACATTGGCCTGGCGCGGCAGGCGCGATCAGCTTGCCCTTCGGGGTGAAGCAGAACACCTGGTCGTGGAACAGCTCCAGCTTGGTGTGCTCGAGAAACTCTTCCGGATTGGCGCTGTCCGACAGGATGCCGACGGTGTGGCGCAGCCAGGCGAAGGCGTTGGATTCGTGCTTCAGCCGCTCGGTCGGCGAGCCCGTGCCCTCCTTGTAGAAGGCGTGCGCGGCGATGCCGAATTCGGCGATCTGGTTCATCTCCTCGGTGCGGATCTGCAGCTCGACGCGCTGCTTGCCGGGACCGATCACGGTGGTGTGGATCGAACGATAGTCGTTCTGCTTCGGCGTCGAGATGTAGTCCTTGAAGCGCCCGGGCACCACCGGCCAGGTGGTGTGCACGACGCCGAGCGCGCGGTAGCAGGCCTCGACGTCGCTCAGCACGACGCGGAAGCCGTAGATGTCGGACAATTGCTCGAAGCCGACCGACTTGCGCTCCATCTTGGTCCAGATCGAAAACGGCTGCTTGCGCCGGCCATAGACGTGGGCGGCGATGCCGTTCTTCTGCAGATTCTTGGAGAGCTGGCTTTCGATCTCGCCGATCAGGTTGCGGTTGCGGTCGGCGAGCGCAGTCGAGCCGCTGCTTCACCACCGCATAGGCTTCCGGATCAAGCGTGTGGAAGGAAAGATCCTCCAGCTCTTCCCGCATCTCCTGCATACCCATGCGGCCGGCGAGCGGCGCATAGATGTCCAGCGTCTCCTCGGCGATGCGGCGGCGCGACGGCGGGCGGCACGAACTCCAGCGTGCGCATGTTGTGCAGGCGGTCGGCGAGCTTGATCAGGAGCACGCGGACGTCGTCGGCGATCGCCAGCAGGCAGCTTGCGCAGATTCTCGGCCTGCTTGGCCTCGCGCGAGACCAGCTCCAGCCGCTTCAGCTTGGTCAGCCCCTCGACCAGCGCGCCGATCTCGTGGCCGAAGATGTGTGTCGATCTCGGCGCGCGTCGCCTCGGTGTCCTCGATGGTGTCGTGCAAGCAGCGGCAGCTACGATGGTGGCGTCGTCGAGCTTGAGATCGGTGAGGATCGCGGCGACCTCGAGCGGATGCGAGAAAACGGGATCGCCGGAGGCCCGCGTCTGGGTGCCGTGCGCCTTCATGGCGTAGACATAGGCGCGGTTCAGCAGGTCTTCGTTGGTGTCCGGATTGTACGACCGGACGCGCTCGACCAGATCGTATTGCCGCATCATGCGCGGCGCGGGGTGGCTTGGCCGGCTTTTCCGCACGCGGGCGAGGTCGGGCGCCACGGCGACCGCATCGGTCGCGGCCTGCATCTGCCGGGGTGTGCGGCGCCAATACGCCATCGATCCACTTGCCTTCGCCCGCGGGCCTGATCGGCCCGCTCATCAGGTTATCTAATGCGTTTTCGAACGAAGCTGCAGCCCGTTCGCAGCCCTGAAGCGTTCAATTTCGCTCGGCGCCACGTCACGGACGCAATGGACGCATCTTAGCCGCAAAAATGTCAACAAAAGCAAAGGCCCGGACCAAGTGTCCGGGCCTTCGTGCAACTTATGGCAATTAGAGACGCCCGATCGGGCCCTGAGGACTACTCGTCCTCCTCGGGCTGCTCTTCCGGCGGCGCCAGGCCTTCAAGGCCCTTCAGGAGTTCTTCCTCGGTCATGCGCTCGACCGCGACCTCGGTGTCGTCGGCGTCGACGCTGGCGCCGGCCGAGCCGATCAAGGGCACGGTATCGGGCTCAGGCTCGTCGACCTCGACGAATTTCTGCAGGGAATGAACCAGTTCCTCGCGCAGATCTTCCGGGGAAATGGTCTGGTCGGCGATTTCCCGCAGCGACACGACCGGGTTCTTGTCGTTGTCCCGATCAACCGTGAGTTGTGAACCGGACGAGATCATGCGGGCGCGGTGCGCTGCCAGCAGGACCAGGTCGAACCGGTTGTCGACCTTATCAATGCAATCTTCGACGGTGACGCGCGCCATCTGCTGTCGCTCCGTTAAATGGGACCGAATATGTTGATTATTCAGGGCTAGTTATAGGGCCGGGTGGCCTTTCGCAAGGCCAAATTTGTGATTTGCCTTCCCGATTGGCTCTGCTAACCCGTTCTCGGGGCCAAAAGGCCGGAGCGTCCGGACGCACGCTAAAGTGCCGTCCGGGACAAGTAAAACTCTTCATTGCATCGTCAAAAGTCTAGGTTTTTCGCCCTCGCCTCACCATAATTGCGGTGGTGACTGTCGCCGGGGAAAGATTCACCGAACTTTAGGCTGCAACGCAGGAAAGTGCGCGGTCGAGTGCCGCTGCGCTAAAAGCGTTAACAACAACGCGAGAAAACTTTGATGTCGTCACCCGTTTCCAACAAGATCGCGCTCTTCATCGATGGCGCCAACCTTTACGCAACCGCAAAGACGCTCGGCTTCGACATCGATTACAAGCGCCTTCTCAAGGAATTCCAGAGCCGCGGCACGCTGCTGCGCGCGTTCTATTACACGGCGATCATCGAGGATCAGGAATATTCGTCGATCCGCCCGCTGATCGACTGGCTCGACTACAACGGCTACACCGTCGTCACCAAGGCGACCAAGGAATTCATCGACGCCAACGGCCGCCGCAAGGTGAAGGGCAACATGGATATCGAGCTCGCGGTCGATGCCATGGAACTCGCCGAGCATGTCGACCAGATCGTGCTGTTCTCCGGCGACGGCGATTTCCGCTCGCTGGTTGAAGCGGTGCAGCGTCGCGGCGTCCGCGTCACCGTGGTCTCGACGATTTCGAGCCAGCCGCCGATGATCGCCGACGAGCTGCGGCGCCAGGCCGACGTCTTCACCGACCTGGTGGAGCTGCAATCCAAGCTCGGCCGCGATCCGTCCGAGCGCCCGGCCCCGCGCGAGCCGCGCCACCACGCGCCGCAATTCCTGCAACGCGCGACCACCATGGCGCCACGGGCGGCCGATGACGAAGAATTCGACGACTAATCTCGTCCCTGCCGCCACCGGAACCCGACCGCGATTGTCCGCTCTGCCCGAGGCTGGCCGACTTCCGCCGAGGCAGCGCGGGCGCGCAGCCTGACTGGTTCAACGCGCCAGTTGCCTCCTTCGGCGATCCCAACGCGAGGCTGTTGATCGTCGGGCTAGCGCCGGGCCTGCAGGGCGCCAATCGCACCGGGCGTCCATTCACCGGCGACTATGCCGGCGACCTGCTCTACGCCACGCTGCTCGAATACGGCTTTGCCAAGGGCGTCCTATCAGGCGCGGCCCGACGACGGCCTGAAGCTGGTCGATTGCCGGATCAGCAATGCGGTGCGCTGCGTGCCGCCGCAGAACAAGCCGCTGCCGATCGAGATCAACACCTGCCGGCAATTTCTGGCGGCGAACCATCGCCGCCATGCCAAAGCTGCGGTGCCATCGTCGCTGCTCGGCCGGATCGCGCATGAATCGACGGTGAAGGCGCTCGGCTTGCGCGGCGCCGCAGCCCCCTTTGCGCACGGCGCGCGTGCATAAGGCCGGCAGCCATCGGGCTCTACGACAGCTATCACTGCTCGCGCTACAACACGAACACCGGCGTGCTGACGCCAAAGATGTTTCGCAGATGTGTTCGCGAAGGTGCGCAAGGATCTGGATTCATAGGTGGACAAAGCGCGCTTGCGCGTGCCCACCAACACGGGCGGAGTATTGCGGGCACGTCGCTTACGCTCCTTTGCCCACTTGCGAACTAGACCGGATTTTCCTTCAACCATTCCAGCACGTCGCCGGCGTTCCGGTCCGGCGGGAATACCGGATAGAACACATGGGTGATGCGCCCGTCGTCGATGATCAGCGCCAGCCGCTTGATCAGCGTCAGTCCCGCGACCTCCATGGTCGGCAGCTTCAGCGCGCGGGTCAGCGCCAGCTTCTCGTCCGACAGCACCGGGAACGGCAGATGCAGCCGCGAGGCCATCTCGGTCTGGTAGGCGTTGTCCTGCGTCGACAGGCCGAACACGTGTCTGGCGCCGGCGGCCCTGAGCTCGGCGAACAGGTCGCGGAAGGCGCAGGTCTGCGGCGTGCAGCCGCGCGCGCCGGGGATCATGTCCCAATCGTCGACCAGCGCGATCTTGCCGGGCTCGCCGGTGCGCGGATAGGCGAACACCACGGTGCGGCCCGGCAAGCGCCGACAGCGTCACCGAGGTGTCGTCGGTCGCAAGCAGCGTGACCGGCGGGATCGTCATGCCCGACAAGATGCGCGGCAGCGCCGTCGTCGGTCGGCGCCGGGATTTTGCTCCAGTCGACGTCGAGCAGGTTTCTCTGGTTCATGGACTACCGTTCTCGCAGTTCTCGTGGGATCCTTGTCCCTACCCCCGCGCCCGCATCAGGCGGCCCTTCTCGCGGCCCCAGTCGCGCTTCTTCTCGGTCTCGCGCTTGTCGTGCAGCTTCTTGCCCTTGGCCACCGCGAGCAGCAGCTTGGCGCGGCCGCGCTCGTTGAAATAGAGCTTTAGCGGGATCAGCGTCATGCCCTCGCGGTCGACCGCGCCCATCAACTTGTTGATCTGCTTCCTGTGCAGCAGCAGCTTGCGCGGCCGTTTCGGCTCGTGGTTGAAGCGGTTGGCCTGCAGATATTCCGGGATGTTGGCGTTGATCAGCCAGATCTCGCCGTCCTTGGAATCCGCATAGGACTCCGCGATCGTGGTCTTGCCGTTGCGGATCGACTTCACCTCGGTGCCGGTCAGCGCGATGCCGGCCTCGATCGTGTCCTCGATCGCGTAGTTGAACCGCGCCTTGCGGTTCTCGGCGACGACCTTGATCGGACGTTCGTTCTTCTCGGCCACGTCAAGCCTTCTTCAGGAGGTCGCGGATTTCGGTCAGCAGTTCGACCTCGCGGGTCGGCTTTGGCGGCGGCTGCTTCCTTGCGCTTGAACTGGTTCATGGCGCGGATGACGATGAACAGCACGAAGGCGACGATCATGAAGTTCAGCGTCAGCGTCAGGAAGTTGCCCCAGGCCAGCACGGCGCCCTGCTTCTTGGCGTCGGCCAGATTGGTCGGCGGTGACCGACTTCGACAGCGGCGTGAAATAGTTGGAGAAATCGAGCCCGCCGGTGATCGGCGCCGATGATCGGCATGATGATGTCGCCGACCAGCGAGTTGACGATGGCGCCGAACGCCGCGCCGATGATGACGCCGACCGCGAGGTCGACGACATTGCCCTTCATCGCGAATTCGCGAAATTCCTTGAGCATGCGCAGTCCCTTTCCTCACTTCGTCATCGGACCGGCCATCGACGACAGCACGATCGCCTCAGTTGATCAGGCCGGCATGCACCATGGCGCTGCGCACGGCCACGCGCGTCGGCTCCGACACCGGCACCATCGGCAGCCGCAGCTTCTCGTCCATCTTGCCGAGCAGCGACAGCGCATATTTGACCGGCGCGCGGGTTGGACTCGATGAAGAGGTTGGTGTGCAGCGGCATCAGCTTGTCGTGCAGCTTCAGCGCGGTGGCGTACGTCGCCCTCTGGCCAGGCGGCGTGGAATTCCGCGCACAGCCGCGGCGCGACGTTCGACGTCACCGAGATGCAGCCATGGCCGCCATGGGCCATGTAGCCGAGCACGGTGGCGTCCTCGCCGGACAGTTGGTTGAAGTCCTCGCCCATCGCCGCGCGCTGCTGCGACACCCGCACCATGCTGGCGGTCGCATCCTTCACGCCGGCGATGTTCTTCAGCTCGAACAGCCGCTTCATGGTGTCGACCGACATGTCGATCACCGAGCGCGGCGGGATGTTGTAGATGATGATCGGAATGCCGATCGCGTCGTTGATCGCCTTGAAGTGCTGGTACATGCCTTCCTGGGTCGGCTTGTTGTAATAGGGCGTCACGACCAGCACCGCGTCGGCGCCCGCCTTCTCGGCATGCTGGGCGAGTTCGATCGCTTCCTTGGTCGAGTTGGAGCCGGCGCCGGCGATCACGGGCACCCGGCCCTTGGCCTCGTCGATGCACCATTCGACCACGCGCTTGTGCTCGTCATGGCTGACGGTCGGGCTCTCGCCGGTGGTGCCGACCGGCACCAGGCCGTTGGTGCCCTCGGCGATCTGCCAGTTCACGAGCGAGCGGAAGGCCGCCTCGTCGAGCGAGCCGTTCTTGAAGGGCGTGACCAAGGCGGTGAACGAGCCCCGGAATTTTGTCTTGGCTGCCATGGACTTCCTCCAAACGCACGATTTACGGCACGGCCTGTGATGAAATTGACTTCATACCGGGTCTGGCGAGCCGGCGAAAGGGCCGTGCCGCAGCCGTCTCAGCCCCGATTTTGCCGTGGTATTGGCGCAAGACATCACCGGTCCAGCGACCAATTTAGCATTTTGTCCACATATTCAATCAAATAGACCTAGGGCCTGAGCGATCAGAGTGATCTGCCGCCGCAAAGGAAAGCCGTGACCCCTTCCGCCCGCGCAGCCGCATTGCGATCGACCGCACTGGCGACGTAGCCTGGCGCTCGCCGTCGGGCTGTCGGCGCTGGCGCCGCAGGCCTGGGCCAAGGGTTCCACTGCCAAAACCGCGGCCGATCGCCCGCAACGTCGTTCGCCGAAGACGGCGCACGGCGAATACGGCGGCGGTCGCGCCAGAAGCCTGCCGCAACCACGCCGATGCAGAACCGCTGCCTTTGGCGCCGCGCCAGCGCCCGCTCTGGCGCCGGCGACGCGCCAGCATGCCGCGCCGCCGCCGCCGGCGCGCAGCAAGCCGACCGTCCCGGCGGCGGTCGCCGCGACGTCATCGACCTCGCAGGCCGACAAGGACGCGCTGGAGAACGTCATCGAGCTCGTGCGCAAGCAGCAAGCCGGCGCGACGCGACGCAGGCTGCAAGCCACGATCTCCGATCCGGTGGCGCGCAAGCTCGCCGGAATGGCTGATCCTGCGCAGCGACAACAACGGCGCCTCGGTCGAGCGCTATCGCGCGTTCCTCGCCGGCCAATCCGAGCTGGCCGTCGCAGACCTTCCTGCGCCGGCGCATCGAGGCAGCGCTGTGGGACGACCGCCGCGACGACGCCACGGTGTGGTCATGGTTCGAAAATGAATCGCCGATGTCGGCCAAGGGCCAGCTTCGCGCTCGCAAAGGTGATGATCGCGCGCGGCGACCGCGCCAATGCCGAGCGCGCTGGTGCGCGAGGCCTGGCGCAGCGATCCGATGTCCGAGGACACCGAGACCGCCGCGCTGGACCAGTTCGGCGCGCTGTTCACCGCTGGCGACCACAAGGCGCGCATGGACACCATGCTGTACAGCACCGAGCAGGAAGCCGCCGGCCTGCGCGCCGCCAAGCGGCTCGGCGTTCGGGCTATCTCGCGCTGGCCAAGGCGCGGCATCGCGGCCAACGAAGAAGGCCTCCAATCTGCAGGGCGCTGCTCGAGGCGGTGCCGCGCGAACTGCATGGCGACACCGGCTATCTCTTCGCCAAGATCCAGTTGCTCCGCCGCGAGGAGAAATTCGCCGAAGCCGCGCAACTGATGCTGAGCGCGCCGAAGGATCCGGCACGGCTGCTACAATCTCGACGAATGGTGGATCGAGCGGCGGCTGTTGGCGCGCAAGATGCTCGACGCCGGCGAGCACCGCACCGCTTATCTGATCGCGCGCGACGCCGCGCTTGCCGCCACGCGACATCTACAAGACCGAGCAGGAGTTCACCGCGGGCTGGATCGCGCTGCGCTTCCTCAACGATCCCGCGACCGCCGCCCAGCATTTCGCCCGCATCGGCGTCGGCAGCGTCAACCCGACCGCGCTGGCGCGCGCCGGCTATTGGCAGGGCCGCGCCGCGGGGCCGCCGGCCGCGCGCAGGAGGCGCGCGCCGCCTATACCGCGGGCCGCCGAGCAATCGACCAGCTATTACGGCCAGCTGGCGCGCGCCAAACTCGGACTGCCGCAGATCGACCTGAATGGCGCCCCGCGCGGACGCGGCGCGCGCGAGCGGCTGGAGGTCGTACGCGCGGTGCAGCTGCTCTATGAACTCGATGAGCGCGAGATCGCCATCCCGATGCTGGCCGACACGGGCGAGAATGGCGATCCCGACGCTCTCGTCGGGCTTGGCGAACTGGCGGCGCGCTATAGCGACGCCCGCGGAATGCTGCTGATGGGCAAGGCCGCGCTCAATCGCGGGCTGCCGTTCGACCACTATGCCTACCCCGTCAACGGCATCCCCTCGTTCAAGCCGATCGGGCCGGAGGTCGAGCCAGAGCATCGTCTACGCCATCGCGCGGCAGGAAAGCGCCTTCAATCCAGGCCGTGGTCTCGCCGGCGCAGGCCTATGGGCTGATGCAGGTGACGCCGGATGCCGGCCGCTATGTCTGCAAGCGCGCCGGCGTCAGCTTCGACCTCAGCCGGATGAAGACCGACTCGGTCTATAACGCGGCGCTTGGCGCCGCCGAACTCGGCGGGCTGCTCGAGGATTACCGCGGCTCCTACATCCTGACCTTCGCGGCCTATAATGCCGGCCGCGGCAGCGTCAAAGAAATGGATCGAGCGCTATGGCGACCCGCGCGATCCCAAGGTCGACGCGGTCGACTGGGTCGAACAGATCCCGTTCTCCGAGACGCGCAACTACGTGCAGCGGATCATGGAGAATTTGCAGGTTTATCGCGCACGATTCGGCGGCGGAACGCAGCTGCAGATCGAGGCCGACCTGCATCGCGGCGCCAGCGTCAGATAATACCGCGGCATTCACGGAGAATTCTCGAGGCGCTGAGGATGCCTGGCGACCGGGCACATCGCCCCGAGGCATCGCACCGCAGCAGCCGCTTCATGGAAGGGTCATCCAATGAAGAGAGCGTTTGCGGCACTGCCTCGCCGCTATCTTGCAATCCCAGCGACGATCGTCGCGCTCTACGTTCTGGTCAGCTATGCTGGTATTGCCGGCAACCTGGACCCGGGTCGAACATGAGCCCACGGTCTGTCAAAGCGGGCGATGGTGACGTCGACCGCGCAGGGAATACCCGGAGGGCGGCCCATCAACGTCGGCCTGATCGGCAGCCGAGAGGACGTGCGGTTGCGGCGTTCCATGCCCGCCGGGTGGTACCCGGCCGATCCGCCGTTACGTTGCGCGGCGCGCATAGAGACTCATCGGGAAGCGTGCTACTCGATCGCCCGTACAGCGACGCTCCCGTCAGCCCACTCTATTTCGACGGCCGGCGCGAGGATTTGGCGTCTCCGAGAAAGCTGGACGGACGGAAGCGCCGACCGCAGGCAGCACGTCCGCCTCTGGATGGTTCTGGAGAGCGGCACCGATGGAGGTCCCGTCTGGCTCGGTGCCGCGAGCTTCGACGGCGGGGTAACCCTGAGCCGCGATACCGGCCAGGTTACGCACTGAGATCGCCCTGAGGCATCGATCAGGAGCGCGACCGCCTGATTACCGGACTGGACCTCGCCAGGATGGTTCTTAGCATCCCTGTCAGATCAGGGGGATCGGCCCGACCTTGAATGGCCGCAATGCGCGAAGGCGATCCCTAGCTACACGGACAGCGGCGAGATATGGGTGGCGAAACTGGTGCCGCTCGGAGAGAAGCGCCTCCCGCGCCGGCGAGGTTCACTGCCGCCCCTGCCCTGATCCAGCTAAGAGACAAGATGTTTTCCTGGGCTTCATCCTCCGGTTGACGTTTTCCGGTCGGGCGCGAGAAGTGAACTTGCCCGGCGGCCGCCCCTGGCACCTGTTCAGCGTCTTACCGGCACTGCCCGCCAAATTACGGTTCAGATCTCGGCACCAACTGGCGATATAGAATTTTGGCATGTCTGACGGCGCGCGAGTAAAGACAAGAAGCAATACGTAACTGAACGAAGTATTAC
>ERZ1370068.5834-contig-484_pt1 | contig 28081 bp, 41 predicted proteins | sample MGYA00561227_ERZ1370068 | MGnify/ENA primary metagenome ERZ1370068 (study PRJEB38410, sample SAMEA6850437) | metagenome | study: Metagenomic assessment of the ecological functions of the soil: analysis of the soil microbiota associated with the...
AAAGCGCTGCGAACGGTTGCCAACGCCGGAAAGAAATCTGCCGAAGAGCTCCTCGGCAGTGTGCGAAAGATCATCAGTCAAGCTCCATTGGCGCGGGATCGACTATGTCGAGCTTGTTGATGGGGACACGTTGCAGCCCGTTGAAATGGCTGAGCAAACACGATGCTCTTAGTGGCTGTGTTCTTCGGCAAGACTCGCGTGATCGGCAACCTCCGATTGCGGTAAATGATCTAGGCCCCATCTGACACTGAGGGTCGGTTGCAGGCAGCGTCTGCAGTCCAAGCTCGAGCCATTTTTGCGGCTGCGGATTGTCTTTGCCGACACGGTGAAGGAAGTGGCTGCGGACAAGTCTCGGCAAGATTCGGCTTGCCTAAAAGCGGGGAATCGGATAGAAGATTGCGGCGTTTGTAATGAGGAGACTTCTTGCGGCTTGTCTCAGTCTGGCGATTGCTGGCGCCCCGAAAGTCTTCGGGGACGAGCAATCCACTTCTCCCTACGCTACGGCGGCGGATTTCGCCAGCTGCGCAATGAAGCTGCGGGAGCAGGCGTTGCTCAAAGTGGAACCGCAGGTCCTTATCCCGACCAGCTCCCGCCCGGCGGTCCAGCGTTACCCGTGGAAAATGAATATCGTAACGACGGTGTTCTGGGTGGGTGAGGAAGCGGCGGAAACAATCCGGTGCCTAACTACAAGAGTGCGTGGGATTTTAATTGGACAGCGAATTACGGCGGCACGGACAACCCGGAGCCGAGCGCGCGCCGGAATTACATTCCAATCGCGTTCGTCCCGAGGCAGAATCCTTTCTACTTCGCGTTGCCTTATAACGACGTCACGCACGGCCAATTCAAGCCCGGAAGCGCCGCTGGTGATCCCGTGGTTCAAGCAATCCTTACACCGGGCCGGGGCAGTCGGTCTGCCGCCATCGTTGGATTGCCATTCGCAAAGGGAATCGCCTCTGCTACGCGCAATGGGAGGATTGCGGCCCGTTTCGCACCGACCATTTTCAATACGTCTTCGGCAATGAGCGCCCGAAGCCGAATCTCAACCATGGGGCCGGATTGATGTTTCCCCGCGGTGCGCGATTATCTGGGGCTAGCGCCGACTGATGTGACCGACTGGCAATTTGTTGAAGTTCGGGATGTGCCTCCGGGTCCCTGGCGAAGCTACGGCGATAACAATCATTTCGTCATTGCGCGTCGCCAAAGCGAGCAGCGTGTGGCTGCGGGCGGCAGCGGCGCGGCGCGAAGAAACTCAGCGTTTCAACGCGGAACGGTGTAGCCACCGGCCGCTGCCGAGCCGTCCGATTCGATCAGGCAGATCTGCGCACTGCGACTGGCCACAGGTCCGCACATCGAGATCAGTCGTGCTGCGGCGAACCGGTCGCTCAACATTTGTGATGACCTAGCCGCCTGGAGAAGATGCTGGAACAGCAGATGGAGCGGCTTTCGCCGCGGTCTTCTCAGCGGGCTCCGCCTTCGGATGCGGCGTCACCGGTGTCGCCATGCCAAGCAACTCTGAGACGGTGACAAACTTGAAACCCTTGGCCTCCAGCTCATCGAAGGTAGAAGGCATCGCCTCGACTGTTCCCGGATGAATGTCGTGGGAAAGCACGATCGAACCGGGTCGCGTCTCTTTGAGAATACGATTGCGAACTACCGCCGGGCCAGGTCGTTTCCAGTCGAGCGGATCAACGTCCCAAAGAATGATGTCATATCCGAATTCGTCGTGGATCCATCGTTTTTCGCGTTCGGTAATCGATCCATACGGCGGCCGCAGCAACGTGGGACTTTTCCCGATGGCGCTCTTAATTGCATCATCGGTCCGCTGCAATTGGCTGCGAACACCTTCCTGCGACATCTTGGCGAGAGTTAGGGTGCGACCAACTGTGGCTCGCGATTTCGTGCGTCCTTCGCGTGCAGCTCGCGCGACGATCTCCGGATGTTCCGCGACGTTCTCGCCGATGACGAAGAACGTTGCCTTGATGTGATGCGCGGCCAGTAAATCGAGCAATTTCGGCGTAAGCGCCGCGCTCGGTCCATCGTCAAAGGTCATCGCGATGTAAGGCCCATCGACGTGCACCGAATTAAACGTGATCGCCGGTTCCTTGGGCGGAGCTGGAGTCTTTGGCGCAGCTTCCTTTTCCACGTTCGGAGATACGGCCTTAGGTGCCGCTTCGATCGAGTGGGCGGGTTTAGCGGGCTTGGTTGCCGGCGCGGGTTGGGCTGCGAGCGCAACAGTGAAACTCAACGTGGCTGCGCAACCCAACAGCAAACGGTAATTAGGCATGACGGCGTGACGGTAAGAAACTGAACGGTGTATCTAGCAGAGCGCGCGTATTTCGCAACGCGCAATGGAATGTCCAGCTGCTGCGCCGTGCGTCAGCCGCTGCCGCGAAAACGAATGATCGCCGTTACTTTTGCGCCACCATTGTGCTGCCGTAAATCCTTGACAAACAGTGGGTGTGCTGTTGTAAAAGGGGCGGGAGTGATCGCTTCGCGGGCGTATGACGCTTTCACTTTCATTGTCGCATTCTCGTTTTCGCGCTGTGCCGCTCGTTGCGCGTAGCCAATGCGCAGGTCAACGTCACGCAGAAAAACAATAATCCTTCCCGGGACGGTCTTTATATCGATCCCGCGTTCACGCCGGGCAACGCGGCCAATCTGGTCCGCGATCTGAACTTTAATGGCACGATCGTGGGCAACGTTCACGCGCAGCCGCTTTACATCGAGGGCGGTCCGAACGGGCCGATGATCATTGCTGTTACCGCATCGAATAATATTTATGCGCTCAACGCCACGACCGGCGCAGTGATTTGGCAGCGCACCGACATCGGACCGCCTGTCACTGTCGGGTCTATCCGTGCGGAAACATCAATCCGGTTGGCATCATCGGCACACCCGTTGTCGATCTCGCCTCCCGATCACTTTTCTTCGATGCAATGATCGACTGGCGCTACCAATAAGCATTTCATTTATTCGTTGAACGTGGACACTGGCGCCACGAATGCCGGCTGGCCGGTGGATTTGAACGCCACGGCCAGCTACAACGGCATTCCCTTCGTTTCACTGGCGCAGGAAGAACCGCGGGGCACTGGCTCTTGTGAACGGGATCGTGTATGATGCCTTACTCCGGATACTTGGGCGACTGCGGCAATTATCACGGCTGGGTTGTCGGCGTGCGACATCAACAATCCTTCGAACGTGCATGGCCTGGGCGACAACAGCGATCGGTGGCGGGATTTGGGGACACAGCGGCGTCGCCAGCGACGGCACCAACATGTTCGTAATCACCGGGAACACGTTCAACACCGGCGGCAACTGGATGGGCGGCGAAGCAATCATTCGGTTGCAAGCCGGGCCAGTCTTTGAGCGGGCAGCCCACCGACTACTGGGCGCCGACCAATTGGTTCTCGCTCGATCAACGGCGACACCGATCTGGGCGGTGTCAGCGCGATGCTCATCGACGTGCCTGGAGCAACGCCTTCGCAGCTTGTGCTCGCGACTGGGAAAGGATGGCAACGCCTATTTGCTTAATCGTAACAACCTCGGTGGCATCGCGGCACCAGTAGCCCAGCTAAGCGTTGACGGCGCTGATCAGAGGCCAGTCGTCTGCTACCTACCGCACGAGCCAGGGCACCTATTTTGTTTTTCGCGCGCAGGCAACGCAGATTAAGGCCTACAAGATTACTGCAACAAGTCCGCCGACAATAGTCTCCGCCTGGAGCGTGAGCCAGAGCGGGCAGGGCTCGCCCTGGGTCACAACGACCGATGGGACCAACAACGCGATCGTGTGGGTTGTCGGTGCTCAAGGTGACCAGCGGTTACACGGCTACAACGGTGACACCGGCGCGGTTGATTTACGCAGGCGGCGGCGCTAACGAATTGATGACCGGCACGCGCAAATGGAACAGCGGCATGGTAGCTCGCGGAAGCATCTACGTCGCGAATGACAACAAGGTTTATGCTTCCCGCGTTCCGGGAGGAACGCCTACACCCACGCCTACTCCGACTGCAACGCGCAACCGCGACACCTACTGCGACACCACGCCACGGCTACAGCAACTACCGACTGCAACAGCCACGCCACCCAACTGCTACAAGCCGACGCCGAGTCCGACGCCTAGCGACACCGAGACCGATCACGCTCAGTGCGCGCGGCTACAACGTGCAGGCGCAGCAGACGGTGGACCTCTCCTGAATGCAGCTACCGTCGAACAACATCGACGTCTACCGTAACGGCGTGCTGATTGGCCATTGTTGCCGACCATCTCGGGTTCTGCACTGATCACATCGCGCGCGTGCGCAAGGGCAGCTGCATCTACAGGGTACGCGCTGCAGGCGCGCAAAACTGCTCGCGGCGGTAGACAGGCGGGTAGCGCGCTACCCCCAGAACGCCTACAGCTCTCACGGCGCGCGATGGCGTTGGGTTGATGCGATAGGTCCAGTCAAGCACTGATCGCTCTGATGAATTTACGTCGTGTAACACCGCGTCCACGAGCGCGCGATTTGGCGAGAATTCGCAGACCGGGTCGGTGTTCGCGGCGTTTCCGGTCAGCAACGCGGCCTGACAACGGCAACCGCCGAAATCGATTTCTCTTTGCGGACAACTCCGGCACGGCTCCGGCATCCATTCCGTTCCACGGAATCGGTTGAAGCTTTCCGATTCGCGCCAAATCCAATCGAGATCGCGTGCTCCGGACATTTTCGAAACGCAAATCGGGAATTGCTGATGACGCAGTCGGGCAGGGGAGCACGTCGCCGATCGGATTTACGGTGAGATATCGTTGCCCCCAGCCGTTGAGACACGGTTTTGGACGCGTCTCATAATAATCCGGCAGCACATAAAAGATGTCGATCTTGCCCGCGAGCCGCGCCTTGGCTGCGGTCGCGATGTCTCGTGCGCGATCCACTTGTTCGCGGGTGGGGAGCAACGCTGCACGATTGCGAAACGCCCAACCGTAGAACTGCACGTTCGCCAGCTCGACTCTCTCGGCGCCGAGCGCTTCCGCGAGGTCAATCATTTGCGGGAGTCGATCGATGTTCCGCCTGTGAATCACAAAATTGAGGCTCAGCGGAATTCCGGCTGCGCGAATTTTCGCAGCGACGTCGAGCTTACGCTCATGCGCACGCGCGCCGGCGATTTCGTCGGCCAGGCTTGATTCATCCGACTGAAAACTTAGTTGGATCGAATCTAATCCAGCATCGCGCAACGCACGCACGCGATCGTCATCCAAGCCGATGCCGCTGGTGATGAGGTTCGTGTAAAGCTTTGCCTCACGCGCCGCGCGAATCAGTTCGGCGAGATCGCGCCGGGCAAGCGGTTCGCCTCCGGAAAAACCGATTTGCAAAACGCCAAGCGCGGCGGCTTCACGAATGACCCGTTTCCATTCTTCCGTCGTGAGCTCGCCATTGTTTGCTGTAGCCTGTGCGCTGTCCTCAGCGCAGTGGGCGCGGCTTGTTCTCCGCTGGGACAGCGGACGCTACGGCTACAGGGTTTGAGCAATACGGGCAATGCAGCGGACATCGGTACGTGATCTCCGCGAGCAATGCGTATGGGCGGGGCAGATTCATGTCAGTTGCTGTAGCCGGTATCGGTGATGCCGGCCCAATGCGGTTCATTCTGCCGGGATCACCGATCCCGGCTACAACGATGCGATCATGTGAATTCAATCAATTTGCGCTGTTGCAAATCGCCAAGTTTCATGTACATCAGCAGCAAGCGCCGTCAGAGTCCGCCTCGTATTCTTCGGCCAATTCGCAAACGATCTCGCCCAGTGTTCGTCCGTCGCAGCGGGAAAGAATTTCGTGCGCGGTTTCGTTTAGTTCGACAATACCTTCGGGATAAAGCAGCACGCTTTTACCCGTGGTCGAATCGATTTGTAACCGAACGCCTTTCGCCAGGCTCGGCCGAGCCAAATCGGAAATTGTTGTGGCAGCGCATCTTTAAGCAGGAGCGGCGGTCTCCCGACCGCCGAAATTTCCCGCTGATGGGCGGACTAGAGACCGCCCCTCCTTGAAGTAGCCGTGATGAATTGCGTCGAGCATGGACCAGAGCACATCGCATTTGAACTCGAGCGCGCGCACGGCTTCCCGCTGAAGCTCGGGCGTGTTGCAATATTCCAAGGTAATCGCGAGCGCCTCGTCAGAATCGCGCCGCGCCTGCGTGACTCGGCGACGGAAATAATCAAGTCCGCGAGGATCAATCCACCGAATAGAACTTTTCGAAGGCTGCAAGCCGGGCGGTCATCAGATCCGGCGCAAAAGCTCGGTCAGCGACGACGCGATGGCGATCGGCCACGGCTGACTGCGCGCGAAATTCACGTACGCATCCACCGCGAATCGAACTCCGGGCAACAGATGGCGATTATCCAGTAGCTCGTCACGCGATAGCCCGCACGCTTCACCGAGTCGCAGCCACGCTTCGATGCCGCCTTCGTTTCATGGAGCGTGCGGCTGTCCCCAGCGCATCGCGAAGTTTCTCCCGGCTGGGCGGACAGCGGACTCTGCACCTCCGTGTAGCAACGCCGTCGTGGTCGAGAATGCGATGAATCCAAGCCCGTCGCACTTCGCGCACTGGGCAGTTGGCGAGAATCGCGGCGTCTTTGATCGGAATGTTTCGCTGATAATAGAACCGATTCGCGACCCAGCCGCGCAGCGCTTCCGGCGAAAGCCGGCCTTCGTTCATCGCGACGTGGAACGGATGTTTATCGTGATAACCGCGCACGCCGATCGCCCGCAATTTTTCAACGAACGTTTCGCGATCCCAGAGTCCCGTGGTCATAAAACCATTTCTACACAGCATCATAATGTCATTCTGAGCGAAGCGAAGAATCTCGATCAAATTTCGACCGGGCTGCACCGAAGCATGAGGCTCATGAGATGTTCTCGCTTCGCTCAACATGACAGCGACATTTACAAAACGATTTCTAGTCCATCGCGCGCGACCTCGATTCCAGCCTGCTCGAGTTCTGCGCGTTCCGGAGAGCCAGGCATCAGGATCGGGTTGGTGTTGTTGATGTGGGTGTAAATCTTCCGGCGCGCCGGCGATTGGCGCAACAAATCAAGAGCTGCCGTCGTTGATGGGCAAATGATTCATCTCGCGCGCGCTGCGAGCGCCCGGCCGCACTGCTGACCGAGTTCTCCGTCGCTCCAGAACGTCCCGTCAAACATGACAAGATCAGATGTATGAACTGCGTCGCGCAGTTGCTCGGTCAAACTCGCCGACACTCGGCGCGAACAGCGCAGTTCGGCCGGATGCTGTCGTCGCGAAATTGAAATGCAACGCTGTCGGGCAGTTCAATCGCTCGAAATGCCGATGCCGCGAGTCCAGAGATTGAAATTTCGGAGTCACCTTCCGCCATTCGATTCCGCAGAACCGCGCGAGAGCGCGGTCAAGCCATGCGAGCGCAGCTCGGGTTTCGTCCGTAGCGTAAACGACGAGCGGCTTCTCCTGTTGGCGCAGGAGCAACAGGCCCAGCGCATGATCGATATCTGCATTGGTCAAAAGAACACCTGCGATCGGAGTGTTGCGCGATGCATTGCGGCGCGGCTGCAATCGCGTCGTGCTTTCGATTTGCCGGGGCAGATCAGGCGATGCGTTTATTAACCACCAGTTCTGAAATTCTTCCGAGTCGGCGCTGATCGCGATGCTCGATTGCGTCTGCGGATCAATTTTTCCCGCGCGCGCTGCGACGCAGTTTACACAGGCGCAGTTCCATTGCGGCAGGCCGCCGCCGGCCGCGCTGCCGAGGATATGGATCCGAATCAACCGAACTTATCGTCGTAATTTCCCGTCCGATCAGACCGCGCCGGCGTAACAGGTGCATTCAAAAAGATCGGCACTGTTTTGAGCGTCGGTTTGATCCACCTTTTTTCGTTCTCATGAGTCGCTCAGTTCCATTAGATCATATGCCATATGGGTCAAACTTATTTTTGATAAAGCTGATGTCGCCGCTGCGTTCCACGCGCGCGACTCGAATACTGGAAAGGTCGTCCGTGTGTGCGCTAAGACGCATGTCTTCGTCCAGATCATGCGTTGAGACGTGGTTGCGCCACATCATGGATAATCGCATTGTCCATCGCGCACGATGACATCAGGCCTGCCTTTGACCAAGATCCCGAACCGATGGGAATAGAATGCGAGAAAGGCGAAAAGGCGATGGAGCACGACCAAAACCACGCCGCCGCCGAGCGTCGCGAAAAAGCTGCTGAGCCGTTAATGGCGCGCGAAAGTACTGCGGCAAGAATGACAAGCAGGACGGCGTCGAACGGAGTTTTCCGCGAGAGTGAGCGTTTGTGTCCAAGCCGCACTGCGACCAGCGTGACAAGAAAAACAATGATCCCACGCAGCGAAATTTGAACGAACGTCAAATTCCTCGGTTCCACACCGAGGCCCAGCAAGGTTTCAAAAGAATTCCAAAATGCGTTCATAGCGTAAGATTGTATCGCCGCGAAAAGGCACTTGTCGCGCGGATACTTCGCTTCGCTCAGACTGACAGGGCACGTTGCGGTCGTTTCCACGCTTGCGCGAGAAACCTTCGCGTGGCATAAGACGACGCTCACCCGGTTTTCAAACTGATCCAGCACACGACGTTTATGCCAACAGCGCCACCTCCATCTCGCGATGTCGCACTGGAAACGCGCTTTTTTGGGAGCGTTTCAAAAGCCAATTATCGCGGCCGCGATCGTCGTCCTGCTCGCAGCTACTGCGTTCACCGGTTATCGGTTTTATTCCGATCGCCGCGCGGCCGCTGCATCAGCCGCGTTGGCGAGCGCGAACAGCGCGCAAGAGTACGAACAGGTAATCGCTCGTTACCCCAATACGCCTGCCGGCGCCGATGCGTACATTTTGCTCGCTGAAGCGCAGCGGAAGGAAAGGAAATTCACTGAGGCAAACAAAACGCTCGAAACGTTCATCGCGAAGTATCCCAAGCATGAGCTTGTGAGCACGGCGAAGATGGCGATGGCGGCTAATCTGGATTCGATGGGCAAAACGGATGAAGCGTTGGCGATGTATCAACAGATCGCGTCGGCTTACCCCAACAGTTACACTGCGCCGCTCGCCATGCTTTCGCAGGTATACATTCTAAAGGCGAAAAATCGGAACGACGACGCGCGGCGCATCTGCGAGACCATCCTCACCCAATACCGAACGAGTTTTTGGGCGGGCGAGGCGATGCAGCAACTGCGCCTGCTGAAGCCGATTACGACGTCGACGCCGCCACCGGCAGCGGTGCCAACCGTCCCGCCAATGTTGGCATTCCTGCCGCGCCGGCGCCGCAAGCTCCGCCCGCGCCGAACCAGCCGCAGGGCGCGCCATCGCCAAAGAAACCGTAGAGGGTAGGGCGCGACCGCCGGTGCGCGCCGACGCTTCGGCGGGCAGACGGCCCGCACCGTGCTGCGCTACGCTCGTCTAACGCTTGGAGAACTGGAAACGCTTCCGCGCGCCGGGTTGCCCGGATTTTTTCGCTCTTTCATGCGCGGATCGCGACGCAGCAAGCCCTCGGATTTGAGTGGGCCTCGCAAATTTGCGTCGACTTGAAGAAGCGCTCGCGCGATCGCGAGTTGTGCCGCGCCGGCCTGGCCCATAATGCCGCCGCCGCTGGCGTGAATGAACACAGTCGTAAGTGTTAACTGCCTTCGCATTCTGCAGAGGTTGCAACACCACATTCTGCAACGGCACAGTCGGGAAATAATCTTCGAAGGTCCGGCCGTTGATATCGATTTTTCCGCTGCCCGGCATCATGCGAACGCGCGCGACTGATGTCTTGCGGCGACCTGTGGCAATGAATTCCTCAGCTTGTGGCATAGATCACGACCTCTAAAGTTTGACAGCTTCGGGCTGTTGCGCGGCGTGCGGATGCGAATCGCCGCGATACACTTTCAGCTTCCGATAAACATGCCGACCGAGCCGATTGTGCGGAATCATTCCGCGGACGGCGCGTTCGACTAGCAATTCAGGATGGCGAGCGCGGCGCGACCGGGCACTCTCAGATTTGTGTCCGCCGACGTAACCGGAAAAACTCATATAACTTTTCTGTTCTTCTTTCTTTCCGGTGAGCCGGACTTTTTCCGCGTTGATGACGATGACAAAATCGCCCGTATCCACATGTGGTGTGAAAATCGGTTTTCTCTTTGCCGCGCAGCAGATTGGCCGCCTTCACCGCGACTGCGTCCGAGCACCTGGTCGCTGGCGTCGATCACCCACCACTTGCGTGGGACTTCGCTGGCTTTGGCGGAAAACGTTTTCATCTCAGAAAAAGGGCACGAAAAGCTACGGGTGCGGACAAGGACCTGTCAACCTGAGCGTGACCGATTTACGTCGACAATTGCTTCTTCCTTGCGCAAGTCATCGCCGTAAAACACCGCTTGGCGGCTGACACAGCCGCCCTACAATTGTGGGGCGTTTCTGTGAAACGCCGATTTTACAATGGCAACTTCACAAAATCCAAAGACTGCGATCTCGCCGCGGCGCGACGAAGATTTTCCGGAGTGGTATCAGCAGGTGGTTCGCGCCGCTGAATTGGCCGAGCCTTCGGACGTGCGCGGTTGCATGGTCATTCGTCCGTGGGGCTACGGGATCTGGGAAAACATGCAACGTCAGCTCGACGCGCTGATTCGCGCCACCGGTCATCGCAACGCCTATTTTCCCTTATTCATTCCGTTGAGTTATTTCGCCAGGGAAGCTGAGCACGTCGAAGGCTTCGCCAAAGAATGTGCCGTGGTTACGCATTACCGGCTCAAGCTGGATGAGGAAGCCGGGTTGGTGCCTGATCCCGAATCGAAATTGACCGAACCGCTGATCGTTCGGCCGACGAGCGAGACGATCATCGGCGCGAGCTACGCGAAATGGGTGCAATCGTATCGCGATTTGCCGATCCTGATCAACCAGTGGTGCAACATCGTGCGCTGGGAAATGCGGACGCGATTGTTCCTGCGCACAACGGAATTTCTGTGGCAGGAAGGCCACACCGTCCACGAAACGGAAGCAGAAGCGCGAGAAGAAACCAAGCGGATGCTCGGCGTGTACGAAACGCTTTGTGCGCGAACGTTGCGCGATTCCCGTATTCGCGGGTTTAAAATCGGACAGCGAAAAGTTCCCTGGCGCGGTGGAAACTATGGCGCTCGAAGCGATGGTGCAGGACCGCAAGGCAATCCAGGCCGGCACATCGCATTTTCTCGGGCAGAATTTTGCCCGTGCAAGCGGAATTCAGTTCCAAACGCGTGAGGGCAAACAGGAATTTGGCTGGACCACGAGCTGGGGCATGACGACGCGCATGGTGGGCACAGTCGTCATGGCGCACGGTGACGACGACGGCGTCGTTTTGCCGCCGCGCATCGCGCCGACGCACATCGTTATTCTGCCAATCACGACCAAGGAAGAGACGCGCGCGAACGTTTTGGAAACCTGCGACAGACTCGCCGCGGAGTTGCGTGCGAAAAAATTTCTCGATGATGTTGCGATTGAGGTTGAAGTCGATCGGCGCGATCTCGGCGGCGGAGTTAAGAATTGGGACTGGATTAAGAAAGGTGTGCCGCTGCGAGTTGAGATCGGGCCGCGTGATCTCGAAAAAATTCGGTCACAGTGAGCCGGCGCGATCAACCGGTGAAGAACAAGGAGTCGATGCGGATGGACGAATTCGCTGCGCGCGCTCCAGAAATTCTTGTCTCGATTCAGGATTCGCTGTATGCGCGTGCGAAAGAGTTCCGGGACGCGAACACACACGTGATAAATTCGAAGAAAGATTTCTACGATTTCTTCACCGCGAAAAACCCTTCGAAACCCGAAATCCACGGCGGCTTTGCGCTCGCGCACTGGAACGGGTCGCGCGAAATCGAGGAACAGATCAAGAACGATCTGAAAGTCACGATCCGCGTTATTCCGCTCGATGATTCTTCAGAGCCGGGCCAATGCATCTTTACCGGTGAACCGAGCGCGCGTCGCGTCGTTTGGGCGAAATCATACTAGCGCCTAAGGACGCAGGCGATTCAACAGGGACGAGTTGACGGCGAGGCGGTGACTGGTTTATTTCCGCCCGCCGATGCAGTTAAGAGCTCTACAGCCGCGAGTGGTGTTCCTGGTGTATTGATGCGAAGGATTATCTCAGCGAGAAAGGCTATTGCTTCCAGGAGATCGACGTTGGCAAAGATCGGCAGGCGTATGAGGAGATGAAGCAGCTTTCTGCTCAAACGTACGTGCCCACGTTTGTGGCGGGCGATAAAGTTTTGGCAAATTTTGACACCGAATCAGCTTCAAAAATTTCTGAACGAGCATCAGATCAATCCGTAGGCACGCTGTATCCGTGATGCTTTTCGGTCTCCTTCTTACGCTCGGCGTGGCCGTGCTCAGCGTCGGTCTCCGCACGTTTCACAATTCGTATGCGCAAAGGCCGGGGCGCTGGGGATTCTCGCCGCCACTTTTCTTGGATTTTATTTTGCTACCAACAATTGGGTGTGGGGTTTGGTCGCGGCTGTAGCCTGGCTGTTTCTGCCTTGGCTGGAAATTCTCACCCGGATTCGTGCGTTGCGACTTCCAAAAGAAAAACAGCTTCGACCGAAAAGTCCGCCATCGTCAGACACGTTCCCGGCGCTTAGCGAAATCACGCGCGAGATCGAAGACGAAGGGTTCGTTTACGTGAGCGATGCCGGGTGGGATTGGGAAGATTACCGGCAGTTTTTCCGATTGTTTTACAGAGAAGAAGATCGTGCCCAGGCCGCGATCTGCCTGAATGAGCAGCGTGATTTTTCATTCTATTACCTGCGCATTTCGTCGCGCACCAAGGACGGCACGGTTTGGACAACGTGGAATTATCCGTTGTCCTACGGCTTGAAACTCTCTCCCGCGTTCCGGATCAATCGGCAGCGGCCGGATCGATCTTTCTGGCAGCTTGATCAAAGTCATCGCGAATTTTTGCGGCGAAACAAAGTTGATCCTGCGGAGATCGAACCGCTCGATGAAGAGCAGATTCAGGCTGACATCGAGAAAGATCTGCGCGACCAAATCGCGCACAACATTCACAAAGGCGTTCTCAAGCAAACCGCTGCAGGCGACGTGAAATATTCCTGGCGCGGGATGATTTACCTTTGGTGCCAGTTTCTGGTCGATCTGGTGCGGCTTGTAGTCATCCTGAGCGGAGCGCGCTCACGATCGGCGATTCGTGCGCATGGTAGGGACGCGTCACTCCGTGCGCGCCGTCGCTGCGCTAGGATCCCGTGGCGTGCAGAGGACTGCTCGCCCTGCCAATGCACGATGCGTGCAATGTTCATTTGAACTTGCGTGATCCTGCGCTTTGAAGGATGGTGCCTGCATGCTCACCGACAGGCAAAGGAGCGTGCTTGATTTTATTCAGCGCGAGCAACGGGAGAAAGGCATTACGCCGAGCACGCGCGAAATCCAAAATCATTTCAGGTTCGCCAGCCAGACATCGGTGATGCAATACATCGCGGCACTGGAGCGAAAAGGTTTTCTCAACCGGCACGCGCGCAAAGCTCGAGCGTTGATCACGCCAGCCATGAAGGTTCGGATTACCGACATTCCAATTTACGGTCAGATTCCGGCTGGAATGTCGGCATTGACTGAGCAGAGCATCGAAGGGCACGTGTCGCTGGACACGCGCTCGGCAAATGTGTTGAAGAATCGAGGCACATTCGCGCTACGAGTGCGGGGCGACTCAATGATCGGGGCGCACATTGTCGATGGCGATATTGTGATTTTGGAAGACACGAAAGAAGTGCACGACGGCGATATCGTTGCGGCGTTGATCGACGGCGAAACGTCATTGAAGCGTTATGTGGTGGAGCGCGGCCGCCCATATCTGAAGGCGGAAAACCCGCGTTATCCCGATCTGGTGCCGGCTCGCGAGCTTAAAATCCAAGGCGTGATGGTGTCACTGATCCGCAAACAAGAGCGACGGAAAAGACATTGAACGGCCTCGTCATTCCGAGCGAAGTCGAGGAATCCCGTTGCATTGGAGCTTAGCGTAACGGGATCCTTCGACTCCGCTTCGCTGCGCTCAGGATGACGAGTCCTATTAAGTTCATTTGAACATATCAATTCGATATGCCATGTTTATCTCCCATGGCTGCGAGCGCCAAAATTATCGATCTACGCAACCTGCTGGCGGAGCGTTTTCCTCATCCTTCGTGCACGACAGCGAAGCGCTTAATTACCGGCTTACGTTTTCTTGAGGAATCGATTGGCGGCGGATTGCCGCGTGGCGCGATCACCGAATTGATCAGCCCGGGAACGAGCGCGGGAAGCGCATCGCTCATTCACGCGCTCGTCCATTGCGCGTATCGCGATAATTATTTCCTGGCGCTGATTGATGGACGCGATTCGTTTGACCCCTGCGGGTTGGATAATGCGTGGCTGCAACACCTGCTTTGGGTCCGGTGCAGCAAAGCATCTGAAGCCGTCAAAGCGGCTGATCTGCTTTTGCGCGACGGTAATTTTCCGCTGGTGATTGTCGATCTGGTGCTGAACGCACCGGAGGAATTGCGTAAAATTCCGCAAACGAATTGGTATCGCTTGCAACGGTTGGTCGAGGTGCTGCCCACGGCATGTCTGGTTCTCACGCGATATGAAATGGTTAGTAGCGCGCAACTGAAACTGGTGCTCGAAAATTCGTGGGACATTCAAACTTTTGAAAGCGAGGACGCGCTTTCACGACTCCGAATTGTTGTGAAACGATCGCATCTCCAATCAGAAGTCCGAAGTCAGCAATCAGCGGTCAGCTAGAATGATGTTCGCCACGATTTATTTGCCGAATTTCTGTTTGCAGGCAGCCACGCGGCATCAGCCGGAACTCTGCGAAAAACCAGTAGCGTTGATCGAAGAACACGAAAGGAAACCGGTCGTCATTCAACTGAACGAAGCCGCAGAAAACGCCGGTATTCGAAAAGGAATGACCCCGAGCCAGGCGTTGGCGCGATCATTGCGGGTGGTCATCAAAGTTCGTGCACCCACGCAGGAAAAATCGATACAGGAAATTTTGCTTCACTACGCGTTTACTCTCAGTCCTTTTGTGGAAGACACTGCGCCGGGTGTTTGCACAGTTCAGTTTACGGACTGCCGCAATTTGAGTGAGAAGGTAGGTCGCGTTATCGAGCAATTAGCCGAGTGCGAAATTCGCGCTCAAGCCGCGGTTGCTCCGACGTCAGATAGCAGCTTTCTGGCAGCACATCTGGCTCGGCCGGTGTTGCAGATCGAGAACGCAAAGAATTTCTCGCACCGCTGCCGATAGAAACTCTCGCCATGGCTGCGACGTAGATTGACCACCAGGCTCAGCGGTCTTTTTATTTTCCCCGATTTCTTCCGTTCGCTTTACGACGAATGATTTTACCCGGGCATACTCTTTCTGAGCTCCGCTGGCAAAATCGCGCGGCCCGTACTCGAACAGCACCACGAAACAAAAGTCAGGACCAGGAACAGGGCGAACCAAAAAGGCCGCGCAGAAGCGCCATGTCAAAACGTAACGGTTACGTTAGTGCTATCAACAGCCGCGAAAGCTAACGCGAGTTGCAAGCTGTGAGGCGCGAGGATATATGAAATCCCTCGCGCTAAAACGGGTAGGTACCGAAGTGGCCAAACGGGGCAGACTGTAAATCTGCTGGCTTTACGCCTTCGCTGGTTCGAATCCAGCCCTGCCCATATTTTCCCAATGGCGCTGTAGCGTGCGCTGTCCTCAGCGCAGAGAATCAAATCGGCAGCAAGCGCAAATCCGCTGAGACAGCGGACTCTGCAGCACCTGTCCGCAGGCAACGCCGGTTGGCTAGTAGCCGCCGCCTCTTCGCTGGCCGCCACCGTCACGCCGGCCGCCGCCGTATCCGCCACCGCCGTAACGTCCACCACCGCCGCCGCCGCCACCCGGCGGCCGCTGCTCGCGCGGACGCGCCTCATTCACAGTCATCGGCCGGCCTATCCATGGTGTGGCCGTTGAATTTCGAGATGGCATTCTGCGCTTCCTCGTCCGAACTCATAGTCACAAAGGCGAACCCACGTGATTTGCCAGTGAATCTGTCCTGCATGAGAGTCACTTCCTGCACAGCTCCAGCTTGCGCAAAAATCTCCTGCAGTTCGTTCTCCGTCGTGTTGAAGGGGAGATTGCCTACGTATAATTTGGTTCCCATTGAGTTTATTCTAGAAAACGCAGCCAGGTAACTGTTTCCGCTTATCGGATTTCAAATCGCCATTGAATAAACTCAACTGACAATCCACCAACTTCCGGGCTTCCGTTTCCCGTTTTGCGGTCACTTGTAAAATGCTTCTTTTAAGAAAGCAATACAAATCAAGGTCAATTTTTGGCGTCAGATAATGGCTCAAGCAGACAGGCGAGAAAGCACGAATAATTCAGCCCGCGTGGCAGTTACGGCAGCGGGTGTGATCAGCCCGCTCGGGTTTGGTTTGGCCGAAACGCTCGAGTCGTTGCGCAGCGCACGGGACTGTGTGACTCCCGTGATGCGCTTTTCAGTCACGCAATGCCGGTGCAAAACCGCGGGCCAGGTTTCCGACTCGCGTCTGCTTGCCAGCCACGCGCAAATACCTCGTTCGGGACGCCTGCATCGCGCGTCGCACATGATGATTCAGGCGCTGCAAGAACTCGTGACGCAACAGCCTGAATTTGAACCGGAGTTAACGGTAGTTGGAACGACAAGCGGAGGCATGTCTTACGGCGAGCGCTATTACCGCTCGTTAAACGGAGCAGGGGATCTGCGGCATGCGCCGACATGGATCGCTAATTACCCGGCGCAAAAGCCGGTGATCGACGCGCAGACAGCTTTTGGAATTTCAGCGCCGTGTCACGTGATCGCGAACGCCTGCGCGTCCGGGACAAATGCGATCGGTCACGCATTTGAATGCGTGCGCTCCGGTCGTTACCAACGGGTGTTAGCGGGCGGGTACGACGCGCTCGCCGAAATGGTCTTCGTCGGCTTTGATTCGCTTCAAGCCTCAACGCCAGAGAAATGCCGGCCGTTTGATCGCCATCGGTCTGGTATGGTGCTCGGTGAAGGCGCCGCGGTTCTGGCCTTGGAAAATCTCGACCTCGCTCGCGAGCGCGGCGCGCCTGTTCTCGCCGAAATCATCGGTTACGGCATTTCCACAGACAACTTTCACATCACGCAACCGGAGCCATCGGGCATCGGAGCGCGACAAGCAATGGAGCGGGCTCTCGAGAGCGCGCATATCTCTGCGGCCGACGTTGATTATATCAATGCGCATGGTACTGCCACGGTCTTCAACGATGCAACCGAGGGCAAGGCAATCAGCGCATTGTTCAATGGTGTGCCGGTGAGCTCAACCAAAAGCATGATGGGTCATTCGCTGGGCGCCGCGGGCGCCATCGAGGCCGTCGTTTGTTTGCTTGCGCTTCAACACCAATTTCTTCCAGCTAACATCAATTTCACCGCTCCAGATGACGATGTTGATCTCAACATCGTCGCGAACGAAGCGCGACCTGCTGCGGTGAGCATGGCGCTTTCGAACTCGTTTGGATTCGGTGGAACGAATGCTTCGCTGATAATGCGCAAGTTCGAAGCATGAGTTTGGCGATTGCCGGTATGGGGTGGGTTACCCCTCTGGGCACCGGCGTTGATTCCGTTTGGGAGCGATTGCTTCAGGGTGAGGAGGCATCTGCGACGACGATTTCCGAACAATTCGTCGATCGCGTTTACAGCGTTTTTCGCGTACCGGAATCAGCGCTGAAGGGGATTTCCCATCCGCGCCTTCGTCGCGCCAGTGCTATTTCGCGTTTCGCCGCGGCAGCTGGGTTGCACGCGTTGGAGTCTGCAGGACTAAAACTCGAGTCGCAGAATGCTGAACGAATTGCGCTCATCTTCGCCATCTCAAATGGAGGCGTCATTTACACGAAACGTTTTTACCATGAAATCGTCGAGACAGGCGCGCAGGCAGCCAGTCCGCTCCTGTTTCCGGAAACCGTGTTCAATGCGCCGGCAAGCCATCTTGCCGCCATCCTCGGCGTGACCGGCGCTACGTACACCCTCGTGGGCGACGGCGCCGTCGGCCTCGCTGCGATAACAATGGCCGAGGAATTGATGGCGAATGAGGCGCTGGACTATTGTCTCGTTGTAGGCACCGAAGAAATCGACTGGCTGTTATGCGATGCTTACCGGCGGTGGCGTTTGTTGCGTATGGCGCCGCCGATTGAGCCCTTCAGCAAGCAGAACCGCGGAATGATTTTGAGCGAAGGCGCAGGAGCGATCGTTCTCGCACGCGATGGATTCGTCACGATCGAACGCGCGCATCCGGGCGGGCATTTTAGGAGACGAGCCGAAGCGGAAAAATTTTGAAGCGCATCCTGTGTGATCTCGGCCAAGTAGAAATCGATTTTGTTATTTCGAGCGCGAATGGGACGTTTGTCGATCAAGCAGAATCCCAAGCGCTTCAGGAGATCGTTCCAAATGCGCTGGTCTACACGGTCAAACCCGCCTTGGGCGAGAGCGTTGGCGCGGCAGGATTGTGGCAGATCATTCTGGCGGCCCAAGCACTGCGTTCGAAAGAGCTTCCGCCCGTGCTTCACGCGGACCACAGCGTCCGGTTACGGCTTTCACTCTCGCGGACGCCGATTCCAAGCGCGCGACGCGCGATCGTTTTAAGCTGCGGACTTAATCAGCAAGCGGCAGGTCTGCGACTGGCGATCCAGTGACACGCCGGGCGATTTCATTGCGGTACGCTTGGTCATAAATCCCGCTGGAATGATGGACGTTACAGCTGAAGCTCGTTTGCGAAGCGAGCCAAAGTTTTTGGCGAATCCGCTTGCGTGCTGGGATAAACGTTCTTAATTAAGCGTCCATTTTCCCCGCGCCAGTCGATTAGAAATGGCGCTTACAACAGTCACTATGGCCAAATCAAAGAAAAAGAACCGGTCTGCAGCAAAGTCGGCTGTACGAAAGCCGCGGCCAGCTCGCAAACTTCAGGCTAGGAAGCCCAAGCCGAAAAATCCCGCACGTGAAAAGAAGATCGCGCGCCGTTCGCCAAGAGCCAACTTGAAAGGCACCGAGTCGCCCGCAGCGCTGCTGCTGGGATTGAATCATCGCGAAAAAAGTTGGATCCGTTCGTTCGCAAACAAAAACAAAAACTGCTTCAGCTTCGCGATGCGGTAGTGGATTCGATGGCTGGCGTGGCCCAGGGCACCCTTCGCTCGCGCGCTGAAGGCAGCGAAGCTTCTGCCTTCGGAATGCACCAGGCCGACGCCGGATCGGACGCATACGATCGCGATTTCGCGCTGAGTTTGCTCTCACAAGAACAGGACGCGCTTTACGAAATCGATGAGGCGCTGAAGCGCGTCGAGGTCGGAACATACGGAAAGTGCGAGATGTCCGGTAAACCAATCCCGCATGCACGTCTCGAGGCGATTCCCTTCGCCCGTTTCACCGTGGAGTGTCAATCGCAGTTGGAGAAGCAGAGTAAAGCCACCCGAATGCGACCATCAGTTACTTCTTTGTTTGGCTTGACCGAAGAGGAAGGCGCCGAATCCGAGGAGGAGGAGGCCACTCCGTCGGAAGTGAAGGAGTGATCGACGCTTATGGCTCAGGAGATTGTTACCCTCGAATGCACCGAAGCTAAAGCGCTTGGGAAGCCGCCTTCGCGTTACATGACGACGCGTAATAAGAAAAGTCCACGGACGCCGAATCGCTTAGAGAAGAAAAAATACAATCCGTTTTTGCGGCGGCGCACCTTGCACCGCGAGACCAGGTAATCAGCCATGCAGCCGAAAACTCCAAAACGCCGTTCCGCATTTCGCCGCGCCAATCGGCCCATGCCGCGGCGCCGGATCGATATCGCCATGGAGGCAATCGATTACAAGAACCCTGATCTTCTGAAAAAATTTGTCACGGAGAGCGGCAAAATTCTGCCTCGTCGCGTTACCGGCATGCCCGCATACATGCACCGGAAAATCACGCGCGAAATCAAACGCAGCCGTTCGGTGCTGTTGATGAAGTGACAAACGCGTCTGCGTTTGTCATCCTGAGCGAAGCGAAGGATCTCTCATAAGCTCGTTAATCACCCTCATTAGCCAGCGTGATCCGCGCTTCGACTGCGAGATTCCTCGCTCCGCTCGGAATGACCCCGCGAAATTAAGCGTCAGCCGTTCGGTGCTGTTGATGAAGTAGTTGTAGAGGCGCTTGTGCCAAGCGCCTGGTTTTCGGTTCGGCGTTTCGAATCCTGACGCCGCTACGGCTCGATTCGAGGTGAGCGTCGCCAACCGCGGCTTTACCCCTTCGGCGTCCGCTCGCCTTCCTCAATCAACTTCCAGAACTCGCGCGTTTCGCCCAATTGCGCATCCTCGGAAACAGGCAGCTTGCTGCGGAACAGAAAATCGCGAAGCGTGTTTTTGTGCAAAACGCGATGCACTTTGACGCCTTCCTCGGTCTTGGCGAAGTAAATACGGTAATTCTTCGCGCGATAGCGATACAGCTTCTTCCCCTCGCGTTCGATCACGCCGAAGCGCTCGGAGTCGAGCTGATCCAAATCTTCGGGCAAAATTTGAAACTCGGCCAGCAACTCAAGCTGCAACCTTTTTGGTAACGCCGAGATCTCGGCTGCGCTCAGCTCATTGAAGATGATTTGGAACATTATTTCGTTAAACAGGTGAAGCGTTGAAGCGCTTTGAACTTAGCTCGCGACTCTGATCCGCTTTAACGTTTCAACGCTTCAACGGTCCAACGATCGTCAAACATAAACCCGGCGCACCCGTGCGCCAATTCGCGTCATAATTTCCCACGTGATCGTCCCGGCTTTTTCGCCCAATTCAGAGCAGGGAATTTCTTCGCTGCCGTCGCGTCCCATGAGAACAACATCGTCGCCTACCTGCACGTCATCCAGTCCGCTCACATCGATCACCATCAAGTCCATTGTCACCCGACCGAGAAGAGGGCAGCGCTTTCCGCGCACCAAAACGCCGGCGCCACGATTGGAGAGATGCCACGGGTACCCGTCGGCATAGCCGGCTGACAAGGTTGCAACGCGCATATTTCGCGGCGCGATAAACGTGCGGCCATAGCTGATTGAGCTGCCTTTCGGCACGTCGCGCACGAGGCAAATTCGTGTTTTCCACGTCATCACCGGCTTGAGCAACTCACGAAATTCCGGGAGCGGCGAAATGCCGTAAAGCATGATACCGGCGCGCACGATTTCGAAGGTCGGCTGATTGAACGCGAGTGTGCCGGCGCTTTGCAACACGTGCGCCTTGTAGTTTCCCGGAACTTCTGCGCGAATTTGGTCAACGATTCTTCGGAATCGGACGAGCTGGTCGCGCGTGTATTCTGCGTCTTCGTTCGATACCGGCATGTGCGTCGATATGCTGTGGATCTCAACATTCGCCATTCCCGCCACGCGTTGGAAAACCTCGCGTGCCTCATTCTGCACGACGCCCATTCGCCCCATGCCGGTGTCGATCTTGAAATTGACTGAGACCGCGCTTCAACCGATCGAACGCCTCGGCTTCCTCCAAACTGGAGATCGTCGGGATAAATCCGTGCTCGGCGATTACCGGGCGTTCCTCAGGAGTTGCCGGGCCGAGAATCACGATGGGATGCGGCAGCGTTTCGCGCAGTGTGAGAGCTTCTTGAAGATTGGCGACGCCAAATAATTGTGCGTCATCGGCCAGCGCTTCCGCGACGCCGACCAATCCGTGGCCGTAAGCATTCGCTTTCACGACCGCGAGCATCTCAGCGGATCCGATTCGATCCCGCACGACCTTCGCATTGTGCCGCAACGCGGCGCGATCAATTTCAGCCCAGCAGCGGTAAGTTTCTTTCATTTCGGCATGGTGATGTGTGGTTCGCGCAAATAAATTGGTTCCAGCGGTGGCAGACAAAAGCTTCGTCGGGACTCCTTCGCAAGTCTGGCCAGAATGAGAGCCGAGGGAAAGCCAATTACGGCCCGGTGAAACTGCGGAAGCAACTCTGAAGAGAAAACCGGCGTTGCCGGGTCGAGCGATTCGAGTCTCGCTTTCAGCTCGAGCTCAGAAAAGAGCGTTGGGCCTTCAATCACTTCATTTTTGAGGATGCGCGCGAAGAAAAAGATTTCCTGCGCGCATCGCCAATCGCACAGTATTCCTGCGCATCGCATTCCATTGCGCAAATCGAGGGATACCCGATCAAGCGCGCATCACAGGAAAGTTGTATCCCGATCGCGGCCGAAATCGCGATGCGCGTTCCGGCATACGAGCCGGGGCCAAGTCCGACAATGATCGTTTCCGGAGCGCCAAATTTTCTTCGCACCGCCTGGAGGTTCTCGAAAAACGCTGCGGAATTTTTCGGTCGTTAGGCCATTCGCGCGTGAACTCGATTTCGCCATCCAGCCACGCCAGGCTGCCGCGCGAGGTGGAAAGTTCAAGCGCGAGAGTTTTCATGACCGTGATGAAACAGCGTTATGATCCGCTGACGCTCCGATTTTATTTCAAAGGAAATCCAGCGCGCCTGCTCTGGAATCAAGTCCGGAAATCGATCGGCCCATTCGATCACTGAAACGCCATCGCTAAAAAATAATCTTCCAGTCCAAGCCGCACGGCTGATTCTCGATTTTCCAGGCGAAAGAAATCGAAATGGTAAACGGGCAATCGCCCGCCTTGATATTCGTGCACGATAGTAAAGGTCGGGCTCGTTACTGCGGCGTCGCTTTCCAGACCCGCGACGAGACCCTGCGTGAACAAGGTCTTGCCGCTGCCCAGTTCGCCTTTGAGCGCCAATACGGAACCGGCCACAAGATCCTCCGCAATTTGCCGCGCGATTGCTTCCGTTTCAGCGGGGCTGTTGGAAATGAACGTAGCCAAGAGGTAATTTGCGATTTGCGATTTGCGATTTGCGATTGAGCGAGCCAATTCGCGTCAGCGGTAATTCCGGAAAATTTCGTCGCCACTCGCGCTCCAAGCGGTTTCTGTCGCGCGGCGACACTGCAAAGAGCAGTTCGTAGTCCTCCCCTTCTGAAATCGCGTTGTCGATGGTTGCACCACGGGCTACCGGCAAATTTTCCAGCTCGATGTCGAATCCCACTTTGCTCGCGCGCGCAAGTCGAGGAAGATCGGCTCCGAGTCCGTCGCTTAAATCCATCATAGCGTGGATTGAGAAATTTTTGTAAGCCAGCGCGACTCCGCAATGCGTGCAACGAACTTCAAATGCTTTCGTTTCAGCGCGCCGCCAAGGCGGCCGGTCACGAAAAGGTCATCACCCGATCTTCCGCCCCGGCGCGATGCCGCGCGGGGTTTCTCAACAAATCCGATCACACTCACCGAAATCGCGATTGGCCCCGGTGTGTTGCTCGTTTCGCCACCGACAATGCTCACTTTGAAGCGGTTCGCCGCTTGGCGCAGTCCCCGATAAAGTCCTCGCACCCACGCGACTTTGGTTTGCTGCGGAACAATAAGCGTAATCAGCGCGAACTGGGGCACAGCTGACGCCGCGGCGAAATCGCTCAACGGACGCATCATTGCTTTCCATCCGACGTCTGACGCATTCGTTCCGTGCACAAAATGCACGCCTTCGACAACGCAGTCCGTTTTTAGCACGAGATATTTTTGCTTCGTGGTATTTCGACAATCGCGCAGTCGTCGGCTGAACCCGCAAAGACTTTCCGGCCTCTCCCACGCGGAAGATGAAGCAAGATTTGGTTGAGCAGTCGGTCTTCACCCAGAGCACCGAGTTTCATTGAGAAATGATCTCTGGAAACGCAAGGGCAGTGAGAGTCAGCGAGTTGAAGAGGGAATGCATAGTCATCGAAACAAGAATCGAGCCGCTCCATTCGTAGGCAATCGCGAAACAGCTCCCCAAGACAAACAACGGCACGAATGAGGGAAAATGTGCGTGGGCCGCGGCGAATAGCAGCGAGCTAAGTATCACCCCCAGAAGACAGCCAACGTAGCGTTTGAGCACGCCATAGATGAAAAATCGAAAAACAAACTCCTCGACGATCGGCGCGATCGCGACCGCGAAAACAATGATCATAATCCGCTCCTCGATGGTGCGCGATGCACTGAAGAACTCGACGATGCTCTGCTTGCTTGAGCCGCCACCGAAAAACCGCTGATTAATGGTCTCGGAAAAACCGATCAATGGATAAGCAAAAAGAGCAGGATGGCTCCAGTGCCTAAAGTTCGAAAAAACTGATTCTGAAAAATCCCGCCAATGCGCCGACATCAAAACCGCGAAATTGCAAAAGAGTGACTATGACGAGCACCACGAAAGCGCTGAGGAGGAAATTGGCCAGAAGGTTACGTGGGTGAAATTGAAGCGCCGGGTCCGGAACCGCTGAGCTGATCGTCAGTAGAAAGAAGAAGATCAGCACACTGGCGAGAACGGCTTCCGGCAGTCCAAAAGCGCGCGCCGGCGCGTCGGCCCCGGAAGCGCTACGAATCCGTGCACTGATCTGATAAATCAGCGACACATACACACAAAGACTGGCAATGAAGTAAAGAGCGGAAAGCAAACCAGGGCGAGGCTCGGGGCCGCTCCGAATGTCGCAAAAACGTTCCCGAATAGCATGAGGGTGTGCTGAAGTGTGCGCTACCCTCAGCGCCTACGGAGCGTAGTAACTCGGCAGGAAATACGCGCGCCCCGATTCCAGTTGCGGCACGAGTTGTTTCGGAAGTTGCAGTTCGATTTTCGACTCCGATTCTCCAAATACGCGCAGGAACCGGGAAAGACTAAATGGCGGTCCGTACTTCACGACTTTCGCGTCCGGCGCGTTGGCCAGTTGTTTTGCTTTGGCGAAGGCGTCGTCTAATTCACCGAGACCGTCTATGAGTTTGTTCTGCAATGCTTCTTTGCCCGAGAGAATTCGGCCGTCGGCGATCGTGTTGCGGAGAAGATCGGCCGGCAGGTTTCGCTCCTTTGCGACGATGCCGAGAAATTTGTCGTACGTACTCATAATGAAGTTCTGCACGAGCTCCCGTTCCTCCGGCGTGATCGGTCGCGCTCCGTTCAGCATGTCTTTGAATTTGCCGCTCTTAAAAACTACGGATGCGAGGCCGATTTTGTTAAACAGTTGCTCGTAATTCAGGGTTTGAATGATTACCCCGATGCTCCCGGTGATCGTCGTTTCATTAGCCATCAAAAATTTGCCGCCGCAGGAAACATAATATCCGCCCGAGGCCGCCAATGAATCCATGTAGACGACAACTGGTTTCCTCGCGCGCGTCTTGACAACCGCGCTGTAGATCTCATCGGAAGCGGTGACTTCTCCGCCGGGCGAATCGATCTCCAGCACAATGGCCTTTACGCGATGGTCCTCGCGCGCCTGTTGAAGTGCTGCGCGCATGTCGTCCACCATCGAGTCGCTGACGTTTCCCGGGATCGACGTGCTGATCAGGCCGCGCATGGTGATAACCGCGATTTTGTCCGTGGTCGCGCGGGCACCTCTTTGAAGCAGGATCTCGCGGAAACGCGGGATCGGTTCTGCTTCCCTGATACCGCCGACGCGCTGAAACGCGGCGATCATCAACACAAAGTTCACGAACAGACTGGCGCAAAGCGCGATGAACAAAAAGATGCTTAGACAACCCAGCCTGCGGTCGGATGCCATACCGGAACGAAACTGCCGGAGAACTGCCGCGCACACAAGCGCTTTTCATGCTTCGCGCGATGATCCGCTACTGACCAGCCGTTCAAGCTCCGGCGAAATAGCGTAACGCGCGTAAGCTTGGCAAAAAGAAGTAGGCGCCGCCGCGGACCGTCACAAATTGTGGCAGGCCGGACACGCGCCGCCGCAGCGTGCCGTCGCCAGGAATGGTAAAGTTGCCAGTAACCGGGCACCCGGGTAGTGATTCACGATTGCCCAGAAGCGGGTCGCTTTCTCCGGTTGTGCCAGAAAACTTGGTGTTCGCTATCCATGCGCTTTGCAGGAACTCGAACTGGCGCGAAATATTGGCATTGAGACAGATGAAATGTAATCCGCGAGGCGACTCGTTAGGCTGGCGCTGGCTGCACCGCGTCTTCGGGCAATAGCTCCGAACCATATTCTCGACCGCGACGGAGAATACGATGAAAACGAACCGATGAAGTTAGATCGTCGTAGAAACCCTTCCGGACCGAAACCCAGTATAATGATGAGCCTTCTCAGCGCGCTGAGGCGTCGCTCAGGGAAAGTCGCTGTTGCGCGGATTTGTTCGGCGAACATGTGCGCCGAAAGGACACCGCGCGCCAACTGGATCAGCTCTCGTAAGTAAATTGATTCTGCGTGAACGGTGCGCGGGTCCGTGCCGGCGAATCGGTTCGGCCTGGATTGGCACCAAAGGATCGCCTGCTCGCGTGCGGCCGACCATTTTCGCTCCCAGTTGGCTGGCGTCCGCAAGATTTCCGCCAGCGTTGCTCATAGAGAAACTTCCAAAGCTCTCGGACGTCCTGTTCCAATTGCCGCATGACACAGATAGGTCCCGTTGCGCGCCAGATCTTTTTTCGCAGGCGCATCCTCAGCGGTGCAGTAATTCCGCGTTCGTCAGCGTCGGGTTCGAGTAAGGGCCGATCGGTAATTTTTCCGTACTCGTTGCGATACCCGAGCAGGAACTCACCGAGCGCAACAACGTTGGTGTATTCCAATTGTGTGCATGGCGTTTGCCGTTGCTGCGTCCCAGTCAATCTGCAGGCTGGCTAATGCCATCGGCAAAACCAAACGGTTCGTCCCCGTCGAGATTGCTGGTGCCAAGCGAAGTGATCTCCTCGAATGCTTCACTCCAGTTCTGATCCCTTGGTTCTTTGGATAAACGAATCGAAGTTGGTCCTGCTCGGCAAAGAACATTACCAGCGCATGGGGCTCGCTTCCGTAGCTGCCCCAGTCCAATTTGATCGGCGCGTTATTTCCAACGTCGCCCAGTTGTCGCGCGCGGCTTTCTTGCTCCCATGCCTCCGCGAAACTCATGCGAAAAGCCGGCAATGATTGACTCCGGAACGCCGAGCGCTTTGAGGCCGGGCGCCGTGAACGCGATGTTGCAGCGCAGTCTTCGGCGGCGGCTTCTGCGCCGCAGCAGTCGTGACCGGAGCCGAGCGGATCCACGCTTTTGCCGCATCTGCGTTCTTCACGCGCACGAGCACATACGACGCGCTCGTCATGCTGACCGTATCCAAAGCGGACGAGACCTTGCACGTCGGCGTAATCGACTTGGCTCATAGCAGTGCGACCCAATCGCGGGCTTCCTCGTCAGTCATGGACGATCTTTCAATGCCCTGAGCGAATCCGCGTGTTTCTCTCCAGGTCGACCGCACTAAGTCCTGGGTAAGCCTTATGCCCAAACCTGGCTTGGCAACGTATGACGCCGGAGGTATTCCTTATAGTTTCGCTCGTCGATGCAACCATCCCGCACGAGCCAATTCTGTTCTTGGATAACCGATCCCATTGCTAAAGGAAGCATTCAGCCCAAAGCCTGTTTTGTTAATGAAGTCATCCATGTAGCTCTCGACGCTGCCGTCGTAGTTGCTGCAGAAGATCATTCGCTCCCTGCCAGCAACAAAGACCCACCGCGCGAAGTGAATCGAGCGTATTCGACCGAGCCGGCCGGGTCGGGTGATATGGCGCGCGCCGTAGTTGACGCGTCTTGAGCACGACGCTGGTCGTCAACAGTCGCACGAGACCGGGCTTCAAACTCCCCATGGCGCTGAATTGATTCGTGACGTCGTGGTCCTCGAAGCTCGAGAGGTTCTCAGAATGTTTCTGATCTGCGGTGGGACAAACTTCGGGATCGGTTTTCTCCAAGCGGCGAAGCGCAAAACAGGTAAAACGGCGCGGCGACGAGAAGCAGTGGCGATAGCAGCAAACCAGCAATGGAAACCCGATCATGTGCAGCAGATTTTTGATCTGCCCATCCGATCGGTGTTGGACCTTCTTTCGATAACGTTAGCCGTCCTGCCGATTGCTCCGCGTTGACTAAGGCGCGCAATTTGTCATGAACCTCGCGCGGTCGCAGGCCGTGCAAAGTTACATGGTTTCGGTCACGACATAATTCTCAAGCGCATCGTAAAGCGCGGCTTCTTCGCGAATCTGGCGGACTGTTCGCCCGCGCCAATTCACGTAGGCAGCAATGGAGCGGGGCGTCGTGTTGTTTCATCAATCGAGAAAGGTCCGTGTCAGGGCGAATCC
>ERZ1370068.7606-contig-6513_pt1 | contig 28080 bp, 30 predicted proteins | sample MGYA00561227_ERZ1370068 | MGnify/ENA primary metagenome ERZ1370068 (study PRJEB38410, sample SAMEA6850437) | metagenome | study: Metagenomic assessment of the ecological functions of the soil: analysis of the soil microbiota associated with the...
AAGTTACGTATTGCTCCGCGCTCTACGGCTCACGGCCGCGCCGGAAGACGCCCCCGCCACTCCGAGCAGGTCGCGATCCACGAAGAGGCACGGTCGCCGTCGACGGCCAGCCGCTCGAGCCCGCGGCGGCTGATCGAAGTCTTGAACGAGATCGGCGGACGGCACGGTACGTCGGCCGCGCGGATCTGGTCGTCGAGAACCGGCTCAGCCGGCACCAGAAGTCGCGCGGCGTGTACGAGACCCCCGGGCGGGACGATCCTGGTCGTGGCAGCTGCGCGCGCTCCGAACCGATCACGCTCGACCGGCGAGAGCTCCCACGAGAAGTGACCGGCTCGCGCTTCGCTACGCTGAAATCGTGTATTACGGCCAGTGGTTCTCGGCAGCCCGGGAGTCGCTCGATGCCTCTCTTCGCGAAGATCGCGGAAAACCCTCAGCGGGACTGTCGTTGTGAAGCTCTTCAAAGGGCTCGGTGTCGATCGCGGAGCCGGACGTCGCCGTTCCGCCGCCCCACAAGCCGGCCCTCACGCCTCCGCCTTCGACACTGACCGGGTGGCCACCTGCGTCGGACGCGGGAGGCTGTCATCCGCCTCCGGGCTTCCGACGCGCGGCCGGCACCGACTCTCTCCGGTGGGCGTGAGAGGCGGCCCGGCGCCGCGCCGGAGGCAAGGCATGACGCCGAGGAAAGACCTCTGGGGCGGAAGGTTCGCCGGTCCCGCCTTCCGAGCGCCTCCGCCGGTTCAACGATTCGTTCGGATTCGATCGCGCTCCTGGCGCACGACGTGGCCGGATCGATCGCGTGGGCGAGGCGCGCTCCGAGGCGCGGGCGATTTCGCCCGCGGAAGCAACGAAGCGCTCGTGCGCGCTCTGCGCGCCGGCGGTGCGGGGAATGCCCGCGGATCCCGGCGACCACGAAGACGTCCACGCGTACGTCGAGGCGGCTATCGCCGCGCAAGGCGGGCCGGGCGGCGGGCAAGCTCCACACCGGCCGGTCGCGCAACGACCAGGTGGCGACGGATCTCCGCCTCTGGCTGCGCGAGGCCTTCCGCGAAGCGCGGGCCGGGGTCGGCGCGCTGGCGGGAGTGCTCGCCCGCCGCGGCGGCGAGAGGCGGCGACGGCGATGCCGGGATACACGCACGGAAAGCGCGCCGAGCCCGTGACCTTCGGCCACTGGTGCCTCGCGTACGTCGAGATGCTGCTGCGTGACGCCGCCCGGCTCCGGGAGGCGGCGGCGCGCGCCGACGAATGCCCGCTCGGATCGGGCGCGCTTTCGGGCTCTCCGATCGCCGTCGATCGCGCCGCGCTCGCGCGCGCGATCTCGGTTTCGCTCGGGCCACGGCCAACTCGCTCGATGCCGTCTCGGACCGGGATGCGGCCGCGGACTATCTCTACGGGGGGCGCTCCTGCTGTCGCATCTTCCCGACTCGCCGAGGACCTGATCTTCTATTCCTCCGACGAGGCGGGTTTCGTCGAGCCTCTGATGCCGCTCCTCGACCGGTTCCTCGCGCCTGCCCTCACAAGAAGAACCCGGACGTCCTGGAGCTCGTGCGCGGCCACGCCGGGCGGGCGATCGGGGAGCTGGCCGGACTCCTGGCGGTGCTGAAGGGCTTGCCGCTGGCCTACGACAAGGACCTGCAACTCGACAAGGAGCCGATCTTCCGGATGCGCGCGCGTGCTCGCCGCGGCGCTGCGCCCGCCCTGCGCCTGCTCCTGGCCGGGCTCGCGCTCGACCGCGGGAGGATGGCGTGCCGCGGCCGAGGAAGGGCCGGCGCTCGCGACCGAGCTCGCGGACGCGCTCGCGGCGAGGGGAGTCCCTTTCCGGAAGGCGCACGCGCTCGTGGGCCGCCACGGGCCGCGGCCGCGGGACGGGGACTGCGCGACGCGCCGCCTCCTTCGGGCATCACCGCGCGCGACCTGTCGGCGCTCGACCTCGATCGCGCCCTGGCGCGGCGCAGGTGCCTGGGAGCGCAACGTCCCCGGCAAGGGTGCGTCGCGCGGCGCAGACCGCCCGCCAGCGGATCCGGCGCGAAGAGGCGCGGCCGTGAACCTTCCGCGGGGTTCCTCGCGAGCGGCGTCCGGGCGGAATTCGGAAGAAGTTCCCCGATCTCGCGCTCGTCGTCGCCCCGGGCGGCGCCGACGCGGCGGCGCTCTTCACGCGAAACCGGTTTCCGCGGCGCCGGTGGTTCTGTCCCGGGCATCGCTCGCGCGCTCCCGCGGCCGTGTCCGGGCGGCGGTCGTCAATGCGGGCTGCGCCAACGCGATCACGGGACCCGAGGGGCTTCGAGCGGCGCGGCGCGTCCGCGGAGGCGGCGAGGGAGGTGGGGCTGCCCGCCGGACGAGCATCTTTCTGGCCTCGACGGGCGTCATCGGCGTCGTGCTTCCCGACGCCAAGGTTCGGGCGCGCTCCCGGCGGCGATGGCGAGGCTCTCGGCGTCGGGGCTCGAGGCGGCCTCGCGCGCGATCCTCACGACCGACACGGGCCCGAAGGCTACGCCTCGGCCGTGTTCCGGGCGGGCGGCCGCCAGGGAAAGATCGTCGGGTTCGCCAAGGGCGCCGGCATGATCCATCCCGACATGGCGACGATGCTCGCATTCGTGCCGACGGACGTCTCGGCGACGCCGGAGTTCCCTGAAGGCGGCTCTCCGCGAGGCGTCCGACGCGAGCTTTCATGCGATCTCGGTCGACGGGGACACCTCGACCAACGATACGGTCCTGCTCCTCGCCTCGGGAAGAGGGAGGCGAGCGCCTCGCCGCGCCGAGGGACGGCCCGAATTCCGGGCCGCCCTCGCGAAAGGTCTGCCGGTCGCTCGCCCAGATGATCGTGCGGACGGCGAAGGCGCGACGCGCGTGATGGAGATCGACGTGCAGGGCGCCCGTTCGGCGCGCGAGGCGAAGCTCGCGGCCCACGCCGTCGCGACGTCGCCGCTCGTGAAGACGGCGCTCGCGGGTGGAGACCCCAACTGGGGGAGGATCCTCGCCGCGGTCGGCCGGAGCGGCGCCCGGTTTTCGCCGAGGCGGGTGACACTTTCGGCGGGGAGCCTCCCGCTGGTCGTGAACGGTTGTCCGACGGTCTACCGGGAAGCGGACGCCGCTCGCATCTTCTCCCGCGAGACCGTTCCGGTCACGATCGACCTCGGCGCCGGCAGGGCTTCCGCGTCGCTGATGACCTGCGATCTTGGGCACGATTACGTCGCGTTGAACGCGGACTATCGAACCTAACCCGCGGAGGAGGTTGTTCTGGGGTCGCCTCTCCCGCGGGAGAGGCCGGCCGCCGCAGGCGGGCGGGTGAGGGAGCTCCCACGCACGTTAGAATCTTCTGCGCGCGCTTTCTCCCGAAATCCTCGAATCCGTGCTTTCCGGCGAGCGCCTGTCTTCCGAGAACGCCGTCACGCTGCTGCGCGACGGGAACCTGCTCGAGATCGGCGTGGCGGCCAACGAGACTCGCAACCGGAAGAACGATCCCAACGCGGCCTCTTACATCATCGACCGGAACATCAACTACACCAACGTCTGCGTCTACCGCTGCCAGTTCTGCGCGTTCTACCGCCCGGACGGCGCCGACCCGACGCCTACGTCCTCTCGTGGGACCAGATCGGCGAGAAGATCCAGGAGACGATCGACCTCGGCGGCACCGGCGTCCTGCTCCAGGGCGGCGTGCACGCGGAGCTCGCCGTTCTCCTTCTACGAGGAGATGTTCCGGTTCATCCGGAAGAACTTCCCGACGATCCACCTGCACGCCCTGCTCGGCGCCCGAGGTCTATTTCCTCCAGAAGCTGACGAAGCGGCCGATGCGGGACGTGATCGCGCGGCTGCGGGACGCGGGACTGCAATCGATTCCCGGCGGCGGCGCCGAGATCCTGGAGGACTCGGTGCGCAAGCGGATCTGGTCGCTGACGAAGGCGCCGACCGAGAAATGGGTGGACGTGCACGAGTCGCGCGCACGCCCTCGGGATGCGCACGACGGCGACGATGATGTTCGGCGTGGGAGAGACGCTCGCGCAGCGCGTCGAGCACCTTGCAGGTCGTGCGCGATCTGCAGGACCGCACGCGGCGGCTTCACGGCGTGGATCCCGTGGACGTTCCAGGAAGGAGAACACGGCCCTCGACGGCAAGGTCGAAGAGGCCGGCGGCCTCGAATATCTGAAGACGCTCGCGGTCTCGCGGTTGTTCTTCGACAACATCCACCACGTGCAGGGCTCGTGGGTGACGCAGGGGCCCAAGATCGGCCAGACGTCGCCTTGTCCTTCGGCGCGGACGATCTCGGCTCGATCATGATCGAGGAGAACGTCGTCTAGCCGCGGCCGGGCGCCCGCAACCGCATGGACGCAGGCCGGGATGCAGCCGGATCATCGCCGAGGCCGGATACGCGCCCGTCCAGCGCCGCACGCTCTACGACGCGTGCCCCGATCCTTGCTGCTCGGGCCCGCTGCCGGTCGCGAAAGCCCGACGGACCGAGCTTCCCGTCCTCAAGTCGCCGGCCGGCGACATCGACGACGGAATCGCCACGGCATAGACAGGCCGCGCGGCTCGTCCTCAGGGACTCGACCGCTGGCGGCCTCTCGGGTCGCGGACTCCTCCTCGCCGGCGCTTGCACGCAAGCGTGCTGCGCGTTCGTTCCGGCGAGGAGCTTCCGCGACCAGCGCTCCGTCGCTCGCCCTCGAGGGGCTCGACGACGCCGGCGCCCCCGGCTCCGAGGAGACCTTCGCGACCTCCTCGGAGCTCGGATCTGGCGGAATAACCCCGGGCGCGAGCCGTGCTGCCGTCATTCCTCTTCGAAACCTCGGCGTTCCCTCGGGACGGAATTTGCCGCCTTCGCGTATCAGGAGGCATGGCAAGATCCGATTTTCGCGTCAACCAGGTTCCGAGAAGTTTCGATGGCGATCCCGACACGCCGCTGCTCTGGATTCTCCGCGACCACCTGGGCCTCACGGGAACGAAGTTCGGGTGCGGCGTGGCGTCTGCGTGAGCCTGCGCTCGTTCAGGAGAAGGGACAGGCCGTTCGTGCCTGCCGTGATCCCGGCCCGGGAAGCCGCGGGACGATCCTTCACGACGATCGAAGGTCTCTCGAAGGACGGCCGCCATCCTGCCAGCGCGCTGGATCGAGGAGGACGTGGCGCAGTGCGGCTACTGCCAGCCGGGGATGATCATGGCGGCGAGCGCGCTCCTGCGCGAAAAGCCGAGCCCGACCGACCAGGACATCGACGCCGTCATGTCCGAGCTCGTCTGCCGGTGCGGCACCTACCCCCGCATGCGCAAGGCGATCCACCTCGCCGCGAGGCTCGCGAAGGAGAAGCGATGAGCGCGATCACGACGCGAGTTCCTTCGAACGGGGAGCGATCGCCGGGGCACGCGGCGCTCGTCCTCGAATTCCCGTGGAAAGCGGAAGGCGAGGTCGCCGGACCACGAAGGAGAAGGCGGCGTTCTCCCCGAATCCATGGATCGCGATCGACACCGCCGGAATCGTGACGCTCAGCGCCGCCCAATCGGAGCGGGGCAGGGCGTCCGGACCTCGCTGCCGATGCTCCTCGCCGAGGAGCTGGGGGCGGACTGGCGGACCATCCGGGTCCGGCACGCGTCCCCGGGCGCCGAGTTTCCCGAGATGCGCACCAGCGGGAGCAGCAGCGTGGTCGACAGCTGGATCCCGCTGCGGCAGGCGGGCGCGGCGGCCCGCCGAGATGCTGATCGCGGCGGCGGCGGCGCGGATGGAAAGTGCCGGCGAGCCAGTGCCGGTCGAGAGCGGAAGCGTCGTGTGCATGCCGGCGGAAGGCGAATTCCGTCGGCGAGCTTCACGTCGCGGAGGCCTCCGCCCTCCCGGTCCCGAAGGACCCGCCCCTGGAAGGACCCGGCTGCCTACACGCTCGTCGGCTCGCGGGTCCGGCGGTATGACGGGCATGCGATCGTCGCGGGCGGCGCGGTCTACGGTCTCGACGTGAAGGTTCCCGGGATGAAGAGGGCGGCCGTCGCGCGCTCACCGGTCTACGGGGGCAGGCCGAAACGGTGGAATGCGCCGGCCGCACGGGCGATTCCCGGCGTCCGGGACGATCATCGAGATTCCGACCGGAATCGCGGTGACCGCCGACGATACCTGGACCGCCTTCCGCGGGCGGGATGCTCGCCGTCGAATGGGAGGAGAGGCTCTCACGCGTCCGACTCGACCGCGGGGAACTGGGCGCGCCTCGAGGAGGCCCTGAAGGTGTGGGCGCGCACGACGCGCCGGGAAGGCGACGCTGAGGCAGCTCTCGCGTCGGCCCCGCGCCGCCTCGAGGCCACCTACCGGTATCCCTTCCAGGCGCACGCCACCCTCGAGCCGATGAACTGCGCGGCCGCCGTGCGCTGCCGGGGAGTGCGGAGATCTGGAGTGGGTACCCAGGCTCCCCAACGAAGCGCAGAAGGACGTCGCGCAACTTCTCGGCATCCCGCTCGAGAAGGTCCGGTTGAACGTCATGCTCCTCGGGGGCGGCTTCGGGCGCCGGCTCACCTACGACTACGTCATCGAGGCGGTCGAGCTAGCGCGAAAGGTGGCCTATCCCGTCCAGGTAGCCTGGACGCGTCCCGGACGACATGCGCCACGATTTTTCAGCCGGCCGCCCTACACGTGTTCTCGGCCGGGTTCGACGCCACGGGAAAGCCGTCCGCCTGGATCCATCGCTCGTCGAACTTTCATTTGACGATGTTCGAGAAGTTCGATCGCGACAATGCGGACATGTACGACGAGAATCCGTGGGGCGGCTTCGACCTTCCTTATTCGATTCCGGCGTTGCGCGTCGATTTCGCGCCCGCCGACGCGCCCGTCCAGACCGGCGCCTGGCGATCGGTGGGCTATCCCTCGACCGTGTTCGCGCGGGAATCGTTCATCGACGAGATCGCGCACGCGGTCGGCCGCGATCCGATCGACCTCCGGATGGATCTGATCCCGTCGCCGGGGACGGTCAAGCTTCGGACGATCACCCTCGACAACGGCGATCGCCTGCGCCGGGTCATCCGGCTCGCCGCGGAGAAGGCGGGCTGGGGCAAGCCCCTCCCGAACTCGAGCGCCGGCCGGCGGTGGGGACGCGGCATCGCGTGCAACTCCTATCATCGGCATGACGCAGTGTCGCCCAGGTCGCGGAAGTCTCCGTGGGAAGAGGGAAGACGTGCGCGTGCATCGCGTGGTGTGCGCCATCGATTGCGGTCGCGCCGTCAATCCCCTCGGCATCGAAGGTCAGGTCGAGAGCGCGGTGCTCTGGGGCCTTTCAGCCACGCTCCATGGAAAGATCACGTCTCGAGAAAGGCCGCGTCGAGCAATCGAGCTACGACGATTTCCCCGTCGTGCGGATGGACAGAGTGCCCGTCGATCGAGAGCGCACATCGTCCCGTCGGACGTCCGGCCGCTCGGCGTCGGCGAGCAGCCGGTGCCGCCGATTTACGCCGCCGTCGCCAACGCGGTCTTCGCGGCGACCGGCGTTCGCATTCGAGGCTCCCGATCCTCTCGGTTCCATCGACGGCATGAACGAGTGGCGCCGGATCGAGCGGTTGGCGCGAAAGGCGCTCGCGCGGCGTGAGCCCGCGGTCGTGGCGCACCTCGTCGACGTCGAGGGATCCCATTTCCGCCGCCCGGGCGCGCGTCTGGTCATGACCGGAGAGCGGCGAGTCGGCGGGCACGATCTCAGGGGGATGTCTCGAAGCGGACCTGCGGCGCCGGATGCCGGAAGTCCTCGCGGCGCGCGCCGCTCTTCCGTCGTCTACGACACCGGAACGCCCGGTGACGCGCTCTGGGGAACAGGGCTCGGCTGCGGCGGCAGGCTCGAGATCCTGCTCTCCGCGCTCGCCGGCCCGCGCGCGGATACTCGCTCTCGCCGTCCCGGGCGGCGAAGCGGGCTGGTGCGCAACGGTCGTTCGGGCCGGGGGCGAGACGGCCAGACCTGGCGAGCAATTCGCGGCGGCGCGGCCTGAAGATCGTGTCGAGCGCCGGCGCCGAATTCAGACGCGCGATCCAGCGTCGCGCGGAGGTCCCGTCGGGGCTGCGGGAATGGCAGATCGGGGACGGGAGGTTACCGTTCTCGTCGAGAGTTGGGAACCCGCCGTTCGGCTGGTCCTTCTCGGAAGCGGGGAGGAGATCGCGGCCCTGGCGGTCCTGGCCGGCCCTCTCTGGCTGCAGGTGGAACTTGCCGGTCGCGCCTCCCGCAACGCGGCGGTTGCCGCGGGAAGGATCGGGAGGCCCCTTCGGTCCGAGCTCGACTGGCCGGCGCTGTGCCACGCGCGGACGGCGGTCGTGATCGCGACGCACTCCCTCGCGGACGATGCGGCCTTCGTTGCCGACGCCGTCGCCACGCCCGCGCGATATATCGGGATCCTCGGCTCGCGCCGACGCGTCGAACGCATCCTCGCTCTCGGCGTGCACTCCCGCCGCGGCAGGCCGGATCTTCGGTCCGGCGGGCCCTCGACATCGGAGGAGAATCGCCGGCGGAAATCGCGATCTCCATCGCCTCTGGAAGTCCAGGCGGTGCTCCACGCGCGCCCTGGCCGAAGCCTGTCTTCGTCATCCGGTCCGATTCACGAGCGCTCGATTCTTTCCGCCGCGGAACCGGCCACACGCGGCGAGCCGACGATACTTCGCGCCGACTGATCGAGCGAGCCCTTCCAAAGCTTGCTTCACCCGCTCCGAGGTCAGCCGATAGCCCTCTCCCTCGGCGAACCTCGGGCCCTCAGAACGGGTTTTCGATCATCCGGATGTCGGCTTCGGCGGCGGTCGGCACGGCCGTAGACGAGCGCCGAATCGTCGGGCGCCACGGTGAATCCGGCCCATGCCGGCTGATCGAGGGTGGCCACGGGGGCAGCCTCCGAGCCGCCGAACGGAGGAGTCGCACGATCGGGGCGACATCGTCGCCACGATCCTCCTTGAAGTAGATGCCGCGTTTCGTCACCGTCCAGTCATGTGGCGCATGCGGCCAGGACGCGGGTTGTCACGATTTCTTCCGCACCCCCGTCCGCCGGCGCCCGCCAGAGCCCGCTCGCGTCCGGACGAGTGAAGTAGACCCACCGGCCATCGGGAGACTCCGAAGGAGGTCGAGCCGCCGCCGCGCGTGACGACGCGGGGAGCGCCACCGCCCGCGGCCATCTTCCAGATCTGCCAGGAGCCGCTCCGGCGGGAGGCGTAATACACGAATTTGCCGTCGTGCGAGAAAGAGGGCGAGACCTCGTCCCCGGCCGTCGCTCGTCAGGCGCCGGCTGGTGCCGCCGGAGGCCGGAACGAGGTACAGATCGGCCTGTCCCTCGGGGCGCGCCGAGAAGACGAGCGAACGGCCGTCCGGAGACCACCGCGGCGTTCCGACCTGCGGCCCGCGGAGGGTCGTCACCTGAACGGGATTTCCCCGCGAAGATCGGTCGTCCAGATCTCAGGGGCGCCCGTCTTGGTCGAGACGTAAGCGACCCGGCCGCCGTCCGGCGAAAACTCCGGATCGAACTCCCACTCGTCGGTCGCGAACGTCACGCGCGACGGATCCTTCGATCCCGGGCTGCCGGCGATCGGCACGCTCCACAGGTTCACTTCGTACGTTCCAGTTCTCGTAGGCGATCGCGTCGACGGAGCGGGCCGCGGAGGGGTGCTTCATCTTCGACCCTCCGCCGCCCACCAGGAGCGGCTCGCCTCCGGAGAGCGACAGCCTCCAGAGGAGAATAGGCCTGCCCGGCTCGACGAGAAGACGAGGCTCTTCCCGTCGGGAGACCAGTCGACGCCCGTGAGAGCGCGAGTACTCGAACGTGAGCCTGCGGGGTTCTCCGCCCCGCGCGGGTAACCACGTTACAGATCGTCGACGCCGTCGGTCATGGTTCGCACGAAAGCGATCGACCGTCCGTCCGGGGAGAATGCAGGCTCCGAGTCGCCGTCGATTCCCGGCGCAGGCGCGGTTACCGGCCGCCAGGGGCCCCGCCGGACACGTCGAAGATCTCGATCCGCCATTGTCCGCGTCTGGAGCGCGCGCCGCGAGCGCGATCGACGCTCCGTCGGGCGACCACGAGGGCTCGACGCCGTCGCGCGAGGAGCAGTCGGCGAGTTTCCGAACGGGTCCGCCGATCGCCGGTACGGCGGGAAAGCTCGCACTTACCCTCCACGACGCGCGAAAACGCGAGGAGCTGTCCGTCGGGCGACCAGGCGGGATAGCGGTCCGATCCGGGAGATTCGGTCAGGCGAAGCGGCGTCGCCGCGTCGATCAGCTTCACCCAGATACCCGGCCTCTCTCCCCGGCGTTCCCAGGTGAAGGCGACACGCGTCCCGTCGGGCGAGAGCGCCGGGCGCACCTCGTTGCCCGGAAGGTGGTCACCCGGAACGATGCGCACCGGCTTCGGGGCCGGCGGACGGCGAACGAAAGAGCAGAACGGCGGCCAGCAGCGCGAGGGCGCCTGCCGCCACCATCCCCGCGCCGATGGATCTCGATCGCCGAGTCCCGGCCTCGCCTCGCGAGCTCGAAGCCGGCGGTGCCACAAGGGTGGAGGGCGGCCGAGGCTCGGCCAGGAGCCGGTAGCCCTTCTTGCGGATCGTTTCGATGACCCGCGGGTTCGCCGGGTCGTCGGCGAAGATCTTCCGCAGCTCGCCGATCGCGCGCGTCAGGACGTCGTCGGTCACGAAGGTTCCGTTCCAGGCCGCGTCGAAGAGCTCTTCCCTTCGTGACGAGCCTTCCGGGCGAGGCGGCCAGGCGCACGAGGACCTGCATGATCTTCGGCTCGATCGAAACCGGAGAACCGTCCACCAGGATGCGGTTCAAGTCCGGCTGAACGAGACGTTCCTCGAGCCGGAAATCGCTCGCGATCGGCGGAACGGGCGTCGTTTCCCTGGGGATCTTCGCGGCGTCGCCCGGAGGCGGGGTCATCGCCGAAGTATAGACCTCGCCGCCGCCCGGGCCGGGCACGAGGCTTTCGGAAGGACCGGCGCAGTGGATACGCGGAGCCCATCGCCGTGCCCGCGCTCTCGGAATGCTCGATTCCCGGATTCTACCTGTCCCCGATTCGTCGTCCGCGCGATGAAGAAGGAAGAAAGCGGAGGGCGGGCGAGCGGAAGGATCGTGTTCGGCCTCCGGCAGAGGGTCTCGAATCGGATGAAGGCGCGTCACCTTTGGTATCACCGCATGGCCGAAAAAGGCGGCGAGTGGCGCGCCGCGTTCCTTCAGTCGCGTCCCTGCGATCCGGCGGCGACCCTGGCGCGGCTCTCCGGCGAACCGCAGCCGGCCCTGTGCTGGTTCTCGCGGTGGATCGCGATCGTGACGACGCCCTTCAAGTTCCTCGGAATCTCCGGATGGACCGACACGGGTTGCTCAGGACGCGGAATCGGGAATCTGGTCCGGAAAGCGCAGCACTCGACGGACGGTTTCTGGACGCTCGATGTCGCCCTCGCGGCGTTTGCGATCGACCAGAGGGTAGCCGGAACCGGGTGCTTCCTTCGCATCGAAGTCGAACCGGGCACGGGCGCCCACACCGTTTGCTCGGAACGGGTGATCGCGGCGCGGCTCGCGGTGAGATTCGCGGGACCGCTGCTCATCGACACCGACGGCCCGTTCCTCGAAGTCCATCCGGCCGGGGATTTCGAGGTGATCGGTTAGAGACGGGTTTCGAGCCGCCGCGTCCGTGTCACACTGAGATCATCGCGACGGGGGAGCGGATCGCTGACGGAAACCCATGACCGAAACGCCGACGTCCTTCCCGCCCTTCGATCCCGGAAAACGCCACGTCCTGGCGCTCGACGGCGAGGCGTCCGCGGCATCGTGGCGCTCCACTTCCTGTCCGCGTTGGAGAAACACTTCGGCTGGAAGGCCTGCGAGACGTTCGACTTCTTCGCCGGCACATCCACCGGTGGAATCATCGCGGCGCTCATGGCATTCGCCCGGATGAGCGCGTCCGAGATCCTCGAGTTGTACGCCGAAGTGGTCGGCCGCGTCTTCGAGCCGAGCTTCTCGAGCTCGAAGTGGGGAAGGATCATCTCGCGCCGGATGTGCGAGCGCGGCGAGGCCGTCGCGATGCTCGAGCAGAAGTTCGGCGACCTCAAGCTCCGCGATCTCGGCACGCGCCCCGGGCGCCGGCAGGCGATCATGCTGACGACGCACGATCTCGTCCGCAACGAGGAGCTCTTCCTCTCGAGTTATCCCTTCCGCTCCGGCAAGGAGAACATCGCGCTCGACTGGAAGGTGCGCGACGCCGTTGCCGCGACCGCGTTCTCGGCGCCCTGGTATTTCGGGCCGTGGAGGGGCGTTACATCGACGGCGGCGCGACCGTCTTCAACACTCCCGCGCGCCAGGCCGCCCTCGAGGCGCTCGACTACTGCGCGGATCCGGCGTTCGAGGCGCGGAAGACCGTGGTCTGGAGCTTCGGTACCGGAAACTTCCCTCGACGTTCCAGGTCGGCGATGCCGACGGCTGGTGGCCCTGGAACTGGGCGCAGCGGCTCCTCGGAGATATCCAGGGGGACGCGGAGGCGGACCAGCTCTTCGGCTGCCGACGGCTGGCGGAAAAGGGAGACATCGATTTCCATCGCTTCGACGCGGAGATCTCGATCGGCTGGGCCGTCCGGCTTCGGAATCCCGGCCTCCGACGTCCCGCCTCTTCCGATCGCGCTCGACCGCGCCGGACGCGGCGGCTTTCCTGGACGAATTCGGGCGTCGGGCGTCGGCGACGTGGCGTAGCCTCGTTGGCATCGAAGATCCTACCTTGCTCCGTTGCCCTTCCCCGTCCCCTGGTCCGTCTCGAGCTGATCGAGCGATGAAGGCGTACTGGAGCGCCGCTCCTTGAGTCGCCGGAAGCGACCGGAGTTCCCGCCGTGTCCCGCCTCCATGTTGACGCGGCAGGAGGAGCGTGCGTGAGTCGGTCTTCATGGCGCGAAGCTTCGCGACCCACTTGACGGGCTCGTAGTACTGCACTTGGCTGTCCCACAGTCCGGTCGTCACGAGCATCGCGGGATAGGCCTTCTTCGCCACGTTGTCGTAGGGCGAGTACGACAGCATGTAGTCGTAGTACTTCTTCTCCTTCGGGTTTCCCCACTCGTCGAATTCGTTGGACGTCAGCGGAATCGATCTCGTCGAGCATCGTGGTGACGACGTCCACGAACGGAACGGCGGCGATCACCCCCGATAGCACTCGGGGCACTGGTTGGCGATCGCGCCCATGAGCAGCCTGCCGGCCGAGCCGCCGTAGGCGTAGATCTTGTCGGAGCGCGCCGTAGCCCTGCTGGACGAGGAACCGCGTCACGTCCACGAAATCGTTGAACGTGTTCTTCTTGTTGAGGAGTTTCCCGTCCTCGTACCAGGCGCGGCCGAGCTCCTGTCCGCCGCGGATGTTGGCGACCGCGTACACGAATCCGCGATCGACGAGCGACAGAACGTTGCCATTGAACGAGGGATCGGTCGAAAGGCCGTACGAGCCGTAGCCGTACTGGAGGAGGGAGCTTCCGAGCCCTTCGTGAAGCCCTTGCGGTAGAGGATCGAGACGGGGATCTTCTTGCCGTCCCGCGAAGGCGCCCACACGAGCTCGGTGCGATAGTTCTCCGGGTCGAACCCCTCCCACCTCGTCGCGCTTCATCAGCTTCTTCTCGCCGCTCGACATGTCGATGTCGTAGATCGAGCGCGGCGTCGTGAGCGAGCTGTACATCGTAGCGCAGCGTCCCGGTGTCCGGCTCCGGATTCTCGCCCGGGAGGATGACGTACGACGGGCTCGTCGGCGGCGATGGTCGACACACGCGGCCGTCGGCCCATCGCTTGACCATGATTCGCCGCAGGGCGTTCGCCCGCTCGCCGACCACGAGGTAGTCCTTGAAGGTCTCTGAAGGAATGCACGAAGGCATCGTCGCGGGCCGGCACTTCATCCTTCCAGCGCGCTTCGGTCGGAGGCCGTCGCCATCGGCGCGCGGACGATCCGGAAGTTCTTCGCGTGCCAGTTCGTCCGCAGGATGAAGTCGGAGCCGAGGTCCTCGGCCTGGTACTCGTGGTCGCGCTCGCGCGGCACAATCACCTTGAACGCGCAGCTTCGGGTCGTTCGCGTCGGCGTACCACTGTTCGGTCGAGACGGTGCTCTGGAGCTCGATCCACAGATAGCGGTCGCTGCGGCTCTTGTCCACGCCGAGGTAGAACGCGTGATCCTTTTCCTCGTAGACCAGCGGGTCGCTCTTCGGGTCGGTCCCGAGGACGTGTTTCTTCACGCGGACCGAAAGGAGCGTCACCGGATCCTTTTCGACGTACAGGACGGTCTTGCCGTCGTTGGCCCAGGCGAAGTTCGGCTCGACGTTCTCGACTTCGTCCTTGACGTCCGCGCCGGTTTCGAGGTTCTTGAACTTCAGCCGGTACTGCGCGGCGGCCGACGGTGTCGAGGCCGTAGGCGAGGATCTGCCCGTCGCGCGTGACTTCGGGGCTGCCGATCTGGAAGAACCCCGTGCCGGGCCGCCGCGGCCATGCGCGTTGCCGTCGAGTATCCACCTGTTCCGGCGCATCGGGCGATCCCTTCCTGCGAGCGTAGACGGGATAGTCCTTTCCGGGGACGTACCGCGCGTAGTACCACCAGCCGTTCTTGCGCGCCGGGACGGTCGAGGTCGTCGGGCTTGAGACGGGCGGTGAGCTCTTCGTAGAGGGAGTCCTGCTCGGCTTTGGTGTGCGCCATGACCGAGTCCGTGTACGCGTTCTCCGCGTTCAGATACGCGAGCATCTCGGGGTTCTTCCGCTGGTCGTCACGGATCCAGTAGTAGTTGTCCATGCGAGATCCGGCCGGTGAGTCGAGCGTTTTCGGATGGATCGCCGCGACGGGGGCCTGGGAGGCGATGCCGGCGAAGCGGGCGACGGAGGCAGGGGGAGAGCTGAGCGCGGCGGCGATGAAGCCGAGTCCGGAGACGACGGAGCGAAAGCGGTGCGACATGGGCCCTCCCTTTCGATGACCGGGGATTCTATCGGAGGGAGACGGTCGGCGCCCCGGGCCGCTGCCGGAGGGGGATAGCCCGAAGAGCCTCCCTCGCCGGGCGCTTCGCGGGATGGCCCGCAGGAGCCGTCCGCCCGTCCGCGACCGTTCCTTCGTGTATTATTCGCGTCATGAAGAAACCGACTTCGAAAATCGCCGGGCGGCGGGCGGCCGCCGCGCTCTCGCGCAGTGGACCGCGGCGCGGGAGGGGCATCGATGGCTGCCCTGCGCGGCCCCTCGCGGGTGCGGTCGCTGTCGCGCGTTCGCGCGGTCTGCGGGCATCTTGCGCGCAAAGGTCGCCGATCTTCCGATCGCGGCCGTCGCGGCCGAGCTCGAGCGGGATCCGTCGACGATCTGGCGCGACGTCCAGTGGCTCTGACAACGAGATGCGGTCGGACCGCGCGCTCGCGAAATCGATCCGCGAGACCGAAGCCGCGTGCGCCCGCTGGCTCAAGACGTCGGACTGACCTCGTTCCGGCCAGGGTCGGCCAGCGCCTCGAGCAAAGCCACCTCCCTGAGCGCGGCGAGCCTTCTCGCGGCGGGAGGCGGCCTGAAAATCCGCCGGGCGAAGAGCGTCAGCCGGGTGAAAGGCATCGGACGCCCGAGACGAACGCCTTCTTCGAGAGTCGAACGGAACTCTCGCGCTCGCGGAATCCGAACGATTCGAAGAATCGTGAACCGTTCGCGGGCCGGAACCTGGCCGCGGTCGCGGTCGGGGCCGCTGGCCGGCCGACGTGATCGCCGGGGACTGCTGACCGAGATCAACCAGGAGCGGACGGCCGGAAGGCGGGCGAGCGCCCCGGCGATGTCCCCGGCCTGCTCCTCGGTGAGATAGAGGAGAAAACCTTCCGCAGAGGACCATGGCCGCCTTCGAGCCGGCGGTCGCTCGTTCGAGGGCCGTCCCGCGCTCTCCCGCGTCCAGCAGGTCGGCCGCGATCGTTTCGTAGCGGCAGCGGGGCTGCGCGGCCGCGAGCCGGTCGCGTCGATAGGCGATCAGCTCGGGAAGATCGACGTCGAACCAGCGAAGGTCGGCGGGCAGATCGCATCGAAAAGCCCGCGTGTCCAGGCCGCACGCGAGGTTGACGATCGTGTCGATGCCGCTCTCGGCGACCGCGCGTCCGATCAGTTCATCGATCACGGCGGTTCGAATGACGAGCCCGCGGCCGGAGGCGCGCCGGCGGCGGGCGTCCCGATACTCCTCGCCGAGACTCTCCGGCGAGAACGCCAATGTGCGGATCGCGGAAGAGCGCGTCGGGGCGCCGGCTCTCGACGTCGCGCGCCGCCGCCACCCAGAATGCCGTCCGGCAGAAGGCGGGGAGGTCCCGGGACGACGGAGATGGGGCATGCATCGGGAGTTTTTGGGATGATACCCTCGCCGCTTCCCGGCAGGCCGCCGGGAGGAGAGACCTCCCGGGATCTATAATCCCCGAAACCGTCGAAGGAGGCCGCGATGTCCGCTGTTCCCCCGGGCCGTCCGCCGAGACCGCCGTCCTTCCGTGGGAGTCCCACCTCGAGTCGCGATCCCGCCGGCGCGCTCGTCGACTCGGCGAAGCTCTTCGCCACGAACCCCGACGAGGCATGGCGCATCACGCCGGAACGGGGAGGAATCGAGAGGCCGCTGCTGTTCGGGCTGATCGTTTCGTTCGTCGGATCGGTTTTCGCGTTCGTCTATCGGTGGCTGTTCGTGTCTCCCTTCGTGCGGATGTTCTCGGGTCCCGTCTTCCGGCGGTTCGGTTGGATGATGGGGACCGGCCGAGAGGGTGCAGCATCGTCATCTTTCCGATCACCGCCGCGATCACGATCCTCCTGGGTCTCTTCATCGGGCGGCGATCCTCCACCTCTTCGTGCTGCTCGTCGGCCGGCGTCAAAGACGTCGGCCTCCGGCTTCGAGGTGTCATGTTTCGCGTCGTCGCCTACGCCTCGACCGCCAGCGTGGCGCAGATCATTCCGTTCATCGGCGGCCTGATCACGCTGATCTGGTGGATCTTTCTTTCGGTGAAGGGGGTCCAGCGCATGCACCGGACGACTTCCGGCCGGGCGGCCGCGGCGGTCCTGCTGCCATTGGTGGCCGTTTGCGCGTGCATTTTCATCGCGATGATCGTGGTCTTTGGCGTGCTGTTTGCCGTCGGGCATCGGTCCGGCTCGACCCTCTGACCTGCCGCCCTGGCGTCCCCCTCTCCCGCGGGAGAGGGGGCGTCACCGGTCATCTCCGTCCCTCTCCTGTCAGGAGATCCCGGTCGCGGCTCCGGTTGAACGCCGGGGCTTCGACCGGGATCCCTCGGTCGCACCGCTCCTCGGGATGACAGCCAGGAGAGCCGTCCTCCTTCACGAATCAGAATTCGAGCTCTTCACCCCCTCTCAACTGGGCCTGCCGCGCCGAAGCCTTGCGCGGAGGCGGGAGAGGGGGCCGGGGGAGTGAGGTCAGCGCGCAGCGCGGCGTGGAGAACGGATTCGCGTTCGGACGTGCTCGAGATCTCGCGCTTCAGCGAAATCCAGGATGGCCTTCCTCTGGTCCGGGCTCAATGCTCCGCTCGCCAGGAGCGCGCGGATCGCGCGCCTTTTTCGGAGGACGAGTCGATCGACGCCGCGCAGTCGATATATGCGGCGAAGGCGCTGGCGTCGAGCGGAGTGTCGCCGCCTGGACCAGCAGCTCGCCCTTCTGGGAGCTCGAGTCGATTCCCTTGCCGGCGGCGAGGACTGCCGCGACGCCGTCCCCGGCGACACCCGAGCGCAGAAGCGCGAAAGCGCGCGCCGCGTTTCGGACGAGGATTCGATCGTCCGGGCGACCGCGAGATAGGCGCGCCGCGGCTCCGGTGCCGGCGCGGCGGCGCGGGCGCACGCCACCAGGAAGGACGACTTCTCGGACGACGACGCGATTTTCGTCCCCGCGGGAGATGATTCCCGCGAGGCTCGCGGGCGGAGATTCGGGTGCGCGGCGAGGGCCTCGAGCGCGCGCCGCGTCTCGACGAGGATGCGATCGTTTCCGCGGCCTTGGCCGGGGCTTCGATCGACGCCGGGTCGGGGGCGAGCGGAGCGGAGCGCTCGATCGCGCCCGATTTCTCCGACGACGACCCGATTTCCCGCAGGGCGTATCCGTAGTCCCGGGCCGATCCGGCCGAGATCCCGCGCGCGGGCGATCTGACGATCGCCGCCGCGCTCTGAGCTCGACGAGATCTCCGCGCAGGCCCGGGCGAGCGCCGAGGTGATCGCCGGGTCCGGAGGAAGCTGACACGGCGAACTCGGAGAGGATCCGGCGCAGCCGGCAGCTGAGGAGATCTCGTGGCCGGCCACCTCCACGGCGCGCTTGCCGATCGCTGGATGACCGGCCACCGCGACTCGCCGAGCTCGTCCAGATAGATCCCTGGGCAGTTTCGCTCTCGAGGCCCGGGATCGCGTCGAGCCGGGCGGGGCCGACGGCCAGCAGGCGCCGCGCCTCGGCCGCGGCGCCGACCGCCGTGACGCTGGGCGACCTCCGGGAGATGCCGGGTGAGGAAATCGCGCCCCGCCTCGATGGAGCCGGTCCGGTCGCCGATCCAGTACCGGATCTGCGGTTTCCCGGATTCTCCGGCCGTCACGCGCACCATTCGGGTCGTGAAGGGCGCCGCACCCGGATTTCGAGCGAGGACCCGGGCGGCATGTTCGTGATGGCTTCCTTGTCGGCCGAGAGCGAGATCTCTCCCTCGTAGTGCACCTCGAAGGTGGAGAAGCCCGAGAGCGGTAGTAGTGGTTCGAATCGGAGTCCTCGACGATCCCGAAATGGACGCCGCTGGCGGGGGCTGAAGATGCCGAAGCCAGAACCAGGAGGGCGAGCGCCACACGCAGTTTCATAGGATTTTCTCTCCCATGGATGGTCAACGCAGTCCTCCGGAAAAAGTTCTCCGGGTTGAGGAAATCCCGGATTTCGGAGAGGTGGGGGCAGTTTCGGGCCCGCGGAGCCTAGGATTGGAATCGGGACTTCGAGCGTCTTCGTCGTCCCGCCTCCTCCCATCGGCCCGGGATCGTCTCGCCGCAGTGGAAGCACCTGCCGTCGAGGCAGGCGATTCGCGGTGACGACGAAGCCCCGGCGCTCGACCAGGGTCGTCGAACAGCGGGGACAGCAGGGTGTTCTCCCAGTCGCCCACGCCGCCCGGGGATGTTTCCCGCGTAGACGAAACGCAATCCCTCGCTCCGCGCCGATCTCGCAGGCGCGCCGAAGCGTGGCGATGCGGGCGTGGGCGGAGTCCGATCCATCTTGTAGTCGGGATGGAACGCGGTCACGTGCCACGGGATGTCGGGGAGACGGAAGCGATGAATTTCGCCAGCGTCGCGCAGCTCCTCGTCCGAGTCGTTGAACCCGGGGATCACGAGAGTCAGGCACTCCAGCCAGAAGCCGAGGGCATGGATGCGGGCCGATCGAGTCGAGGACGTTCGCGAGCGTCGCGCCCGAGCTCGCGGTAGTGCTTTGTCGCGGACGACTTCAGGTCGACCTTGTAGAGCGTCCACCCAGGGCCGGATGTAGGCGAGCACCTCCGGCGTCGCGTTGCCGTTCGAGACGTACGCGCAGCACGAGCCCTGGCGCTTCGCTCTCGCAAAAGACTTCCACGGCCCACTCGGTGGTGATGAGCGGCTCGTTGTATGTCGAAGTCGAGGATCGGGGCGCCGAGCGTCCCGGCGAGCGCGACGATCTCCTCCGCGGCGATACTCGCGCGGAATCGCGGTCGCATCCCCGTCACGCAGCGTCTGCGACGTGAACCAGTTCTGACGGTAGGCGCAATGGAGATCGCACCCGAGCATTCCGAACGAAAGGGCGAGGGCGCCGGGCATCGCGTGGTTGAAGCGGTTTCTTCTCGACCGGGTCGATTGCAGCGCGCCGACGTAGCCCCGCGGGACGCGCAGAACGCCATCCTTCTGGAACCGCACCTTGCAGACTCCCAGGGCTGCCTTCCGGGATGGGGCAACGGTGGCCGCAGGCGAGACAACGCAGCCGCCCGTCGCCCAGGTCGCGGACGAGCTCGGGCGCGGCGGGGGCGGTGCGGGCATTCAGGACGCTCGGCGAGCGTCGCGGTTGCCAGAGTCTCCTCCGATGCAAATTCTATCCCGGTGTCCCCCGAGTGGGGACGCCGCGCACGCCGCGGGTGCCCGGCGAATAATCCGGGTTAAGATCCCTCGGTGAAAAAACTCCTCGTCGCCCTGTTCGCGCTCTGCCCGCTCGTCTCCGGCGCGCAGGTCATCTTCACGTCCGGCGCCGTCGTCCATCCGCTCTCCAAGCACGACACCAACGACCTCAAGGACCAGGTCACCTTCGCCAACGGGCCGCGCCTGGTCCCCCAGAACGGCGGGGTCTGGTTCCTCGAATCGAACGCCGACCGCATCGCGTTCTTCCAGGACGACTACGATCAAGGAATGGCCGATCCGCTCCCGGACGTATGACAACCCGTATCGCTCGATCGGGGCCAGCCCGGCCGATTTCGAGGTGGACGGCACCACGATCTGGTTCATCGAGGAATGGATCGAGCGGCATCGAAGCTCCAGCAGTCGGTCTTCGGCAGGCTGGACACGATCACCAACGAGATGACGGAATGGATTCTCCCCCTGTCGAAGCCGGCCGGATTCGTCCGGGAGCCCGACGGCACCGTATGGATCGCGATGTCGCAGGGTTCCCTGATCCACCTCGACCTCGAGTCGAACCGGATCGTCTCGTACCGGGGACCGAATTCCTTCGCGTACTCGGGAATCGTTCCCGGGGCCGACGGCAAGCTGTATCTGTCCGACTTCGGGAGCAACCGGATCGTCCGCTTCGACCCGGACACGGGGACCGAGATCGCGTGGCAGGAGTTCGATCCCATCACCAGCGGCCGGACGGAGATCACCCAGCCCACGCTCGATGGTGCCGGCCACGTGTTCGTCGTCGAGAGCATCGGCGGCGGAGCGGTCGCGCGCCTGGACCTCTCCACCGGCGAGTGGGACCGGTTCGGCAACGGCTTCCTGCTCGACCCGACGCATTTCTTCCTGCAGGGGAATTTCGTCTATGCCGTCGAGACGGATCTGTCCGGGGGAGACGGCCGCTTCGTGGTCGTCGACATGAACACCGTCGCGTTCGCGAAGGTCTCGAGCTCGCCCGTTTTCCACCTCCTCGTTTCGGTCGACCTGCCGTCCGCCGTGGTGCGGACGTTCACGCTGACGCCGCTGACGTTCCAGAGCTCGGACAAGTCGCCCGACGGCACGATCGCCGCGTCGACTCCGGCGCCGGGGATCTCGCGGTTCACGCTCCCGAGCGGAAGCCTGCTGCCGACCAGCTCGTCTTTCTCGATCGCGCCGATCAATGGGAAGGTCGTTTCGGGGTGCGCGGCGCCCTGGTCGAGTTCACGCTTCTCCCTTCGGGAACCCAACGGACCTCGTCGTCCCGCTGGCCTTCAACGCTTCCAACGGGCTCCTGCGCACGGATTTCGTGCTCTTCGACGCGAAAGGCGCCGGCGGGCGACATCGTCGCGGAGTTCTTCGGCAGCCCCGTGCCGCCGCCGCCGACAAAATCGTTCCGGGTGGGGGAGAGCGTGACCCTCGCGGTTTCCAACGCCCTCGGGAGCTGACGGGCCTGAACGTCGGAGACAAGGTCGGCTCGGTTCTTTTCACCCCGCACGTCGGAGACACGGGCAACTACCAGGCGGCGACCCGAAGCTGCGCCGTCCGGCGGGACGGCGGGACCTACGGATTCGCGTTGCCCTCCCAGACCGTGGCGTCGGGGCTGACGGGCGACTCCAACCGAGATGCTCTTCCTCGCGACCCAGCCGGGCGAGACTTCGATCTCTGGAATGTATTCGCCGACGGGCGCCACCGGGAGTCGGGAACCCTTCACGGCCCTGACGGAAGCATCCGGGGCTCGTTTCCCTTCTTCCTCCCGGAGAACAACCGGCAGGAGTTCAATCCCGCGTTCTCCGCGTTCCGGCGCCTGCCGAGGCCGGCGACACGATCACGTTCAACGCGACGACCGGCATCGATCTTTCCTACTCGACATTCTTCGAGGCGACGGGCGACGCCGCGGTCTCGACACCCGTGGCGCCCCACTCCGAACACGTGGCGCCGATGGCGGGCTCCGCGCCGAGCACGACCGGGAAGGTCGTCACGGAAATCCTTCCTGGCGAACCCGGATCCCAACGTCGCTGCCGCGGTCGAACCTCGCGTTTTTCCCCGCGGGCGGCAGGACGCCCACGGAGGCTCGTGGCCGCTCGCCGCCGGCGGAGTACGGTGGTCCCCTATGAGGACCCGGCGCTCGGTTTCGGTTCTGTTGATCGTGAAGTCGTCGTCGCCGGTCTCGGCCCTCGCCCGGTTCGCCAACCGCACGCCCTCCGGAGGCTTCGCCGCGGCGGTGCCTCTGGTTTCCTCCCCTCCCTCAAGGGCAGATTCCTCGATTTCCTCCGACACGCGGCTACGGCGAAACCTCTTCGTGTTCAACCGGGGCGTGGCGGGCACCATCACGGTGAGGGCCCTCAACGCGGGCGGAAGCGTCGTCGCCGTGCAGCCCCTTCCCATCGGGGACCATCGATCGTTGATCCTTCCCAACGTCGGCGCCCGACCGGAGCGTCGGGGGCGGATCGAGCTCTCGGGACGGAGGGACTTCTCTTTACGCGTGGCTCGCCGCGACCGACGTCGTCACGGGCGATTCCGGCGCACAGTCGCCGTTGCCGATCACGCCGTAGCCGGCGGCATTCAAGTTCCCGTTTCCCAGGTAGACCTTCGTGTCGTATTCCATCCGGACGATTCCGTCCTCGGCGGTGGAGCGGAAGAGCTCGTCCAGATCGCCGAGCATCGCCGGGTGGCGCGGATCGCCGGGAGGCGGCGTGTAGAAGAGGAGAGCAGCCGGGACCGGAGGCCGTCCCGGTCGAGCTCCTGGGCATTGGCGAGGGTGAACAGCTTCCAGGGTCGGGCCGAAAGAACTCGTCGAAGACGTCGGGGCCCAGGTTCTTGTGGATCGACGGCGCCATAGTCGGTTCCATGGCGTCGGAGGAGCGATTCGTATCCCGCCGAAAAGGGACTGCCTTCCGTCCGGCGGTCGTTCCAGATGAGCAACGCGTCGCGGCGGCCGGAGGATGCGCGCAAACTCCCGCGCGCCCTCGCGGTCGAACCAGTGAAAAGCCCTGTCCCGCGGCGACGAGATCGACGCTTTCGGGCGGAAGCGTGGTGGCCTCCGCGCTTCCCTCACGCTGCGAAAGAGCGGCTCGTCGCCGAGAAGTCCTTCGGCCGCCGCTCGCATCTTCGCGTTCGGCTCCACCGCGAATACTTCGTTTCCGAATCGAAGGAAGAGGAGCGGAGAGAATCCCCGTCCCCGGAGCCGACGTCGGCCACGGTGTGGGACTTCGAAAGCGCGGCTTCTTTCTCGAGAAGAGCGATGATTCCCCTCAGGATAGCCGGGCCGCGATCGCACGTAAGCGTCGACTCGGCCGGAAAACCGGTCGCGAGGATCGGGACGCGAGGCTTCGCCGCTCATTCCCTCGCCGGATCGGACGGGCCGGCGTCCGCCAGCCGCCAGGCTTCGAGCTTCGTGGATCGCGCCACCCGGGGTGAGCCGGCTCGCGTAGAGGAAGAACCCGGGACCTCCCAGGAGCCCGCCGTGAATCCCTCCGGGAGTCCATCCAGATCGAACCGTGGCCGGCCGCGCCCCGTTCAGGCGGGCGAGCGTGAGGTGGGGCGAAAAGGCTTCTCGTCCGGCCCGACGGCTCCCGTCCGGGCGAGCTTCCTCGATCCGCCGGGCGATGCTCGCGGAGCGCGGATCGGAGGAGACATTCCTGGCCCACAACACCCGCGGCGGAGCGGAACGAAGGAAGACGCCGAAACCCGTGACGGAGAGGCGGAAGGAGGATGCCTCATCGCCGCGAGAGCAGAGGCGATCGTTCCGACGAGGGACGTTTCGATCGACCCGAGGAAGCAGCGTCACGTGCATCTGTTCCGGCCGGGTCCAGCGGGCGCCCTCGAGATCCCGGCAGGTCGTCCGAGGTGCTCGCGCACGGCGGACGGCGGATCGATCGCGACGAAGAGGCGCATGGTGGAAGTCGTCGCGATGAGACCGCCGGATGGGATCCGCGGCGGACGCGGCTCGAAGCCGGAAGAGCTCACGGCCGTCGCCTCGGAGGGGAGGGAGCGGGCCGCGGGCGCCGCGCCCGCTCCGGCGAGGCGACGATCGGCGCGCTCCGGGTTCCGGATACGTGACTCGATCGAGGAATCCCGATGGAGGCGCCGTCCAGCGCGCCGGTCCGGCGTCCGGCTCTCGAGCATGCGGCGGATCGCACCGGCGTCGAGCTTTCCCCGTCCCGCCTCCACGAGCGTTCCCGTGATCCGGCGGATCATCTTCCAGAGAAAATGCGAGGCCCTCCACGTGCAGGAGGATCTTCTGGTCCTCTTCGGCCACCCTCGCAGCGCATCACGCGCACGCGAGTCGAGGTCTGGCCTTCCGGGTTCTCGCAGAACGGACGAGAAACGTGGTCGCCGGCGAACACGGCCGCGCCTGCCTTCATCGTATCGGCGTCGAGCGTCCTGACCCACCAGACGAAGGGCTTTTCGAACGCCGTCCGAACGCGCGAGATCCGGTATTCGTAGGTCCGGGTCAGGGCGTCGTGTCGCGCATGGAATGCGGCATCAGTTTCGCCGACCTCCACGACGTTGACATCGGAGGGAAGACGATCGTTGATGCCGTGCTGATCTCGATCCCGGCGAGCCGGCGAGTGGCATGGAAATTCGCCACCTGCCCGCGCGCGTGGACGCCTCGCGTCGGTGCGCCCCGCTTCGCGATCAATCGAACGGGCTCGCCGAACAGGTCCGTTGCCGCGCGCTCGAGCACCGCAGCGACCGTTCGATCCGTATTCTTCTGCGTCTGCCAGCCGCGATAGCGCCGTGCCGTCGTATTCGACGATGAGCTTGTAGTTCGGCATGCGGGCGAATCCCTCCGAGCGGAGCCTGGCCGCGGGAGGACACCTTATCGCGGTCGATGCCAATCCGCCACGCGCGGTTGCGCCGATCGCGATCCTCCGGATCGGGGAAAATGCGGGATCACAACCGTGACGGTGCCCGGCAGCGTCGGGAGAAGCGGAAGTCGGCCTCGAGATCGCGATGCCAGCGGGGAAGGACCGTGGTCACGCCGCGACTGCAGAGGCAGGGCACCGTCGGCGCCGCGAAGAGGGAGGCACCTCCGCTTCGCGCCGGGAAACAGCCGGACTCCGAGACGCTTCCGCGATCTCTGCTCGGTTCGCGGCAAAGAGAGACGAGACGTCGATGGCGTTGTCGCCATCGCTGATGATGCGGAACTCGAGGTGCAGACCATGCTCCTGCGCCGTGACGGCGATGACTTCCGCCTTCAGGTCGGGCACGTCGGAAGACACCGTCGGGGCGGCCGCCCATGCCAGGAGGACGATGGTGGCGGAGAGCATTCGGCTTACGTTACCGCTTCGTGTTCGTTCGGAAGAGGTATCGTCTCGGCGCATGAATTGCAGCGCGATCCGCGGCATGATGGGCGGCGTGTGGTCTTCGGTCATCCCGAGCGGGGCGAGGGATCCCGGTCGCGCTTCGGCGCTCCCGGAGAGACGATCGACCGGGATCCCTCGATCGCCCGCCGCCCTCGGGATGACAGCCTAGGGAGCTTCCAGAGGCTCGAGCCCGAAAATCTCGGACACTTCCATGATTCAGCCTTCGCGATCCGAACTCGCGAGCGTCGCGAACCCGGACGGGGTGATGGGGACCTGGAGCCTCCGAGCATGGTCGGGCTCCGGGCCCCAGAGGGGATTGGGGGAAGCTCCCAGGTTGCATGCAAAATGTCGGAGCTACGCGACGACGCGTGAGCACAGCGCAGCGTGCGCGGGCTGCAGGAGGGAACCTGTCGCAGGAAGGCAATGGAGAGAAATAGTCTGATGCTCCGGCTCCTGGAAACCGAAAGGTCGGCGGTGATGCAGCCTTCTCGATCCGAGCCCGAGACGTCGGGAAGGCTGCGTGCAGTCACAGCACTTGTAAGACCCTGGTCGGGCGCCGGAGCGGTCGAGGGTTCTAACCCGAGCCGCGGAGGTCGCATCGCAGAAAGTCTCCCCGCAGGGTATTCAGCGCAGTCCTTCGAAAGAAGGATGGGGCGCGAGGCGGCCAGGCGCGCAAGCGCCGGCGCGTGTCAACGCTGCGCACGCCAGTGCGCAGTCACCAAGGGGAGGAGGTCAGCGATGCGGAGCGGAAGAGGGATTTGCGCACGCGAGCCCGGGCTTCAGAGGGGCTTGGGAAGCCTCCCCAGGTTGGATGTGAAAGTGTCGAGAGCACGCGACGACGCGTAAAGTACCGCGCAGCGTGCGCGAAGCGCAATGAACTACCCATGGACACCCTGACCCACGGCCTCGCGGGGAGCCCTCCTCGGCCGCAGCGCGGGCTCGCGGGCCGGCGCTGCAGCGGCCGTCGTCTCCAAGGTCGCCGCCGATCGGCGCGATGTTTCCCGGATCTCGACGCGTTCTTCCTCCCGCGCCACTGGTTCTCCGATGGGCGGTGACCATGGACTATCTGCGCTACCACCGGGCGCGTCACGCACGCCTGTTCGTGACCGCGCCGTTCTTCGCCGCCCGGGATCGCCCTGCTCGCGCGGCTGGCGGCCCGCCGCACGCGGCTCCGCGGCGCTCTGGGCCGCCGCGTACGTCGCCGGCATCGTGAGCCACGTCCTGTTCGACTGGATCACGTCGCACGGGACGATGTTCTTTCGCGCCCCTCTCGTGGCGGCGGTATGCGCTGGACTGGGTTCCCATCCTGGATCCCCGTACTTCACGGGAATTCCGAAAGTCGTCACCCTCGTCGTGGCGCTCGGTCTGGCGGTACGCGGGCGCAGCTGGAATCGGCATCGCCGGGATCGATCCTGCTGCTGCGCGTACATCGGGCTGTGCGCCGCGCTTTGCATTTCGGGAGGCGCTTGCCTGCGCAGCGCGCGATCGCTTTCCGGGGCGCGCGTCCGCCGCGCTGCCCGCAGCCCCCGTCGCCGAGGCGCGCTGGGCGCTGTTCGCCGACCGCGGGGACTGCATCGACGTCGTGCTCTACGTGCGAGCTCGGCGGCGAAGCGCGCCGGGATTCCGGCTGGGCCTGAGGGCGCCGGGCCGTTACGGTCGCGTTTCGCCCCGGTTGCTGGCCAGGCTCCGTGCCGGGTACAGGGCGCCGGGAGCGGCGCCGATCGAGCACTTCGCGACCCGCGAGGCGACGCCGCGGCCGTCGCGCTGCCCGGGCCTCTGCCGGACGTCGCGGCCTCGGCATCGCTTCGCCCGGTTTCCGGTCGCCCGGGTCGAGGCGCTCGCCGACGGCGGATCGCGGGTGACGTTCACCGATCTCCGGTTCCGCGGGCCGTAAGGCGGCGTCCCGCATTCCAGCACAATGAAGTCCTCCTCTCCGCCGTCCGCGGGCCGCATCCGGATTGCGCCGGTTTCGTGCGCCTCTTCGTCGTTGCAGGACGAGCCGCGCCGGCAGATGATTCTGTTTGGGCCCGAATTGGGATCTCGGGAATTGGCCCGCGGGGACGAGACGGGGGTATTCTCCAGACGAGCCAGGTTCGGTCCCTCGGCGATCCGGAATGCTCGAGAGGATCGGTGGCGGAAGCGTGATCTCGACATCCGATTCGGAATACCTGTCTTCTTCATGTCGCGTTGATCGCGTGCGTGCGGAGACTCTTCGGATAAAGGGCCCGGCTCACCGGTCTCCTCGCGATCGAGATCCTCCTGGCGAAGCTCCTCGGATGACCATAGGCGATTCCCGCGCTGCTCTCGGGACCGCGATCCGAGCTCCGCGAGCGTCGCGAACGGAGTCCCTCGTCGGGCCCCGAAGCGGTCGAGGGTTCTTACCCTTGAGCCCCGGAGGGCGCATCGCGGAAAGTCTCCCGCAGTAACCAAGGGGAGGGGAGGTCCGTGATGTGACCGGCGATCCGAGCTCGAGAGTCGCAAAAAGGCGACGTAACCCATGCAGATCTTCCATCGCAGCACCAACTCGTCGCGAAGCTCTCGATCTTCGGACGTTTCCTTCATCGTCGCCGGCTGCTGGCGCGGCGTGGGAGATCTACATGTCGCCCTGACGACGGAAGTCGCCGTCCCGGAAGCGAGCAAAGCCGGGTGCCCTTCTCCCACGAGCACCACGCGGGGTCTCGGACTGATTGCCGCTACTGCCACACGTCGGTGGAGACGAGCGCGTTAGCAATACGTAACTGAACGAAGTACAA
>ERZ1370068.11122-contig-9765_pt1 | contig 28074 bp, 45 predicted proteins | sample MGYA00561227_ERZ1370068 | MGnify/ENA primary metagenome ERZ1370068 (study PRJEB38410, sample SAMEA6850437) | metagenome | study: Metagenomic assessment of the ecological functions of the soil: analysis of the soil microbiota associated with the...
GTTGTACTTCGTTCAGTTACGTATTGCTCGCTGTAAATTCCTGGCTGATTGGCGAAAACACAAATGTCGTGGGTCCAAGTTTGCAGCCAACTCATTGCTCAATCTCAATCCGATCGTAATATTCCCATTATAGTAGCAAATACGCAATTTGTCAAACAGCCGATCAAATGAGACGCGGAAACGAGAGCCGAGATGGGAGCTTTTGCCGGTTTCGACCGAAGCACGGGCGGCTTGCCGCTCGATCCAGGGTTGGGATAATATCTCAGCCGCGATCGTGGTGATCGCCAAAAATGATTCACCACAGGGTGAGAGCGCTTATGGTCGCGTCGATCCGTCCGCTGCTGTCCGACGATCTGCTGGAGCGCTGTGCGCAGCGGGCTGCTGGTTACGACCGTGAGAACCGGTTCTTCTTCGAAGATTTTGAAGAGTTGCGCGAGGCCAAATATCTGCTTGCGGCGGTGCCGAAGGAGTTCGGCGGGCTCGAGGCTGACTCTGGCTGGAAATCTGCCGGGCAGCAGCGCCGGCTGGCACGGCGTTCAGCGCCGACCGCGCTCGCCACCAACATGCACCTTACCGCGACTGGCATCGCCGCCGACCTGTGGCGCAAAGGGCGACGGATCACAGGCCTGGATGCTCGAGGAAGCCGCCAGCGGCGATGTGTTCGCTTACGGTTATTCGGAATCGGGCAATGACCTGGAGGTGCTCACGCCGCTGGCGAGGGCTGAGCAGGTCGACGGCGGCTACCGCTTCTTCGGACACAAGCATTTCGGCTCGCTGACGCCGGTTTGGACATGGCTCATCATCTACGGGCTGGCATCATTGCCGACCCCAATGACCCGAAAATAGTGCATGGCGTGATGGCCCGCGACGCTGCGAGTTACCGTATCGTTGAGACCTGGGATACGCTCGGGCATGCGGGCAACCGCCAGCCACGACACGGTCATCGAGGGAGCTTTCGTGCCGGATCAGCACGTGATCCGGGTGATAGAAGCCCGGTTTTGCCGGCGCCGACGACGTTCATCTTCGACGATATTTGTGCCGCTTCGAGCGCCGATGATTGCCAACATCTATATCGGCCTAGCGCCGAGCGGGCACGCGATCTGGCGATCGAGAGGGATCAAGACGAAGCGATTCGGTCGCGCGTTCCAGATGACCCGCCTCGATGGCCTACCACCCGGAGGTGCAGCAGATGATCGCCGATATCGTCATCGAGCTGGAGGGCATGATCGCGCATGCCGACCGAATTGCCGAAAGATTGGACCACACGGCGTATCGATCGCGGCGACATGTGCGGCTGCCAAGCTCGTCGCCGCGAAATACCATTCGCGTCAGAGGCGCCTTCCGCGCCGGTCGATTCGGCAATGGACGTCGTCGAGGGCCGCGGAATGTTCAAGGGAGGACGAGCCATCTGAGGCTCTTCCCGCGATGCTCGTTGCGGCCGCTTCCACCCGGCGAATGCGATGACGGTGCGCGAGATCGTCGGCAAATCGGCGCTCGGCGTCCTTGGCGAGGCAGGACCTCGCTGGGGGTAGAGGTGTGTCCGACGGATCTGCGCCCGGAAGAACTGCGGGTGAGATGGGTCGAGGGGGTATTGCTTTAAAAACACGTAAATATCTTGGGCTGCATCATCTGCGGGCCTGGCTTGCCCGACCTAGTATGGCTGCGTGGCTCAATCGCTTAGCGAGCATGACAGCCCCGGAGATCTGCGGTACCCTGGTTAGCTCAGGGCCTATGTGCGGCTCTAGCCGGGGGGACTCGAAATGGCAGCCAGTGCGGCACGCAGACCCGGTCCTTTCAGCGCAAATGCTCGCTCGCTTCGACCGAGCGATGCGGCGGCTACGACCGAGGGAGAACCGGTTCTTCCGGGAAGATTTCGACGATTTGAAGGATCGGGCTACCTGACCATATCAACGTGCCGAAGGAATTTGGCGGGCGCGGCCTCAGCCTCGCCGAGGTCTGCCGGCAGCAGCGCCGCCTCGGCTACCACGCTCCGGCGACGGCACTCGGCGTCAACATGCATCTCTACTGGACGGGTGTGGCTGCCGACCTTTGGCGGCACGGCGCGACAGAGTCGTTGCAATGGATGCTGGAGGGAGGCTGCTGCCGGCGAAGTCTTCGCCGCAGGGCACGCCGAGCGCGGCAACGATGTTCCGCTGTTTTTTCTCGACGGCCGCGGCCGAACGGGTCGATGGCGGCTTTCGTTTCACCGGGCACAAGATGTTCGGGAGCTTGGCCCCGGTGTGGACGCGCTACGGGCTCCACGCCATGTGGAACGATGCCGAGGGCGGGCCGAAAATCGTCCACGCCTTTCTGCCGCGCGACTTCGCCGGCTATCGCATCGTGGAGACGTGGGACACCCTCGGCATGCGCGGCACCAGAGAGCGACGACGTGCTGCTCGAAGGTGCCTTCGTGCCCGACAAATACGTCGCGCGGATCCTCCCCGCCGGCGCCGGCGGACGGAGTTCATTCACTGGCGATCTTCGCCTGGTCAGCTCCTGGGCTTTGGGAATATGCTACTACGGTGTCGCGCAGCGCTGCGATGGACCTCGTTCTGCCCGGGTTGAAGAGCAAGAAATCGGTGGCGCTCAGCCGGCCGATGGATGGCCCACCACGCGGAAGTGCAGCATGCCGTGGCGGAGATGACCTTCGGCACTCGATCCCGTCGGCCCGCACCTCGACAGGATTGCCGAGGATTGGTCGACCGGGTCGACCACGGTGCTGTTTGACCGGCGAAGCATCGTCATCACCGCCAAGTACCACGCGGTCGAAGCGTGCTGGCGGATCGTCGATCTCGCGATGGAAGTGTCGGGCGGCGCCGGGATGTTCAAGACGCGAGCGAGCTCGAGCGGCTCTTCCGCGATGCCCGCTGCGGCCGTTTCCACCCGGCAATTCTCTGCTCGCCCACGAGGTCGTCGCCAAGACGATGCTCGGCATCGATCTCTGGGCACAGCCCGCGCTGGGGATGAAGCACGGCGTCTCGGCCATGGAAGCGGATCTGCGTCTTTGGCTGCGGCGAATCGGATTGGAGCAGCTTGCCGACACCTTCGCCGCCGAACGACATCGATCTCGAAATCCTGCCCGATCTCAGCGACGAGGATCTGAAGGAGCTAGGGCTGTCGCTCGGCCACCGCCGCAGGCTACTGCGCGCCATTGCCGAGCTGTCGAGCGAAGGCTCGCAGCCGACCGCCGAAGCTGGCGCACCGTCCGACGCTGCCGCGGCGGGCGGCGATGCGGTCCGCGAGGCGGAGCGACGCCAGCTCACGCGTGCTGTTCTGCGATCTCGTCGGCTCGACCGAGTTGTCGGGCCGGCACGATCCCGAGGATCTGCGCGAGCTGTTGAGCCGCTATCACGATGCGATGACCGCGGTCGTCGAGCGTTATGGCGGCTATGTCGCCAATTATCTCGGCGACGGCATCCTCGCTTATTTCGGCTGGCCGCGGGCGGACGAGGACGCAGGCGGCGCAGGCGATCCGCGCCGGGCTCGACGGCGGTCGCGGCAGTCAAGGAGCTGTCGCTTCGCGCGCGCATGTCGGGATTGCCTCCGGCACCGTCGTGGTCGGCGACATCGAGGGCGCCGGCCGCCGGCAGGCGGGGGCGATCGCCGGCGAGACGCCTAGAACCTGGCCGCGCGCCTGCAAGCGCTGGCGGGGCCAGACCAAGTCGTGATCGGCGGGTTGACCCGCCAGCTGCATCGGCGGCGCCTTCATCCTCGACGATCTGGGTCCGCAGGAGCTGAAAGGGCATCGCCGAGCCGGTGCCAGGTGCTGGCAGGTGCTCGCCGAGCGCTCGGTCGAAAGCCGCTTCGACGCCCGCGCCGGCCGGCTCACGCCGTTTGCGTCGGGCGCGAGCACGAAGTGGCGCTGCTGATCGACCGGTTCTGAGCGGCGCAGCGGCGGGCGACGCGGCAAGCTGTGCTGCATGTCGGGCGAGGCGGGCATCGGCAAGTCGCGGCTCGTCCGCAGCGGGTGCACGGCGGCGGCTGTCGTCGCCGCCGTCACGCCGCCGATCGCGGATTCACTATGCAATGCTCTGCGCCGTTTCACACCGCGAACGCTTTGCATCAGGAAGTCTTTCATACCAGCTCGAATATGCCGCGGAGCTTCTTGCCGGAGGATCTCCGCCGGAGGGCAAAGCGCAAACAAGCTCGAAGCCCTGCGCGCGGCACGGGGCGGGGAAGGCACGTCGCCAGGCGGGCATGGCGTTGCTGGCGCCGTTGCTGTCGCTGCCGGCGGGCGAACCGCTGGCGCGATCAGAGCTGGCGGCAGGAAACAGCCTGCAAGGAGCGAGGTACGCCGCGGTTCCTCGGCGACCATCTACTACGGGTTGTGGCGCTGCTGAGCAGTCCGTCCTGTCTGGTCCCTCGAGGACGCGCATTGGATCGACCCCGGCGACCCGCGTGAATTCATCGACCAGCATCTGCTGCCGCGCATCGCCGGTGCGCCCAATTCCTGATGGTGGTTACCTACCGACCCGGGAGTTCAATCCGGGTGGACCCGGCATCCGCGTCACCGCGTCGACGCTCAAGCGCACTGCAGTCGCGGACGAGGGGATCAGAGGTCAGTGCGCGCTGCCGGGGGCGCGGCTTTGCTGATCGGGGAGATCTCGTCGCGCGCATCGGCCAGCGCGCGGGCGGCGATGCCGCTGTTTGTCGAGGAGCTGACCGATCCGTCACTCGACAGCGCGGCGGCAGCGCCTTGGGCGACAGCGAGATTCGCAGACTTTGCAGAGCGTCGCTGCTGGCGCGCGCCTCGGCCGGCTCGGCCCCGATGCGAAGAGAGCTTTGCGCAGGTCGCTGCGGTCATTGGACGGGAGTTCGGGGGCGGCGCTGCTGCGCGCGGTAGCCGGAAGCCGGCGGGAGCCTGGCCGTCGAGCTGGGACGGCTGGTCGCGTCGGAGAATCGTGCTGTCGGCGAGCGCGGCGCCGGACGGATACGCGTTCCGCCATGCGCTGCATCGGGATGCGGCCAGCATCAATCGCTGCTGCTGAGCCGGCGTCGCCAATGCCACGGCGCGATTGCCGAAGCGCTGGAGACGGGCTTTCCGGAAGTCGCGGAGAGCCAGCCAGAGCTAGTCGCGCAACATTACACGGCAGCCGGGATGACGGGCGGGCGATCCCATTTTGGCTTACGGGCGGGCGAGCGCTCTCGCGCGCGCTTCGCTTTGTCGCTCTGAAGCGATCCGGGCATTTCGACGCGTACGGCCTCGAATTGGCGCGAGAAGACTGCCTGACGGCCCCGACCGGTCTCGCCAAGTCTTGGCGCTGCTCTGGCAACCTCGGCGGACGCTCGGCGGCGGACCAGCGGCCAGCTGGTCGAGCGCTTTGGCGACAGGCAAGGAGGCGAGAGCGCGGAGCTAGTGCACTGATTCAGACGGATGTAATGGTAGAGGGCAACGTTGGAGTTTTGCGAGAATAGCATCGGCGGATTTGTGGTCCAGACGAAGGCTTTGGGGCTGGCATTATTAGCCGAGCGAGATAGGCGGCGTGATGTGGCGGCTTGCAGGTCGGCGATCGAGCGGAAGACGCCGCGGCGGATGCGCTGGCGCGTCATCTTTGAGAAAGAAGTTCTCGACGGCGTGAGCCAGGAGGCCGGGTTGGGGTGAAGTGGAAGGTCCAGCGCGAATGGCGCGCTAGCCGGGTAGCACTGCGGGATGTTGTGGGTGGCGTAGTTGTCGAGCACGACGTGGATCGGCTTGTCGGCCGCGACCTCGCGCTCGACGGTGTTGAAAGCGGGGATGGAAATTCGAGATGCCGGTGATGGCGCTGCATGCAGCGGCCGATCACGGCTTTCCATCGAGCGCGCTGAGCGCGGCTTGAAGCTGGGGTGGTGGTGCCGTGCCACTTTGTAATCATTGGGTCATCGTCTGGCGCAACGCCCGGGCTTAATCGGCAGTCCCGGCTGGGTGCGGTGGGGGCTTCAGGATCTGGCTCTTCGTCGATCGACAGCACCACCGCGTGGGCTGGCGGATCGATATAGAGCCCGACTGATGTCGGTGAGCTGGCGGCGAAGCCGAAGTCGCGCGAGCGCGAAGGTACGCAGCCGGTGCGATAGCTGCGGTTTGTGCGCCCGCCAGATCCACTGCACCGAGCCCACCGACATCCCATCGCCTTGGCATCGCCCGGCCGGTCCAGTGGGTCGCCTGGTGCGGCGGCTCGGTGCAGGTCGGGGGCCACTACCCGCGCCCTCGTTTCTCGCCGATCGGCGCCTTGCCGGGCTTGTCCGGTCGCGCGGCGAACCGTCAGCGCTTCTCGGCAAAGCGTTGCTGCCACCGCCACCGTGGGTCGGCTGACGCCGATGCTGTGCGCCACCTGCTGCACCGAGTGCCGATCCCGCCGGGCGAGTACAATGCGCGCTCGACGTGCTTGCGCGGCCGGTTGCGGTCGGCCGCGATGCAGCGCCAGCCGCTCGCGCTCAGCGCGTTCAACAACACACAGATTTGTTGTGCCATGGTCCCCATCCCCAACCATGGCGCAATATTGCATATTCCGACAGCAGATGACTCTATACACTAGCCCGAGCCGAGGGTGCGCCAGCTGCCAGACCTCGCTGCCGAGGCCGCCAGCGGGGCGTGCAGGAAGGCAGGAGATCTGGACGGGGAGGCCCCCAACGCGCGGTTCGGTCGCACGTCGCAGAAGCCGCTCTCGACGGGTTGAGGCGAGTCGAGATGGCAGCAGGATCAGCTCGCGCGTGCTCTGCGCGTTAGCCATGGCGCTTCAGTCTCTATCAGGCGATTACGACCGCGTGGCCGCGTTATTGGCCGAGGCGGCTGACGTCGCTCGGCGTTGTGGGGCACCGGCGGAGCCACTCTACGGCGCCCTGGTGCGGCAGAACCTGCCGCCGCCACCGGGTCACGAAGGTTGTTCCGCGCATCGCATCTCCCGGAACGTCGCAGGTTGCATCGGCGAGAGTTGCAGCGCTCGCCCGGAAGATGCCTACGACACCCCCACGTATCATCTGGCGCGTGGGGTTTGGGCCGGCTTCCTGCCGCATACTTGGAGGATGGGCGATGGCGCGGCTTACGTGGCGTCAGCTTACCCATTTTCGCGGAAATACTCGTCGAAACACCGAATTTCGACCTTTGCTGAGTGAGGGCTGACGCCAGCGCTGACGCCGATGCGCGCGATCCTGCATGGGCGAGTTCGCCGAGGCCGAGCGCCTGGCCGATCAAGGCGCTGGAGATTGGCGACGATGTGCAGGAGCGAGTTGGCGACCGGCGTCTTACGGTGTGCAGATGTTCACGATCCGCCGCGAGCAGAGGCCGGCTTGGCCGAGGTGGCGCCGCTGTTCCGGCGCTTTCTCGACGAGAACCCGTGGACGCGGCTTGGCGTGGCCGGGCCTGGCGTTGATTGCCAGCGATCTCGGCTTTGCCGGAGGCGGCGCGAAAGGCGTTCTGCCGAGATGGCTCGCGCCGGGTTCGCATTTCCCGCCGACGCCAAGCGCAGCCTGACGCTGTCGTACCTCGCCGAGGTCTGCACTCGTCCGGCGATGCGCTCGAGGCCGAGCGGCCTCTATGAACAGCTGCTGCCGTACCGCGACAACGCAATTCTCGCGCCCGGTCGCCACCGTGTGCTGCGGCGCCGCTGCACCGCTACCTCGGCATGCTCTGCCGGTGTCGATGGGCGAATGGACGCGCGGCCGAAGAGCATTTCGAAGCGGCACTCGATGATGGACGAGCGGCTGCACGCCTGGCCGTGGCTTGCTCACACCAAGCACGAATTCGCGCTGGCGCTTGACCGCACGGGGCCGATGCGGCTGATCAGGCCGTGCGGATAGCGCTTTCTCCGCCGCAGCCGCGGCGAGCGCCGAAGCGGATCGGCATGCCGGCGCTGCAACAGAAGATCCGGTCGCGGCAACACTGATGTTATCATGCTGCGACTTTGCCCGAGCAGGTCGACAAGGAACGGACGAGAGGAGGTCGCATGCCGCGCTTTCTGATCGAGCGAGAATTTTGCCGAAGCCTTGGAAGTGACCAAGGAGGGCGCCGAGCCTGGGTCCGGCAAATCAACGACGAGGAGGGTCAAGTGGCTGTTCTGCGTTCTTGAGCCCCGACAAGCGGAAGACCTATTGCCTCTATGAGGCGCCGAACGCCGAGGCGATCCGCGTCGCCGCCCGCCGCAGGCTCGAACATGCCCGCCGACGTGGTCATCGAGGTCTCCGAGCTGAGACCCGAGATGTTCGCCTGGAAGTTGCCGCGCGCTCGCTATGGGACGGGTGGTAATCCGGAACGTCGACGATCGGGTTCTCGAGCGGTTCGAGGGCGCGGGCGATGGCGCAGCGTAAATCTCTGGAACAGTCGTTGCGCGATCTGTTGACGGAACGCGGCAAACGCCCAGCCGGCCGGAATTGCTCGCGGAGCCGGAGCGCATCCGGGCGATGACGCCGCCTCGTGCGTACCGGTGTGTTACCTACCCTACGGCTGAAAAGCTGGTTCGCGAAGACAGAGACACGCGGTGAGCCAGCTACTAGCGCTGAGCGCTGAGCGGCTATCCCACGCTCGGCGCCGGCGAGGTTCCTCTGCATATAGCCGGTCTCGATCCGCTGCCCGCTGATGTGCATGCCGATCAGGCTCGCGCATCAGGTCCAGCGCCATCAGGATTTCGTCATAGTAACGCCCGCGCTGCTTCGGCGAGTTCTTCTCGACCCCGTATTCAGACAAAGCCGAGACCGGCGTAGAGCCGCCGCGCTCCCTCGTTGTCGCTGACGACGGAGAGTTGGATCAACTCGACATGATGGCGTGCATAATCGATGACGGCCTTCGATCAGGTTGCCGCCCGATCCCGGCATTTCTCGCATCGGCCCGCACATACATGCCCCAGAGCAGGCCCCTTGTGCTGTTCCTTCTCGCCCTCACGCTGCACAGATCCGGCGGTCCCCACCAACTCCGACAAGCGAAAGGCGCCAAAAACCGGACCCTTGCCGAGCCGGTCGCGGAACCAGGCGAGAGGCTGGACACTCTCTCCCGCTCGAAGGTGCTGCCAAAGGCTTCCGGGCTATCCCTCAGGGCGGCGAGCCGCAGGTCGCGGTACGCGGCGGCATCGGCCGATCCTAGCGGACGGATCTCAATCCGGGCGGAGTTCACGCTACGATCCCTTCCATATCCACTGGTTAGTCACGATTTGAGTCAAATTCATACTACCCATAGATGGCAATTTTATGATCGTCAAACGGGGCTGGCGATAGGAGCTGATCCGTCACCCGGCGCCCCGGGCCGGATGCCGAGCAGATCGCCGATCCGCTCCGCCGCCTTGAGCCCGGTGCCGGTCAGCACCACGATGGTCGTCTGATCCGGTTGGATCGTGCCATCGCGGAGAAGCCGTGTCAGTCGCCGCAGCGGCGGTCGCGGCAGTGGGTTCGACAAATGGCCCCAAGCCGGCCGAGTGCTGAGCAGAGCCGGCGCGATCTCGTCTTCACCGACGGCAACGACGCTTCCTTTCGAGCGGCGCACCGCGCGCAATACCTCGGCCATTCGCACCGGCCTCGGCGTGGCGATCCCGTCAGCGATGGTTGGCAGGGCCGCGAATTCCACAGAATCGATCCCCGCCCGCCTGCCAAGCGGCAGCGAACGCCGCGCAATTCGCCGCTTGTACGGCAAAGAGCCGCGGCCGCCCGGTAACCTCGCCGCTTCTTTCGAGCTCGTCGAAGCCGCGCTCGAGGCCCAGAATGTTGCTGCCGTAGCCGGTTGGCACGAGAATGTTGTCGGGAACGCGAAAGCCGAGCTGCTCCACAGTTCGAAGGCGAGGGTCTTGGTGCCTTCGATAAAGAACGGGTGCCAATTGTGGCTGGCGTAGAAGCTGTCGCCCGAGGCGCCGAGTGCTGCCTCGCTGACGCTTGCCGGCGAACCGGGGATCGCCCGGACATCGGCACCCGTAACGGCGATCTGCACCAGCTTGCCGCGGGGTGCCGCCGCCGGGACGTAGATGCGGCACGGAATGCCGGAAGCGGCAGCGTAGGTCGCGATCGAAGCGCCGGCGTTCCCCGGATGAGTCCTCGTGGATCGGCCCGACCCCGACCTCGAGCAGATGGTTGATCATGACCGCCGTGCCGCGGTCGCTTGAACGAGCCGGTCGGCATTTGCGATTCGAGCTTGAAGCGAACCTCCACCCCGCGCCAATTGCGCGTGACGAGCGGGGTCCAGCCCTCGCCGAGCGAGATACGCGGCGGTCCGAGCAGCAGCGAGGGCCGCCGCGTAACGCCACAGCGATGCCTCATCGGCGGCGATCTCGCCTCGGGCCAAGCCGCGCCCTGGCGTCAAAGTTGAGATGGCTGCCGCATGCACACCGCCACAGCGGGCGGTCGGCATTCCAGACGCGCCCGCAGCCGGGGCACCGATAGGTCGCCATCGCCGTCGCGGCCATACTAAACTCCTCCCGATTGTCGGCCATGATGCCAAAGTCGTCCATCTTCGTCAGCATCCCTCCCTGCTTGCCTGAGCATCGCTGTCGAGTAGTGTCCAGGCACGGCACAACGAAGGAGAGCGGCGTGGCGCAGGCGAGAGGTGATCGACGGCAAGGCCGTCGCTGCCAAGATCCGCGGCGGCGTCGCCGAAGCCGCGGCACGGCTGCGCAACGAGGTGAGCCTGACCCTGGCCTCGCCACGGTCCTCGTCGGGAACGATCCGGCAAGCAAAGTCTATGTGCGAGGCAAGGGCCGGGCTTGCGTTGGCGCCGGACTTGCCTCGTTCGAGGCTCAGCCTGCCGGCCGAGATTTCGGAAGCAGCACTCATCGCCGAGGTCGAGAAGCTCAACGCGCGATGACCGGGTCGATGGGATACTCGTTCAGCTGCCGTTGCCGCGGCACCTCGATCCCCGCCGCGTCATTGCCGCCATCGACCCCGCCAAAGACGTCGACGGCTTTCACCCGCTCAATGTCGGGCGGCTGTGGTCTGGCCTTCCGGGTCTGGTGCCGTGCACGCCGCAGGGCTGCCTGACCCTGCTGCGCACGGTGCATGCCGATCTCTCGGGCGCCGAGGCGGTCGTCTTGGGCCGATCGAATCTTGTCGGAAAGCCGTTGGCGGCCCTGCTTCTTCGCGGCGGACTGCACGGTCACGACGGTGCACTCGAAGAGCCGCGATGCGGCCGCGATTTGCCGCCGCGCCGATATTCTTGTCGCTGCGGTCGGCCGCCCACAGATGGTGAGGGCTGCGTGGATCAAGCCCGGCGCCACCGTGATCGATGTCGGCACCAGCTCGGTCGCGCTGCCGCGACGGCGGCAGCCGTGTCGTCGGCGATGTTGATTTCCAGGCGGCATGCGGCGTCGCCGGCGCGATCACGCCGGTCCCGGGCGGAGTGGGACCGATGACGATCGCCTACCTGCTGCGCAACACGCTGCTCTGCCGCTTGCCGGCGGCGCGGTCTTCCCGACCCCTCTCGTGAGCTTCGCTCAGGCGGTCGAGGCGCCGGTCGAAGTAGCTCTGATGAGCCCGCAATTACGCATTGCTCAATAGCGCATGGCGCGTCCGCCGGGCCTCGATCGCGTGACGTCCAGGCAAAATCCCTTCTGGTCGTTGCAATGTGTTGAGGAAGTCGTCACACCAGGCGTGGACGTCGTGCTCCTGCAGCCACGACATCATTGCCTCACAGCGGGCGCGGCGCTCCTCAATCGGCATCCCGAGCGCTCGATCGAGCGCATCGGCAATCTGGTCGACGTCAAACGGGTTAATGATAAGCGCCGTGTCCAACTCGCGCGCCGCGCCGGCAAAGCGCGACAAGATCAACACGCCCGGATCTTCGGGATCCTGGCTCGCCACGAACTCCTTGGCGACGAGGTTCATGCCGTCACGCAAAGGCGTCACCAGAGCCACCCGGCTCGCCCGATAGAAGCCGAACAGCGTCTCCTGCCGGAAGCGGCGGTTTATATATCGCACGGGCAGCTGGTCGGGCTCGGCGAAGCGGCCGTTGATGCGGCCGATGCGGGCATCAAGCTCATCGCGAAGTCGCCGGTATTCAGGTACATCCTCGCGTGACGGCGGCGCGATCTCGCAACATCACGATCCCGCGCCGATGTTGCGGGCGAATCTCCAGCAGCCGCTCTACCGCATCGAGGCGGTGGACGAGGCCTACTTGTGTAGTCGAGTCGGTCGAACACCGATGATAAGCTGCCGTCCGGAGAGACTGTCGCGCAACCGCGTTGCCTGGCGAGTGCTGGCCGCGCGCACTGCTCGGGCAGCGACCACCCGAGGATCGATGCTGATCGGAAATGGTGCCGCGCGGACGCTGGTCCCGTAGGCCCGGATCGTCCCGTCGTCGCCCACCTGCCCGCCGGCTTCCCGCTCGACATAGTCCTGGAATGCCTGCAAGCTCGTTCCCGGTCTGAAAGCCGACCAGGTCGTAGGCAAACAGCGAGCGTGCGAGGGCCTCGTGCACCGGGAGCGTCGTCAACACCTCGGGCGCTGGAAAGGGAATGTGCAGGAAAAAGCCAAGCGGGTTATCGACGCCCAGCCGACGCAAGGCCGCACCCATCGGGATCATGTGATAGTCATGGACCCACACGAGATCGTCGGGCTGGAGAATCGAGGCGAGGCGCTCGGCGAGCATTTCGTTGACCCGGCCGTAGGTCGCCCACTGCTCCCTGCCGTACTCGGCGAGGTTGACCCGGTAATGGAAGACCGGCCACAGAACGCGATTGGCGAACTCGAGATAGTAACCGCTGTAATCGGACCGCTCGGAGGTCGACCAGCGCCTGTGCGAGGTTGCCGTCGCGCTGTAGACGCGTCGGCCCCGGCGGCTCGTCCACGATCTCGCCGCTCCAGCCGAACCACACCACGTCGCGCCGATCGAGCGCTGCCAATAGCGCTGTGGCCAATCCGCCGTCATTTGCGCTGAGCGATGAGCCGACACGGTTTGACGCGATGACCAACCGTCCCACACGGACCTCCTGCTAATGATTAATGCCGGGTTACGGTCTGGCCGTCCAGCTCCTCCGATTACGCGAGGCGTCGGCCATTTCATCACTCTGACGTTGCAGGGCGAACGACGCTACCTCTCGCGGAAGCACCAGCTTCACCCTTCGGCACGAAGGCGGCGTCAACGGCCACGACCCGGGGCGAGTGCGTGCCGCGCGACCGGCCGTGCGCATCATCGCGGTCATACGAGGTTCGCCTCTCTGGCATCGGAAGGGTGATGCCAGGCAAACGCACGCGGCACCGTCACAGTTCACCGATTGCTGCGGCAAAATTTGAGCCCGCTGTGGCATCTACACAGAATCACGGTTCAGTTGGACTGAACGATAAGGACGGCAGCGTCTTCAAGGCTGACGGAGAGGATCGGTCCCGCCTGTGGAACTAATCATTCTGTTGCTTTTGTTTCCGCGCTGACGACCAACTTCGATGAGGCGCATGGCCATGATTATAAAGACCGCGACGAGCCTTGCGCTTGCAGCCGCTTGCGTGCTGACGGTTTCGACCCTTCCAGCCCACGCGCAATATGCGAACCCCACTGTGGTGACCAACGGTCCGCAGACCGACGCCGGCGATGTGTCGCCCTCCTGGTCAGCGCGGCAGAACGTCATCGAGAGCCAACGTTACGAACGGCTGCTCCAGACCAGCCCCGGTTTCCGCCAGGCCGCGGATGCGGAAAGAGTGCGGACCGATCACCGATCCGCAATTGCGTGCCGACTGCCTTGCGAGCTTCGGTCAGAGTGAACCGTCACGTCGGCTCGTCGACCCCGGCCCGCGAGCTATCGCAGCGAATCCGGACGCTAAGCATTCGTCACGGAGGCAGAGAGGCCGCTCGGTGCGAGCGGCCTCGCTATGCCTCTGCTCCTTATGAGGGGCGTCGGCACCTCGACTCCGGTCGTCGAGGCAACGACGACCATCGAGGTGCGCCCGACGAACAGCCCGCTTTCCACCGTTCCGACTGTCTTCGCGATGCGTCGCTCGATGATCGCCCGGATCGGTGAGCGGACCAAACCTGCAATCGAGGATGTAGTTGCCGCCATCGGTGACGTAAGGCTGTTCGCCAGCTGGTGTAGCGCCGCTGGGGGTGCAACCGAGCTGGGCGAGTGCAACGGCGTGTGACCTGCCAGCCGAATTGGGTGACCTCGACCGGTACTGGTGTGTGTTCGCCGAGCCGCTCGACCAGCTTCTCCTGATCGACCACGATGATCAGCCGGTCGCTCGCTGCGGCGACGATCTTTTCGCGCAGCAGCGCGCCACCCAGGCCCTTGATCAAATCGAGCGTGCCTAAGGCGCACCTCGTCGGCGCCGTCGATGGTGAGATCCAGGCGCTGGTGCTCGGCGAAGGTCGCGATCGGAATCCCCAGCCGGCGCGCCTGAGCGGCGGTGCGCTCTGAAGTCGGGACACCGACCACCGCGAGCCCGTCGGCGACCACGCGCGGCGAGCGCCTTCGACGACAAAGGCGGCGGTCGACCCGGTCCCGAGCCCGATGACCATGCCGTCTTCGACTTCCTCAATCGCGCGCAGCGCCGCCGCGCGTTTCAGCTGATCGCGATCGGTCGCGCTCATTGGCTGCCGTGCGCCGCGTCGTCGATGAACCAGATCAGCTCGCCGATCGGGCGTATGCGCGCCGCGGGCAGCTCCCGGTCGCCGGCCAGCACGCGCTGCATCATCGCATGCTTATCGCCACCGGCGGCGACAAAAGCCGATCGAGCGGCTGCTGTCGAGCGCCGGATAGGTCAGGGTGATGCGCGCCTCGGGCCGACCGTGCGTCACCTCGGCGACCCAGCGCGCTTTCTCGTCGAGGACCGGTTCTCCCGGGATCAGCGACGCGGTGTGACCGTCCGGCCCCATGCCGAGCAGCACGACATCGAACAGCGGACGCGCCGGATCCAAGCCGCTCGGCTCCGTAATACGATTGCAGCGCATCGCTGATAGGCGCGCGCCGCATCGGCTGGCGTGCCGGCAAATGCGATGCCGTGGATGTTGCCGGGTGGGACCGGGACGTGGGCCAGCATCGCCTGCGCGGGCCATTCCGTAATTGCTGTCCGGGTGGTCCCACGGCACAAACCGTTCGTCGCCCCAGAACCAGTGGATGCGCTGCCACGGCATCACGTCGCGCAGCGGCGGCGCGGCGAGCAGCTGGTACAGCCGCCGCGGGGTCGACCCGCCCGACAGGCAGACACCGCGAAGCCGACCGGAATTATGACAGGCGAGATCGGCGATCCATTGCGCGACCCGGTGCGCCAGCGCCTCCGGATCTGGCGAGACATCGATGCGTGGCGCTATCGCTGACATTGGCGGCTTACGCTCTCTGCGCGGCGCGGTCGACTGCCGGATCGCCGCTATCGCCTCGGCATAATCCGGCGCATGGAAAATGTGGGAACCGGCGACGATGGCGGTTGCTCCGGCATCGCGCACCTGCCAGGCGTTCGCGCCGCTCAACCGCCGTCGACCTCGATCACCGGATCGAGCCCGCGCTCGTCGCACAGGCGCCGCAGCGCGCGGATCTTCGGCAGCATCTCCGGCAGGAATTGCTGCCCGCCAAAACCGGGATTGACGGTCATGATCAGGACGACCCCGCAGAGCTCGAGCACGTACTCGATCGCCGACAGACGGTGTCGCCGGGTTCAACACCACCCCGGCGGTCTTCCGAGATCGCGGATCTGCGCCAAGGTCCGGTGCAGATGGATCGGTCGAGCTCGGCTCGCAATGGACGATCAGGATGGTCGGCGCCGGCCCGGGCGAAAGTCCTCGAAGGTAGCGTTCGGGCTCGACGATCATCAGATGCACGTCGACGGGCTTCGCCGTCGCCTTGCGCACGGCTTCGACGACGACCGGGCCGATCGTGATGTTCGGGACGAAGCGCCCGTCCATCACATCGACATGGATCCAGTCGGCTCCCGCCTCGTCAACCGCGCGGACCTCCTCGGCGAGCCGGCCGAAATCGGCCGACAGGATCGAGGGGAAACGATAACCGGTCGGGTCATTGGGTCGAGTGGATCGACGGCTACACGATCGAGCGCCATTTGCGGCCGCTGCGCCACAAGCAGGTTATCGGCAGCCTCGGGTCCGGCGACTACCCGCGGGATAGATTTCGAGCGGCACGGTTCTTGTCGTTCTGCCACAGATCGAGGACCGGCTGCACCACTGCCCAGCCGGCTTCGACACCATCGGCCGCGGTTGAACAACATCGCATCGCCGATCATGCAGTCGTAGACCAGCGTTTCATATCCCGTAGTCGGCTCGCTGTTGAAATAATCCTTGTAGCGGAAATTCATGCGCACGCCGCCGAGCGCAATCTCCGGTCCGGGATCTTCGCGCCGAATTGCAGCGAGGCGCCTTCGTCGGGCTGCAGCTGCAGGGCGAGAACATTCGGGGTCAGGACATCGACCGGGGTGTCGCGGAACAGCGCAAACGGCGCCTGCTTGAACTGGATCGCGATCTCGGTGGTGCGCCGCGTCAGCCGCTTTGCCGGTCCGCAGATAAAAGGCACGCCCGCCCAGCGCCAATTGTCGATGCCGAGCCGCATCGCGACGTAGGTCTCGGTCATGCTGTCGGGCGCGACACCAGGCTCCTCGCGATAGGCCTTGACCGGCGTCCGTCCGAATCGACCCGGCGCCATACTGCCCGCGCACGATGTTGCGGCGCACGTTCGCCGTCGTCGAGCGGACGCACCGCCTCGAGCACCTTGTGCTTTTCGGTGCGACACGGCATCCGCATCGAAGGAGTTCGGCGGCTCCATCGCGGTCAGGCTGAGAAGCTGGAAGACATGGTTCGGCACCATGTCGCGCAACGCGCCGGTCGCCTCGTAGAAATTCGGCGCGGCGCTCGACGCCGACGGTTTCGGCCACGGTGATCTGCACATGGTCGATATGGTCGCGGTTCCACATCGGCTCGAAGATGCCGTTGGCGAAGCGCAGCACCATGATGTTCTGGACCGTCTCCTTGCCGAGGAAATGATCCATTCGATAGATCTGCGACTCCGACAGCACCTTGAGGATGCGCGCATTCAGCGCGCGAGCCGAGGCGAGATCGGTGCCGAACGGCTTCTCGATGATGACGCGGCGAAAGCGGCCGTCTTTTTCCTGCCGTGAGACCGACGGCGCCGAGTTTGCTCGACGATCGTGCCGAACAATTGGCTGGCGACGGCCAGGTAGAAAATTGCATTGCCGCCGTCTGTGCAGCGCCGCGTCTTCTCACGACGTCGTGATAGCCGCGCGTAGGTATCGGGCTGTGTCAGGTCACCTGCGAAATGGCGTGATGCGGCTGGCGACGAAACTCCCAGGCCTCTTCGTCGAACGGATCGGTCGCGGGTCCGGAAGCGGTGTCAGAGACAAAGCTCCTGATGCCGTCGGCCAGGTAATCGCGAAAGGCCTCGACCGGTTTTGGCGTACGGTCGACGGCGATTATCGCGAATTTTTCGGAGAGCAGCTTCGCCTTGGCCAGATTGTAGATGGCCGGCATCAGGAGCCGCTTTGTCAAATCGCCGCCGGCGCCGAAAATCACCAAGGTGCATGGTGGCGCCTGGTGGGCCGGCGTCTGCGTCTGGCGACGGTTGGTTCTGTCCACGACCTGAACGTCCATGGTTCAGCCTCCTACCGCAGGGCTTCTTCGACGGCACGGCTGAGCGTGTCGAGCCCGCGCTCGAGGTCACCGGTGATGTGCGCGCGCAGCGCGCGCCGGCCGCGTTCCGCGAGAACCTCCAAATCGCCGCGCGCCTGCGCCGCCTTGACCACGCCAAAGGTGTAGGAATGACCGGGCACCGGCAGATCTCTGGCGTCGTCGCAGGTGATTTGCAAGAAAACGCCGCTGTTCGGCCCACCCTTGTAGGCCTGTCCCGTCGAATGCTGGAAGCGCGGGCCGAAGCCGACGCAGGTCGCCGCCTTGGTCCGGTCCCGGATCATGCGGCGGAGGCGCTGCATCACTTCGATATGGCCGGGGCTGCGGTCGATGTAGGCCAGCAGCGCTGCGTAGTCGCCCGTCCCGATCCGTCCGAAATGCGCTTTGAGGACCGCCGCGAGGCTTGTCGCCTGCGGCTTCAACGCGCGTTTCATTGCGCGGATCGGCGAAGAGCTTGATCCCTTCTCCCTCGAAAAAGGCCCGCTCCTCCGGCAGCTTGCCGCGCCTTCTCATAGGCCGTGGTGAGGTCGCGGGCCTTGACCTTGGCCGCCTCGACGTCCGGGCTGATCAAACGGGTTGATCCCGATAATCGAGCCGGCGACCGCCGTCGCCATCTCCCACCGGAAGAACTCCTGCCCGAGCTGCATCACGTCGGAAACCGTGATCCGCACGACCGGCTGTCCCGCCGCTTCGAGCGCTGCGATCGCCCGCTCCTGCTCGGTATCCTGGTCGGAGGCGAGCCGCAGATAGGCGAAAGATCCGATCATTGCCGTATACCGCCGGGGCGCCGAGCGGTTCGGCATCGACAGGAACGATCCCTTTGCCGAGCTTGCCGGTGGATTCGGCAAGAAGCTGCTCGAGCCAGGCGCCGAAATCGGCGATCCCATTCGAGGCAACGATCGTTACCTTGTCACGCCCGCGGCGCTGGCCATACCCCAGAATCGCGCCGAGGATCACGCCCGGGTTCTCAACGGGGGCGCGCTCGCGGCGCAGGACCGCACCATTTCGGCTGTGCTCTCGAGGAAAGCCTGCGGGTCGATGCCGATCGCCGCCGCCGGCACCATGCCAAAATCGGACAGCACCGAATAGCGGCCGCCGATGCGTGGTTCGCCGTGAAAGACGTGGCGGAAGCCTTCGGTCAGCGCCATCTTCTCGAGGGACGAGCCCGGATCGGTGATCGCAACGAAACGCTTTGGCGCCTCGGCGGCACCGACCACCTGCTTGGCGCGCTCGAAGAAGTAATCTTTGAAGATATTGGGTTCGAGCGTGCTGCCGGATTTGCTCGACACGAGGAAGAGCGTCCGTGCGAGATCGATATCGGCTTTCGAACCGACGGATCTGCGCCGGATCGGTCGAGTCGAGGACGTGGAGTTTCGGGAAGCCGGGCTTTGCGCCGAAGGTCTCTGCGAAGACCTCCGGGCCGAGGCTCGAACCACCCATGCCGAGCAGCAGAACATCCTTGAACCCGGCCCCTTTGACCTCATCGGCGAAACGCCTGGAGGTGCGCGACGCCCTTCAGCTGCTGGTCGACGATGCGCCAGCCAGCCGAGCCATTTCGCCTCGTCGTGTCTCGGTCCACAGCGAGGCGTCGGCGGCCCACAGGCGCCGGACTTTGCCTTCCTTGCGCCAGTCCTCGAGCGCCGCCTGGACAGTCCTTGTCCAACTCCTCGGGCAGCTTGTAGCTCATCGCGTTGAGCTTGCTGCCGAGACACCGTGCGGCGCTTTTTCTGCACCGCGGCATAGAGCTGGTCGGCGGCGTCGGCGAAGAGCCGCACCCCATCCTCGACCAAGCTTCGCCGTCACCGCGTCAGATCGAAATTCCGGCCGCCGGCAGCGCGTCCATGACCGTCTTGGCGCGCGGCAGACATCCTCCTCGAGGCTGGGGCGCGGCTTGCCGTGGTCGCGATAGGCATCCATCGTCGCCGGCGGCATCGTGTTGACCGTGTCGGGCCCGATCAGCTCGTCGACATAGAGAACATCGCTGTAGGCCTTGTTCTTGGTCCCGGTGCTGGCCCAGCAGAAGCCGTTGCGTTTGCGCGCCCTGCTGCGCAGAGGCGCTGCCAGCGCTCGTCCAGAATAGATCTGCTGGTAGCGCTCGATAGGCGAGCTTGGCGTTGGCGATCGCGACCTTGCCCTTGAGCGCCTGCGAGCGCGCCTTCTCGGCCGGATCGGCGGCGGCGGCGATCTTCTTGTCGAGCTCGTCGTCGACCAGCGTGTCGATGCGGCTGACGAAAAAGCTCGCCACGCTCGCGACCTTGTGCGGGTCGCCGCCCTTCTTGGCGAAGGCTTCGAGCCCGGAGATATAGGCCTCGGCGACCTCGGCATAGACCTGCTGCGAGAACAGCAGGGTCACGTTGACGTTGATGCCCTCGCTGATCAGCGTGCGGATCGCGGTCAGTCCCGGCTTGGTGCCGGGCACCTTGACCATCAGGTTCCGGCGGTTGACCTCGCGCCATAGCCGGCGCGCCTCCTCGATCGTCTCGTGCGTGTTCATCGCCAGATAGGGCGAGACTTCGAGGCTGATGAAGCCGTCGCGCCGCTGGGTCTGCTCGTAGACCGAATTCAGCGTATCGGCGCCCTCTTGAATGTCGCGAACCGCGAGATCCTCGAACAGCGCGCCCGGATCGAGATCGCCCGAAGCCTCGGCTTGCGCGATCAGCGCGTCGTAGTCGTCGCCATGGCCGATGGCCTTTTCGAAGATCGACGGGTTCGAGGTGACGCCGCGCAGGCCATCCTCGGCGATCAGCTTGGCTAGCCCGCCGCTCTTCAAGCAGATCGCGGCTGACAAAGTCGAGCCAGACCGATTGTCCGAATTCATTGAGCGTCCGCAATGGATTGGCCATGATCTAGTGCTCCTTGCGCGCGAGCTGCTGCTTGGCAGCGGCGTAGACGTTGTCGCCGGTGAACCCGAATTTGACCAGCAATTCCTTTAGCGGCGCCGAAGCCCCGAAGGTCTTCATGCCGATGATCGTGCCGCGCAACCCGGTGTAGCGCTCCCAGCCGAGGGTCGAGGCCTGCTCGACCGCGACGCGGCCGACGTGACGTCGGGGGCAATACGGCCGCGCGATAGGCGTCGTCCTGCTGCTCGAACAGTTCCCACGACGGCATGCTGACCACTCGTGCCGCCACCCTTCGCCGGTCAGTCTCTCATAGACGTCGACGCAGAGTCCACCTCGCTTCCGGTGGCCATCAGGATGACGTCCGGCTTACCGCTCCCGGCATCGGCGAGAACATAGGCGCCGCTGCCGCACTCCAGCTCGCCGGCGCGTAGCGCGTGCGGTCGAGAGTCGGCAGGTTCTGCCGGCTCAGGATCAGGCAGGCCGGCTCGTGCTTGAGCCCGCAACGCGACGCGCCAGGCTTCGGCCACCTCGTTGGCATCCGCCGGACGCAAGACGATCAGCCCGGGATGCTGCGCAGCGCGACCAGCTGCTCGACCGGCTGATGCGTCGGGCCATCCTCGCCGACCCCGATCGAGATCGTGAGTGAAGGCGTAGATGACCGGAAGCTCCATGATCGCGCTGAGGCGGATCGGCGGCTTCATGTAGTCGGAGAAGATCAGGAACCCGGAGCCGAACGGACGCAACTTCGACAGCGCGAGGCCGTTGCAGATCGACCCCATCGCGTGCTCGCGGATGCCGAAATGAAAATTCCGGCCGCCGTAGTCGTCGGCGCTCGAAATCGCCGGCGCCCTCGAAGGTCAGCCGCGTCTTGGTCGATGGCGCGAGATCGGCGGCGCCGCCGAGCAGCCACGGCAGGCGCGGCGCGATCGCGTTCAGCACCTGAGCCGACAGAGTCGCGGCTGGCGATGCCCCTTGGGATCGGCGGGAAACACTGGAATGTCCCTGTCCCATCCCTCGGGCAGATCGCGCCGCTGCATCCGCTCACACTGATCGGCGAGCTCCGGGTAGGCGCTCAGCTATAGCGCTCGAACAGCGGCCATCCATTCGGCGCGAGGTTTTGCCCCGCGACGCGCCGAAATTTCCGGCGAAATGCTCGTACGACGCCGTCCGGCACCAGAAACTTCGCGTCCTCGGGCCAGCCATAGGAGCGTTTGGCCAGCTTGACCTCTTCCTCGCCCAGAGGCTCGCCGTGGCGCGCCGGAGGTGTCCTGCTTGTGCGGTGCGCCGTAGCCGATATGGCTCTCGACGATGATCAGGCTCGGCCGATCGTCGATGCGCCTGGCGATCGCGATCGCGTCGGCGATCCGCTCGCGATCGTTGGCGTCGCTGACCCGCTGCACGTGCCAGCGATAGGCGAGAAACCGCCCGGCGACGTCCTCGGTGAAGGCGAGGCGCGGTGTTGCCCTCGATCGTGATGTGGTTGCTGTCGTAGATCCAGCAGAGATTGCCGAGCTGCAGATGGCCGGCGAGCGACGCCGCTTCGCTGCCGACACCCCTTCCATCATGCAGCCGTCGCCGCACAGCGCGAAGACGTCGTAGTCGAACAGAGTTGAAATCCGGTCGGTTGAAGTGCCGCGCCAGCCAGTCGGCGGCGATCGCCATGCCGACGCTGGTGGCGATCCCCTGCCGCAGCGGCCCGTCGTCGTCTCGACGCCGGAGGTCAGGTGGTATTCCGGATGACCCGGACACTTGCTGTCGAGCTGGCGGAAGCGCTTCAGATCGTCGAGCGAGACCGTCGGCGTGCCGAGCCGCTCGTATTTCTCGTTGACCGACTTGACCCCGGTCAGGTGCAGCATCGCATAGAGGAGGGTCGAGGCATGCCCGGCGGACAGCACGAAGCGGTCGCGGTTCGGCCAGATCGGATCCTCCGGATCGAAACGCGAGGAACTCCTGCCACAGCGTGTAGACGACCGGCGCCATCGCCATCGGCGTACCCGGATGCCCTGACTTCGCCTGCTGCACAGCGTCGATGCACAGAGGTGCGGATGGTGTTGACGCAAAGTTCGTCGATCGGACCGCGGCGCTCTTCATCTTACCCCGCAAAGTCAAACCGGTACCCTCTCGGCACATGGGCAGCGCATCGGCGGCCCTCGACGGATCTCTTCAGCGACCCGCTGAGACGTCCACGGTAATCGAAGTATCCCTCGGCTGTCGAAAAGGCACACCGGCATAAATGCGCCTGCCCCTCAAGCCGCCGGTGCTCGTCCGAAAATGTCCGGACACTCACGTGTGACGCGCCGCGCCGGCGGCAAGATGACCCGGGTCATTCACAAAAATTTCACACGACGGTTCGTCCCTCGCCCATCCTTGCGGCTGCCTGCGCGTTCACCCGGAGCCTCAAGCGTTCCGCGGAACAACGCTGGCCCGCTTGGACGGGGGTCGGGCGAGGCCTCCGGCCGGTTCGAGCGTGACCTCGAGTTCGCCTCCGGCGGCGCAATAAACGGGCATTTTCCGAGGTTATTGCGATCCGCTTGCGCGTCGATTGGGGCAGTAGACCGAGCGAGCGCGGGGCCGTCGTGCCTGGGGCCAGAACCAGAGCTGATAGACCCGGTCAGGGAGGAACCGGCTGCGGGCGCAGACTGTCGGCCGCAATTTGATGAGAGGCGCGGTCGAGGCGGATTGCCCAGATCGCGCGGTGCTCGCCGTCACGCAGCACCCCGATGATCGGCGCGGCGGAAAAATCCGGCGGCCCGCGGGCTATCATCGCTGCGACAAGCAGCGCCAGCGAGAGTGTCGCGAGAACCCACTCGTTGCGCGCCAGAAGCCGACGCTGTCCCATAGTCTCCCAAGGACGGCGATGTGGCTCTGTCGGGGGTCGCGGCGTCTGGCTCACCGCCGGCCTTGGCTTCTACGGGCGATATCAAGACCCGGTCGACCCGCCGCCCGTCCATCTTGACAACTTCGAAGCGGTAGCCCGCAGCCGAGACGCGGTCCGCAACCATCGGGATGCGGTTGAGGCGCGCCATCATATAGCCGCCGAGCGTATGGTAATCCGCGTCCTCGCCGGGCAGGCGCGAAACGTCGAGCACCTGCTTCAGCTCGTCGAGCCCGACCATCCCGTCGATCAGCCAGGTTCCGTCCTCGCGGTGCACGACCCGCTGGTCGGCATCAGCGGAGCCGGGGATGTCGCCGACGAGCGCCTTGAGGATATCGCTCTGCGTGACCAGCCCTTCGAGATCGCCATATTCGTCGACGATTAGTGCCATCGGCTCACCCGATGTCTTGAACGTCTCGAGGACGCGGAGCACCGTCACGGTGTTTGGCAGATAGAGCGGCGGGCGTGTTGCCGCGCGCGCAGATCGAATGGCTGCCCGGCCAGCGCGCCGATCAGCAGATCCTTGGACTGGACGATGCCGATCACTTGCTGCGAGCCGCCCTGCACCACCGGAAAGCGCGAGTAGGCGCTCTCCTGAATCTTGCGCCGGTTTTCGGCTTCAGGGTCGTCGAGGTCGAGCCATTCGATCTGGGTGCGCGGCGTCATCACCGCGCTCGCCCGCCGGTCGCCGAGCCGCAACGCCATCTCGACGATGGCGGTCTCCGCCTGATGGATGTGGCCGGTCGCGGCACCCTCGCGCAGCATGAAGCTGATCTCCTCGTCGGTCACCGGCGCCGCCGTCTCGTGGCGCAACGGCATGAGGCGAAGCACAGATCCGTCGAGGTGCTCAGGAACCATTCGATCGGCGCTCCCTACCCGTGCGAACGTCCGCATGGCTCGGGCGAGCGCGGCCGCGATACGCTCGGGATGGAGGAGCGCGATCCGCTTGGGGACGAGTTCGCCGAGGATCAGCGAGAAATACGCGATGCCGATCACGACGACGGCCATGCTGATGGCGTGCGCGTAGCGCGCGAGCAGTCCCTCGTGGCTCTCGAGGTGCCGCTGCAGCGGATCCCCCAAAGTGGCTTCGCCGAAGGTGCCCGAGAGGATGGCGATCACGGTGATGCCGATCTGGACGGTCGCCAGCAGGCGCGAGGGGTTCGCTTTTAGCTCGAGCGCCGCTTGCGCGCCGGGGTTGCCGGCTTCCGCCAGCGGCCGAAGGCGCGCATTTCGCGAGGCCACGAGCGCAATCTCGGCCATCGCGAAAAACCCGTTCACGACGATCAGCAAAAGGACGATCGAAAGGTTCAGCGTCAGCATCGCAATCGCCCGTCGAGGTTACGCCCGATCGAGACTGTCGAGGCGTCACCAGTGTCGGACAAATTGCGCAACGAAAAAGCCGCAGCCGAAGCGCGGCTTTGCGCAGCCGACCGACGAGGACATCGGCGGCGGCGAGACCGCGGTCAGCGCGAATAGATATTCGATGACCAGATTGGGCTCCATCGTCACCGGATAGGGGACGTCGGTCGGCTTCGGCGCGCGGATGAACCGGCCGCTCATGCGGTCGTGGTCGATCTCGACATAATCAGGGACGTCGCGCTCGCCGGACTGCGCCGCCTCGAGGACGAGCGCCATCTCTTTCGCCTTCGCCCTGCAGCTCGATCGCGTCGCCGTCGCGCAACCGAGTAGGACGGGATGGTCACCGCGCCGCCGTTGACGAGGACGTGCCCGTGATTGACCAGCTGACGCGCGGCGAACGGTGTCGGCACCAGCTTCATGCGGTAGACCGACCGCATCGAGGCGGCGCTCGAGCAGCTCGACCAGATTGTCGCCGGTATCGCCGCGCCGCCGGTTCGCTTCTTCATAAAGCTCTGCGGAACTGGCGCTCGCCGATATTGGCGTAATAGCCCTTGAGCTTCTGCTTGGCGGCGAGTTGCGTTCCGTAAGTCGGACGGCTTCTTGCGGCGCTGGCCGTGCTGGCCGGGGCCGTATTCGCGGCGGTTGAGCGGGCTCTTCGGCCGGCCCCACAGATTGACCGCGAGGCGGCGATTGATCTTGTATTTCGGTTCCTGACGCTTGCTTGCTCATAAGACCCAATTCCGGTGTCGCGAACCACGACACTAACGCTCGGGCGCCGCCAAAGTCAAACCGCGACCCCACGCCGGCCTCCCGGCGTCTCCCTCAGAACAGGGAGAAAACGCGATTCGGCGCCGACAAACCACTGTTCGATCGACCATAAGACCATGCAGATCAAATAGTTAGGCACCCGAAGCCGGATCTCGGCCAGCAGGGAGGCGACCCTCGGTCCTGAGGGAGGCAGCAGGGAGACTTTTTGTCGGCATTTCGCACCCATCGCTCATCGTATACCGGTATATCAGTTATCAAAACGCACGTTATGTTTTGACTAAATAGCACAACCCTGATATAAAAGCAACCCCCAGAGCCGATGCGTTGGCCTGCCAACCTGCCCGGGCGGCCATCCGCGGGCGCTTTCGGATGGCGACATTGCCCGCGGCCTCGCCGAAGCCGATCTGTCAAATCCATAACCGAGGCCGAGGTAGGTGGTGCTAACTGCAACGTCCGCAAGGGGTGGGCAGGCGTCTCTTCGCCGGGCCGCGCGCGAACGGCGCAGAGGTTGCGCCAGAAACCGGTTAATAACCCGAAACGACAGCTTTCGGGCAGCTGCGGCCGTTGCAGATCTCTGCGGTAATCCGGGCTGCGAGACCCTGCCGGCCTGCGCAGGACCATTCCACTTGACCGGGGCCAAGGAGAGTCCGCAATCTTCGATTGAACTGAGGAGCGCGGGTCCCGAAGCGCCATGGAGGGGAAATGGGCCAACCAATCAACTGCCAGAGACAGGCTTATCGACCGGCGTAGCGTGCTGCAGGCCGGGGCGGCGCTGGCCGGCGGCCGGGCCGGCGCTGCTGCGCAGGCGCAATGCCGTAAGCGCAGCCGCGAGGAGCTTCCCCGATGACGATCATCGATTCCCAGGTCCATGCCTATGAGGCGAACACGCCGAAGCGGCCCTGGCACAGCGTGCCGAACTGGCCCGATCACGTCACGGGCGACGAGATGGTGGCGGCGATGGACAAGGTCGGCGTCGACGGCGCGATCTTCATCTCCGCCTTTTCGATGTACCGCTACGACGCCAGCTATGCGGTGGAGGTGCAACGGGCCCATCCCGGCCGGTTCGCGCATCGTCAAGCCGGTCGACCCGGACGATCCGGCGGTGGCCGATGTCATCGCCGACTGGAAGAAGACGCCGGGCACGGTCGGCATCCGCATCATGCATGACGAAGGAGGCGAAGCGCGCGCCGGACGACCCGGGCCTCGACCGGATCGCTGCGCGCGGCCGCTCAGGCACGATTTTCCGGTCAACATCCTGTTCTGGGGCAATGTGGACGCGGGCACGGCGCTGATCGACCGCCATCCCGATACGCGGTTCATCATCGACCATCTGGCCATCCTGCAGCCGCGCGTGCCGCCCGCCCCGCCGCAGCCCTGGGCCGACCTGCCGAAGGTGCTGGAACTCGCCAAGCGCCCGAACGCGGTGATCAAGGTCAGCGGCGCCTGCACGCTGTCCCGGGAGCCGTATCCCTTCCCGGACATCTGGGACCCGCTCGCCCGCGTGTTCGATGCCTGGGGTTTCGATCGCTGCCTGTGGGGCACGGACTGGACGCGCGCGTTCGCCGTCGTCAACTACGAGCAGGCCGTCGAGCCCTTCCGCAAGACCGACCGCCTGAGCGACACCGAGCGGGCGATGCTGATGGGCGGCGCCTGCGCCAAGGCTTATGGCTACGGTCGCCGAAGAAGGTTAGTGTCAGAGCCGACTTAATGGCGAGGGTAGCGCCGATACCGGACCTTTGCACGACGTGAACCGAGCGTCAGAAGTCTCGCCCCGACGGCCCCGATCGCGGACAACTGAGATTAAAGACCGTCATTTTTCTGACATCGTGCCGTGGCTGCTAGCGTCCGGTTTCGACCCCGAGGGGCGGGACGAGTTCCAGCGGAGGAGGGAATGATGAAAGGGGGTGGATGGGCTGCGCGCGCGTCTGCTGCTGGCACGCACAGCGGCGTGGACGCGGATTGCTTTGCCGGGGGTGGTGGTCGCCGCCGCGCGCGCTTGGGTGGGGCGTGCTGGCGCGGCGTCAGCCAAATCCGTGGTCGAGGGGCTCGACCGCACGTCAATCTCAAAGGGCTGGCGGGCGTCGCGCGCGTCCCGGCCGACGCCCGCGATCCAGCTCGGCGATTACGCTGGCGGGCGGGTTCGGGTCGCGCCATGGCGATGGATCTCAACAGCTGGAAGAAGAGCCGCGACGGCAGCTACACCGGCACCCTGCTCATGGTGCCGGACCGCGGCTGAACGCAGAGCGCAGTCGATTTCCGCGGCCGCGTGCATCCTTCGACGTGACGCTTCGCCCCTTCACCGGGGCCAGCGACGGCGCAAAACCAGCTCAATATGACATATCGCGGATCGATCCCGCTGCACGAAGCGGGCAATCCGCCGGGCCGCTGCGGGCTGACCAACAGAGACAGCACCCCCGACCACCGGCATCGATCCGCTGGACTGCGGCCGGGCTTTCTGGTTTCCCCGATCTTCCCGGTCGACGGCGACAACCATATCGCCGTCGACAACGGGAGTCGTCCTCGCCGGCGGCGGGACGATGTGGATCAGCGACGAATACGGCCCTATATCTATCACTACGACATGGCGGGCCCGGCTGCTCGGGCGATCAGCCCGCCCGACCCTTCATCCCGATGCGCCTCGACGCCGCCAGCCATCAGCCAGAAATCGTAAATTTTCAGCCAACAGCCCGCCGCTCGGCCAGAAGCGCAGCCCGTAG
>ERZ1370068.4134-contig-3223_pt1 | contig 28074 bp, 42 predicted proteins | sample MGYA00561227_ERZ1370068 | MGnify/ENA primary metagenome ERZ1370068 (study PRJEB38410, sample SAMEA6850437) | metagenome | study: Metagenomic assessment of the ecological functions of the soil: analysis of the soil microbiota associated with the...
AGGTTACGTATTGCCCGGGGTCGGTGTCACAATCAATGTCGCGCTGGAGAATCGCTTGGACATTGTTGGCGGCGAGGCACCCAGTGCGGTCCGTTGGGCTGGGCCGGACAACGCGTGGGGTATCCTTGCCCAGGTAGAGCGGGCCGTCCGTCCCCTTCATGCGTCGGAATTCACAGATCGCCTGCGTAATCGCCAGGATATGGGCTTCGGTAAAGGTGCCTCGCAATGAGGAACCCTGATGACCGCTGGTTCCGAAGCTGACCCGCTGGTTCGGGTCGGCAAAATCGGGGTTGGCGTCATAATAATTCCCTGTTCCAGCCGGCCCAAGTCCAACAACATGGATTCCCGGGGCCGGCTTGCCGGCGAGTGGTGAGACAGAGTTGTTCATGACACCGGGCACGGTTGCGCTTTCCAGATTTGGGCTGCGCATCGCGAGATGGTCCGGTCGCTGGAAAACTTCCCTGAACCGGCCACGTTCAAGATCGCCTTGCTCGCCCAGGCCCTGGGTTCGCCATACAGACCCACCAGCTTCTGGTCTGCCTCCAGGTACGACTTCAAGTCCGCGAGGTGCAGGTAATGGTCGCCGTGGGCCAGGAGCGTGTCCAGAATCGGGGAGAAGATGCCCGTGCTCTTTGGGGCTGAAGTGATTGGCCGAGATCAAGTCCAGAGCCGGCTGCGTTTCCGGTTCGTTCTCGTAGTGCCAGCGCGGATTGTACCAGCCGCGCGTATTGGCGACTTGCTCGGCCGTCAGGCCGAAGAGGAAAAAGTTCTCCTCGCCCGCCTCCTCGGCCATTTCGATGGTGGCGCCGTCGCGCGTGCCGATGGTCAGGGCGCCGTTCATCATGAATTTCATGTTGCTGGTGCCGCTGGCCTCGTAGCCGGCGGTCGAGATCTGATTCGACACGTCGCTGGCCGGGATCAGCCGCTCGGCCAGGCGTCACGCAATAGTCCGGCAGGAACACGACCTTGAGCCGTCCGCGCACCGCCGGGTCGCGCGTCGATGGCGGCGGCCAGGTTGTTGATGAACTTGATGATGAGCTTGGCCAGGTGGTAGGCGGGCGCCGCCTTGCCGGCGAAGAAGAACGTCCGCGGCGGCAGGTCGAGCTTGGGATTCGTCGCGCAGCCGGTTGTAGAGCACGACCACGCGCAGCGCGTTGAGCAGTTGCCGCTTGTATTCGTGGATGCGCTTGATCTGGCAGTCGAAGATGGTGTCGGGATCAACCACCTGCCCGGTGGTCGTGCTTCAGCCAGTCGGCGAACTTCACTTTGGCCTGGCGCTTGGCATCGCAGGAACGACTCCTGAAAGCTCGAATCGCTGGCCAACGGTTTGAGCCTGCTGCAACTCGTCCAGATCGACAGTCCAGCGGTCGCCAATGGCCTCGGTGATGGCCCGCGCGAGCGGCGGGTTGGCCAGCAACAACCAACGCCGCGGCGTGACGCCATTGGTCTTGTTGTTGAAGCGTTCCGGGAACATGGCCGCGAAATCTGGAACGAGCTGCTTCTTGATCAACTCAGAATGCAATGCCGCGACACCGTTGGTGCTGTGCGAGCCGACGATGGCCAGATTGCGCCATGCGCACTTGCCGAACCGGCCCTTCTTCGATCAGGCTAACGCGCGCGACGCGGCGCATCGTCGCCGGGATAGCGGGCGCGGACGTCGTCCAGGAAGCGCCGATTGATTTCGTAGATGATCTCCAGATGGCGCGGCAGCAAATCCTGAAACCACGCGACCGGCCATTTCTCCAGCGCTTCCGGCAGCAGAGTATGATTGGTGTAGGCCAACGTTTTCCTGGTTAGTTCCCACGCCTGGTCCCAGCCGAGATGCGCCTCATCCAGCAATATGCCGCATCAACTCCGGCACCGCCAAGCGTGGGATGGGTATCGTTGAGTTGAATCGCGACTTTCTCGGCCAGCTGATTCCAGTCCTGGTTAGCGCGCCGGAACCGACGCACGAGATCCCCGAGCGAACAGGCGACCAGGAAATATTCCTGAATAAAGCGCAGGCCCTGGCCGAAGCTGGTCGAATCGTCGGGATACAGCACCCGCGTGAGCGATTCGGCAGCCAAAGTCTCCGCGACAGCCCCGACGAAATCACCGTGGCTGAACTCTTGGAAATCGAAGAAATCGGAAGTCGTCGCCGCCCAGAGGCGGAGCGTGTTGATGGTCTTGCCGCCAAAGCCGACGACGGGCCGGTCATAGGGATGCCGATCAATTTCGAGGGTCTTCCAGGAATCGGATGCAAGCTGCCGCCACGCACTTCGAACGAGCAGTTCAAAGGCACTTCGATTTTCTCCCGAGGCCGAGCGACTTCCCACGGATCCGGGCTGCGCAACCAATTGTCGGGTTGCTCCTGCTGCCAGCCGTTGTGGATGGTCTGTTTGAAGATGCCGTATTCATAGCGCAGCCCATAGCCCATGGCCGGCAGCGCCAGCGTGGCCATGGAATCCAGAAAGCACGCCGCCAAACGTCCCAGCCCGCCATTGCCCAGCCCGGCGTCCGGCTCTTGTTCGAGAAGCTCGAGGAGATCAATATGTTCCTGCTTTGCCGCTTGCCGGACAAAGGGGTCGAGCAGGAGATTGGTGATGTTATTGGCGAGCGAACGCCCAACCAGGTACTCCATCGAGAGATAGTAAATACGCTTGGGGTTTTTCCTGGTGTAGTGTTCTTCGGTGCGGACCCAGCGTTGAGACAGGAGGTCGCGGACCGAGCGGGCCAGAGCCTCGAAACGTTCGCGCGGGACGGCGGTGCCGGGCGTGATGATGTTGTCAAAAATCAGGTGGCGCTCATAGGAAGCATTGCCGGAACCCGAAAATTGGACGGGGCCACAGCCGTACTGCTCGAGAAGTTTCTCCAGGCGGTTAGCTTCATTGCCAAGTGAGCGGGCGCCGCGGCCGAGCGCGGCGGTTTTGCCTGAGATCTTTTAGCCTTGGGCAACGGCTGATGCGTTTGAGTCGTCAGGGAGATTGGTTTCAATGTGGTGTTTTCCATATTGTCCTCTTCAGGTTCTTTTTCAGTGAAACAGCACTTGGGTCATTTACGCGTTACTTGGCCACGTCCAGCTATCATCTTCCGGTTTGTCGATCCCGTTCTCGTAGGCGTAGGCCTGACATTCGAGTCTGCATGACGCGCAGCTTCTCCTTGGCGTGAGCGCCGGTCGCGCGCAGCGCGGGCACTCGATCGATCACGTCCATCGCAATGGCTGAAGCGGTCAATCTGGTTGCGAATCGCCAGGTCGAGCGGAGTGTTGATGTTGCCTTTCTCCTTGTAGCCGCGAACGTGCAGGTTCTTGTGATTGGTGCGCCGGTAAGTCAGCCGGTGGATCAGCCAGGGATAGCCGTGGAAGTTGAAGATGATCGGCTTGTTCGTCAGTGAAGAGGCTGTCGAAGTCCCGGTCGGACAGGCCGTGCGGATGCTCGCTTGACGGTGTCAGCTTGAAGAGATCCACCACGTTGACGAACCGGATCTTGAGGTCGGGAAGTGCTCGCGCAACAGCACGACCGCCGCGAGCGCTTCCTTGGTGGGGATGTCACCGGCGGAGGCGATGACCACATCCGGCTCCGCGCCCTCGTCGTTGCTCGCCTGAGGCCAGATGCCGAGGCCCTTTAGTGCAGTGCGCGATGGCCTGGTCCATTGTCATGTACTGGAGGTGCTTCTGTTTGTCCGAAACGATGACGTTGATGTAGTTGGTGCTCTTGAGGCAGTGATCCGCCACGCAGAGGAGCGAGTTGGCGTCCGGCGGCAGATAGATGCGGCAGACCTCGGGGCTCTTGTTCACCACCACGATCGAGGAAGCCTGGGTCCTGATGCGTGAAGCCGTTGTGGTCCTGGCGCCAGACCGTCGAAGTGATCAGCAGGTTCAGCGAGGAGACTGGCGCGCGCCAGGACAGCTCGCGGCAGCTCTCCAGCCACTTCGCGTGCTGGTTGAACATCGAGTCAATCACGTGGACGAACGACTCGTAGGTGGAGAAAAACCCGTGGCGCCCGGTGAGCAGGTAACCTTCGAGCCAGCCTTCCAGCGTGTGCTCCGAGAGCATTTCCATGACGCGACCGTCGGGCGCCAGCTCGCCGCCGTCGGCGTCTTCGGGCAGGTAGTCGGCGAGCCATAGCTTCTTGCTCGCCTCGTAAACGGCATCCAGCTTGTTGGAAGTGTTTTCGTCCGGCCCGAAGACACGGAAGTTCTGCATGTTGTTGCCGCATGATATCGCGCAAGAAACGGCCCAGAGGTCGCGTGTTCTCGGCCGTGATCTGGCCTGGCGCGTCCACCTTGATCGCGTAGTCCCGGAAATTCGGGATGCGCAGCGGCTTGCGCAGCAGCCCGCCGTTGGCATGGGGATTGGCGCTCATGCGCCGGGCGCCTTCGGGCGCAAGCGCTTTGAGTTCCGGGATTAACCGCCCGGTTTGTCGAACAGTTCCTCGGGCCGGTAACTGCGCAGCCAATCTTCCAACTGCTTCAAATGGGCAGGGTTTTCGCGCACGCCGGCCAGCGGCACCTGGTGCGACCGCCAAAAGCCTTCGACTTTGTGGCCGTCCACTTCTTTGGGCCGGTCCAGCCCTTGGGGCTGCGCAGAACGATCATGGGCCAGCGGGCGCGGGTCGCCTTGCCGCTGCGCGCGCGCTTCCTGCTGGATGCGGCGGATTTCGAGCACACAGGTTCTCGAGCGTCGCGGCCATCTTCTGATGCATGTCTGCCGGGTCGCTGCCCTCCACGAAGTAAGGCGTCCAGCCATAGCCCACAAACAGGGATTCCAGTTCGTCGTGGGAAATGCGGGAGAGCACGGTGGGATTGTTGATCTTGTAGCCGTTGAGGTGCAGGATCGGCAGCACCGCGCCGTCGCGGATCGGGTTCAGAAACTTGTCGGAATGCCACGCCGCGGCCAGCGGACCGGTTTCCGATTCGCCATCGCCGACCACTACGGCGACCAGCAGATCGGGATTATCGAAGGCCGCGCCGAAGGCATGCGAGACGCTGTAGCCCAGTTCGCCGCCCTCGTGAATGGAACCGGGCGTTTCCGGCGTGCAGTGGCTGCCGATCCCGCCGGGGAAGGAAAAGTCCTTGAAGAACTCGCGCCATCCCGGCCTCATCCTCGCCCTTGTTCGGGTAAATCTCCGAGTAGGCGCCCTCGAGGTAGGCCGGCGCCGAGCACGCCGGGCGCGCCGTGCCCGGGCCCGGCCAGGAAGATGGTGTTCAGATCATACTTTTTGATCAGCCGGTTGAGATGGATGTAAATGAAGCTCAGACCCGGACTGGTGCCCCAGTGGCCGAGCAACCGCTGCTTGATGTGCTCCAGTTTCAGCGGTTCGCGCAGCAGCGGATTTGCGCGCAGATAGATCATCCCGGCCGCCAGGTAATTGCAGGCCCGCCAGTAGGCGTCGATCTTGTTGAGTTCATCCTTGGACAAAGCGAGTGGCGGCGCCAGGTTCGCTTCGTCGATCCGCGTTGGCTTTTTATCCTCTATTACAGTTTCGATCGTTCTCATCTTTATGCTTTCTTGCTTGCCGTCCTGATCATTGACCCAGACTAGCGGTTTTGGTGGTTAACGTTTGGCTGTGACTGTTAATTCCCTGCGTGAGCACATTCTCTTGTGTTTTGATTCCGAGCGAAGCAGCCGCCGATTTTCGCGCACAATCGTCGCCTCTCTCCTTCAGTTCGGTCCCGAGCGTGCGTGAGAGCATTTCCAGCAAGCCGGCTGCCGTTCTCCTGAACTGCGCATCGGCCTGCTTGAGCTGCCCGGCGATCTGCACCAGCGCTCGGCGATAGTCCTCGGATTCTGCCTGAACCGAACCGTCCTTGGTTTTGAGGAAGGTGCTTTGCAAATAATGAAAACGCTCGGAGGTAAAGCCGGTTCATGTTCACAGTGTCCAGGACTGCTTTCGCGCGCGTGTAGGTTTGAATGATGCTTCGGCGCAAGTCGGCATCCGCGATCTGCATCACCAACGCGGCGTTTGCGTGATAAACGATGAAGTAATCCTGACTGGCGGTGAATAGACCTTCGATACGGTTTTCCTTCTGTAACGGCCTGGATGGGGCGAACTGGGCTCGTTTCCGCCATTTCAAGCAACCCACCGATCTCGTCCTGTAGTCCCTGCAACAACGCGTGAATCAAGGCGTCATGAGTCCGCTTTCGCTTGCGCAGGTCGAGCACGTTAGTGAAGAGAATCGCGCAGAAAGTAATAAACCCGCCGAGCAGGGTGGAAATGAAAGAGTGCCAATTCATAGCTCCAGAATTGCTGTTCGCTTTGCCTGCGGTGAGGACCGCAGTGCGGAGGTTGAATCGGATGCGACTGCTGGTGGGATCACCGGGTGTTGACGGACATACGCCAATAGCGGCTCACTCGATCGATGCCGTGCAGCGTTACATGTTGCGTTAGATCCTTGGGGAACACGAAGTCCATGGTCCATCGCAACGCAACGCGCAACTTTTTCTCGAAGGTCGGCAGCTTGGCAAGGTAGATCGTCCTCCACAGACACCAGGCGGGGAAACCAGAGAGGCGCAGCCCAAAAATATCCGCCACTCCGGCGCGATGCCCAATCGTTGCGAGCTGCCCCACCGTCCTAAAGCGGAAGGGTTGCTCCCTCTGAGCCGCGTATCGCAGCAACGACGTTTTTCGCGCAACGCACCGCTTCGCGCAAGGCGTGCTGTGCGGTGGGCGGATGCACCGCTGCCACTGTTCGCATTTGGAATCCATGCGCAATCGCCAACCGCCCAGACGCCGGGAAAACCGGGCACCTCCAGCATCTTCGTTGACAACGAGGCGTCCCTTTTCCTTTTTCGCGGGCAGGCATTGTAAGATACGCGGGCGGCGTCACGCCCGCTGTCCAGACAAGAGTCTGCGTTGGCAACGTCTCTGCCGTTGCTTAGCTCAATCCCCGCTCGGAGAACGCAATGACCCTGGTATCTGTGCGGATCTCGACATTTCGAGATGCGAGTTTGCCTTGCGCGTAGCGTCCAAGGGTTTCACTGAGTTCGGGCAGGATGACTGAGTTTGGATGGACCAGAACGACTCGCAACTCTGCTTCGGCGAGTGCCGGGTAATATGAGATCGCCTCGCGGACGAAATCGTTTGCAGTCCTCCAACCGTTTCCACGCCCGCAAAGCCGGCGCCAGCCACGACGAAAGTCAGCATAGCGCGTTTTGCGAAGGCATCGTCCGTGACGCTGGCCATTTCCAACATCGCCAGCGCGCGTGATTCCGCAAGATGAACGCGTCGCCGAGCGATTTCATGAGTGAGTGCGCGCTCCTCAACGCCGGGCAACTTGAAGAAATTCGATTCCGATCCCAATGCGATGACCAGGTGGTCACTATGTCAATACCACTCCGCTCGCGATGGACAGCCGTGAGCCAGGGATACCTGACCGCTGCTTCCAAATCAATGCCGTCCACGTCCGCCTGCAGAAAGCGCACATGCTTGAGCATCTGTCGTAGAGGACAGACGATATCGGACAAAGTCCAGGTCGCCGGCTGCGACTTCGTGCAGCATCGGTGTGAAAGAACAAAGTTCTCGCGGCTGACGAGAGTTACTTCAACCGTTGGATCGGCGGCGATCGTCTTCTCGAAATGCGGGGCCGAATACAACCCGCCAAAACCGCCGCCGAGAATCACAGATCCTGGTGCGCACCGCGGGCTCATGGTCTTCCCGGAAAACATCGCGGAGCCAAAAACGGTGAATAAGCCCGAGGTAAGACAGCACAAGCCCAAACACCAACGGGATGACAGCGTATGCGCTAATCATAGTTTTCCTTTATTCGGTCTCATGCCATCACTTGCGCGCTCGCTCCCGACCACTCCGAGTCTGCAAGCGACCAGCCGCCGCCCAGGGCTTTGTAGAGTTGAACGACCGCGAGGCGGCGCGCGACTTCGAGGCGCGAGAGGGTGTTCTCAGCGGGAAGAGTTGTTGCTGAGCTTCGAGGACTTCGTAGTAGCTGGCCTTGCCTTCTTTGTAGCGCACGGTCGCCAGTTCGACAGCCTGGCGGCCGGCTTCGACGGCCTGGGCTTGTTCGACTCGCCCTTCTTCGTATCGGCGGCGAGAGATGAGCGCGTCGGACACTTCGCGGAAGGCGATGAGAGCGGTGTCTTGATACTGGAGCTTCGCTTCTTCGCTCGCGGCTTTGGCCTCGCGGTAGCGGCCGGTCAATCTTCCGCCGGTGAACAACGGGCCGGCGGCGCTGGCTGCGAGCGACCAGGTGTTGGCGCTGGTCGTGGCGAGGTTGTGCAACTCAGCGCTCGCGCCGCCGTAGAACGTCGTCAGGCCGACGCGCGGGAAAAAGTCGCCGACCGCGACGCCGATTTCTGCATTGGCCTGGCGGACGCGCTGCTCGGCCACGCGAACGTCGGGTCTGCGCTCAAGCAGGTCGGACGGCAAGCCCACGGGAATCTCGACGGGAAATTCCTGAGCAACGAGTGTTGCGGTGCGCGGAATGGGGCCGGGGTTGCGACCGAGCAGGACGTTGATCTCGTTTTCCTTGAGCGCGATTTGGCGCTCGATGTCCGGGATGTTCGCGGAAACGGAACGCAGCGCGAGTTTGGCGCGCGAGACCTCCAGGTTCGAAGCGAGGCCGGCGGCGTGCTGGTCGTCGAAGAGTTTGAAGCGTCCGCTCATACGAGTCGCGCGTGCGCTTGCGCGATGGCGAGTTGCTCGTCGAGTTCGAGCAACTCGAAGTAGGCGCTCGCCACGCCGCTCACGAGTGAAATCATCACCGACCGGCGGCCTTCCTGCGTGGCCATGAAGTTCGCGCGCGCGGCTTCGTTCATCCGGCGGACGCGGCCCCACAGATCAATTTCCCAAACGGCTTCGAAGCCGCCGAGGAAACTGTTCATCGTCTTGCCGCCATTCGGAGAAGGCGACCCGAGAAAGGAGTTTCGTCCGCGCGTGGCGTCGCCGCGATAATCCAGTTGCGGCATGAACTGCGAGCGCGCCTGCGCCTGGAGCGCGCGGGCCTGGTCCACTCGCGTGAGGATGATGCGCAGGTCGTAGCTGTTGGTGAGCGCGGTGCGCACGAGGTCCTGGAGCACCGGGTCTTTGAACACGCTCCACCACGGCAGATCGGCGAACGAGTTGGTCGAGACGTGATTCGTCGCGTCGCGGAAACCGGCTGGCGCGTTGACTGCCGGGTCGTTTGTAGTTCGGGCCAACGGCGCATCCGGCCAGCGTCAGCGCCGCGACGCACAAAGCGAGATGTCTTGAAAGTTGATGAGCGCATAACGTGAGGGTTACTTGATGAATTTCAGTTTGGCGCAGAACACGTAGTAGAGCGTCGGCAGCATCACCAACGTCAGCACCGTGGCGAGCAGCAGGCCGACGATGTGGACCGCCGTGAGCGGATGCCACAGCGCGCCGCCGGTGAGAAACAGCGGAATCAATCCGCCGACGGTGGCGAGCACGGTGACCAACACCGGTCGCAGCCGCGCAGGCCGGCTTGCACCAGCGCCTCTTCCGAGCGGCAGACCTTTGGCGCGCGCCTCCTCGATGAAATCGCTGAGCACGATGATGTGGCTCACCATCACGCCGGCCAGACTGACCATCGCCAGCAGCGCCATGAAGCCGAGCGGCGAGCGCGGTGACCCACAGTCCGAGCAACGCGCCGATGAGTCCGAGCGGCACGGTCAGCATCACGACCACCGACTTCACGACCGAGCTGAACTGGAGCACCATCGTGAGCGCGATCAGCGCGAGCGAGATTTGCATCACCAATCCCATTTCCGCCTTGTTCTCTCGCAACTCCTTGTCTTCGCCGGCGAACTTCATTTCGTAGCCCGGCTCCAATTTGATTTTCGCCAGGCCAGGTCGCGCGCGGTCCAGAATCTCGGAAGGCAGCTCGCCAAACGGCGCGTAAGCTTTGACCGTCACGGTGCGAAGCTGGTTGTAGTGCGGAATCGTGACGAACTCCGGCTGCACTTTCACCTTCGCGAAACTCTCGAAGGGAACGCTTTTGCCATCCGGCGTCTGGCACGTAGAGGCCGCGAATCTTCTCCGCCTCGCTGCGGTCCTCGATGCGCCCGCGAATCAGCACCGGGATGAGCCGGTCGCCTTCGCGCAACTCAGTCACCTTGAGTCCGGTGAACGACGCCTGCGCCACTCTGCCGATTTGCTGATTGTTCAAGCCGAGCGAATTCGCGCGGTCCTGGTCGATGTCGATCTGGATGTTCGGCATGCGCAGGCCGAGGTCGTCGAACACGTGATAGCCGCCCGCCGCGCGCAGTTCGGCTGCGGTCTGGTCGGCGAGCTGGCGCAGCTTGTCGAGGTTCTCGCCGCTGAGGCGGATTTGAATCGGCTCCTTCGACCGGCGGTCCTTGTTCGAGCTGCTTTGACGACGCAACGCGCGCCGGGAACCGAGCGGTCCAGCTCCTGGCGCAACTTGACGAGCAAGCGGTTCCACGTCGTGCCGCGGTGCCGCGTGTTGATGAGAACCTGCGCGAGATAATTCGCCGGCTCCTTCGGTTCGACGTTGTAGTAAAAGCGCGGCGCGGTGCCGCCGGAGAACACGGCGGCGCTGGCGACTTCCTCGTGGCGCTTGATCACGTTCACGACCTGGTCCATCGTGGCCCTCATGCTGGTGAGCGAGTCGGTGGTCGGCGTCTCGATGTCCACCAGCAACTGGTTGCGCTCGGCCGGCGGGAAGAACTGGCTGCCGAGATGCGGAACGAGCAAGCAGACTCAGCGCCAGCACCGAATAGCCCGACGCCCAGCACGAGCCACGGACGCTTGAGAGATCTTTCCAGCGCGCCGCGATAGTGCGGCAACACCGCGGCGAGTCCTTGGTCCACATAACGGAACAGGAAGAACGAACGCACCTCGCCGCCTTCATCGAAACCTTTTTGCCCGCGCAGAACGTAGTAGCTGATGAGCGGCGTGAAGGTCACCGACACCAGCAACGCGGCGAGCAGCGACAGCGTGACCACGGTCGGCAAGCTCTTCATGAACTCGCCTTTGTCGCCGGTGAGCAGCAGCAGCGGCAGGAACGCGAAGATGTTGATCAGCGTGCCGAACACCATCGGGTGCCGCAGGTGAAGCGGCCCGAGCCACGCCGCGCGCAATCGCGGTTCGCCCAGATGCAGCTCGCGGTTGATGCCGTCCGCGGCGACGACCGGCACGTCCACCAGCATTCCCAAGCGCGATGATGAGCGCGGCGATGGAGATTTGTTGCAGCGGAATGTGCAGCATTTGCATCGCCGACCAACGTCATCGCGACGGTGAGCGGAATCGCCGTGGCCAGCACGAGCGCCGAACGCCAATCCATCAGGAACAGCGCCACGATGATCACGATCACCACCGCCTCGATGAAGCACCGCACGAAGTGATGAATGCGATGCTCGACGGCGGTCGGCTGGTCGGAGAGCACCCGGAACTCGATGCCTTCCGGCGCGCGTGCTTTCATCGCGTCCACCACCTTCATCACGTCCTCGTTGAAGTGGCGGATGATTTTGCCGTCGCGCATTTCGACCGCGACCATCACGGCGCGGCGCGTGTCCAGCGGGCCATTGTCGCCCGTGCGCCCGAGCACGTCCACCTTGTAGGGAATGGGCGACTCATACATGCGGCGGACTTCGAAACGTGTCGCGCAGATAGACCGGCGCGCCTTCGCGGCTCAGGCCGACGACGGTGCCGAGCATGTCGTGCTCGGTTTTGTATTCGCCGGAGAGTTGCACCGGGAAATTGCGGCCCTCGGTGCGCATCGTGCCGCCGGGAATCACCGCGTTGCGCGCGGCAATCGAGTCCATCACTGTCGTCGGCGTCAGCCCGTAGCCGGCGAGATTGGCGTCCGAGAACAGGAGATAAACCGCTTCCTGCACGATGGCGACCTTGGTGACTTTGCCGACGCTCTCGACCTGCTTCAGCTCGTCCTCGAAATCGCGCGCCAGCAATTCGAGCGTGCGATAGCTGTAACGCGGCGGAGCCGACGCGCGAATCTGCGGCAGCGGATCTTCGTCGCCCATCAGCAGGATCGGCTGCGTGAAATCGGGATGGAACAATTCGCGGTCCGTGCCGGTGACGGTTCGCGTGAAATCGGCGATGAACTTCTCCAGGTCGGCGCGGCTGGCCGGACGTTTCCAGGTCAACCAGAATGAACGAGCTGCCTTGGGCCGTCCGCACTTCTTTGGCCAGACCGGCCGCGCGAAGGGCCGTCTCGAACCGGCCGCTGAGCACCTCGCGGTAGCTCTGCGAGAGATGGCCGGAAGGAATGCGGCCACGGCAGCGCGGTTGCGTCGAGGGCGCTCCGCCGCGCAGTTCGGCGAGCTGCTCGCGCAGCAGATTGCGCGCGCGCCACGCACTCCGCATCGGTGATCGGCGGACTGACCAAGCCAAACAGCAGCGTGATGGTGTTGCCGAAATCGGTGTTCAGCCACGGCTGACGCGTCCCGTCGGGCAACTGCACCTCCTGAAATCTTGGCGCGCACCTTGTCCCACTGCTGGTCGATCGTCGCCGTGGAGCCGGGAAGCTGTTTGATCGTCATCGTGGAGATGCCGGGCCGGGACGTGGTCTTGATCTCCTCGATGGATTTGAGTTCGCTGATCTTGCGTTCGAGCGGTTTGGAGACCAGTTCCTCGACCTTCGAGGCCGTCGCGCCCGGAAACATGCGTGACCAGCATCGCCGTTCGCTGCGGAATCGTCGGGTCTTCCTGCTGGCCGAGCTTCGTGTAAGCCATGCCGCCCCACACGAGCACCGCGATCAGCGCCAGCCAGCTCACTTCCCGGTGCTCGACAAAAATTGCGCGATGCCGCCGGACTCAGCTTCTTTTTCGGCGTGAGCGTGCGAGTGGGGTAGCGCGGGCGACTCGCCCGCCCGTTCAGCGACCCGCCGACCGGAACTGGAGATTGCGGCGTCGCGGAACGGCCGCCTTGATCGACTTGAATCGTTTCTCCCGTTCCGTTCGGCGAGTCGCCTGTGCTACCCTGAGCCGGCTTGCCATTCACGCTCTCGACTGGATTTGACATATAAATCTCTCTCTCTTTCGCGCTTACTTCGCGGCCATTGTCTCCGGCGCGACTTCGACCGGCGCGCCGTCGTAGAGGAAACTCGCTCCCGCAGTCACAACCTGTTCGCCCGCGCGCAATCCTTCGGTGACGAGAATCGAGCTGTTGAAAATGTCGCCGGTCTTCACGACGCGCTGGATCGCTTTGCCGTCCTGAACGACAAACACGCCCAACTGCGCCTGACCGCTGCCTTGCGAGCGTCCATCGGGCGGATGCGTCACCAGCGCCGAGAGCGGAATGCACACCGTGCCCGACGTGACCGACGCGTCGTCATCAACGCGAATGCGCGCCGTCATGCCCGGAGCGCAGCAGGCCGTCGGGATTCGGCACTTTGATGACGACGCGAAACAACCGGCCATCGCCGCTCGCCGCGACGCCGACTTCCGAAACGCGTCCGCGAAACGGCGGCATTCCTTCCAGCGCCGAAACTTCCACCGGGATTTCCTTGCCCGGCGTGAACCGCCCGACCAACCGATCCGGCAAACCCAACTCGACCGACATGAGGCTCGTGTCGGCAAAACGAAGCACGCGCTGGCCGGGAGAAACCGTGACGCGCGAGTTGATGTAGCGCGCCAGCACCACTCCGTCCTTCGCCGCGACGAGCCGCGAATCTCGAAGATTCTGCTCCGCCTGATCCAGTTGGGCCTGCGCTGTGCGCCAGTCGGCTTCCGTGACATCCAGTTCCTGTTGGGAAATCGCGTCCGTCACGCGCAGCTTGCGAAAGCGTTCGAGTTGCTTCGCCATCAACTCCGCGCGAGCGCGAGCCGAGTTCAAAGCATTGGTGAAGTCAGCCTGCTTGCAGCTCCGCGAGAACCGTCCCGGCCTTCACCGGCGTCGCCTCGTCCCAATCCGTTGCCGATCGCCGGGCCGATGCTCGACGACGATCCCGCCCACTTTGAAACTCAAGTCCGTTTCGTGGTCGAACTTCACCTGCGCGAGGTAGGAGGCGTCGCCGTCCGAGCGCACATCGCTCATCGGCTGGACCGCTGCGGTGCGCACCAAACTTTTCTCGGGCGGGCGGGCCGCGGGTTTTCCGCAACCGGCGAGTGCCAGCGCGATGCCTAGCAAGGTGAGCTTATTGACTCCGACGCTCGCCCACTGGTGCCCTGGATTAGCAGTATTGATCATAAGCACTATTCGATTTTTCATTTCAGTTCGTTAGCCAAACCCGTAGTTGTGCAACTGGCGGACCAACTCCGCCGAAATGCAGAAACTGCGGAGTATCAGCTTGGAATGGCTCATGGGGGCGGCCTCGAAATTTCAGAAGGTTCGAAAAGCAATCGTTCTTGCAGGTCGGTTGGTTCCAAATATCGAAGAAACGTGTGTCCATTCGCCCGGTAATGCGACGGAAGGGTTGCAGTGTTCGCCAAAATTCTCGCGCAGCCGATGTGAGGACTCGCGGAGCTCGTCTGTCCGAGCGGTCCTGCCGGTTGTCCTTGCTTTCAGCTCATCGCCGTCTATAAAGGGAGGAATGGCTGAGACGGTTCCGGTTACGCAGGTCCTGCAAGCGATTGGTCGCAGCGAGGAAGGCGCAGCCGAAAAGCTGCTTCCGCTCGTCTATGCCGAATTGAGGCGGTTAGCAGGGCGCGCGAATGGCGCATGAGATGGCCGGCCAAACGCTTCAGCCGACGGCGTTGGTGCATGAGGCCTGGCTGCGGCTGGTCAAGCGACGGAGATCGAACCTGGCAAAACCGCGCGCACTTTTTCGGCGCGGCCGCTGAAGCGATGCGCCGCATTTTGATCGAGAGGGCGCGCCACAAATCCCGGCTCAAGCATGGCGGCGGTCAGGCGCGGTTGAACATCGAGGATTTGGAACTGGCCGAGACGACGCCCGACGACAAGGTTTTGCTGGTGGACGAGGCGCTGGCGCGCCTCAAGGTCGAAGATCCCGAACTGGAGCGCATTGTCGTGCTGAAATTCTTCGGCGGCTTGAGCAATGAGGAAATCGCCGAGACTGTGGGGCTTTCGAAGCGCACGCTGGATCGGCAGTGGGCCTATGCCAGGGCCTGGCTGTTTCGCCACATCAGCGAGGAGATGTGAGCTCGAGAAATTCTGCATTTATTTTGGCGCAAGTGGTCTGCGTTTGTCGCATGAGCGGTTAATGGACAAATGAGTACTCGAGTCCCGCGCGAAAAGGCGGTGTTTTGTGAGGCGCTGGAAATAACCGACCCGGAGCAACGCCGTCAGTTCCTCGATCAGGCTTGCGGCGCGGACAAGGCGTTGCGCGAAGCAGGTCGAGAGATTATTGGCGCTTTCGCAAAGCGCCGGCGATTTCTTCAATGAGTGTCGCCCCGCCTTGGAGGCGGCGCAGCCGATGCCGATGCTGCCCAGGTTCCTTTCGGCGGTCGAATCGGCGCTTGGAGGCTGAGCCTTGCCGAAAGCAAGTCGCATCGGACCCTACAAATTGCTCCAGAAGCTTGGGGAAGGAGGTTGCGGCGTGGTCTATATGGCCGAGCAGGAACAGCCGATTCGCCGCCGAGTGGCCCTGAAGATCATCAAGTTGGGGATGGATACCGAGGAACGTGATCGCCCGGTTCGAGGCCGAGCGCCAGGCCCTCGGCCCTGATGGATCATCCCAATATCGCGCGAGTCTTGGATGCCGGAGCCACCGAGACGGGCCGCCCTTACTTCGTGATGGAGCTGGTGTATGGGGTCAAGATCACCGACTACTGCGACCAGAACCGCGTGAGCATGCAGGAACGGCTGGAGTTGTTCATTCAGGTCTGCAACGCGGTGCAGCATGCGCATCAAAAGGGAATCATCCATCGCGACCTCAAGCCGTCGAACATCATGGTCACCATGCATGACGGGGTGCCGGTCCCCAAGGTGATCGATTTCGGGATTGCCAAAGCCACCGAGCAACGCCTGACGGACAAGACGCTCTTCACCTCGTATGCGCAACTGATGGGCACGCCCGCCTACATGAGTCCCGAGCAGATGGAATTGAGCGGGTTGAACCTGGACACCCGCAGCGACATTTACTCGCTCGGGGTATTGCTTTACGAACTGCTGACTGGTCGCACTCCCTTTGACACCACGGATTTGTTGAAATTGGGCGTGGAGGAACTGAGACGCACGGTTTGTGAGCAGGAGCCGCTGAGTCCATCGGCCAAACTCCAAACGCTGAACAACGAGGAATTGACCAAGACCGCCAGGAGGCGACACGTCGAACCGCCCCGGCTGTTGTCTCAGCTTCGCGGTGATTTGGATTGGATTGTTCTCAAGTGCCTGGAGAAGGACCGCACCCGCCGCTATGCGACAGCCAACGGCCTGGCAGATGGACATCGAGCGTTACTTGCATGAGGAAGCCGTTCTGGCGCGTCCACCCAGCCAGTTGTATCGGCTGCAAAAACTGGTTCGCCGAAATCGCCTCGTGTTTTGCTTCCATTGCGGCGCTTAGTTTTGCCCTGATTGCGGGATTCGGCACATCCACGTGGCTTTTTTCCGGGAACGAGCAGCCCGCCGGGAAGCTGAACAAGGCCGCGCGAACGAGGCGCTGTTACGGCAGCAGGCCGAAGCACGGGCAGCCATTGGACAGGCGGCTGCGCTGTTGGGTGAAAACCGGTTTAGCGCCGCCGACCAGTTGCTGACCCGAGTGAATTTTCCGGAAAGCGGGCTGGGGGCGAGGCAGTGTTCCGGCCCTTGGGCGATTGGGCTGCAGCCGAAGGCCTGTGGCTGCGCGCGGCCGAATACTTCAAATTGCTGTTGAGGGTTAACCAAATGAATACGCCAGATGTTGCCACCCTGGACAGCACGCGATGTGCGGTCGCCTTGATTAAAGCGGGTGACGAGCCGGGCTATGATCAATTTCGCCGGGACATCATCGAGCGTTTTGGCGGCACGCCGGTATCCGGTGGAGGCCGAACGCACGCTGAAGAACAGCCTGGTTCTGCCGCCGGACAAAACGATTATGGCGGCCTTGGCGCCTTTGGCCGATCTTGCGATCAAAGCGGTGCCGGTGGGCACGCCCACGGCCCAGGAGGAGCCGTGGCCGGGCGCTATCGCCTGGCGCTGTGTTTCCCTGGCTCTGTGGAGTTATCGTCAGGGAGACTGCGCGGCAACCGTTCGTTGGTGCCGGCGATGTCTGGCTTACGGAAATGGCGATCCTGCCCGAGTCGCCACTGCCAACGCCATCCTGGCCATGTCCTGCTTCCAGCTCGGTCAAGCGCAGGAGGGGAACGATGCGTTGAGCCTCAGCCGCAATCTCGCAGCGGACAGGGGCGCGCAGGGGCAGTGGTTTGACTGGGCGCTCGCCCGCATTCTAATGAATGAAGCTGCGGCGGTGCAGGAAGACCCCACCGCCTCCGAAACAACGCGAGGCGCTGCTGCGGCACGCCAAGGCGCGCGAAATCATCGCCAAAGCGGTGTCGCTGGTTAACAAGAATAAGATGGCGGAAGCCGATCAACTCGTAGGCTCGCTTCCTGTGTCCGGTGACGCGGCGACAGTGGGCGCGGCGGTGTTTCGCGCCCTGGGAGATTGGGCGGCGGTTCAGGGAAACTGGCCTCGCGCGGCAGAATATTATTCCGCTTTGGTTCCGCCGGACCGGTTCGAGACGCCATTTCTGGCCACGCAGGATTACAACAAAAATGCGGTGGTTCTCGCCGAAATGGACGACCAGCATGCTTATGAAAATCTGTCCCGCGAATCCATTAAGCAATTCGGGAACACCGCCAATTCGGAGGTCCTCGAACGGATTGTTAAAAGCTGTTCGCTCCTGCCTCCGAGCGCCAGCTTGGCTCGCGGCGCTTCGCCGTTGGCGGAGAAGGTGGCAGAATCTATCCGCACGGAGCCGAATCTGAACCACTGGGCGCTGCCGTGGAAGTGCATGTCGCTCGCGCTGTTTGAATACCATCGCGGCAATTACGCTGAAGCGGTCAATTGGGGCAATCGTTGTTTGAGCTTCAACCAAGACTCCGCGAAGGAGCGCGTGGCGTGCGCCCAAGCCATTCTGGCGATGTCCTATCATCAACTCGGCCAAACCGAACAGGCCCGCTCGGCGCTGGCGAAAAGCCGCGAACTCGTTGAGGAACGGTGGAAAACGCCCTTTACCGTCAATGAAGACTCGCGCGGTTGGTGGTATGATTGGTTTCTGGCCCGATTTCTGGAACGTGAAGCCGCCAGCGGTGATCGAGCCGCATGCGCCAGGCGAGCAAAGGTGACATGAGTAGTCCGAGTCCCGCGCGAAAAGCGGTGTTTTGCGAGGCGGTGGAAATAACCGACCTTGAGCAACGCCGCCAGTTTCTGGATCAGGCTTGTGGCGCCGACAAGGCGTTGCGCGCACAGGTTGAGGGGTTATTGGCGCTTTCACAAGGCGCCGGCGATTTCTTTAAAGAGTGTGCCCCTGCCCTGGAGGCGCAACCGTCCGACGCCGATCAGGTCCTTTCAGCGGGCGAAGCGGCGCTCGGGGCTGAGGCTCCCGAGACCAAAGCGCATCGGACGCTACAAATTACTCCAGAGACTTGGGGAAGGAGGTTGCGGCGTGGTCTATATGGCCGAGCAGGAAGCAGCCGATTCGCCGCCGCGTGGCCCTGAAGATTATCAAGTTGGGGATGGATACCCGAAACGTCATCGCCCGGTTCGAAGCCGAGCGTCAGGCCCTGGCCCTGATGGATCATCCGAACATCGCGCGGGTTTTGGATGCCGGAGCCACCGAGACGGGCCGGCCTTACTTCGTCATGGAACTGGTGTATGGGGTCAAGATCACCGATTACTGTGACCAGAACCGCGTCAGCATGCGGGAACGGCTGGAGTTGTTCATTCAGGTCTGCAACGCGGTGCAGCATGCGCACCAAAAGGGAATCATCCATCGCGATCTCAAGCCGTCGAACATCATGGTCACCATGCACGACGGGGTGCCGGTCCCCAAGGTGATCGACTTCGGCATTGCCAAGGCAACCGAGCAACGCCTGACCGATAAGACGCTGTTCACCTCGTATGCGCAACTGATGGGCACTCCCGCCTACATGAGTCCGGAACAGATGGAATTGAGCGGGTTAAACCTGGACACCCGCAGCGACATTTACTCGCTCGGCGTATTGCTTTACGAACTGCTGACGGGTCGCACTCCCTTTGACACGACGGATTTGTTGAAATTGGGCGTGGAGGAATTGAGACGCACGATTTGTGAACGGGACCCGCTGAGCCCATCGGCCAAACTTCAAACGCTGAACAACGAGGAATTGACCAAGACCGCCAGGAGGCGACACATCGAACCGCCCCGGCTGCTGTCTCAGCTTCGCGGTGATTTGGATTGGATTGTCCTCAAGTGCCTGGAGAAGGACCGCACCCGCCGTTATGCGACAGCCAACGGCCTGGCAATGGACATAGAGCGTTACTTGAACGAGGAAGCCGTTCTGGCGCGTCCACCCAGCCAGTTGTATCGGCTGCAAAAGCTCGTGCGCAGAAACCGAATGGTGTTCCTGTCCGGAGCCACGGCCGTCGCGGCGTTGCTGCTGGGCACGATTACTTCAACCTGGCTTTTGATTAAGGAACGAGAGGCCTTGCAGAGCGCTGTAGTTGCTCGGCGGGAGGCGGAAACCGCCAGTGCCAAAGAAGCGCAACTGCGGCACGCGGCTGAGTCGCGTGAAACTGTGAAAGAGATTAGCTTGCTGATGGCGCAAAACCATTACGAGCAAGCCGATGAATTGCTCAGTCGGGTTCCGCTTGAAAAGCCGTCGCCGGAAACCGAAGCCCTGTTGCGCATCTTGGGTGATTGGAATGCGATTCACGGCCGGTGGCCGCGAGCAATTGAGCGCTTCGCGTCATTAACCAAACTGCACCCACAAGATGGTTTGCGGAACCTCGCTGGACCATTTCAGACTTGGCACGGCGTTGCTCGAGTCGGGTGAACGGGATGAGTATGAGCGGTTCCGCCAGGAGATCGTTTCGCGGTTTGGCAGCGCGGGCAGCAGGACCAACTCCTTGCCGGACCAGCTTATCACATCTTGCCTGCTGCTGCCCGCAAACCAGCAGCTCTTGCAGCAATCTCGAACCAATAGCAGAGGCTGCCGAAAAGGCGCTTTCTGACGGTCCGGCTTTTCGCCCGCCCTGGATCTCGTCATCCCTGGCCTTGCTCGAATACCGGCGTGGGAATGACCTAAAGGCCACGACCCTTTGCACGCGCTGCCTCAGTTCTCCCGATTGCGATGCTCCCCGAGCCGCTCTGGCGCATGTGATCCAGGCGCTGGCGTACTGGCGGCTGGGTCAATATGCGGAAGGGTTCACGGAACTGAGCCGGGCTCAGGAGCGAATCGACCTGGCATTCAAGAATGGGCTCAGCCTCAACCCGAATAATGACCCTGCGCACCATTGGTTCGACTGGGTTTTGGCCCGTATCCTCATGCGCGAGTGCCAGGAGCAGCTCTTGGAAAGCGACCGTTCGCTGGCGCAAATGACAGTGCCGCCCTCCAGCGTGGAAAGCGCCGCCAAATACCGCGTTTTAGGCGGGTGGCATGCCCTGCGCCAGGAGTGGCGCGATGCGGCCGAACGCTTGCGGGTGTTAGTCGAAGTGGACCGAGTTGATGGTTGGGACACTATCACGCTGGACTATTTCAAGCTCAGTCTCGCGTTGATCGAAGCAGGTAAGCGAGACGACTTTAACCGCTTCCGCGAGGAGATCGTTGCGCGGTATGGCCATACGACCAATGCTACGGCGGCGAATCGGGTCATCAAATCTTCCCTCCTGTTGCCCGCGCCCCGAAAGTTCTTGGAGCTTCTCGAACCGTGTGCACGGGCCTGCGAAGAAGTGATTACCGAACAGCTCCGTTTATGTCGCGGCCTGGAACTCGTTATCGCTGGCATTGCTGGAGTATCGGCAAAGGGAACTACGCCAGGGCAAGCGACCTGTGCCGCAAATGCCTGGCCTATCCCGAAAGCAATGCGCCATGGACCACCACAGCGCAACTGATTCTGGCGATGTCTTACTGGCAGATGCATCAGTACCGGGAAGCCGTGCCCAAAATGATCGAGGCCCAGGAGCGAGATCGACACCGAGTTCAGGAACGGGCTTGATCCCAATCCCGAGTAACGACCCCGAACATCATTGGTTCGACTGGGTTATTGCGCGGATTCTCTTGCGCGAGTGCCAGGAGCAGGTTTTGCAAACCGACCGGTCTCTGGCGCAAGCCACGCTGCCCCCGCCAATCTGGCAAGCGCGGCCGATTACCGCGCCCTGGGCGAGTGGCACGCCCTGCGCAAGGAGTGGCGCGTTGCGGCTGAGTGGTTCGGCGCGCTCCTGAGGAGTAAATCAACTGGACGACTGGGATATTGCCACCCTGGATTACCTGGCCCGCGGCGCTGTCGCTGGCGGAGATCGGCGATAGAACGAGCTACGAAAACTTCCGTGACGAAGCTATCGGGCGATTCAAAGGAACGGACATTCAAGCTGCAGCCGAGCGGATCATCAAAATCAGCCTGCTCCAGCCTGCGGACGGCAAAGTGCTTGCCGCGCTGGCGCCGCTAGCTGAGGTTGCGGCTCGTCCGTTCACCAATGCAGATGAAGGCCCGGAAATCATTGCCTTCCGCGAAGCCTGGCGAGCGATCTCGCTCGCACTTCTCGAGTATCGGAGCGGTCGTTACGCCAAAGCCATTGAATGGTGCCGCAGTTCCCTGGCGTGCCGCCAGGATATCCCTGTGCGAACTGCCACCGCCCGTCTCATCCTTGCCATGTCTCTTCGACAGGAGAGAGGCACGAAGCCGCCCTCTCTGAGCTTGAGCAAGCGCGCAACATCATCGAGAGCGGATTCGACGCCGGGCTAAAGCACGGTAGATGGGACCGGGGGCTCTGGTTCGACTGGGTATTCGCCCGGGTCCTGTTGCGCGAAGCCTCGGAATTGCTGCACACCAAACTTGACTCCGCACAGCAGACGGTAGCCCGTTGACCCGCAGGCTGTTTCGCCTGCATGATCGAGCAGAACTGGACCGTGAAATTTCTGAAATACTTTTGGCGTAACTGGTCTGCATTTGGCGCATTAGCGGTACATGGACAGTTAGGTTCGCATAGAGGTGAATGGACAAATGAGCACTCGAGTCCCGCGCGAAAAGGCGGTGTTTTGCGAGGCGCTGGAAATAGCTGACCCGGAGCAACGCCGTCAGTTCCTCGATCAGGCTTGCGGCGCCGACAAAGCGTTGCGCGAACAGGTCGAGGAGTTATTGGCGCTTTCGCAAAGCGCCGGCGATTTCTTTGAAGAATGTGCCCCCGCCTTGGAGCCGGCAGCAGCCGATGCTGACTCAGGTCCTTTCGGCGGCCGAATCGGCGCTGGAGGCTGAGCTCCCCGAAAGCAAGCGCATCGGACCCTACAAATTACTCCAGAAGCTTGGGGAAGGCGGTTGCGGGGTGGTCTATATGGCGGAGCAGGAACAGCCGATTCGCCGCCGGGTGGCCCTGAAGATCATCAAGCTGGGGATGGATACCAAGAACGTGATCGCCCGGTTCGAGGCCGAGCGCCAGGCGCTCGCCCTGATGGATCATCCCAACATCGCGCGGGTCCTGGATGCCGGCGCCACCGAAACCGGCCGGCCGTACTTCGTCATGGAATTGGTGTATGGGGTCAAGATCACCGACTACTGCGACCAGAACCGCGTGAGCATGCAGGAACGGCTGGAGTTGTTCATTCAGGTCTGCAACGCGGTCCAGCATGCGCATCAAAAGGGAATCATCCACCGCGACCTCAAGCCGTCGAACATCATGGTCACGATGCATGACGGAGTGCCGGTTCCCAAGGTGATCGATTTCGGCATTGCCAAAGCCACCGAGCAACGCCTGACGGACAAGACGCTCTTCACCTCGTATGCGCAACTGATGGGCACGCCCGCCTACATGAGTCCCGGAGCAGATGGAGCTGAGCGGGTTGAACCTGGACACCCGCAGCGACATTTACTCGCTCGGGGTATTGCTTTACGAACTGCTGACTGGCCGCACTCCGTTTGACACCACGGATTTGTTGAAATTGGGCGTGGAGGAACTGAGACGCACGGTGTGTGAGCAGGAGCCGCTGAGTCCATCGGCCAAACTCAAAACGCTGAACAACGAGGAATTGACCAAGACCGCCAGAAGGCGTCAGGTCGAAGCGCCCCGGCTGGTGTCTCAGCTCCGCGGTGATTTGGATTGGATTGTTCTCGAAGTGCCTGGAAAAGGACCGCACCCGCCGCTATGCGACAGCCAATGGGCTGGCGGATGGACATCGAGCGTTACTTGCATGAGGAAGCCGTTCTGGCGCGTCCACCCAGCCAGTTGTATCGGCTGCAAAAGCTCGTGCGCAGAAACCGAATGGTGTTCCTGTTCGGAGCAGCGGCGGTCGCGGCCTTGCTGCTGGGCACTATCATTTCGACCTTGATGTTCTTCAAAGAGCGCGAGGCCCGAAGCTCCGAGGCGCGGCTGAGGAAAGACGCCGAATTGCGAGAAAAGGCGTCCCACGTCGCGCTGCTGGTGACACAACGCCGTTTCGAGGAAGCCGATAAGCTGGTGGCCGCGAACTTCCGCTGAACAAGCCTTCGATCGAAGTTGCCGCCGAGTTGCGCGCGCTGGGCGACTGGCACGCTGCGAAAGGCCGTTGGCAACAAGCGGCTGAGCGATTCGCGCTCGCTGGTCAAGGTGAACCAACTCGACGGTCCCGATGTGACTTCCTCGGACCAATTGAGGCTGGCGGCAGCCTTGCTTGAGGCCGGAGACCGCCGCGGCTACGAACAGTGGCGTCAGAGCATAGCTGCCAAGTTCACACCGGCCAGCAGCGCCGCTTCCATCCGCGCTCGATCAAAGCCTGCTTGCTGCTGTTCCCGCCGAATCGAACCTGCTCCAGTGGCTTGCAGCGGCGTCGGAAGCGGACACGACCAGCAACGCCAGTGTGAGCCGGAATCCGCCCGGCCGATCAGTCAGCGGTGGCTTGGTCGCGATGCAAACGGTCTTACTTGGAATATCGTCGCGGCGATTTCTCCGAATCCACTGCGCGAGCGATTTCTTCCGGACAACGCTCCGAGGCTCGCGACCTTCTCGCCTCATCCAGGCGATGGCCTTTTGGCAGTCTGAAGGACTACTGGGGCGCAATGATGATCGTGGACCAAAGGCTACGCATTGGTCCAGGCCGGCGCGCAGGCAACGGGCTGGTGGCGGTAACCGTGCAGCCAGAGATTTTTCCGGGAATGAGCGAACCAGATTACCTCCAGGCGCCTTGGGCACGATTGGGCAGTTGCCGATCTTCTCACGCGCGAGTGGTCTGAAATGGTTGGTGAAGCTGAGCAGTCTGTCGTGCAGAACGCCTGGGAGCAGCGCCAAGTCTCGAACAGGTCGCCCTCCTTCGCGCTGCCGGGGAGTGGCACGCTCTTGCGCGGTGAATGGAGCTGACGCGCTTCGCTGCTCCAATATTGCCTGCAGTCACAACCAGGCGGGACTCGGTGGACCACGCCACGATGGACTACCAGAACGCCGCCATTGCCTGCCTGAAACTCGGGCGACCAGAACTGGTTATCTACGCGTTCGTGAAGAAGATGCGCCACGAGGTTCAAAGAGCCGGGATCAGCAAAGTCGCGGACAGGACGCTCTCAGCGTAGGTATCATGCGATCTTTCGACGATCGGACCAGCCGCGCGCTTGCAACCGTTCGCTGACCTGTTGCGTGACGCATTGCCAAAGCAGACCAGCCGGCTATGATACTGAGATTGCTCATCAGGCTGGCCTTGTTTGAGTTCAGGCGTGGCAATTACACCAATGCGATCGAGCAGCGCTCGCCGCACCGCCGCCAGCGTCTCCGGGCGTGGCACTGCCCAATGCGCAATGATTCACGTAATCTCGGCGCGATGTCTCTCCACCACCTTGGAAACCATTCCGCGGTTCCGCTTGGAGTTGGCCTGCAGGCGAAGAACCTGACCGAGACAGGGTTTGATCTCGAGTTTGACATGTGGCATTGGCGTGACTGGATCCTTCTCCACTTCCTGCTTCAGGAGGCCGACAGCTTGACTCACGCAAATCCGCCGCTTGGCGAACGCAGCTCTGTCTATGTTAGGCCCTTACCGCATGCTGATCGACCCCGGATAGCCGACAACTCCTGGTCCGCATTGCGCTCACATAATAATGGCGAACTTTTAACGGAAACGGCGCATTAACCAACGCGAAACGGAAGATCGGTCTGCTCTCAACGACAACCTGCTGCCATTCGTAAAAACAAGTTCAGGTGTCCGCCTCGCGTCGATATGAATCAACTCAGTTCAGATGAAACGCTGTTCGGCGGGAATGGCGCTGGTCGCGCACTCGCCTTCGCTCGCTTGACTGGCTGGGCTGGCTGCAGTTGACCCCGAGCGGCGGTGGTGCAGGCTGCAAGCGGCCGAATTTTCAATCGCGGACTTGCCAGACCATTGAGCGGTTGTGCAATCACGGCAACGCCTCTGCCCGATTCGACCGCCGCGATGAGGCTGGTGATGCTGTCGTGTTCCTCGACGATTTGCGGCGAGCGGTTCAGTGGCGCAAACAAGTCTGCAATCCATGCCTGATGCTCTGGATAGTCCGCAAGGGTGAAGGCAACGAGACGCTCTTTGGCGACTTGTTCCAGCCCGACTCTATGCGCTCGCGCCAGTGGATGCGACGGATGCATGGCCACGCAAACCTGATGACGCTGCAATTCCTCGAAATCTAATCCCGTCAGAGCCTTTGGCGGCACCTGCACCAGCAGGGCCACCTGGAGCTTTCCATCGCGCAGTCCGCGCAACATTTCCTGCGTGGACAAATCGTGAAGCTGCACGTGCACACCAGGGTTGGACTCCCGGAAATATCTCAGCGCACGCGGCAGAAGTTCGACCGTCAATGATGGTGCGTAGCCGACGTGGATTTCGCCGCGCTTTCCTCCGGCGACGGCCTTCGCCATTTGCACTGCGTCTTCCGCGCGTTGCAAGATGCATGCGAGCTTCAGTCGAGGAAAACGCGACCGGCTTCAGTGAGCCGCACGGGCTTTGACATCGCGGTCGAAAAGCGCGATGCCAAGCTCATCCTCCAAATCCCGGATTTGCCGGCTTAACGGCGGCTGCGAGATGTGAAGCCGCATTGCCGCGCGCGACACGTTCTGCTCTTCGGCGACAGCCACGAAGTATCGCAGATGACGGAGTTCCATTTCCGGCCAATATACCCGAGTGGGTATGGTGAGCCAAGCAACAAGGTATTTCCGCTGTATCCGCCTGGCAGATAGTGTGAGGCGATGCACGTTCAACGGCATCTCGAACGAAAAACGAAAGGACAAAACTATGGAAACCAAAAGATACTAGGAGCGGCTCACGCCGGAAAATGCCGCCTTACTTCTCATTGACCATCAAGTTGGGCTGTTCACTGGCGTCAGAGACATCCCGGTAGCGGAGTTGAAACATAACGTCGTCGCGCTGGCAAAAGCCGCTCAAGGTGTTGGGCGTGCCGATTATTGTGACCGCCACTTCGCCGGAGATGTGGGGTCCTATCATCCCGGAGTTGACGGAAGCGTTGCCCGGAATTTCAATCATTAATCGAACAACGGTCAACGCGTTCGACGAAGCCCGGTTTGCTAAAGCCGTGGAGGCGACCGGGCGCAAGAAGCTCATTATCGCTGGCGTTTCAACTGAAGTCTGTCTGGCTTTGCCCGCGATCCATGCGACTGGGATTGGCTACGATGCCTATGCGCGTGATAGACGCATCCGGCACATTCAGCGAAACCAAGCGCATCACCGGCCTGATGCGCATGGTTCAAGCGGGCGTAATCGTCACTGACTATTCCACCGTCGCCGTGGAAATGCTGAAGGACAACGCGAGTCCAAAGGCCGGCCCTCTGTATGGCGCGCTTGATATGCCGTTTGCCGGTTTGGTCGGACAATTGGCGGGAGCATTCGCCAAGCGTTGAACCGCCGCCAAAACATTCGCCATCACCTCAGACGTTCTCGTCCATGCGGACGCTGAAGGTCAAGGATCGGTCCAAGTGGAACAATGCGGGTAGGATTCGTAATAGTGCCGTTTGATGGATCAAAGTTGACAGTCTCCGCAATGCCCGGCTGTTGATAAAGGTCGCGTAAATATCCATCCAAGTCGGGATAATCAACAAGGCGCAGGAGAAATTTCTTCTGGCACGATCGCTCCGCATAAATGCGGCGTTCCACCTGGCTACGGAACGCCGCATTTATGCGGCAGCGAAGAATTGTGTCGTGCAACCTAATCAACAATGCGGGGCAGCTTGTCAGCGGGGCAGGCAAAGCGGGCTGGCCTCTCATCGATCCCCGCCGCGATGCCGAAAGGTTTCCGGGCGCTGGCCGAGAAGCTCGGCGTTCCTTATCGGGCCTTCTCCGTAGACGGTTAGGCGACGGATTTAACCCTGCGCCGTGGGACGGACAATAATCTCGCCCACGTCAACATCGGCGGGCTGCTCGATCGCGAACACGATGGCTCGGGCGATCGCGTCGGGCGAGATCCCCATTTTGTCCATGCTATCGCGGATCTGGACCTTCATTTCCGGACTGGTCATGGATTCCGTGAAATTCGTGTCCGAACGAAGCCCGGTGAAATGATCGTCACGCGCAACTTGTCGCCCGCCTCCTGGCGCAAGCCCTCGGAGATCGCGCGCACGGCAAACTTCGTGCCGGCATAAACCGCCATGTTCGGGTTGACGATAATGCCGGCCGTAGAAGCGGTGTTGACGAAATGTCCGAAACCCTGCTTACGAAACACCGGCAGCGCTGCGGCGATGCCGTAGAGAACACCTTTGATGTTGATGTCGATCATGTTTTCCCAATCCTCCACGCGCAGGTCGTCCAGGGGGAGATCGGCCCAATGCCGGCGTTGTTGATGAGAACGTCAAGCTTGCCGTAGCGCTCACACGCCAGGTTGACGAGACTCGTCAGGTCCTCGCGCTGTCTCACGTCAGTTTGTGCATAGGCCACCTCGCCACCCGCTCCCGCGATCCGACGAGCGAGAGCCTCCAGCCGATCCAATCCGCGCGCGCCGAGCACGACCTTCGCGCCGCGTTCAGCGAGCATGACCGCAGTCGCCTCGCCTATTCCGCTGCTCGCGCCCGGTGATGACGACGACCTTGTCTTTAATTCCCCGCATAAGATTTTGTTTCAAAACTGCGTTCTTTAGCAATACGTAAATGGAACGGGCAAGC